>OOCB01000868.1_pt1 | contig 45397 bp, 31 predicted proteins | sample 1671351 | NCBI WGS metagenome assembly OOCB01 (sample SAMN06348148, study PRJEB24527) | human gut metagenome | biome: human gut; feature: ankylosing spondylitis patient; material: feces | host: Homo sapiens | place: China | collected 2015-10 | reverse complement strand
TTTTTTTTTCAAGCAGAAGACGGCATACGAGATCGTGATGTGACTGGAGTTCAGACGTGTGCTCTTCCGATCTTAACCATTTGCAGCTGCTTCAGCTGTGTACTTCCTTTCAAGTCTTGAGTGAATGAGTCGGCAAATGGATTGAGAGCAAAGATAAAGTGAGCCCCTTTGTTGTCTTTAATTGTTTGGTACTGTTCATCTTTTGTAGTCCAGTAACCTCTGGCGAATTCCTGAGAGTACATACCCCATTTATCTGCTGTTACTCCCGGATAATTTGCTGTGAAATTAAAGTTCTTGTCATTGTAGTCGCTCATAATGTAGTCCACATAATATTCGGGACCATTACCGTCAAATTTGCAACCTTCAGATGCCAGTGAGTTCAAATTAGCCAATGCGTAAGCTACATTGATTCTGTCCGGCATTAAGCGTTTGATCTCATACATAAAGTATGCAGCTGCTTCCGGTGATTTGGTCGGGTAGAATCCCGGAGGAGTCGGTGTCTCTGCCTTGTCATATTCATCATCGAAGAAGATACCATCCAATTGATAAGTATCACAGATTGTTTTCAGATATCTAGCTACAGATTGAGCCGTTTCCGGTTTCATGTTGGCTACACTGGCATGAGTCCAGAATGCTTCGATACCTAAGATTACTTTTATACCGCGGTCACGCAGTGGCTTCAGGTATTTTTCCTGGTTATTCAGAATACTTACAATCTGTTTGTTTACAAGTGCGTGTACAGTTCCTGTTTCTTTGTCAAGGATGATGTTGTCAGAGAACAATACGATTGCATCAAAAAGATATTTCTTTGAATCTTTAAGTGTAAAGCACAACAAGTTCAGCGGGTTGGTGTCGTTTGTTTCCATTACACAGAATAGTTTCACTGCATCTTCTCCTTTGTTACAATCACCGACATTTTCGATGATTTTTACCAGGATAATGAACTGTGCGCTGTTTTCAGAGAAACTCAACTCACCGCTTGTTGTTTGGGTGTGCAATGGAATGGCGTATGTATTTCCAGTTTCCATTTCTGCACTGGTCGTAATGTTGATTTTCAGTCCTTCTGATTTTTGAGAATTTTCACTCAGTGTGATATTTCCTCCTGCATCCAACATTACATTACTTGCGGGAAATGCCTTGAATTCATTTCCGGTAGTCTCATTGTATTTGTCCAATACAGATTCATCATATGATACCTGTACAGAAGAACTGCTTGCTACAGCTTTGTTTGAATTCAAAAAGAGAGAAATTTCTGTACTTCCTCCATTTTTAAGTTCAATAGATGAAAAACCGGTTTTTCCTTTTTCATCAGTCAAATATCCCATTTGCTGATCGGTTACTTCAAATGGCTTTTCATTGACTGGCTTAGCGTCAAACTCATTGTCACTGCATGACAGGAAAAAATTTCCTGTACATGTAAGTAAAATTGCTAAAACGCCTATTTTATATAAATTGAATCTTTTCATACTGTTTTATACATTTTATTGTTTATTCCGGAAGTTCTACATAAACCCATGTCAATGCGTTGGATGCTGTTGCATGGTTACCGTTTGATGTGCAGTCTTTCACTGTATTGCCTTTCTCATCGTTGAATTTCCAGTATGCAACCAAACCATCAGATTCTGGAGCTACACGATAGAAATGGTTCTTGGCATTGATTTCTTCGTTGGTCAGGACTTTGTTCCATACTCGACATTCTGCAATGGAGCCGTCCAGATAACGCTGGTCGTTGTAAGAATAGCCAATCCAGAAACAGCGAGGTTTTCCATCTGATTCGTCTGAATGAGGAATTCCCCAGTTTACTTCACCGTTGAATGAAGTAAATTGCTGTTCGCTTTTCTTCTTACCGTTGATATACACCTGAACAGTTTTGTTTGAACTGTTATAAGTAACAGCAATGTGTGTCCATACACCGGCTTTAATTTTCCAGTCAGATGCAGTTACATTATCTCCATTTCCTGATGCTACCTGAAGCTGGTCACTTGGAAGAGTTGCATCCCCTAAACGAATCAGGAATTTGTCTTCGATACCCATGATGGTTGAAATCTTAGAGTCTCTGTCATCGGCAAATGCATCTACCTTAATTAAGGCTTCGGCTGTCAGTTGAGTCAGGTTGTTTACTACATCTGGATTTTTCCAGTCTACGTATACATTGTTTTTGCTCAAATTAGCCGACCAGTTAACCAATGCTCCTTTCTTGATGACATAATAGATAGAGCGCTGACTGTTCAGAATTTCTACATCTGAAGAAACAATGTTCAGTGGCAATACGTAAACTTTTGTATAATCAAGCTGGTCAAGTTGCTTGAAGTTGACAGTAAGTCCTGGAGCAACAACTTCTCCGGCTTTAATGGTAACGGTGTAAGTCGGAATCTCATAATATTCACTTGGCAGCAAAATCGCGTCTTGGCTATCAGTTCCTTTGATGGCATTGTAACGTGAAACTAAAGCCGGATCTACTGCATAGGTTACATTTACATCCTGGCTTTCTGTTTTTGCCAGATAAGTTTTTACTTCTCCGTGTTTTTCACTTTCTCCAGCTTCTACATCTACGAGTACCATTTCAATTTTATCTGTACTTCCTAAATAGACACTGTTGGCATAGTTCTCCAAATCTTCTTGACAAGAAGTCAGCAGGCTTCCCGACAATAAGACTGCACCGAATAAGGTTGTATATAAGAGTTTCATATTTCTATACTTTAATTATTATTTGACAGACGGATTTAAGATTGAAATAGCTTCTCTGACATTCTGGTAATTATACCCAGAAGCATAGTAATCCAAAGCTAAGTTATAGATGCCTACCGCTTTCAGTTCATTACCGTTTTGTGGCGCTGCAGCCCATTGAGCGAAGTTTTGTAATGACAGCTTTTTATTGTCTACTGTGGCTGTAGCTCCATATTTGGTAGCGTATTCAAGCAAGTAGCTTTGTGAAAGCAGGTATGTGAGTTCTCCGCTACTGTTTGCTTCAGTACTTGCAATGAAAATGACGTTGCATTTATCCAGAATAAATTTCCCTTCGTACAGGTTTTCCGGTTGTCCCTGGAAAGAAAGAGACATTTCTGGATTACGTTCCAACCAGTCATTTACGATTCCGATGAAGCAATTTTCATTTTCCATGTATTCTTTTTTCTCTGTATCGGTCATCAGAATCGGTGATTTTCCAATATAATTGATGCAGATACCATCATAATTATACTTACCGGCCAGAGACAACTGATTGGCTGTCTGTTCTGTAAGGTATTGGCGGAATTCTACAGCAATCGGTTCTTCTTCAGGAGCATTGTCGACCATTTCATTGTATGAAGCCTTAATTTGATCGAAGTCAATGCTGTATATTACTTTCATCCCTTTTTGAGTGCGGATGTTTTCGATTTCTTCCATTTCTGACTGAATCAGATTATCCGGATACATTAAAGCTACCACATCAATGCTGTCTGGAATATCTGTCAAATGGTGAGCTCTGGAGAACGGACGTTTCTCACTGTTGTCGAACCAGGCATATACCAGCTGGTGGTCAGTGTTGCGATATTCACGCAGGTTTGCCAAATATTTCGCATACAGTTCTGGATTTTGGCTTTCTATGTTTGTTTCGTTTACAGTGAAAGCTTCTGGGTCTGTCCAGTCACTACAAGCGGTAAGTAATAAACCGCTTGTAAGTGAAATTCCTATGATTGATTTTAAAATAGATTTCATAAATTAAAAGTGTTTTTGATACAAGATTAATTGTTAGGCTTGCAATCCCACCAGATAGAAGTACCCATCTCATCAATACCATTCAAGTATTTAGATACAGCTTCTTCTACATTGTGCTTGTTGCTGACATATTCATCCGAAGGATATGGCATACGGCGTGCTCCTTTTTCAGAATCCACTTTTCCTCCACTCTTGTTTCCGGCAGCTGTTGCGGGGATGAGGTGTGGATAACCAGTACGTCGGTAGTCTGCCCAAGCTTCATTTCCTAATGTCCAGTTGGCAATCCATTTTTGAGTAATGATACGTTCCTGTTTCTTCTCAGTATCTACTCCATCTTCCCATTTAATGGTGATGGTTGATGTTTTCTGATTGTAGCTGTTGGCTCCTGCAGGATCACTGTATTGTTCTGGTGTAGCCCAACTGTTTTCCAGATAGTCTGCAATCTGGGCGCTTACACCCCATTGTTCGAATGAAGTAGTGATACCAGTTTCATACAGTGATTTCGCATCCATGCTTTCGTATGGGTTGTTGAATCCATGAACGGCTTTGGCTTCAGCTCTCAGGAAAAATACTTCTGCTGCATTCATCCAATATACAGGGTCGGTTTCTGCCACATTGATACCTGAGTATTTACGCGCATTTTTTCCAAGGGTACTTAATTCGATACCTCTTCGTATACCTACATATTCAGGATATCCCCATTCTGATTTTACGAAATATTTTTCACGGCGAGGATCGCTGTATCCATTCATGTAACAGATAATATCCGCTGCTGCGTGGCTGTCACCTCCTGTCAGGGTACCTTCTGCCGAATTGTATCGGGATGCTACATAGATAGGATTGGAGGTACTTGCAAAATAATCCCATTTTGCATTCTGGTCATTCTGTTCGATATAACCGCCGTTTGCAGGATTCATTGCAGAAACAAACATTTCTTCAGCTTTTGCTTTGTTGGCATAAACGATACGCATTGCCAGGCGCATCTTCAGTGAATTGGCAAAACGGATCCATTTTGCAACATCTCCTTGGTAGATATAGTCTGCAGATGATGGAATCTTGTAAGTCGGGTCGCTTTCCAATTTCTGATTCAGAGCGTTGACGGCTGTATTCAATTCTTCAAAGAAAGTATCGTATACTTTTTCCTGAGAGTCATACGGAGTTTCGATTTTTCCATCTTTACCAATCTGTGAGTAAGGAATAGCTCCGTAGGTATCGGTAACACGGCTCATGGCTGCAACTTTAATGATGTTTGCAATCATTAAAGGAATGTTATCGCCTGATTCGTTGCAAAGTTTTTCAATCACCGTCAGGTTAGTATATAAAACCGGAATAATCTTATCCGATTTCAGGAATACGTTGGTCCAGTTGTCTGTCGGGTTATAGTTGGAAATCGTGTTATCCCAACCACTGGCTTTTGAGTCGGCATAATATCCTCCCATCGGGCCTCCCAGCAGACAGTCTGTAAACTGAGCTGTATTGACATCCGGTGAAATTACACATCCGGCTAAGTTACTCATGGCAGAGCTGAGACCATATCCGTCGGGAGTCAGATCTCCCGGCTGGTATGGGTTGGAGTTTATTTCTAAAAACTTACCTGTACATGATGAGATACAAGTGGCAGTTATAGTTCCTAAAATTATTTTGTTGATTAAACGTTTCATGGTACTTTTATTTAAAATCTTAAAGTTACACTACAGCCTACATTACGGGTAGAAGGCATCATAAAGTAGTCAATACCTTGGTAGAAGTTATTGGTTGAAGCTACACTTTCCGGATCGAATGGAGCTTTGCAGTAAATCATCCACAGGTTACGGCCAACGAGTGAAATAGTCAGGTCGCATACATCACCCAACATTTTGCGTGGGAATGTATAACCGATAGATGCTTCCTGCAAACGAACGTTTGTGGCTGAATAAGTATAATATTGAGCTACGGCATCACCACTACCAATTGTACGGTACCAGTTTTCTGGAGTGACACGGTCATTTCCGTTGATCAGTACGTAGCCAAGATCACGGGCTGCAGCTGATGTCTCTGAAACTCCGAAGTCATCCAACAGGGCTTGTGTACGTGAGAATACAACACCTCCCAAACGGGCAGATACCATAAAGCCGACGTTAAAGTTCTTCCATGAGAAACTGTTTCTCCATGCCATGTTGGCCTTTGGCAGTACGCTTCCTAACTTGATGTAGTCGTCTGAATCGGCAATCTTTTCAGTTACCGGACGTCCGTTGCTGCCAATATAGATGTTACCTTTATCGTCACGTTTCAGGTCCATGTTTGAATAGATATCACCCATAGAACCTCCTTCTTTCAACAGGAAGCGAGTAGAAGCCAGACCACCCATGTTCAGTGTGCTGATAGAGAATGGTTCTCCTGTAGCAGGGTTGATGGCGTTATCAGCCAATGTCAGAATCTTGTTCTGGTTGGTTGAGAAGGTGTAATTGCTGCTCCATGTAAAGTTATTCCAAGTCTTTTCGTATCCCAGAGCTAATTCAAGACCTTGGTTTCTTACAGCACCTGTCTGGATATACAATGCTGAATAACCAGAAACACCCAGTTCAGGATTGAAAGTCTGGTTCTTTGTTACTGTGTTATAATAGGTAAGGTCCAAATTGAAATCTTTCAGGAACCGCAAGCTCAATCCGACTTCCCATGATTCAGTACGTTCCGGTTTCAGGTTGTACATCGGGTACTGTGTGGTATTACTCCACTGACCTGTACTTTCATTCCATTCATAGTGTGGGTTAGCCAGGTATCTCTGGAACGGAGTACCTACAGATGCAAATGATGCACGTACTTTCATGTATGACAGATAGTCTTTGTTTACATTTGGCATTAACTCAGACAGAACTACTGAAGCTCCGACAGAAGGATAGAAGAAGCTTCTGCTCTGAGAGTTCGGTCCGGCCAGCTGTGAAGGCCAGTCGTTACGTCCTGTTACGGTTAAATAATATGTGCTCTTGTATCCAACTTCTGCAGAACCGAATAATGATTGAGTCTGTTCACGCCATCCTGTCTGCATCTTCTTGGTTTTCTTTACACTCAGGTTCTGAACGTTGAATTCATTGGCAAGTCCCGGTTTTTCTCCTTCGAATGTTTCATCGGCGATAGGACCTCTGATTTCAAGTACATCAGAACGCATATCAGTGAATGATCCACCAATGTTAGCCTGCAATGACCAGTCTTCACCAAATGTCTTGTTGATATTTACCAGGAAGTCTGCATATAATTGTTTATCAGAACTCTTGGCAATCGTGTACAAACCACGTGAAGACAATTCTGTCATCTGTGTATTTGTTCCTGCGTAGTATTTTTCTGTATAATCGTTGTTCGAGTTATCCAGACGGACACGTCCGCTAATGCTCAACCAGTCTAATACTTTGTAGTTGAGGCTGGCATTCAGCATATAACGGTCTTTTTTGTTGTTACGCAACTGACGGTAGTTTACCCAGTATGGATTCTGCATTACCATTCCGGCATCTCCTACAGGCCAATATTGAGTATTCAGTTTACGGGTGGCATCATAGCGTTCGTACATCTTGATATCATCCCAGTCATTGCCACGTGGGAACAGGTAAGCTCCGACCAATGGGTTATTATAGGTTCCCTGGTTTACCATGTTCTGGTCGCCCTGCAGTACGTATGTTGCACCGACATCCAGTGTCATCTTGTCATCAAGGAAGCTGGTTGTATTTCTGAATGTAAAGTTGTATCGGTTATATTTGTTGTTAGGAACGATACCTCTGGAGTTAACAGCCGCAGCAGATGCATAGGTCTGATTTTTCTCTGTACCTGTAGACAAAGAAATACTTTCTGTACCGGTAATACCTGTCTGGAAGTAATCGCTTACAGGGTCATATCCATAAGAGTTGAAACTGTTCAGACGGTCTCCCCAGCTTCTTGTAATGTCACTGGAAGACCAGGAACTTCCGGTTCCGTATCGATTCTGGAAACGAGGAGTAATAAAGGTATTTGAAATTTCTGTATTGCTGTTTACAGTAATGCTTAAGCGTCCTTCCTTACCTTTCTTGGTTGTGATGACGATAGCACCGTTCGCAGCGTCAGAACCATACAGCGCCGCTGCCGCCGCACCTGTCAATACAGACATAGATTCAATATCTTCCGGGTTGATATCGGCGATAGGTTCAGTAGCACCTTTTGAATCGAATTCAGTTCCTCCCTGGTTGGTTCCGGCATACATAGGAACACCATCAATCACATAAAGTGCATTGGATGATTGCATGATTGACTTGGTACCACGCATTACTACTTTTGAAACACCTCCGACACCTGATGAAGAGGCATTGATGTTTACACCGGCAACCTTTCCGCTCAGGGCGTTTACGAAGTTTGCGTCTTTGTTCTGTGTCAATTCGTCGGCTTTTACCTGCTGTACGTTGTATGACAGTGCTTTTTCAGAACGCTTGATACCTAACGCAGTTACAACAACTTCTTCCAATACCTCAGTATCTTCTTTCATGGTAAGGTCGATTGTTGTTTTTCCTGCAACAGACATTTCTATACTCTTATAGCCTACGTAAGAGAACTGAACGGTTGAGTTTTCGGCTACCTTTAATGAGTATTTACCATCAAAGTCTGTAATTGCTCCATTGGTAGTTCCTTTTTCCATTACAGTTACACCAATCAAAGGCATACCTGTTGCATCCACAATTGTTCCGCTGATGGTCTTTTCTGCTGCTTGTTGTTGAGATGCCTTAGCTTTCGGGGCTGTACCTTTAGACAGATAAACTACATTCTCATCTACTGTGTAAGAGATGCCTTTTCCTGCAAAAGCTTGGTTCAGTACTTCTTCGATAGAAGAGTTCTGAGCATTTACAGGAGAAATAGACATGGTAGTCAGTTCATCGTCATAGAAGAATTGATACTTGGATTGAGACTGAATTTGCTGAATCATCGTTCCCAGCTGAGAATTTGATAAAGCAATATTCAATTGGGCTGACGCATACTGTACTGGAACAGTAAATAGCGTGGAGGCCAAGAGAGCCCGAAGTACATGTTTCGAGCATTTGCACGAGTTTTTGCTTCTCATACCTGCTTTTTTAAGGTTATTATTAAAATTAATTTTTTCCTTGAATTTATAAACACCTATATAACCATTATATAGATAAAAACACTTATGTATCTTTCTCATATTTTTATAAAAAATAAGTTTTAATGCGTTTTTTCAGTTGATGGATTCTATGATTATGAAAATTAGTTTTTCAATGTCTGTTTTAAAAATGCTCTGTATATTAAATGGTTATCTCCTTCTTTTTGAAGGATGGAGAAGGACCTGGCTCCGAAACTGATGAGAAATATAAATTTTGAAACTGTATAATATTTTTTTAAATAATTGCCGTTTGGGGTTATGCCTTTATTATAAGTATGAATTAAAAAAAGGGAACTTTCATTATTAAATTTGTTACTCGATAGTGAATCATTTATTATATAACAGGGAGATTAAATTTCTGTTTTGATGTTTTAAAACAAACTCCGGCCTGCAGATTGATTAATTCATGTCGTTGATTAATTAATCTGCAGGCCGGAGCCATGAGTTATCGTTTTGAATGATTGTTCCTTTTATTTTTCCTCTAATTGTGTTAGCTTATGGAGATCACTTTTTACAGAGCTAGGATAAAGAATGTCTTTTATACCTATATTTGTCCATCTTGGCTCTTTTTAATTATCTGAATAAATTCTATTATATATATAGGTATATGGGCTGTCCGTTTAGCAGCGGATAAAATTTTACAATACCAGTCCCAGTGTCAATAACATTCCGAAGAGCAGCATATTTCTTGATGTCTCTCCCAGGATCAGATTCAATGCTTTTCCCTTGTTGATGCGTGCCATCTTAAGCGTAGTGAAGATGTGAGGAATCAGATACAGTTGCGGGAGCACCGCAGCCCATATTTTCCCTTCTGAGGTGAAATACAGGCAACACCAGCAAGCCACCATGCCCAGCATGAAATACAGAATCAGACCGGCCCGGGCCCCCCAGCGTACGATGAGGGTTCTTTTGCCGCTTATGGCATCCTGTTCCCGGTCTCTGAAATTATTCACCATCAGCAGCGTATCAATAATCAGTCCGCAGGCGAGTGAGGCCACCGTTACAGGAGTGGTCCAGGTATGTGCCATGACATAAAACGTACATCCGACAGGTACAAACCCGAAGAAAACCAGTACCAGTACATCTCCCCAGCCATGATAGGCCAGCGGATACGGTCCTGCGGTATAAAGAAAGGCAAATACGATGCAAGCCACACCTACCGGGATCATCTCCCATCCGCTGAAGAACAGCAGCGACAGGCCGGTAATAGCAGCCAGTACCGTGACTACGGCAATTCCCGCCTTCATGGCAGAAACGGTAATCCATCCCTGTGCACAGGCACGTTCCGGTCCCAGCCGGTCTTCCCGGTCGCTCCCCTTCAGATAGTCGAACAGGTCATTGATGAAGTTGGCGTCAATCTGCATCAGAAAGGCAAAAAGAAAGCAGAGTACGGCCGGCAGCACCTGTAATTTGTCGTACATGTCTGCCAGTGCACAGCCAATCATGACAGGGATGGCGGCCCCTGTCAGTGTCTTGGGCCGTATGGCCAGGCCCCAGGCTTGTAAGGAATTCGGTTGTATCATATGTTTTTGAGTTTGTCTGGTTTATTCCCCGGCAAAGATAGGACTCTTTTATGAAAAAAAGGAATCGCCTGCCGGGTTTAACCGGATTCTATTATCTTTGGCGGATAATTTTAATACAACGGTCATGCACTTGTTTGAATACAGATATACATACAGACTTCAACACATGCTTACACTTACACGCCGACTCAAATTGGGATTTATATATGCAGCAGCAGGTGTGTGCCTGCTGCTGACCTCGTGTGCCACCGCTTCATTGTCGAAATACAAGAGCATCGGGCGGATAAAGCAGTATGATTTTTACAGTGAGCAGTTGCCGGAGGCCTTTGACGGCTTCCGCATGGCCTTTGCCACCGATTTCCATTACGAAAGCCGGATGACCTCCAGACGTCTGCCCGGCCTGATTGCCGCCTTGCAGTCTGTAGAGGCCGATGTGCTGCTGTTGGGAGGGGATTACAGAGGAAGAAACGGAGGAAACGTTCAGGAGCTGTTCGAGGCCCTGTCGGAAGTACGTACGCCCTACGGAACGTATGCGGTGATGGGAAATCATGAAAGGGGAGAGTCGGAACGACTGGTTCGGACTGCCATGGAAAGTACCGGGGTACATCTGCTGGAGCATCGTACGGATACCCTGTGGCGGGGCAAAGACTTCATTTTGTTGAGCGGAATCCGCTATTCGTCGAACCTGCGTGACAACGGGGTTTCTCCGACCTTGCAGCTTTCTCCGGATGATTTTGTCGTACTGCTGACGCACACGCCTGATTACGTCGAGGATACGGATGTGGCGAATACCGACCTGGCACTGGCCGGACATACGCATGGCGGTCAGGTCAGTTTCTTCAGAAAATGGAGTCCGGCGCATTTTTCGAAGTACGGAAACCGTTTCCTGACAGGAATGAAGCACAATTCCAGTGGGATTCCTGTGATTATCAGCAACGGTATCGGTACGTCACGGAAGGATTTCCGCCTGTTTACCCCCAGTGAGATTGTGGTGGTAGTGCTGCACCGGAAAGAATGACCGGAATCCGTTGATTACTCTGCCTGATAGAGCCGGTGCTCCCGGATAAAGCGATATACTTCGGGATGCAGGAAGAAACGGATGTCTTTTCCCTGTCCGATAGCTTCGCGGATGAAAGTCGAACTGATTTCCATGAGCGGCGTATTGATCAGTCGTACTCCGGACGGTAGCGTTTCCGTTGCAACGGGATGACCCGACCGGGGATAGATCAGTATCGGATGGTGCGACAGGATTTCTTCGGGGCATTTCCAGCGGTCGAAGCTGGTCCAGTTGTCGGCTCCGATGATTAACACAAACTCCCGCTGTGGATAAGCCTCACGGAGGCGGCGCAGGGTGTCAACGGTATAAGAAGGGCGTGGCAGATGGAATTCAAAGTCGCATGCCTTGAATTTAGGGTAACCGGCAGTAGCGGCTTCCACCATCTGAAGCCGGAGGCTGTCATCGAGCAATATCTGGTTTTTCTTGAACGGATTCTGGGGGGAGACCATGAACCAGACTTCGTCCAGGTCTCCGTATTCACACAGATAATTGGCCAATGCCAGATGACCGATATGTACGGGGTTGAAGGTACCGCCGAATATTCCGGTCCTTATATGTTCTTTTTCCATCGTAGAAAGTTGCTTACTTGCCAGCCCGTCACAACCAGCATGGCTACTGCAGTGATATATTCTTTCATGGCTACGGCTACGATGGCCACGGAGATTGCCAGCACCGCAATGCAGAGGCTGACAATCGTCATGGTACGGAAAAATTTCTTTGGGTCTTTAGGCATGATACAGTTTATTTTTCAATGAAATTACGGATGACCTGCAAGGCTTCGGCCTTTGCTTTCTCCAGGTCGTCGTTGACAATGACAGTATCGAATTTATCGGCATATCCCAGTTCGAATTCGGCCTTGGCAATCCGGCTTTCAATGACTTCCGGACTGTCGGTACCGCGTCCGTTCAGCCGCTTGCGCAATTCTTCTACTGAAGGGGGCTGGATGAAGACCGACAGGGCACGGTCGCCGTAGAATTTCTTGATATTGCATCCGCCTACTACGTCTACATCGAAAATGACATTCTGGCCGGCTGCCAGCTGTTTCTCTACCTGTGCTTTCAGGGTGCCGTAAAAGCGGTCGGTATAGACTTCTTCGTATTCCAGGAATTCATCGTTGGCAATCCGCTGCTTGAATTCTTCCGGGCTCAGGAAGAAGTATTCCACCCCGTTCTGTTCCGTTCCCCGTGGAGGACGGCTGGTGGCAGAGATGGAGAAAGCCAGGTTCAGGTGCTGCGTGAGCAGGTAGTTGATAATGGTTGATTTGCCAGAACCCGAAGGTGCTGAGAATATGATAAGTTTTCCCATATTGATTCGGTATATGCGGGGTTACATTACGTTTAACACTTGTTCTTTGATCTGTTCCAGCTCGTCTTTCATCTGTACCACGATGTTCTGCATCTGTGCATGGTTCGACTTGCTGCCGGTGGTATTGATTTCGCGTCCCATTTCCTGTGCGATGAATCCCAGTTTCTTTCCCTGACCGTGTCCGTTGGCCATGGTTTCACGGAAATAGTTCAGGTGATTGCTCAGACGCTGCTTCTCTTCATTGATATCCAGTTTTTCGATATAATAGATCAGCTCCTGTTCCAGACGGTTTTTGTCGTAATCGGTGTTGAGGGTCTTTTCCAGTGCCTCTGTAATGCGTTCACGGATTTTCGCCACACGCTCTTTCTCGAACGGTTCGATGGATTTCAGCAAGTGTTCGATGTTGTCGATTTTTTCTGTGAATTTCTTTTCCAGGGCCAGACCTTCCTGCTTGCGGAAGTCGGTCAGGTGCTGCAGGGCCTCCTCTATGGCCTTGCGTACCGCGCTCCATTCTTCTTCGGACAATTCCTGGATGTCGACTTTCGTCAGTACATCGGGCATGCGGAGCAGCGTGGCAAACCAGTCTTCCGGGAGAGGAATGTGGCAGGTTTCCGAGATGCTTTTAATCTGCTGATAGTAATTCTCAACCAAGGCTACGTTGATGGGGGTAGCCGCCTCGGCAGCTTCTTTCTCAACCCATAAACTGAAGTCGACCTTTCCGCGTTCGAGCACCTGGGTAATCAGGTTGCGGATTTCCATTTCTTTTTCCCTGTACAAGGGTGCAATGCGAGTGGATAAATCCATTGCCTTGCTGTTTAATGACTTGATCTCTACGTTTATCTTCTTATCTCCGAATACCACAGTTGCTTTACCGTATCCGGTCATGGATTGTATCATAATGGATTTGTTTTTTGGTTGGCGCAAAGTTATAAAAAAATAGACAATGCGAGAATAAATCGGTTGAATAACTGTGTGGAAATGCGGGCCGGAAGCAATTCCGGCAGGGCAGAACCGCGGTTTTTCCTGCCTGGAAAAGAGGTCGTCTTTCTGTAAATATTATAAAAAACACGGATATAACAGATTTTGTCTTCGAATAAAAATGTATATTTGCACATTATAAAATATATCAGTTAAATTTATGTCGTGTATATTACATATTGAGACATCGACTGAAGTCTGTTCTGTTGCTTTGAGTCAGGACGGAACTTCTATCTTTTCCAAAGAGGATTTTAAAGGCCCGTCACATGCTACGGTACTGGGTGTGTTTGTAGATGAGGCACTGTCGTTTGCCGACAGTCACGCCATTCCGGTAGATGCCGTTGCCGTAAGTTGTGGCCCGGGTTCATATACGGGATTGCGTATCGGAGTATCAATGGCAAAGGGTATCTGCTATGGACGGAACATTCCGCTGATTGGTCTGCCTACCCTGGAAGTGATGTGTGTGCCGGTATTGCTGCACCAGGATCTGCCGGAGGATGCACTGCTTTGTCCGATGATCGATGCCCGTCGCATGGAGGTCTATGCGGCAGTTTACGACCGTGCCCTGAAGGTGAAGAGAGCCATCGGAGCCGACATCATCGATGAAAATTCATATGCCGAATTCCTCGACAAGCAGCCGGTTTATTTCTTCGGAAACGGAGCTGCCAAGTGCCGTGAGAAGATTACGCACCCGAATGCGCATTTCATTGAGGATATTCATCCGCTGGCCAAATGGATGTTCCCGCTGGCCGAAAAGGCGGTAGCCGTAGAAGATTACAAGGACGTGGCTTATTTCGAGCCTTTCTACCTGAAAGAGTTTGTGGCTTCTACTCCCAAGAAACTGCTGTAATCCGGAAACCGGTGTAGAGAAGGATCCGTTGTGTGTCAAATTTTTAAAGCATTTTATGGAATATAATACCCAACAAAGAAGATTGCCGTTGCCCGAATATGGAAGAAGTGTCCAGAACATGGTGGATTATGCGCTTACCATTGAGGACAGGGCAGAAAGACAGCGTTGCGCAAATACTATTGTCAACATCATGGGAGGCATGTTCCCGCACCTGCGGGATGTGGCTGATTTCAAGCATAAGCTGTGGGATCACCTGGCCATCATGGCTGACTTTAAGCTGGATATTGACTACCCGGTAGAGGTGGTGAAGAAGGAAAGTCTGGAAATCAAGCCGGACCGGATTGATTATTCGCAGAATAACATCCGTTACCGTCACTACGGCCGTTTCATCCAGGACTTGCTGCAGATTGCGGTAGACTATCCCGAAGGGGATGATAAGCTGCGCCTGCTGAGAATGATTGCCAATCATATGAAGCGGGATTATCTGAACTGGAACAAGGACAGTGTGGAAGACCAGAAGATACTGGACGACCTGTGCGAGCTGACGGGTGGAAAGATCCGTCTCTCTGCCGAAGACCTGAAACTGGTGGAGCAGCGCACGTTCGTGCCGCGCCGTCGTCAGGCAAACAATAATCAGAATCAGCAGAAAAGAAAATATTAACTCTTAAATCTAAGGTTTTATGGCTTCATTTGTAATCGAAGGCGGACACAGGTTGCAGGGTGAGATTCTTCCTCAGGGAGCGAAGAACGAGGTCTTGCAGATTTTATGTGCCACATTGTTGACCGACGAAGCGGTGACAATCAGTAATATCCCGAATATCCTGGATGTAAACAACCTGATTCAGTTGCTGAGGGATATGGGGGTGAAGGTTTCTAAAGTGGGAGTGGATACCTATACGTTCCAGGCCGATGAAGTGAACTTGGCGTACCTGGAGAGCGAGGAGTTTCTGACACGCTGCTCCAAGCTGAGAGGATCGGTGATGCTGGTCGGTCCGCTGATCGCCCGTTTTGGGCAGGCAATGATAGCCAAACCTGGAGGAGATAAGATTGGCCGCCGCCGTCTGGATACGCATTTCCTGGGTATACAGAAACTGGGGGCTTCTTTCGATTTTGATGCGGCTTCGGGCGTGTTCCGTATTTATGCCGACAAATTGAAGGGGGCGTACATGTTGCTGGATGAGGCTTCGGTAACCGGTACGGCGAACATCGTGATGGCGGCAGTGCTGGCAGAAGGTACGACGACCATTTACAATGCGGCGTGTGAACCTTACCTGCAGCAGTTGTGTAAGATGCTGAACAGCATGGGTGCCCGGATTTCGGGTATTGCGTCCAACTTGCTGACCATCGAGGGAGTGAGCAGCCTGAAGGGTTGTGAGCACCGGATTCTTCCGGATATGATCGAGGTGGGCAGTTTTATCGGAATGGCAGCCATGACGTCCAGTGAGATTACCATCAAGAATGTATCGTATCAGAACCTGGGTATTATTCCCGACAGTTTCCGCCGTCTGGGAATCCGTCTGGAGCAGCGGGGAGATGATATCTTTGTACCGCAGCAGGATCATTATGAAATCGAATCCTTTATCGACGGTTCGATCATGACGATTGCGGACGCGCCCTGGCCGGGACTGACACCGGACTTGCTGAGTGTGATGCTGGTGGTGGCTACGCAGGCCAAGGGAAGTGTGCTGATACATCAGAAAATGTTTGAAAGCCGCCTGTTCTTCGTGGATAAGCTGATTGACATGGGAGCCCAGATCATTCTGTGCGACCCGCACCGTGCGGTGGTTATCGGACATGACCATAACTTCCGCCTGAGAGGAGGAAACATGACTTCTCCGGATATCCGTGCGGGAATCGCCCTGCTGATTGCAGCCCTGGGTGCAGATGGTATCAGCCGTATTCATAACATTGAACAGATCGACCGTGGCTATCAGAATATAGAACAACGATTGACGGCTTTGGGAGCCCGTATAACGCGTATCGGATAAAATATGATAAAAAAAGAAGAGGTATTCAAGATAGGGGTCATCAATAAACCGCATGGAGTGAAGGGGGAGGTTTCGTTTTCCTTTACCGATGATATCTTTGACCGTGTGGAGGATTGTGATTACCTGATATTAATGATGGACGGTATATTGGTCCCTTTCTTCTGGGAAGAATACAGGTTCAAGTCGGATAATGTGGCGCTGGTCAAGTTCGAGGGAATAGATACGGCGGAACGTGCGAAGATGTTTACCAACGTGGAGGTTTACTTCCCGAAAAAATACATGGATGAACAGGATGAGATTACCTCGTGGAATTTCTTTGTGGGATTTCAGGTGAATGACGTACGTCACGGAGCGCTGGGAGAGATTGTGGATGTGGATGATGCGACGATGAACGTGCTGTTTGTGATAGAGAAAGAGGGAGAGGAACTGCTGTTGCCTGCACACGAGGAGTTTATTCTGGATTTGGATAAGAAAAATAGGGTGCTGACAGTCGAGATTCCGGAAGGTCTGCTTGACTGACAGTGTGTATGGACCGTTAATTAAGGTAGGGTAATGAGAAAGAAAGGACGTAAGGCTTTTTGGAATAATATCAAGTTTAAGTATAAACTGACGATTATCAATGAGAATACCTTGGAAGAGGTAGTGGGAATTCATGTCTCCAAACTGAACGGACTTTCTGTCTTGTTGTCGGCCTGTACGGTTATTTTCCTGATTGCCGCGGTAATCATTATCTTTACTCCCTTGCGGAATTATTTGCCCGGGTATATGAACAGTGAGGTGCGCTCGCAGGTGGTGACAAATGCGCTGCGCGCCGATTCGCTGCAGGCGGCTCTGGAGCGGCAGAATCTGTATATGATGAATATCCGGGATATTCTGAGCGGACAGATCAAGGCTGATTCGGTGAAGTCGGTCGATTCGCTGACTGCTCTGAGGGCTGAGGAACTGATGGCGCGTTCGGAAGAGGAGAAGAATTTCCGTGACCGTTATGAAGCGAAGGAAAGGTATAACCTGACTGCGGTAACGGGTGCCCGTGATGCGGCGGGACTGATTTTCTACCGTCCGGTACGGGGACTGATGACCCGGGAGTTTAACCCGCAGGAGAAACATTGGGGACTGGATCTGACCGCCGATCCGAATGAAAGCATTCTGTCTGCATTGGACGGTACGGTTGTCTTTGCTTCTTATACTGCGGAAGACGGATATGTGATTCAGGTCCAGCACTCGCAGGATTTTTTGACAATTTATAAACATTGCGGAAGTTTGATGAAGCAGGTAGGCGATAAGGTTAAGGGGGGAGAAGTGATTGCGCTGATCGGAAAACTGGGCGCGGAGGAGGAACAGCCGCACTTGCATTTTGAGCTTTGGCATAAGGGGATTCCGATGAATCCTGAAAAATATGTGGTTTTTTGATAGAGATTATGAAGAAACAGATTGCAATATTAGGCTCTACCGGTTCTATTGGAACTCAGGCCTTGCAGGTGATTGAGGAGCATCCGGATTTGTATGAGGCTTATGTACTGACGGCAAACAACCGGGTGGAACTGCTGATTGAGCAGGCACGTAAATTTCGGCCTGAGGCGGTGGTGATTGCCAACGAAGACAAGTATCCGCAGCTGAAAGAGGCTTTGTCGGATTTGCCGGTGAAGGTGTATGCCGGTATGGAGGCAATCTGCCAGATTGTGGAATCGGGTCCCATTGATATCGTACTGACTGCGATGGTGGGATATGCAGGACTGCGTCCGACCATGAATGCGATTCGGGCCGGTAAGGTAATTGCGCTGGCCAATAAGGAAACGATGGTGGTTGCCGGTGAACTGGTCAATGCGCTGGCCAGTCAGTACCGGACTCCGATTTTGCCGGTGGATTCCGAGCATTCGGCTATCTTCCAGTGTCTGGAAGTGAACAATCCGCTGGAGAAGATCATTCTGACGGCTTCGGGAGGTCCTTTCCGGACATTTACCATGGAGCAGCTGCAGAAGGTGACCAAGGAACAGGCGTTGAAGCATCCGAACTGGAGCATGGGCGCCAAGATTACCGTCGACTCGGCTTCGATGATGAACAAGGGATTCGAGGTGATAGAGGCCAAGTGGCTCTTCGGACTGCAGCCTAAGCAGATTGAGGTAGTGGTTCATCCGCAGTCGGTCATTCATTCGATGGTGGAATTTGAAGACGGAGCGGTGAAGGCGCAGCTGGGAGTGCCCGATATGCGTCTGCCCATTCAGTATGCGTTTTCCTATCCGAACCGGGTACGTTCGTCGTTCGACCGGCTGGATTTCCTGAAATGCAACAGTCTGACTTTCGAAGCGCCTGATACACAGCGTTTCCGCAACCTGGCACTGGCTTATGAAGCGCTGAACCAGGGGGGTAACATGCCTTGTATTGTCAATGCGGCGAATGAGGTGGTGGTAGCGGCCTTCCTGAAAGACCAGATCTCGTTCCTGGGAATGAGTGAGGTGATAGAGAAGTCAATGCAGCGTGTGCCGTTTATCCAGACGCCGACTTACGAGGATTATGTGTCTACGGATGCGGAAACCCGGCGTATCGCAGCTGAGATGGTGATTAATAACATGAAGTAAACAATTAAATATTAACTTAAAAAAATAGGCAAAATAGTACATGGAAACGTTTTTGATTCGTGCCCTTCAGCTGATTCTCAGTCTGTCGTTACTGGTAATCATTCATGAGGGAGGACACTTTTTCTTTGCCCGATTATTCAAGATTCGAGTGGAGAAATTTTATATCTTCTTTGACCCTTGGTTCTCACTTTTCAAATATAAACCGAAGAACAGTGATACGGAATATGGTGTGGGCTGGCTGCCGCTGGGAGGCTACTGCAAGATTTCGGGAATGATCGATGAGTCGATGGATACCGAGCAGATGAAGTTGCCACCGCAGGACTGGGAGTTCCGCTCGAAACCGGCATGGCAGCGCTTGCTGGTGATGATTGGCGGTGTATTGATGAACTTCCTGCTGGCTCTGTTCATTTATTCCATGATTCTGTATAAATGGGGAGATTCGTACATCGCACTGAAGGACATGTCGTATGGTATGAAGTTCAATGAGACGGCACAGAAAATCGGATTCCAGGATGGGGATATTCTGAAGAGTGCGGACGGAGAGCCGTTGGAGCGTTTCAACATGGACATGCTGCGCAGCATGGTGGAGGCAAAGGAGGTGACCGTGATTCGTAACGGTGAGGAAAAGACGATCCTGATGCCGGAACTGAGTCTGCTGGATGTGGCGAAGGAAGATCCGATTTTTGTAGCTACTTTCTGTCCGAACGTGATTGATTCGGTCTTGCCTGAAGGGGCTTTTGCCAAGGCAGGTATCCAGAAGGGCGACTCACTGCTGGCGGTCAACGGAACTTCCCTGAATTCGTGGAACAGTTTTATGGAGGAACTGGGAAAGATCCGTACGCAGGCTGAACTGAAGGAACAGACTTCAGCCTCGTTCAATCTGGTTTATTCTCGTGCCGGGGTTCGTGATACTGTGGAGATTACTACCAATGATAAATTTGTAGTCGGCGCTATTGCTGCCATGCCGTCTTATCCGGTGACTACGCTTTCTTATGGTTTCTTTGAATCGTTCCCGGCCGGAGTTACGCTGGGTGTGAATACCTTGAAAGGATATGTGAACGACATGAAGTATGTCTTCACGAAGGAAGGAGCCAAGAGTGTAGGTGGATTTGCTACCATCGGAAGCATTTTCCCTAAGGTATGGGACTGGCAGCGTTTCTGGGAAATGACGGCTTTCCTGTCAATTATCCTGGCTTTCATGAACATCCTGCCTATTCCGGCACTGGACGGTGGACATGTGTTGTTCTTGTTGTATGAGATTGTGGCTCGCCGCAAACCGAGCGACAAGTTCTTGGAGTATGCACAGATGGTCGGTATGTTTTTATTGTTTGCACTGCTCATTCTGGCCAACTTCAATGATGTGTTGAGATTCTTGTTTTAACTGAGGGAAGAACGTTTATGAAGGTGAATCATTTTCATGAACGTTCTTCTTTATAACTTTCTGTACTATGATACGATACTGGAACCTAAAAGTCTTGTTATTCGGAATAATGAGCCTGTGCATGAGTTGCATCGGGGCGTTTTCGAATCCTTATACTTCCTTTGAGATTAATTATCAGCAGGGGCTTTCCAACAGTGCGGTTCTCAGTATTTGTCAGGATAGTCAGGGCCTGATGTGGTTTGGTACGTATGACGGACTGAACTGTTATGACGGAAAGCACATTGAGGTCTACAGAACTGATTTTTCGAGGGGAAAAACCCTGGACAACAACATTATTTCCAATTTGCAGGTGGCGGGCGAAAAGGGACTTTGGGTGCAAAGTTTTTCCGGTATCAACCTGTTTTCCTGTGATTCGCTGACTGTTTCTGAAAATTATTCTTTCCCGGATGAGGATACCATGGTTTATTCCAATGAAAAAGGAAACTCGTGGATTCTGGGCAGCAAGAATATTTATTATTACAACACGTTCCACCATCGTTTTATCAAGGCGTTTACCCTCGATATGGAGATGGGGGCCCTGAATCATTGTGCCTATGTGGATGCGTCGGGGGCCCTGAATTTTATCCCGGTACGGAGCAACCGGATTTACCGGTATTCGGTCAGTTCGTTTGCCTCGGATTCTACTAAGGTGCATCAGTCGGTTTCTTCTCTTCTGCTGCACAATCATCCGATCATGCATTCGTTTGCGCATCAGGGTACGTTCATTTTCATGGATGATGCCAACGATCTGTATCTGTATGATGTGCGTAATAAGTCGAAGCTGTATATCCGGAATGTGGGGGGATTGCTGCAGAGATACGGACGTTTCTTTGATATCTTTCCGTTTTATGATGATATATTGATTACGCTTCATAACGGGGGTATCTTGCGTCTGACTGCTTCTGAGCAGTATGCGGAGGAGTTCTTGCGGGCGGATCTCCGGGTGTTCTCTTCGTTTGTGGACCATAAGCAGGAAATCTTGTGGCTGGGAACGGATGGTAACGGCATTGTCAAGCTGACTAAGGAAAACTCATTGGTTACCAACCTGATATTTGATAAGTTGTCTTCGTCTATCAACGGACAGGTGCGAGGAATCATGACGGATAAGATAGGAACTCTTTGGGTGGGTACTAAAGGGGACGGACTGATCCGTATTCCTTCTTATGAGGGTCGGGAGGACGCTGAGGGGATTGTGGTATATAATCCGAATACCCGGTGTGCCTTGGAGGACTATTCGCGTGGGGCCAGTTTCTTTCAGGCTTTTATGCTGAAAAAACAGCGGTACGGAGAGGATTTCTGGGTAGGCATGCTCGATTCAACGCTGTATTATTACTCTTATCAGCACGACCGGTTATTGCCGGTAGCTAACTCGTTGCGGGGAAAATCGGTTGAGGTTCATGATTTATATGAGAGCAGGGACTCGGCTGTCTGGCTGGCGACCAATGGTTTGGGACTGGTCAAACTGAGGGTGAAGGAAGAGGACGGCCGCCTTCGGGCAGTCAGAAACAGGAGGTTCCGTTTTTATTATCATCAGCGGGAATTGCTCGGATTTTCTTCAATGGTGGCACAGGGAGACTCTGTGCTGTGGTTGGGAAGCCGTGGGCAGGGACTGGTTCGTTTTTCTATGAAGACCGGTGAGTATCAGGTGTATTCTTTATATAAGATATTGGGAAAGGCAGTAGATGATGTACTCTGCATGTATCCTTACGATGAAAACCGTTTTTTTGTGGGAACGATTGCCGGACTGGTATCGATAGAGATGATGGAAAATGGAAATTTCCATGCTGAATACATCGGAAGGGAACAGGGATTATTCAATGACATGATTCATGGAATTGTGAAAGATGACTCCGGTATCCTTTGGCTGGGAACCAATAAAGGACTGATTAAGTACGATCCGGTGAGCAAGGGTTCGTATACCTATTATTACAGCAAAGGCATAGAAGTGGGAGAGTTCAGTGATGACAGCTATTACAGATGTCCTTATACGGGAAACATCTTCCTGGGCGGAGTGAACGGTTTGTTGTATTTCAGGGATACCTTACCCCTGTCGGAGTATTATGCCGATCTGGTCCTGAGGTCGCTGAGAATAGACGGTAAATGGGTTAATCTGACCGATTTTTATTCGGAGGAAGATTCGGTCATTACTCTGGATGAGGCCCAGAATACGTTTGCCCTGCAGTTTGCCGCCCTGGATTATGCGGTTCCTGACATTGAGTATTCGTATATTCTGGAAGGATACGACTCCCGCTGGTCATTGTTCTCCAAAGAGAACGAAGCCGTTTTCCGGTACGTTCCGCCAGGAGAATACCTTTTCAGGGTAAGGTATAAAAAAGACGTATTTGATTCTATCTACAAGGAACTGACGATAAAAGTCCGGATCATTCCGTTCTGGTATCATTCTGCTACTTTTCATATGGTCTTGCTGCTGCTGGGACTGGGAATCTTGGCAGGGGTAGGCTATTATCTTTACCGTAAACGGGTATTCCAGCACTTTATTGCAGCATGGGCCCTGTCGAAGGAGGCTGCTTTCCCCGAAAAAGGAGAGGTGAATGCGATGCCTTTGGGACAATGGGCGGATGATTTTCCTCACTGCAGTACGGATGAACAGGTGGAATTTGTCAGACGGTTGCTGGAGGTGCTGGATGAGCATCTGGCAAACGATGATCTTGGCTCGACTTTCTTATCTGAAAAGATGCACATGAGTTCCCGGCAGTTCTACCGGAAGTTTAAGGAACTTTCGGGGATTACTCCCAGTGATTTCATTAAAAAATACAAGATGGAAAGGGCGGCTCATCTTCTGGCGGAAACCGATCTCTCCATTCAGGAGGTCATAGAGGAAGTGGGCATTTCCAGTCGCCCTTATTTCTACAAGGAGTTTTCTCAACGGTTTGGCATGACTCCCAAGAGTTACCGTGACATGAAATCCTCGGGCAACCAATAGTCTCGGGGACGGAAGGGTATGTAGCTGGTGAAACAGGAAAGGTGGATTGAGGTATATATTCCGGCATTTCCATCGGAAGATTTTTCCGGATAAGGGGTGTCCTGCCCGAGGTTTTCCTTGTTCTTGATTTGCAGAAAGTGTTCTGGATTTATTCTTTTATTGTGTTCTCTATTTGTACTGTATATTTGTAATATTCTGATATTCAGGTGTAATATTTGTTCTGTTTTTGCTGTTTATTCTTTTTTCAGACGTTTTTTCGCAGTAATGGCCGAATGTCTTTTATAAGGAATGTTAAAGAAACCAAAGTCTTTATCTTTGTGAAAATGGATGAAAAACATTAAAACCTTGAATATGTTAAGAAAAATACTATGTGCTTGCCTTGGAGCAATGACCGTATTTCCTTTGTGGGCGGAAAGAAATGTAGTGGAATATGTAAATCCCATTATCGGAACAAACAGTATGGGACATACTTTCCCGGGAGCTTGTGTGCCGTTTGGCTTGATTCAGCTCAGTCCGGATACGGATACCATTCCTCATAATGTAAATGGAGAATATCAGAAAGATGTGTACAAGTACTGTGCCGGATATCAGTATTCCGACAACACCATTGTAGGTTTCAGTCATACGCATTTGAGCGGAACCGGCCATTCCGATTTGGGGGATATTCTGATCATGCCTACGGTAGGAGAACTGAAACTGAATCCCGGCAGGGCCGGTGTACCGGGCGAAGGATATCGCTCTCGTTTCAGTCACAGTACGGAGCATACAGCTGCCGGATATTACGAGGTGATGCTGGATGATTATCAGATTAAGGCTCAGCTGACAGCCACTCCGCGTACCGGTGTGCACAAATATACTTATCCGAAAGATGCGGATGGACGAATTATTCTGGATTTATCTCACGGTATTTATAATTACGACGGCAAGGTGCTTTGGGCAAATCTTCGGGTGGAGAATGATACTTTGCTGACCGGATATCGGATTACGAACGGTTGGGCACGGACCAATTATACTTATTTTGCCATCTCTTTCTCACAGCCGGTTACTCATTACGGATATGTGGACAAAAAGAAGGTGCAGTATTCAGGATTCTGGCGCCGCTTTAAACTTGATGAGAATTTCCCGGAAATCTCGGGACGTTCCATCGTGTCTTATTTCGAATTTGATACATCGGCAAACCCGGAACTGGTGATCAAGGTTGCATTGTCGGGAGTCAGCACGGAAGGGGCGTTGAAGAACCTGAAGGCTGAAACGGAAGGAAAGGATTTCGACTGTCTGGTTCGCGAGGCTTCCCGCAGCTGGGAGGAAAAACTCCATGCCTTCGAGATTGACGGTACCGAGGATCAGAAGGAGATGTTTTATACGTCTTTGTATCATACCATGATTAATCCTTCTGTATACATGGACGTGGACGGGGCTTATCGGGGACTGGACCACAACATCCATCATGCGGAGAACTTTACCAATTATACCATCTTTTCTTTGTGGGATACTTACCGTGCCGAACATCCGTTCCTGAACGTGGTGGCACCGAAGGAGAATGCGGATATGGTTGCCTCCATGATCAAGCATCAGCAGCAGAGTGTGCATAAGATGCTGCCGGTATGGAGTCTGATGGGGAATGAAAACTGGTGCATGAGCGGATATCATGCGACTTCGGTGTTGGCAGATGCCATTGCCAAGGGAATCTGTGCGGATGGAAAAGATGCCTTAAAGGCGATGGTAGAGACTTCGAATGTGGACTACTACGACCATCTGGACGATTATAAGAAGTTGGGCTACATTCCTTTCGACAAGAGTGTCACAGCCATGTCGTCTACACTTGAGTTTGCTTACGACGACTGGACGGTGTATCAGACGGCCTTGAAGTTGGGTGAGCAGGAAGTGGCCGACCAATATTATCAGCGGGCTTTGAATTACCGGAAGATTTTCGATGAAAAACTGGGATTTGTACGTCCGAGATACAGTGACGGTAGTTTCAAGAAGGATTTTGATCCGTTGCAGACGCACGGAGAAGGCTTTATTGAAGGTAACTCCTGGAATTTTTCGTTCCATGTGCCTCATGATGTAATGGGACTGAAGGACCTGATGGGGGGAGATAAGGCGTTTATCCGGAAAATAGATGAACTGTTTGAAATGCATCTTCCTGCAAAATATTATGAGAAGAATGAAGACATCACCGAAGAGGGATTGCTGGGAGGATATGTACACGGAAATGAACCGAGCCACCACATTCCTTATTTGTATGCCTGGACTTCACAGCCGTGGAAAACACAGTATTGGGTACGCGAAATCCTGAACCGCATGTACCGGAATGATATCGACGGCTTGAGCGGAAACGACGATTGCGGACAGATGTCGGCCTGGTATATGTTCAGTGTAATGGGATTCTATCCGGTATGTCCGGGTACGGATCAGTATGTGCTGGGAGCTCCGTACTTCCGTGAGGTGAAATATCGCTTGCCCAATGGAAACATGCTTGAGATAAAGGCTCCGGAAGTCAGTGACAAGAACCGTTACGTTCAGGCATTGTACATCAACGGTAAGTTGTATGACAAACTGTATGTAACCCATGATGACTTGCTGAAAGGGGGAGTCTGGGAATATAAGATGGGAGATACTCCCAATAAGAAACGCGGACAGAAAATGATTGCAAAACCTTATTCGTTAACAACTGGTATTAAAAAATAATCGAAAATGAAAACACATTGTCTTATTGCAGGAATATTGTTGGGAGTAGTGTCTTTCTCGGCTTGTGGAAGTAATAAACAGGCAGAAGGAGACAACGCACAGGCATCGTCTTGGGAAAATTATCCGGTGGGTCACATTGTCTTTGATGACCAGGCTCCGGAGACTGAAGGTTCTAAAATCTATCATCGTATCGTAACCGATCCGAAATCGTATATCGCCGAACAGGCACGTACGGTATTGTCTACGTTGTATTATTCTCCTTCCGACAGCATAGTTCCTGTGGATACGCTGTATTATTCGCTGCAGGATACGGATGGGGTATCTGCCAAGGGAGGCGGAAACGGCATTATTTCCATTTTCTACAGTACCCGTCATATTGAACGGTCGTTTGCTGCCAATGATACGGCTAAGTTGTTTTTCGAGACGAGAGGGGTGCTGCTGCACGAGTTGACACATGCTTATCAGTTGGAACCTCAGGGTATCGGCAGTTACGGAACCAACCGTGTGGTGTGGGCCTTCATTGAAGGTATGGCCGATGCGGTGAGAGTAGTCAATGGAGGTTTTACTCCGGATGCCCGTCCTAAAGGAGGTAATTACATGGACGGCTATCGTACGGCCGGATATTTCTTTGCCTGGCTGAAGGACAACAAAGATCCGGATTTTCTCCGGAAATTCAACCGGAGTACGCTGGAGGTGATTCCCTGGTCGTTCAACGGTGCTGTGAAATATGCGCTGGGCGAGCAGTATGATATTGATGAACTGTGGAATGAATACCAGATTGCGGTAGGTGATTTGCAGGTAGAGAATAAAGTCGAAAATAAAGAGGAATAAAAATGAACAGGATAGTACAGGCGCTGGCTTTATGTGCATGTATGTTTTCGGCAAACATGCATGCCGAGAAACTGACGGATTTGGTGAATCCTCTGGTGGGAACCGATGGATACGGTAATGTCTATCCGGGGGCTCAGATTCCGTTTGGGGGCATTCAGATCAGTCCGGATACCGATGCGCACTTTTATGATGCGGCTGCCGGATACAAGTATAATCATACTTCGCTGTTGGGATTCAGCCTGACTCACCTGAGTGGTACGGGTATTCCTGACCTGGGTGATTTCTTGTTCATTCCGGGAACTGGAACCATGAAACTGGATCCGGGTACGCGTGAGGCACCGCAGGAAGGTTATCGTTCGCGCTATTCGCACGACCGCGAATGGGCTTCTCCCAATTATTATGCGGTGGATCTGCTGGATTATGGAGTAAAGGCGGAAATGACAGCCGGACTGCGGAGCGGGATGTTCCGTTTTACTTATCCGGCATCGGATTCGGCTTTCATCATGATTGACATGAATCATACTTTGTGGCAGCACTGCGAATGGTCGAACTTGCGCATGGAGAATGATTCGACTCTTACCGGTTATAAGCTGGTAAAGGGATGGGGACCGGAACGTCATGTGTATTTCAAGGCTGTTTTCTCAAAGAAATGGGAAACCTTACGTTTCATGCAGGACAAGAAGCCGGTGATTTACAATACTTCCCGCTTCAGAAGTTCGTATGAGGCATGGGGCAAGAACCTGATGGCTTGTCTCTCTTTCCATACAGAAAAGGATGAAACGGTAACGGTTAAGGTAGCCGTATCGGCGGTGAGTACGGCCGGGGCGGCAAAAAATATGGTGGAACTCGACGGACAGACTTTTGACGGACTGAGAGAGAAGGGAGTGCAGGCATGGGAACAGGAGTTGAGCAAATATCAGCTGACGGCAGATAATAAGACGAAGGAAACGTTCTATACTTCTGCTTATCATGCAGCATTGCATCCGTTTATCTTCCAGGATGCAGACGGACAGTTCCGTGGACTGGACAAGAATATTGAGAAGGCGGAAGGTTTCACCAACTACACGACTTTCTCGTTGTGGGATACTTACCGGGCCCTTCACCCGTGGTTCAACCTGGTGCATCAGGATGTGAATGCGGACATTGCCAATTCGATGCTGGCTCATTACGACAAGAGCGTGGAGAAAATGTTGCCGATATGGTCTTTCTATGGAAATGAGACGTGGTGTATGATCGGTTATCATGCGGTCTCTGTACTGGCAGATATGATTGTGAAGGGAGTGAAGGGATTTGATTATGAACGTGCATTCGAAGCCATGAAAACAACGGCAATGAATGAGAACTTTGACTGTCTTCCGGAGTATCGGGCCATGGGGTTTGTTCCTTTTGACAAAGAGGCGGAATCGGTATCCAAGACGCTGGAATATGCTTATGATGATTTCTGTATCGCACAGGCTGCAAAGGCTTTGGGAAAGATGGATGATTATCAGTATTTCCTGAACCGTTCGCTGTCGTACCAGACGCTGGTGGATCCGGAAACGAAGTATATGCGCGGACGTGACAGTAAGGGCAACTGGCGTACTCCATTTACTCCGGTGGCTTATCAGGGACCGGGTTCGGTGAACGGATGGGGTGACATTACCGAAGGTTTTACCATACAGTATACGTGGTATGTGCCTCATGATGTGCAGGGATACATGAATCTGATTGGCAAAAAGGCATTCCAGAAGCACCTGGACGATTTGTTCACTGTAGAGTTGCCGGATGACATACCGGGTGCTCACGATATTCAGGGACGTATCGGCGGGTACTGGCACGGCAATGAGCCTTGTCATCATGTGGCTTATCTGTATAATTATCTGGGACAGCCCTGGAAATGTCAGTATTGGGTGCGTGAGATTGCCGACCGTTTTTATGGTAATGAACCGGGATCGTTAAGTGGTAATGACGACTGTGGCCAGATGTCGGCATGGTACATGTTCAACTGTCTGGGTATGTATCCGGTGGCTCCGTCGAGCAACGTATACAACATCGGCTCTCCTTGTGTGGAAGCGCTGGAGATTACGCTGAGCAACGGAAAGAAGATAAAGATGACTACCGAGAACTGGTCGAAAGACAATGTGTATGTAAAGGAATTGTATGTCAATGGTAAGAAATACGACAAGTCGTATTTGCCGTATTCTCAGGTGAGTGACGGAGTGGAACTGCATTTCGTGATGAGTGATAAGCCGAATTACAAACGGGCTGTTTCTGCAAAGGCAATACCTCCTTCGCTTTCGATGCCGGGAAAGACATTAATGTATAAGTCAACACTTTATTAACCATAATATAACTTTTTATGAAAAACTCAAACAAAAATCAAAGGAGGTACATGCGAATTTTGTACTCCTGTGCATTTGCGTATGCATTTTCATTGCCGATGTGGGCGGAGAAGCCTATGTTAGAAACGGAAATTGCAGAGCAATCAAAAGGTATTTCGATTAAAGGAACGGTTCTTGATGAAAGTGGACTGCCTGTTATCGGGGCCAATATTATGGTAAAAGGAACCAATACAGGAACGATTACTGACTTGAACGGATATTTTTCATTGTCTGTGCCTTATGCAGACGCCGTACTGACGGTTTCTTTTATCGGTTATACTTCTCAGGATGTACCTTTGAAAGGCCGTAAAGAGGTGAAGGTGGTTCTGGTGGAAGATTCTAAAACCTTGCAGGAAGTGGTTGTAGTTGGTTTCGGTTCGCAGAAGAAGGCGACACTGACGGGTGCGGTAGCTTCTGTCAATGTAAAGGAACTGTCTCAGAGCCCGAGTGCCAATATCACCAATGCGCTTGCGGGACGTATGCCGGGACTTACCGTTACTCAGTTTGGCGGTGGTGAGCCGGGTAAGGACGTGGCTTCATTTGCTGTCCGGGGTTTGTCTTCTTATAACGGAGGAGCGCAGTCTCCGATTATCATTGTGGATGGAGTAGAACGCAGCTTGTCCAGTCTGGACCCGAACGAAATTGAGACATTCAGTATCTTGAAGGATGCTTCTGCTACAGCCGTATACGGTATCCGTGGTGCGAATGGTGTAATCATTGTGACTACCAAGAAGGGTACTGCACAGTCTAAGCCGTCGGTGGAATTCAAGGCACAGGCAGGTATTGCTACTCCGGTGTCTTTCCCGGATTACCTGGGATCGGCCGATTATGCCAGACTGTATAACCAGGCCTTGAAGAACGATAATCCGGGTTGGGAAAACGATCCGGGTGTACAGTCTCGTCTGTTCTCGGATGAGATGATCAGCAACTGGGAACGGGCTAAAGGTGATAATACGGATGGATTGGGATATAATATTGATATGTTCGATTTTGCATTCCGTCCGGCTTTGCAGCAGAATTATACTTTGTCATTGCGAGGTGGCGGTGACCGTATCCGCTATTTTGCCATGATCGGTTATTTTAATCAGGACGGTAACTATCGTTATTCGGAACTGAATGACGGATACAGTACCAATGGTGGATATAACCGTTATAACTTGCGTACGAATCTGGATATCGATATCACGGATAATTTCTATGTCAGCGTGAATATCGGTGGACAGATTACGGATACCAATGAATCTGGTGGCGGTTCAGGCAATATCATCTTTACTGCCAATACGACTCCTCCTATTTATCCGGTGGTGCTTGAAAGAAACGGGCATCCGGCAAATGAAAATTATTACATGGATCATCCGAACGGATTGCTTTTCGGTAATAACCAGTATACCAAGAATATTTTGGGTGAAATTGCTTACATGGGATACAAGACTACTCATAAGATTAATTTCCAGGGAAACTTTGTGATCGGACATAAGCTGGATTTCATCACCAAGGGATTGAAGGTGGAAGGTATGTTTTCTTACGACGTGGAAGAGGGACATATGATTGACCGTTCTATGGATCGTGAGGTGGCCAACAATGAATCGTATGGTGGTTATGCGACTTTCTATCCGACCGGCGGACTGGGTATTTATTCGGATCCGGAACAGGTCCGGTACAGTGGAGCTTATACTCCTGCGATTGATAAGTTTACGGTAGACAAGACCAAGAAGAATGCGTATACGGCTTTCTCTGCCAATTCCAGAATGTATATGCAGGCGAAACTGGATTATCAGCGCAGTTTCGGCAATCATAACGTAAGTGGTATGTTGATGATGAACCGTTCACAGCGAAACATTGGTAATGACGTAGCTTACCGTTATCAGGGTTTTGCGGCACGTGCCACTTATGATTACGCCAATAAGTATTTGTTTGAGGCCAATGTGGGTATCAATGGTTCTGAAAACTTCAGCAAGGCACACCGGTATGGTGTATTCCCTTCTTTCTCTATTGGATGGATTCCTACAGAAGAGTCATTCATGCAGGGTGCCAAGTCATGGCTCGATCACCTGAAATTCCGTGGTTCAGTGGGTTGGGTCGGAAATGACCAGGGTATCGGACGTTTCTTGTATGTACAGTATTACGATGGAACGAATGGAAGTAACTGGGCATTGGGACCGAATTATAACCAGGGAATGGGCGGTGGACTTACCGAAGGTAACCTGGCTAACCCGGACCTGACCTGGGAACGTGGTATCAAGTACAATGCCGGTATCGATATGCGCTTGTTGAATAACCGTCTGTCATTGTCGGTGGATGCTTTCTATGAAAGAAGGTGGAACATCATCACCAATACGGGTGGTAGTGACGTAGTCGGTATTCCTGACGTACTGGGAAAGACTTCTTCTTATGTAAATGCGGGAACAGTAATTAACCGGGGTGTGGATCTCGAACTGGGATGGAATGACCGTATCGGACGTAACTTCTCATATTATGTACGCTTCAATGCCGGATTTGCACGCAACAAGATATTGGAAATGATGGAAATCGAGCGTGAGGTACCTTGGATGAGAAGAACCGGATGCCGTGTAGGAGAACACTTCGTATATGAGGTTGACCATTTTGTAGCCGACCAGGCTGAGGCCGACCGTCTGAATGCCATGAATGATGGCTTCGGATATCAGCCTTGGGGAAAACTGGGCCCGGGTGATGTGGTGTACAAAGACTTGAACAACGATGGAAAGATTGATGACCAGCACGACTTGAAACCGATGGGTAATCCGAAAATTCCGGAACTGCAGTTTGGTTTGCCGATGGGATTCTCATATAAAGGCTGGGACCTGAGCCTGTTGTTCCAGGGAGCTGCCCTTTCTTCTCTGCAATTGTCGGGACCGGCTGTATTTGACTTCCCGGTAATGGGTGCACAGGGCAACAATATGGGTAAGGTGAAAGGTATGCACCTGGATTCATGGACTCCGGAGAATCCGGATGCCAAGTACCCGGCACTGCACCTGAACAGTCATCCTAATAACAAGAATGCATCGAGCAGCCTCTTCTTGTATGATTCTTCTTATATTCGTCTGAAGAATATCGAAATCGGTTATTCTCTGCCTCAGAAATGGATTCAGAAAGCACATCTGCAGCAGGTTCGTTTCTATGTACAGGGTATGAACTTGTTGACATTGGATAAACTGGGTGATGTGAATATGGACCCTGAAACCGGCGACGGCGACGGTTCATGGTACCCGATACAGAAGGTTTATAATTTTGGTGTAAACGTTACATTTTAAAAAATTGAATTATGAAGTTGTTTAGTAAAATAGCGATATATGTGGGGATTGGCCTTTTTAGTTTGACTCCAATCTCATGTTCTGACTTCTTGGAACGCGAAGACGACGGTAAGTTGCAGGAATCAGAGGTATTTGCCCGTTTCGATAAGGTGAACCAGCTGGTTACTCAGTTGTATTCGGATATGTATACAAACAGTCCGGGATTGAATTTACTTTACAGTCATAATATTGGTACAATCTGTGATGAGCTGGAGTACAACAAGGCCGACAGTGATGCGCCTTACAAGATTCTGAACGGTGAGCTGAGTTCTCAGCCGGGTATGATCGGAAGCATCGGAGGTGGATTGTTCGGCTGGTGGTGGATCTGGTACCAGTCTATCCGTAAGGCCAATAAGATTATTGAAGGGGTAGAGGAATATCATACTCCGGACCATCCGTCAAAACCGGGACTTCTGGAACGCCGTATCGGTGAGACTTATTTCTTCCGTGCTTATTATCATTATATGATTTTGCGCTGGCACGGTGAAATGGTGTATGCCGACAGATTGTTCGGCCTGGATGAAGACCCGGCTGAATATGCGGTTCGCGAATCGGTACATACCAGTGTAGAGAAAATCTGCCATGACCTGGATGAGGCTGCAAAGCGTCTGCCGGTGATGCAGGAAGGTGAGGAGTTCAACCGTATTGACAGAGGTGCGTGTCTTGCCGTGAAGGCAATCGTGCGCTGGATTGCTGCACAGCCGCTTTATAATGGAGGTATTAACGGACAGTCTCCTTTGGGTGATCACGATACCAGAGCGGGAGCCGCTGAATATAAGGTATACGACAAGACCCGTTGGGAAAAGGCCCGTGATGCAGCTCAGGCAGTGATTGAACTGGCTAACGGTGGTATCAAGCGTTATTCGCTGTATCAGAAATATACCGAAAAGGACTTCGTGGAAAATTCGGGAAACAAAGTGTATAAACGTCTGGAAGAAATGTTCAAGGATAATGATTTCTACAACAAGGAGTCTATCCTGACTTTGCTGACAGGTAAGGATGCACGCTGGATTCAGGATAACATTCCGTATAGCTACGGAAGTGGACAGACCCGTAACCAGCCTACTCAGGAGCAGGTTGACCAGTATGAGATTATCGATCAGACCGGAGATTGTGGCTGGAGTATTTGGGATGCGAAAAAGAAAAACTTGTATGACGATGCGAATCCTTATGTAAACCGTGACCCGCGTTTCTACCGTGATATCGTTTACCTGGGAGCCGTACTGATGGGTAAGGAGTATAACACAGCCAGTGGAGATGACCAGCTGGTAAATTCAACAGTTCGTGATACCCGTAATACCCGTACCGGCTATGCTTTGCGTAAGTTCATTGACAATGACTGGACGACCAGTTCTTCGGCTTATGCTAAACATTTCCCGCTGATCCGTCTGCCGGAAATCATGCTGATTTATGCGGAAGCGCTGAATGAAACAGACGGTGACGTGAATATCATGAAGGATATGCTGAATCAGATCCGTAACCGTTCGTTCATGAAGAATGTGCCTGCCGAATTCGATACAGACAAGGAGGTACGCCGCGAATACATCAACCGTGAACGCCGCGTGGAATTGTTCTTCGAAAATAACCGCTTCTTTACAGTGCGTTATAAAGGTATCATGACCGATCCTGCCGAACTGGAAAAGGAAACACGCTATCTGGCCATGCCGGAAGAAACACGTGCACAGCAATGGTTTGAGCAGGAAGGAGAATATCCTCAGACCCAGCATTACATTCATGGTATGCAGCCGGTTCAGGATAATAACGGAAAGATTTCTCTTAACGGCAGAAAATACAAGATGGTACGTTTCGAAGGCAAACAGCTGGCACCGAGACGGGTAACTTACAGAGATTATTTCTTCCCGATCAACTCGAATGAGATTGCGAAAACTCCTTCTCTGATACAGAATCCGGGATGGTAATTCAAATGTTTTAATTAAAGCTGAAAATTATGAAAACACTATTGCGATATTTATTTCTGGTACTGATATTGGCCGGAACGGTTTCCAGTTGCGACTGGTATAGTGATCCTTTGGAACTGGTGTATCCGGGAACGGATTTGAGCGGTAAGCCCGACCAGGGAGAAGAGGATGAGAATGTGAAGCTGGTGACAGACTTTGAGAATGTGTTGTCTTCAGTATGGAACGGGGGATGGAAAATCACCGGAACAACCGATGAGAACGATGAACTGAGTGTGTATTTCATATTCGATGTAGAGGCTGGTACTTATGTGACCAAGTCTACATTGTATCCGGCACAGAAAGAAGGGGAATATAAGATTACGGTGAATGAAAACAAGCAGTTGGAATTCAACCTGTCTGATTCTGATATCAAGTATTTCGGCGATGAAACATTGGTTATTGGAGAAGTGACCGATGGTACAATTGCCTGTACAGGTGCTGAAACCGGAAAATCCTATAAAATGATTACTGCATCACAGAGTGAAATCGATGAGGTGGCCGATGCGTTGATGAAAGATATCAGAACTGCCGGCTGGAATATGGGAGTGATTCGTCGTCAGGCCGGTAATTTCATGGCTTATTATTACATGGATGATACTTCTATCTATTTCGTAGGTTTCAATAAGGATGCCAAGAAGGTAGTCCGTGTAACGAACCTGCTGACTAAGGACGGTGCCGACAAATATGTATGGGAGTCTCCGTTTAGCGTAGGCAATGCAGCCATTTCAGGTATACAGTATAATGAGGAGACACAGGATGTGACCCTTATCGGAATGGATGGCGATGCCGACCTGAAACTCGTGAAGAATATTTCAGTAGACAAGGACGGTACGGCGTTGTCAATGAAAGACTGGTTGTCTAAGACGGGTACTGCTGAATTCAAGGGAGCGGAACTGATTCTTACTGATGACCTGAAGGCAGATTATGATAAGATTCCGGGTAAGATTCTGGAATGGAACGGTTCATGGGGAGCTATCGTTGCCTATTATGATAATTATTACTTTATCAAGTACAACCGGGTGGCTGGTGTATTCCCTGTGGATGGCACGGATGTTTTACATTTGCCGGGTGATCTGGAAGCTGGATACGGAAGCGATATCAAGGTTATCTCTTCTAATTATCCTACGCTGTATAACTTCCTGATTGAGCAGAATCATATTGTAGTACGAGACGGTGAAGCTAAAGATTCTCCGATATTGATGTTGAGTGTTTCTTCAGACCAGTTTATTTATTGGCCTAAAGCGGCTCTGTAAAACAGTGTGTTCAATGTTAAAACGAAAATGATATGGATAGAAAGTTTTTCAAAAAAATAGGTTATGTACTGTTTGGCGGTATAATGGCTCTGACCTCTTGTGTCAATAACGGTGGACAGGTTTTTGGTGAATTGCCTCCCGGGGTGCAGCTGGTTACAGGTACGACTCCTGAGGCGCGGTCGGCTGTCTTTGATGAAGGTCTGAATGAGTTGAAAATCACCTGGAAGGTAGCACCCAATCCGGATGTGTATAAAGGTGTGGAGGTTTCATTCCAGACACTGAGTGGGGGCAATAAGACAGTGAAGATGTTTGTGAATCCTAATTTTGCGTCTACTTATGATGGATTTACCGTAGTCACTAACAAACCTGAAAGTGTAACTTATCGCTGCTTGTGGGATAAGGGCGACAAGGAAGAGGTAAGTGAATGGGCATCTGTCAGCGATCTGGCATTGCGCAAGGTACCGGCTACCAGCCATTTCAGTACCATGAAATATCCGACCTTTAAATTTGTGACTGAGGCGAATGTATCGGAACAGGCAAAAGATACTTATTACGGTATTGTTGGTAAAGATGAACAGGCCCAGGAGGAATATTATTCCAATATCCTGGTTACGGTGCTTTCATCCCTCTATTACTCTACCGATGATGCAGGTACACAGCCGGTAAAATGGCTGAAATGTATCCTCGGACCGATGGATTTCGATGGAGCCGTGGCTTATGTATCCGGCGACAGCGAAGGACCGTTGATGAGAATGAGTGCCCAGTATCTGGATCAGATTGCTTCTGGAGCCATCTCCGGACCGGAAGCTACTTTCGAAATCCGTGGCGTATTGCTGCATGAGTTTGTTCACCTGGTACAGGCTACGGGAGCTGTCAACAGCAACCAGCCCTCTTGTATCGAAGGTATGGCCGATGCAGTCCGTACGGCATGTGGCGGCGTAACTGCTCAGGCACGTATTTCTACTGCCTTGAACGCCGGACCGTATTATGACGAGAACCGAAAGTCGGGAAATACTCCTTGTCCTTATGTATGGCAATTGCCTTACGGTACTTCCGGATACTTTATGGCATGGCTCAGATATTACGACGGAGACTTCCTGCGTAAACTGACCGTGACAATCAAGAGCATGGGTTCTGAATGGTCTTTGGAAAAGGCAGTGCATTATATCCTGGGCGAACAGTTTGATATTAAGCAACTGTGGGAAGAGTATATTGAAGATGTACGAAAGGAAAATGCCTGAAAGTAATTATAGACAGACTGTAGCATAATGCTCTGTTTCTAGAATAAGGTTGTTAAAATCCTTCTGCCTGAAATCCTTGTACGTTCAAGTACGGATGGATAGGCAGGAGGATTTTTTCGGTTTTATCTCCTTTTTGTTAAAGGGAGTTTAAATGATTTTCTGTATGTTTGCAGTCGTTAATTTTTTTCATTTAAATAGTGAGTTTATGAAATTTAAGAAATTCTTGTTCTTGGCTGCACTGGTTGCCGGAATGGGCCATACCGTATCGGCCGGTGCCCAGGAACGGTTGCCTGAATATCTGCAGGCTGAAAAATTTACAGGGGAAAAACTGAAAACAATGTTGTTTTCCACCGCTGTCGATCCTCATTGGTTCCAGCAGGGAAATCGTTTCTGGTATATGTATAAAACCAGTGAAGGTGTGTTCTGGTATGTCGTAGATCCGGCTGCGGCACGGAAAGAACAGTTGTTCGACCGTGACGAACTGGCTTCCCAATTGTCGGAAATCGTACAGGACCCTTTTGATGCCCAGCATCTGCCTTTGCTGAACCTGAAAGCCAAGGAAGACGGACATACATTTACTTTTGAAATCCGTTCTACCCGTGATGCGAAACCTGAAAAGAAGGGTGAGAAGGTAAAGCCGGGTGAAAAGGAAATGTTTTATTTCAGCTATGATTTCAACACCCGTAAACTGACTCATCTGAAGGATGCCGAAAAGGAACCGAAACGTCTGGACTGGGCTTCTGTTTCTCCGGATATGAAGAGCGTGGTATATGCCAAGGACTGCAACCTGTATCGGATGAGCATGGAAGATTACCGCAAGGCACAGAAGGATGAGAAAGACAGTACCATTGTCGAGGTTCAGCTCACTACCGACGGTACTCCCGATTTCGGCTACGGCATTCCTTACAGTATTCTGAATACCGATACCCTTTGCAATGGCAAACGCAGAAAGGCATGGGGATACTGGTCGCCCGACTCACGTCACTTTGTGACCATTGTTTCCGATGACCGTAAGGTGAAGCCTTTGTGGGTGATTAATTCGATTGCTTCCCCACGTCCTACTCTGGAAACCTATAAGTATCAGATGCCGGGAGAAATGGACGCTCCGGAAGAACATCTGTATGTGTTTGACATGACCTCCAATACGCGTAAGGAAATCAAGGTGGCAGCCTGGAAAAATCAGTCTTTGGGACTGGAGGCAAGACCTTATCAGCAGAAACAGCGGGATGCGGAATTCCTTCCGGCAGTATGGCAGGGCGACAATAACCGTTTTTACCTGACCCGGAGCAGCCGCGACTTGCACCGTATTGATGTCTGCACTTATACCATTGGAGAAGACTCAATCGTACCGGTGGTAAAAGAGCGGATGAATACGTATCAGGAAACCCGTCCGATTCACGTGTTCAACGGTGGAAAGGAGTTCATCCAGTGGAGCGAGCGCGACGGCTGGGCACATCTGTACCTGTATGATGAAAAAGGAAATCTGAAGAACCGGATTACCAAAGGCCCCTGGCATGTGGAAAAAGTCCTGAAGGTAGACGAGGCTTCCCGTACCATTTATTTCCTTGCCAACGGCCGTGAAGAGGGTGAGAATCCTTATTATGAACATCTGTATCGGGTAAATGCCGATGGCAGCGGACTGAAGCTGCTGACAAAGGGAGACTTCTTCCATCAGGTAGCAGTGGACGATGAGGCCCGCTTTATGGTGGATAATTTCTCCAGAGTCAACACGATACCTTGTGCCGACCTGATTGACCGCAACGGCCGCAAGGTCATGACCATTCAGGAGAGCGACTTCTCTCAGCTGATGGCTGCAGGATATCAGTTCCCTGAACTCTTCAAGGTGAAGGCTGCCGACGGAGTAACGGACCTGTATGGGGTAATGTACAAGCCGTTTAACTTCGATTCTACGAAGGTATATCCGATCATCGATTATGTATATCCCGGACCTCAGGTTGAGGCTGTGTACTATCCTTTCACACGGATGAGCGTGCGTACCGACCGTCTGGCCCAGGCTGGCTTTATCGTCATATCGGTCGGTCAGCGTGGTGGACACCCCAGCCGTTCGAAATGGTATCACAATTACGGGTACGGAAACCTGCGGGATTATCCGTTGGCCGACCACAAGGCCGCTGTAGAGCAGCTGGCAGCCCGTTATAAGTTTATCGATATCAATCGGGTAGGCATTCACGGCCATTCGGGCGGAGGCTTTATGTCGACGGCGGCTATCTGCCAGTACCCCGATTTCTATAAGGCAGCCGTATCTTGTGCCGGCAATCACGACAACCGGATTTACAACCGTTGGTGGAGTGAAACCCACCATGGAGTGAAGGAAGTAGTCTCTGCAAAGGGAGATACTACGTTTGCTTACCGCATCGCGACCAACCCGAGTATTGTCCGTCAGTTGAAAGGACACCTGATGCTGGTTCATGGCGACATCGACAATAACGTGCATCCTGCCAATACTATCCGGGTGGTAGATGCCCTGATCCGTGCCAACAAGCGTTTTGAAATGCTCTTCCTGCCGGGTCAGCGTCACGGATTCGGAAACATGGATGAATATTTCTACTGGCGCATGGTGGACTTCTTCTCTGAACACCTGAAAGGCCAGAAAGAGTCGTCGGTAGACATTCCGAGAAGATAGGAATAAAGTAGGTGATGCAGTTGTCATCACCGTCAGATACAAGCCGAAAGGGCGCTCCGAATACGTAACGGAGCGCCCTTTCAGTTTATTCAGAAGGGTGATGTGATGTCTCTGGTAATCGTGTGAGAGCTCCCTAGGAAAAACTTCCTAGAAAAGAGTGAATACCAACCGGTGCTCGTCGCTCTCTTTTTCGTTGAACGCAAAGCCCTCCCATTCGAAAGCCTTGAGGGCTTCCGTATCCGTTATCCGGTTTTTCAACAGGAAACGGGTCATTTCTCCCCGGCACATTTTGGCGTAAATGACTACCGTGGCAGGCTTGCCGTTCTTGTACACTTGAAATTCGGGCGTAACGACTTTCACCTCACTGCAGACACGCTTCCAGTCCAGCAGGTCCTTCATTTCCGCACTGGCCAGGTTGACCAGCACTCCTCCCTGTTTCTTTATTTCCTGGATGAAATAATCGGTCATTACCGGCTTCCAGTAATCGAACAAGGTTATTCCTCCTTTTTCCGGCAGTTTTACGCTTCCCTCCAGACGATAGTTCCGGATGAGGTCCAGCGGGCGTACCAGCCCGTACAGGAAAGAGGAAATCCGCAAGTGATCCTGTGCATAGGCCAGATCGTCTTCGGTAAAGTCCTTGGCATTGATACGCTTGAATACAATTCCGGTATAGGCATGCAGGGCCGGCAGTCCGTGATTGTCTTCCGAAAAGAAGTTGTGGTACCGGAAATAATTCTCTGCCGCCAGTTTGGCATTGATGTGCAGCAGTTTGCCCAGTTCTTCTGCCGGAAACTGCGACATGCTCAGGGCAATCTGTTCCGCTTCCGACTGAAAAGCCGGTTGGGTAGTAAAGGGAACCGCCAGTTTGCTGCGTGAAGCCATGGTCTTGGCACAGGATATATAAATCATCATAAGTGAAAGGGTTTTTAGGTTAATCTGTCTGCAAAGATACATTTGTCGCGGAATTTCCCATACAGGACAACCGTTTTTGTTTGGGGCGTACAACTGAAAGTCCGCTTCCTGGAAAAAGAAAACTCCCGGAAGTTCGCCAGAAAGGCAAACTCCGGGAGGGCTTAAAAAGTATGGAAGAAATTAGTTTTTACTTATATTCCTGCCAGCTCTTGATCTGGATATCTTCCTGCTTCATCTGACAGAAGGCTTCAATGAAGGCCTTAGCCAGTCGTGCGTTGGTCATCAACGGAATGTTATGGTCGATGGCTCCGCGGCGGATACGGTATCCGTTGGTCAGTTCTCTCTTGGTATGATTCTTCGGAATGTTGACAATCAGGTCGAACTTATGTTCTGCAATCATCTTCATCACGTTGTTCTCTGCATTCGGACGTTCATCCGGCCAGAATACCGGAGTAGTTGGAATGCCGTGTGAGTTCAGGAAGGTAGCAGTACCTGCCGTAGCATAGATATGATAACCCTTCTTGCTCAGCATATGGCTGGCATCCAGCAGGTCGACTTTCGACTTGGTAGCTCCTGAAGAAAGCAGTACCGACTGCTGCGGAATCTTGTATCCGGTAGCAATCAGGGCATTCAGCAGGGCTTCGTTGAAGTCGTCTCCCAGACAGCCTACCTCACCGGTTGAAGACATGTCGACACCCAGTACCGGGTCGGCATTCTGCAGACGGGCAAATGAGAACTGAGAAGCTTTCACACCGATACGGTCAATATCGAAGGCCGATTTGTCCGGCTGGCTGAACGGAGCATCCAGCATGATGCGGGTAGCTGTTTCGATGAAGTTGCGTTTCAGTACCTTAGATACAAACGGGAAGCTGCGTGATGCGCGCAGGTTACATTCGATTACCTTCACCTCGTTCTTCCGTGCCAGGAACTGGATATTGAACGGACCTGAGATGTTCAGTTCTTTGGCAATCTGACGGCTGATCTTCTTGATCTGACGTGCCGTAGAGAAGTAAATCTGCTGTGCCGGGAATACCAGGGTTGCGTCACCAGAGTGTACGCCGGCATATTCGATGTGTTCTGAAATGGCATATTCAATGACTTCTCCATTCTGTGCCACCGCATCGAATTCAATTTCCTTGGTTTCCTGCATGAACTGTGAAACGACAACCGGGAATTCCTTTGAAACCTCGCTGGCCATCTGCAGGAAGCGGGTCAGTTCTTCTTCGTCGTAGCATACGTTCATGGCAGCACCACTCAATACATACGAAGGACGTACCAGTACCGGATAACCTACCTTGGCAACGAAAGATTTTACATCGTCCAGGCTGGTCAGTTCCTGCCATGCAGGCTGGTCGATACCCAGCTGGTCGAGCATTGCCGAGAACTTGTTGCGGTTTTCCGCACGGTCGATGGAAATCGGAGAAGTTCCCAGGATAGGCACTGACTGGCGGTGCAGCTTCATGGCCAGGTTGTTCGGAATCTGTCCACCCACCGAAACGATGACGCCGCGCGGCTGTTCCAGGTCGATGATATCCAGCACTCTTTCGAATGACAGTTCATCAAAGTACAGGCGGTCACACATATCATAGTCGGTAGATACCGTTTCCGGGTTATAGTTGATCATGATAGCCTTATAACCCAGTTTACGGGCTGTCTGGATAGCATTTACCGAACACCAGTCGAATTCAACGGATGAACCGATGCGATAGGCTCCCGATCCGAGTACGACTACCGATTTTTCATTCTTATAATAATTAACATCATAACCTTCCACTGCATAAGTCATATACAGGTAGTTGGTCAGGTCAGGATGTTCCGAAGCCACTGTATTGATACGTTTTACAGCCGGCAGGATACCCAGTTTCTTACGGTAAGCACGTACGGCCAGGTTTTCCTTTTCCATGTTTCCGCAGGTCGGTTTCAGTACGAAGCGTGCAATCTGGAAATCAGAGAATCCCATTACCTTTGCTTCCCGCATCACTTCAGCCGGAATTTCTTCGAGGCTGTTGTATCCCTGCAGTTTCTGTTTGTAGTCTACGATGTTTTTCAGTTTTCCGATAAACCACGGATCAATCTTGGTCAGTTCGAAAATCCGTTCAATGCTGTATCCTTCTTCCAGTGCCTGAGCAATGGCAAAGATACGCAGGTCAGTCGGGTTGGCCAGTTCGTCGTCCAGGTTTTCGAAGCGGGTGTGGTCATTGCCCACAAAACCGTGCATGCCCTGTCCGATCATACGCAAGCCTTTCTGTATGATTTCTTCGAAAGTACGTCCGATAGACATGATTTCACCTACCGACTTCATGCTTGAGCCGATGCGGCGTGATACTCCGGCAAACTTCGTCAAGTCCCAGCGAGGAATCTTACAGATCAGGTAGTCCAGTGACGGAGCTACGTAAGCCGAGTTAGGTGTATTCATCTCACCGATTTCATCCAGTGTATATCCTAGACCAATCTTGGCAGCTACGAAAGCCAAAGGATAACCGGTAGCCTTGGAGGCCAGGGCAGAAGAACGGCTCAATCGTGCGTTAACCTCGATGACACGATAGTCATTGGTATCGGCGTTGAAAGCATATTGGATATTACATTCACCTACGATGCCCAGGTGACGGATACATTTCTTTGAAAGTTCCTGAAGCATGGTAACCTGTGCCTCTGTAAGTGAGCAGGTCGGTGCTACCACGATTGATTCACCGGTGTGGATACCCAGCGGGTCGAAGTTTTCCATGCTGGCCACAGTGAAGCAGTGGTCGTTGGCATCACGGATTACTTCAAATTCAATTTCCTTCCATCCTTTCAGTGATTCTTCTACCAGAATCTGCGGAGAGAAGGTGAAAGCACTTTCTGCCAGTTCCACGAATGTTTCTTCGTTCGGGCAGATACCGCTTCCCAGACCTCCCAGAGCATAAGCCGAGCGGATCATGACCGGATAGCCGATGCGGCGTGCCGCAGCCAGCGCATCTTCCATGTTCTCTACCGCCTGGCTGACAGGAGTTTTCATTTCGATTTCGTCCAGTTTCTTGACGAAGAGATCTCTATCTTCTGTATACATGATGGCTTCTACCGAAGTACCCAACACTTCTACTCCATATTCTTTCAAAATGCCTTTCTGGTACAGTTCGGTACCGCAGTTCAGCGCAGTCTGTCCGCCGAATGCCAGCAAAATTCCGTCCGGACGTTCCTTCTTGATAATTTCAGTAACGAAGTAAGGAGTTACCGGAAGAAAGTAAACCTGGTCGGCAATACCTTCAGAAGTCTGTATGGTTGCAATGTTTGGATTGACCAGTACAGAGTGTATTCCTTCTTCACGCAAAGCCTTCAGAGCCTGTGAACCGGAATAGTCGAACTCGCCGGCCTGTCCGATCTTCAGTGCGCCTGATCCGAGAACCAGGACTTTTTTCAGTTCTTTTTTCATGATTTATCTATGATTGATTGGTTCTTCATATCAGAGGGTTAAAATGACCTAACCCTTTTGCAAAGAAACGATTTATTTTGAAGAAAACAAAGGATTTTGACAGGCTTTATTCCAAGAAAAACGGAGAAAGTGGGTCTTTCTTTTGGGGGATTTTGACGGTATTTTCAGGCAGGTGTTTATCAGAATTACATTTGCAATTTAAAGAAATGATTATTTGTATTTATTATCCGTAAATAAGTAAAAAGATTAAAAGACATAGTATAATCAAGCCAAGGAAGATATACAGATACTTATTTTTTAATGACGAATTATAAGTGTTGTCTAAAATCTTTATTATAAATCCTTCATCGGGTAGCCCGGTTATGGTATCAATCTTTTCTGTTATAATGCCATATTCTTTGGCTTTATCAGTAAGCCTCTCAAAACTCTTTTTGGTCCACATTGACACAAATACGACTTCTTTACCATCATTAAGTTTTAGAATCGTATTTTCGTTTGTAAAGAAACCATTCCAATTTCCACTACAGACTGTAGCTATTTTATCTTTTTCAACAAAAATTGCTTTTACGCCACTATCCGGATTTAATGAATTGGGAAAAGCTTTGATTAAATCATCTATTGTTGATTTAGGATACAATTTTAAATAAGAATGAACAATTCCTAATGCTATTCTATTCTGGGCCTTACCTATAATTTGTATTTTCATTTTTTTGAATTTAAAAAAGTTTCACCATAATCTATCAAGTCTTTGATATTCACAATTTTATCATTATAACATGTATTTATGAATGTGTAATTACATCCGGGTATTAGGAAATCTCCATAACATTCAGTTCCGGATAATGTACGGAAGTTAAAGTTCTTATTGGAATCTGAATCTAGATATATAATGCCATAATTACCTCTATACAATGTTTGGTTTCCACCCTTTATGATATAGTTTTCAGCATTATTGTCTCTAAGCAATTGTTCTACATCTATTTTCTTGTTTTTCCAACAGTTAAATAAAACATCTTCGATTTGATGCTTGATTGAATAATTGCCTATAATTGTTGGATTAAGGAAAATAATAATGCAATGTAAAGGTAGATGTTGTATAAATAAAGCTGGGTCACTTAATGAATTCAGGTTCTGACAATCTATAAAGCGAACAGGTAATTGATATTTGGAACATAACGAATCACAACAGGATATAAAATCATATAAATCGTTGTGTGATACATAAATATCTAAATTACAACATCCATCATTAATTTGTTTTATAGCTGGTTCAAGTATTCTTTTAAACCAGAAACCATATGACAAATATTTTGTCCTATTTTTAGCAATTTCGT
>OOCB01000866.1_pt1 | contig 45432 bp, 40 predicted proteins | sample 1671351 | NCBI WGS metagenome assembly OOCB01 (sample SAMN06348148, study PRJEB24527) | human gut metagenome | biome: human gut; feature: ankylosing spondylitis patient; material: feces | host: Homo sapiens | place: China | collected 2015-10 | reverse complement strand
CACAATGTTGGTCTGGACTACGTCAGCTGCTCTCCCTTCCGTGTGCCTATCGCACGTCTGGCTGCTGCTCAGGCTGCCATCAAGAACCCCCGCAAGTAATTGCGTGAGGGCTTGAGAAAGCACGAATAAAGCATAATGAGCCGCCCCGGTTTCCATGACAGGAAGCCGGGGCGGTTTTTATATCGTGGATTATCAATGAATTGATTCCCAGTTACGCATCATCCGTCTCGGACAGGGATCTCTTAATGTCGCACTCAATTTTTGCAAGTGGAAGTTGAATCATTGATATGTTCTTGAAGTTGATCAGAGTCTCGACTTCATCGCAGGCCTCAATCGTTACAATGCTATTATCAAGTAATTCGCCCATTTCATAAATTTGCTGCACAGCAGTGGCTAAAGAGTCCGAGACATCGTAGGACAAAGAGAGGTGCTGAATTCGACCGTTCGAGAATATAATAGTGGCGGTGTTCAGTTTAGAAGCGAACGCTTCAGAATCGATTTTACAAATATCAATAATGTGGTCGATGGCCTCTACCAGTAATGCGGAAAGATCGTAGTGGGAAGGAGTGTCTCCGACGTCTTTGTATGTCATATAATCATCAAACGCTTCATACACGACCGCCGGAATTTCGCCCTCACTTACAGTGCTGTCCCAATCCATGTCAACAGGAGAGCCGCAGGCCTCATCAAGAAGCACCAGCTCTTCAATTTTATCGCAGTTGATCAGCAAAAGAGAGTTGTCCATACAAGGAATGGCCATATATTTTTCAGTGCTATTTTTATAAACTAGCTGCCGGGTATAGGCCGTTATCGGAAACCACAAATATTTTGGCTGACCTTGGACTAAGATGCCTAAGTGTCCCCAAAATCCACCGGGAGAATGGATTGTTGTTGGATCGTTTTTGACAAAGTAGTCCATGCTGCTGACCGAAGTTTGAAAATAACCGTCGCCCAGTACACCAGTTACGCCGGTTCCAAGGCAATAGGCGACATCTCGCAGTTCTGCGAGGGGGACATCTTCGCCAGCTTCAATTTTTTGCAGTTCATCAATGGAAAGTCCACATCGTTGGCTCAATTGTTGAAGATCGAGGTGGAGTGCATCACGCAATGTTTTAGAGTCAGTGAAAGGGTTGGCGATGCCACCCATCAGTTCACTGGGCGTGAGGGAAAGAAATGCAAGCAGCTTTGAAATGTGCTTTTCAAAATTGGTTTTGTTGGTTACTTCGCCATTTAAGAGTTTATCAAGTGTTGGGCGAGAGATACCTGCACCAGTGCATACATTGCTTTTAGTATATTTGGGACTGCCAATGATTTGGTTTAGCTTGCATCCTACCACATCACGGGAATTAAACAAATCATTCATGTCATACATGGCTATCGCCTCCTTTAATGCAAGTATACGTCGATTTTCCAAAATTGTCAATATTTATTTTACATATTTACACAAAAATATTTTAAGAGAGGAGGGCGGTGACTGGTTGAAAATTTAAGAGCGACTGAGTATAATAAGACTGTAAAATGCTTTATTCAGGAAAAGAGGTCTGTATGGCAAAGTTTGTACCATTTATTATAAAAACAGACGGCAGTCAGAATATCAGTGTGAAAATCGTGCGCATGAAAAAGTCTGATGCGGTACAGACTGAAAAAGAACCCGTCTGGCAAACAAGCTGGTTGTCAGATTATATTCAGGATGATGCCTTTGAAAAGTATGCCTTAAAGACGAGTAATGGCGAATTGGTTGCGCTGGCTGCATACGAAATATTGGAAAATGACGTGATGGTTCATATTACCTACATTGAGAGCCAGCCGGAAAGCAATCCGACAATTGTCGGGCATTCTAAAAAGTATCAGGGCATTGGCCGGGTGTTGATTGCGTACGGAATCAAGCTGTCGATTGACCATGAATGCGGCGGGACGGTCACGTTCGAGGCAAAGGTTCCGGAGCTGGCAGAGCATTATGTCCGGGACTATGGAGCTTGTCCATTGCCGAGTTTTGGCGGAGCACCGCGTTATGAACTTTCTGGTGAGGCGGCAATGAACATCTTTGTAACTTACTTGAAATGAGGTGTGTTTGATGAGTGCAAAAGAATATTTTCAGCGTGATGCAGAGCGAGAGACATTTTATCGCACATTTTATCAAATTTGCAGACGCTTTAATGTCACATGGTCAACAGCAACGCCGGAAGTCCGAGCTTTTATTGAGGAAGTTACCCGTGTGACTTATGAACGGGAAAAAGCAAAGCGTAACGGAGTTTCTCTTAGTACAGTGAAGCCGTTCTTTGGAGATACAGCGTGTTAAAGAAACGGCATATCACTGTTGCGAACGCTCTGTAATTTTGGCACCCGCCCAGGCTGCGATCAAGAACCCCCGCAAGGTTTTGCGTGAGCGCTTGAAAAAGCACAAATAATGCAAGTGAACCGCCCCGGTTTCTGTAACAGGAAGCCGGGGCGGTTTTTGTATCATTTGCTGAATCTGAAGGATCCGCTTGTAAAGTTGGGAAAAAAGGTGTAATATTGGTGTACAGAGATTTAGAACAATGCATGATATGTAATGTCTCTGTGATCTGCATCAGCGGATGTGCTCCGAATGCTTGATAGGGAGCAACACTTTCCCCGCCTTGCGGGGGTAATAGCCGGAAAACGGCAAACATCAAAAAAACTGAAAAAACCCATGAAAAAAGCAGCAAACATCCGCTTTATAGGACCTTTTGCGTGCTATTCTATCCTCAGAGAAACCCCGATGATGCGGAAAAAGCGATTTTCCTGACTGCAGTGGAGGTGGAACAGGATGAGACGACGAACGCTTTCTTACGAGGTACGGCTGTTTGCAGGCAAAACAGACCCGGTGAACAGCGGTTTCTGGCTGCCGCTCTGGATGCACCTGCGGGATACGGCGGGTATTATGGTATATCTGGTGCAGAGGTGGCTGCCGGAAAGCGTCCGTCAGCATATCGAGCTGGACGAGGACCTGCTGACACAGACCGCCTGCTTTCTGGGGTGGGTTCACGACCTGGGGAAGGCATCCGCGGCTTTCCAAGGGCCAATGATGGAGCATTTGCCGGAGCCCGGACAGTGCCTGGAAAAATACACAACGCTCAGTTACCGGGAACAGAACCGCAAGTATTCACGTCACGCGCTGGCGAGTGAGGCCATTTTGCGGTGGCTGAAATGCCCCAATGGGCTTGCATCGGTAGCAGGAGCACACCACGGCAAGCCACAAACCGGGAAGGACGTACTTGACCAGCTGGGCGATGAGGAAGAAGAAGGCAGCTGGGAATCCAACTATTGGCCCGAGGGCGAGCAGAAATTCTGGGAGAGCTGCTGGCGGGAACTGTTTGACTACGCCTTGCAGGAAAGCGGCTTTTCCAGTGTGGGCGAGCTGCCGCAGCTGACCATCCCGGCTGAGATCCTGCTGACCGGTCTGCTCATCATGGCGGACTGGATCGCCAGCAATACCCGGTATTTTCCGCTCATCCCTGTGGAAGAGGTGGGCAGCGATACCTTGTATCCCGCCCGTGTCGATCGGGCGTGGGAAGCGCTGGACCTGACCTCTCCGTGGGAGGTGCAGTCGGATGTGTCTGACCCGGGAGCATTTGAACAACGGTTTGGCTTCCCGCCCAACGAAGTCCAGCGGGCCATGCTGGAAGCTGTCAGCCGCACGCAGGAGCCGGGGATGTTCATTCTGGAAGCACAGATGGGCGTGGGCAAGACGGAGGCCGCGCTGGGCGCGGCAGAGATTTTAGCCAAGCACGGCGGTGAGGGCGGTATCTTCTTTGGTCTGCCCACCCAGGCCACCGCCAACGGCATCTTTGGGCGGCTGCTGGCATGGGCCGAAAAGCAGCCGGATGGGCTGGAGCACTCCATCAAGCTGGCCCACGGCATGGCCGAACTGAACGAGGCCTACCTCCGGTTGCAGCAGGACACGGTGCGGGTGGAGGAAGATCTGGAAGCAGACCCCGATGCTGACCCGGAGAGCCGGGTGATGGTGCATCAGTGGTTCCGGGGCAATAAGCAGGGGCTGTTGGCTGATTTTGTCATCGGCACGGTGGATCAGCTGCTGATGGCGGCGTTACAGCAAAAACATGTGATGCTGCGCCACCTTGGCCTTGCGGGCAAGGTGGTGGTCATTGACGAGTGCCACGCCTACGATGCCTATATGAACTGCTATCTTGACCGGGCGCTGACCTGGCTGGGCCGGTACAAAGTACCGGTGATCCTGCTTTCAGCTACCCTGCCCGCCAAGCGCCGGGTCGAGCTGGTCAGGGCCTACCTGAATGGAAGAACCGCCCCGGACGGCTTATGGCAGACCTGCCGGGGCTATCCGCTGCTGACCTGGACGGATGGCGAGAAGGTGGAGCAGACGACTATCCCGCTGGAAACCGAACCACGCAGAGTGGAGACATTCCCGCTGACCGAAGAACAGCTGACCGACATTCTGCGCAGTGCCTTGCGGGAGGGCGGCTGTGCGGGCGTGATCGTCAATACCGTGAAAAAGGCGCAGGCCATTGCGGCCCGTCTGCGGGCAGAACTGCCGGAGTTTGAGGTGGTGGTATTCCACGCTCAGTTCCTTATGCCCGACCGTGCCGCCAAAGAAGAGGCGCTGATGAAGCGCATCGGCAAGCACTCCACCCCGGAACAGCGGGATAAGCTCATTGTGGTGGGCACGCAGGTGCTCGAGCAATCCCTTGATATCGACCTGGATTTTCTGGTCACAGAGCTCTGCCCCATGGACCTGCTCTTACAGCGTATCGGACGACTGCACCGCCACGAGGGGCGGGCTCGTCCCCGGCCGGTGGCGCAGGCCCGCTGTGCCGTGCTGGACACTGGGACGGAGGAGTTCGACGAGGGCAGCAAAGCGGTTTACGGGGAATGGCTGCTCTGGCGCACCCGCAAGTTCCTGCCCACCGCCATCACCCTGCCCGATGACATTGCCCCGCTGGTGCAGGATGTCTATGGCTGGGAGCCCGACCCTCTGCCCGCCAGCCCGCAGAGCACTGCGGCCCGGGCGGAGTACGAAAAGGCCCAACAAATCAAAATGGGCAAGGCGAAGACTTTTACCATCCTGCCGCCAGAAGAGCACAGAAAGCGCCCTTCCCTGAATACGCTGGATAATTGGATGGATGATGTGGGTGCGGTCAGTGACAACGGTGCCCGCGCGGCGGTGCGTGACGGAGACCCTTCTGTTGACGTGCTGGTCCTGATGCGGGATGCGGCGGGAAATGTCTGCTTCCTGCCCGATGAAACGGGGCATCCCGGTGCCAGCGTGCCCACGGACGAGCCGCCTCAGCCGGAGCTGGCGCTTCAAATTGCACGGCAGAAGCTGCGCCTGCCCGGATATTTCAGCAAACGGTGGTCGGTGGAACAGACCATCGACGCACTGGAAGCCCGGAACCGGGAAGTGTTCGGGCTGTGGCAGCAGTCGCCGTTGCTGCGGGGAGAACTGATCTTACTGCTAGATGACCACCTGACCGCACAGCTTGCCGGGCAGGTGCTGCAATACGACCGTGAAAACGGTCTGACCTACCGGAAGGAGGAAGAGAATGAAGCAAATTGAGTATAATTTGCTGGAGGAACGCTGGGTGCGGGTGCGCGGGCAGGATTACACTGTGCAGGAAGTTTCTCTGCCGGATGCCCTGCTGCACGCCCACGAATACCGTGACCTGGCCGGAGAACTGCCCACGCAGGATGCCGCCATGCTGCGGCTGCTGCTGGCGATTCTGCACACGGTGTTTTCCCGGGTGGATGAAAACGGTACTCCGGCCCCCTTTGAGGAAACGGACGATGCCCTGATCCGCTGGGAGGAGCTGTACCGGCTGAGGCATTTTCCGGAAGCGCCCATCCGGGCCTATCTGGAGCAGTGGCGGGACCGCTTCTGGCTTTTCCACCCGGAACGCCCCTTCTGGCAGGTGCCGGAAGCGAAGATCGGAAGCCCATTCCGGGCCAAAAAATTGAACGGTGAAATCTTTGAAAGCGAAAATAAGGACAGCTTGTTTTCTGCCTATTCAGGCGAAGCGAAAGAGCGGCTGACCTATCCACAGGCGGCAAGATGGCTTGTTTTTTTGAATAATTACGACGATACTGCGGCAAAGAAAAAGGCAAAGGATAGAACGCTGCCTTCTATGGGGCCGGGCTGGCTGGGCAGACTGGGCGTTGTCTATGTAAAAGGTGCAAACCTGTTTGATACTCTGATGCGAAATCTGATGTTCTTGCGGGACGGTGGAAAGCTCTGGGAAGAGGATGCTCCCTGTTGGGAGCTGGATGCAGCCCGGACAGAGGAACGCACAGTAGTACCCTGCCCGGATAACTTTGCTGAACTGATGACGATGCAATACCGAAGAATTTTGCTGAAGCGTCAGGAAGGCTGGGTGACAGGTTGTACTGTGCTTGGTGGAGATTTCTTTGATTCAACGAATGCATTTGCCGAACCGATGACGCTCTGGAATAAAAAAGAAGAGAGCAAAAATAACCCACAATACTATTACCCGCGAGTGCATAGTATGAGCAAACAACTTTGGCGAGAGTTTTCGGCTCTGACTGGAACCAATAGCCATGTTCCCGGAGTGATCTGGTGGAATACCTTACTGCAAAACGAGAAGATACTGAGCAGAAAAGAGCATTTGCAGATATGTGCACTGGGTGTGGAATATGGCAAGATGAGCAACTCCATGACAGACTGTTATACGGATCAGCTTTCTATGGAACTGGCTTTGCTAAATGAATTGGGCCGTGCATGGCAATCTCGAGTAGAGGATGAGGTGGAAAACTGCGAGCGGGTCGCGCAATCTGTCGGCCGCCTTGCCTGGGAGCTCTCCCTTGCGGCGGGAGATAAGAACGATACGACCGCGGAATCCGCCCGCACCCAGTTCTACTTTACCATCGACCAGCCGTTCCGGCTTTGGCTGCAGAGCATTGACCCCGAAACGGACAAGCTGGACGAAAAAGCCGATGAATGGCAGGAGAAAGCCCACAAACTGGCCGCAGAGCTGGGCCGCCAGATGGTGGAGCGGGCCGGAAATGCCGCCTTTGTGGGCCATAGGGTCGAGGTGAAAACAGGCGGTAAAAAGGACGAAAAGAAAACCGTTCTGTATACGGCCCCCAAGGCCTACAATAGCTTCCTGTACAATCTGCGGAAGCTCTACCCGAAGAAAGAAGGAGGAACAGCATGATAACGGATGCGATCCATGATTATGTGGCCGGACAGCTGAGCGGACTGTGGAGCCTGCCCAAACCCCAGCGGCGTGCCCGGCTGGCAGAGCTGCGCCGGGGCGTTGGGCATCAGCCCGGCGACCTGCCGGCGCTGTGGGGCAGCTTCCTGCAGGAACTGCCCAAAGAGCTCTGGGGCAGGGAAACGGCGGCAGGAGAGTGCCGGGAACCATCGGAAGCCGAGTGGGCGGTCTACCTTGCCCTGACTCTCTACGCCCTGCACCAGCAGGGAGAAGAGAACGTTTCCATGAATGAAAAGGGCTGCACGCTGGGCAGGGCGGTGCGCCTGCTGGCCCAGAATTCCGCAGCTGCCGCGCAGGACTGGACCGAGAGCAGCGTCCTGCGCCGGTTCAACGCACTGGCCACAGCGGATTCCATGCCCGAGGTGTCCCACTACCTCCGGGGGATGGTGCAGCTGTTCCGGGGAAATGAACCGAAGCTGAAACTGGATTACCCCCGGCTGGCTGTGGAGCTGTACCGGTTCCAGTTCCCGGATCAGGCAGCCAATGTCCGCCTGCAGTGGGGCCGGGACCTTTACCAGATGAATGCCGACACACCTGAAACCAAAGAAAAGGAGAATTGAAATGGATACCAAGCGTCTGTATGTTGATTTTCATGTGCTGCAAACGGTGCCGCCCAGCTGTGTGAACCGCGACGATACCGGCAGCCCCAAGACGGCTGTCTATGGCGGTGCCACCCGCGCCCGGGTATCCTCTCAGGCGTGGAAGCACGCGATCCGCAAAATGTTTGCCGAAGAAATGGCCGACATGGTCGAGACTGGAAAACGTACCCTGAAAGCAACTGACCTTGTGGCCGGGGAATTGGCCGCACTGGCTCCTGAACTGGACGATGCCAGACTGAAAAAGGATGCAAAAAAGGCACTGGAAAATGCAGGCATCAAGCTGAAAGATGACAACAACGCCGCCCTGCTCTTTTTGAGCACGGCCCAGGCCCGGGCGCTGGCCCGGCTGGCCGCCGAGGACTGCGAGGAGAAGGATGACTACAAAAAGGCCCTGAAGGAGAACCCTTCGGTGGATATGGCTCTGTTTGGCCGGATGGTCGCCAGCGATCCTTCCCTGAATTACGATGCCGCCGCTCAGGTGGCCCACAGCATCTCCACCCATGCCGTGCAGAACGAGTTTGATTACTTCACCGCTGTGGATGACTGTGCCCCGGAGGATTCGGCAGGCGCGGGCCATCTGGGCACGGTGGAGTACAACTCTTCCACCCTGTATCGCTATGCCACCGTCAACATGGTGGAACTGGTGCACCTGCTGGGGGCTGAAAAGGCAGCCCAGGCTGTCCGGGTGTTCGGCGAAGCCTTCATCCGCTCCATGCCCACCGGAAAGCAGAACAGCTTTGCCAACCGCACCCTGCCGGATGCTGTCTATGTCACCCTGCGGGAAGATCAGCCTGTGAACCTCTGTGGTGCCTTTGAAAAGCCGGTGCGCAAGAGCCCCGAGGGCTATGCGGAACCCTCCAAGACGGCGCTGAAGCAGTATGCGCAGCAGGTGTATGCCTGCTATGCGGATGCTCCGGCCCAGAGCTTTGCTGTGGGCATCGGGCTGGACGAGCTGGCCCCGGCCATGCCCCTGAACCAGATGCTCACCGCGCTGGAACGTGCCGTAAAGGAGAAGCTGCCCGGAAATGAGGTGTGACCATGGCAACGCTGTTGCTTCGGCTGGCCGCGCCCCTGCAATCGTGGGGTGCGGATTCCAAATTTGAGACCCGCAAAACGAACCGGGAACCCACCAAAAGCGGTATCATTGGCCTGTTGGCGGCGGCTCTGGGCCTGCGCCGGGACGATGCCGCAGGTCTTGCCCGGCTGAACGGCCTGCACTTTGCCGTCCGTGCTGACCGGGAGGGCAGCCTGCTGGTGGATTTCCACACAGCCAACCGGGAAGAGGATCGAAAAAAAGGCAAGGCTCCTTATGTGACCTACCGCCATTACCTGCAGGATGCGGTCTTTCTGGTGGGGCTGGAAAGCGAGGACACTGCCCTGTTACAGGAGCTGGAAACGGCCCTGAAACATCCGGTCTACCCGCTGTATCTGGGGCGGCGTTCCTGCCCGCCCACCCTGCCGCTCTGCCTTGGCATCCGGGCCGGGAAACTGCTGGATACCCTGCGGGCAGAACCGCTGCTGGTGAAACAGAGGAATGGGGCCCCCTTGCACATCGTGGCAGACGCGGACCCGGCGGATGCTGCTGCCGTGCCCCGGCGTGATCTGGCGATGTCGTTCAGCCCCATCCACCGGCAGTACGGCTTCCGCCCGGTGCGGGAGTGGAACACAAACCCGCCGGAAATGCCCGGCGCGACCGAACATGACGCAATGGCAGAATTGAGGTGAGGAATCATGTATCTATCCCGCGCAGAACTTGACCCGACCCGCCGTGAGACCATGGTGGCGCTGATCTCGCCCCAGAAATTCCATGGTGCGGTGGAAAACGCTTTTCCCGGTGCGCGCCGCCGCAGGCTGTGGCGGCTGGATCAGCTGGGAGAAAAACTGTACCTGCTCCTGCTCAGTGAGGAACGGCCGGATCTGACCGCCCTGTGTGCGCAGTTCGGCACCGGTGCGCCCCCGGAGACCCGGTCCTATGACCCGCTGCTGGAACGGGTGACAGCGGGCAGCTGCTGGCAGTTCCGCCTGACCGCCAACCCCACCCGCAGCAAAAAAGACTCTGCCGACCATACGGCCCGGGGTACCCTGAAACCCTGCTATCTCGAGGTGGAGCAGGAGGAATGGCTGTGGGCGCAGGCCGCAAAGCACGGCTTTGCCGTCTCGGAGGGAGCGTTTGCAGTGACCCGGAAGCAGACCTATCACTTCAAGAAAAACGGCACCCGGCCCGTTACCCTGCTGGCTGTGACCTACGAGGGCATTCTGCAGGTGACGGACCCGGAGGCCTTCAAGGCCCTGCTGTGCGAGGGCGTTGGCCGGGGCAAGGCCTATGGCCTTGGCCTGATGACCATCATCCACAGGGGAGGAGACCATGGCTGAGATGCCGCCCTTTTCCCCGCCCACGCGGGGGTGATCCCGATATGGGCCGGAATGCTGAGCATTACGCTGACTTTTCCCCGCCTATGCGGGGGTGATCCCTGCTGGCTTAGTCTGAAAACTGAGTAGGGTTCCTTTTCCCCGCCCATGCGGGGGTGATCCCTACGAGCAGCTGAATGAGTGGGGCAAGACGGACTTTTCCCCGCCTGCGCGGGGGTGATCCCACCGGCGACTGGAACACCGGCAACTGCAACACCTTTTCCCCGCCTGTGCGGGGGTGATCCCGCAATGCTCCGCACCGCGATCTGCCCGGTCCCCTTTTCCCCGCCTATGCGGGGGTGATCCCAAGATCGCCGCCGACCGCAAGGCCCGGCAGGCCTTTTCCCCGCCCACGCGGGGGTGATCCCATGAGGGACGGAAGCTTGATTTGCATTGGCAACTTTTCCCCGCCCATGCGGGGGTGATCCCTTGCGGTACACGCTCTGGAGCTTCGAGGTGGGCTTTTCCCCGCCCACGCGGGGGTGATCCCTGTAACATGGATATTTTCTTCTTCTTCGTACCCTTTTCCCCGCCCACGCGGGGGTGATCCCGACAGTATCACCAGCTTCGACGGCAAGGAGGCCTTTTCCCCGCCCATGCGGGGGTGATCCTACCCCGCAGGGACAGCCAGAAGCATGTGAAGACTTTTCCCCGCCCACGCGGGGGTGATCCTATCACCGAAATCGCAACCGCCATTCTTCCCAGCTTTTCCCCGCCTGCGCGGGGGTGATCCTGCCATCGACCAGTCCCCCAAAAAGTACATCAACTTTTCCCCGCTTGTGCGGGGGTGATCCTTTCACGGATTTGATGACCCACCGATAGCTGCCCTTTTCCCCGCCTACGCGGGGGTGATCCCAGGGTGTACCAGTCATTGCCGGTCGGGTCAACCTTTTCCCCGCCCACGCGGGGGTGATCCTATCCCCGCCGAGCAGCAGGCCGCAGCCATGGGCTTTTCCCCGCCCACGCGGGGGTGATCCTGAATCGGAACTGCCGCCGTAAAACAGAAAAGGCTTTTCCCCGCCCATGCGGGGGTGATCCCATCTGGCTGAATGGTCTGGTCGGTGCAGGCTACTTTTCCCCGCCTATGCGGGGGTTTCACATTGACAACCCTGCGCAAAAAGCAGATAATAGGTTTATCCTGAATGCAAATGCAGAGCGAGGGAAAGTATATGCTGTATTTTGAAAACGATTACTGCGAGGGTGCACATCCGGCGATCTTACAGAAGCTGGTGGAGACCAACTTTGAAAAGGTCTCCGGCTACGGCACCGATCCCTATTGCGCTAGCGCGCGGGGGAAGATCCGCGCGGCGTGCGGCGCACCGGATGCCGATGTCTGGTTCATTTCGGGCGGCACCCAGAGCAACGCCATCGTCATTGCATCGATGCTGCGCCGCTGGGAGGGTGTGCTGGCCGCATCCACCGGCCATGTGGCCGCTCACGAGGCTGGTGCCATCGAGTTCACGGGCCACAAGGTCATCGGCCTGCCGCACACCAACGGCAAGCTGGATGCCGGGACCGTTGAGGACTGGTGCAGGACCTTCTATGCCGATGGCAATATGGACCACCTCGTGTTCCCGGGCATGGTGTACATCTCCCACCCGTCGGAGTACGGCACCCTGTACACCAAGGCAGAGCTGGAAGCGCTGTCCGCTGTCTGCCATAAGTACCACATGCCGCTGTTTATGGACGGTGCCCGTCTGGGCTATGGTCTGGCCGCCGAGGGCACCGATGTGACGCTGGCCGATGTGGCCCGCCTGACCGATGTGTTCTACATTGGCGGCACCAAAGTGGGTGCGCTCTGCGGCGAGGCAGTTGTGTTCCCCCACGGCGCACCGGCTCACTTTATGACCATGGTCAAGCAGCAGGGCGCTCTGCTGGCAAAGGGCCGTCTGCTGGGCATCCAGTTCGATGTGCTGTTCACCGATGACCTGTACCAGACCATCAGCAAAAATGCCATTGAGACCGCCGCCGTGCTCAAGAAGGGACTGGCCGAAAAGGGCTATTCGTTCTTCATGGATTCGCCCACGAATCAGGTGTTCATCGTGTTGTCCAACGAGCAGCTGGCCGCGCTGGAAGGCAAGGCCAAGTTCGGCTTCTGGGAGAAGTACGATGATACCCACACCGTTGTCCGCATTGCCACCAGCTGGGCCACCCGGATGGAAGAGGTGGAGCAGCTGCTGGAGCTGATGTAAGGGCACACCTGCCAAATGGCGGAGCGTCTCTTTGTGCAGGATGCAGATTGTATTTCCTGCGCGGATATGCTATTCTTAACTGGATAAAGGCTGCACTTTGTGCACCGTGGAAGGATGGTTTGTATTATGGGCTTTTTTGACAAGCTTTTTGGCGGCAAGGCCGCATCCGAGACGAAATTTTCCGGCCAGAAGATGACGGTCATGCTTCCCATTGACGGCAAGGTGATCCCGCTGGAGCAGCTGCCTGACGAGACTTTTGCCTCTGCGATCCTGGGCCCCGGCTGCGGCGTGGAGCCCACCGGCGACACCGTTTATGCTCCCTTTGACGGCACCGTTACGCAGGTGCCCGAAAGCCTGCACGCCGTTGGTATGATGAGCGATGACGGCATTGAGCTGTTGATCCATGTCGGCATGGACACGGTGGAGATGAAAGGACAGGGCTTTACCTCCCTGACCAAAGAAGGGGCCAAGGTCAAGGCCGGCACCCCGCTGCTGAAGGTGGATCTGGAAGCCATCCGCGCCGCAGGCCACCCCACTGCAACGGCCCTCATCGTGACCAACAGTGATGACCTGCCGGAGATCAGTGTTGTTGCAGACGGCGATGCTGCCGCTGGCGCACCGGTGTTCAAGTTCAAGAAATAAGTGAGCAGATCCCCCGGAGGCAGAGTGCTTTCGGGGGATTTTTGCGGAGAAAAGTCGTACTTATTTGCAAAAAAGCTGTATTTTGCGCGGTTTTCTCTTGCATTGCAGGGGAAGCTGTGCTAGAGTAGACAAAGTGTGAGCCAAAAACCGGTACTGTGAGAGGAAAAGTATATGGAAACAAAAAAGAAACACGAATTATCCCTTGCAAAACGCATGGCGATCTCTCTGGTCTGCGGCCTGGTGGCCGGTCTGGCCTTTATGTTCCTGCGGGAGCATCTGAACGCCAGCGGTCAGGCAGAGACCTGGACCACCATCAACAACCTGCTGTTCCAGGATATCACCGCCGAGGGCGCTGAGCGTGCCTTTGGCATCTTCTACATCATCGGCCAGCTCTTCATCAAGGCGCTTCAGCTGGTGATTATCCCCATGGTCTTTACCTCCATTTCGCTGGCCATCGGCAGCATTGCAGACACCCGCACCATGGGCCGCATTTCCGCAAAGACCCTGTTCTGGTTCCTGCTGTGCTCCTTCCTGGCGCTGCTGCTGGCAGGCTGTGTGGGCTACGGCGCCTACTCCGTGGGCCTGTTCAACACCCACATCGAGGGTCTGGCAGAAGCCAGCGGTTCCACCGGTTCCAACCCCCTGAACGTGGTGCTGAACATCATCCCCTCCAACATCATCACTGCCTTTGGCAGCAATGGCGCTGTGCTTTCCAGCGTGTTCCTGGCAGTGGCCATCGGCCTGAGCATGAACACCCTGGGCGAGAGCCGCACCGCGACCCTGCGCCGCCTGCTGGGCGAGGTCAACGATGTGGTGGTCGTGTTCCTGAACTTCATCGTCAGCAACTTTGCCCCCTTTGCAGTCTTTGTGCTGCTGACCCGTACCTTCGCCATCTACGGCATCGATTACCTTAAGCCCGCGCTGGTCTATGTGGTGGTCACGGTGGTCCTGCTGCTGGCCTTCCTGATCATTGCCTACCCGCTGGTCATTGCACTGGGGGCCAAGCTGGACCCTTTCACCTTCATCCGCAAGATCGCCAACGTGGCAGTGTTTGGCTTCTCCACCTCCTCCAGCGCCGCCACCCTGCCCCTGAACATCAAGGTGTGCGAGGAAGAGTTTGGCGTGGATGAGAGCATCGCTTCCTTCGTCCTGCCGCTGGGCATGACCATCAACATGGACGGCACCGCCATCATGCAGGTCATTGCCACCGTGTTCATTGCAGGCTGTGCCGGTTACACCGTCACCCCCGGCCAGCTGGTCGTGGTCGCCCTGCTGGCCCTGCTGGCATCTGTGGGCACCCCCGCCGCTCCCGGCGCTGGGGCTGTCATCCTGTTTACCATCCTGTCCGGCATGGGCTTCGTCAACGACGGCGCTCTGCTGGCCTACTCCCTGATCCTGGCCATCAACCGCCCCATCGAGATGCTGGTCACCTCCCTGAACGTGGTGGGTGATGCAGTTGCCAGCATCTGCGTTGCCAGGAGCGAGGGCCTGCTGAACGAGGAGACCTTCAATAAGTAACAATACGCCGTAACAGGCGCAGCAAAAACTCCCATGCACAGCATCTTCCGATGTGAGCATGGGAGTTTTTTGTGTGGTTGTATCTGTGGGAAGAGTGTGGTATACTCGGCTCAGTTCAACAAATCGGAATTTGTAAAGGAGGATTTACAATGAAGAAAATTGGATTAGGTATTGCAATACTACTCTTTGCCATTATAATTTCTCTTTGTTCATCAGGAATGGGGCTGCTCGTTATCGGAATTGGGATTGTAGGATTGATTTTTTCAATCGTAGGATTTATGGAACGCAAGTAAAACAACTTCGCGTTTGTGTAGCAAAGCGGAACAATAAAAGAGCAGTGCTTCCGGTGGGTGGACCCATTGGAGAGCACTGCTCTTTCTTTGTGGGAAAATTCAGCTGGCAGGAGCGTTACAGTGTGCCGTAGGGTGCAATGCCAATCATGTACTCAACGCCAATGGCGACCAGAACGACCAATGTGGAGATGATGAAGCCGTGCAGCATGGGTTTTGCGCCGGAACGGCAGAGTGATTTAAAGTTCGTGTTCAGACCAATGGCCGCCAGAGCCGCGACCATCAGAAACTTGCTGATGGTCTTCAGGCCGGAAACCAGCCCGGCGGGCAGAAGGCCCAGACTGGTCAGCAGGGACATGGCAAGGAACGCAAGGATGAACCAGGGGAAAATGGAACGGATGCTCACCTTGACACCGTTGGCCTGGGCACTCTCTTTCTTTTTCAGGTGCAGGTTGATGGCGGCAAAGACCAGAACAGCCGGAATGATCGCCAGCGTGCGGGTCAGCTTGACCATCGTTGCAAAGTCGCCGGCTGCTTCACTGAAAGCGTAACCGGTGGCTACGACGCTGGAGGTATCGTTGACCGCCGTACCGGCCCAGAGACCGAATGCGGCATCGGAAAGCCCGAGCCACCGGCCAAGGAGCGGGAACACAACGATCATCACCGTATCGAACAGGAAGGTGGCGGACATACCGTAGGCGATGTCCATGTCATCGGCCTCGATCACCGGCGCAATGGCGGCAATGGCAGAGCCGCCGCAGATGCCGGTTCCGGCGTTGATCAGGCTGCTGGTTTTCCAGTTGAGCCCCAGCGCTCTGCCGATCAGCGCGCCCAGCCCAAAGCAGGTGGCCAGGGTGAAGAGCATGACTGTCAGCGAAAAACGGCCCACGGTCAGCACGGTGCGGATGTTCAGGCTGGCACCCAGAAGGACGATGGCGAATTTCAGGACTTTTTTAGAGGTGAATCTGATGCCCGGCGCGGTTGTTTTGTTGGGCTGGAAAAATGCATTGATGGCCATGCCGATAAACAGGGCGATGACCGAAGCGCCAATGAGGTGGAGCCCGGCGCTGCTTTCCAGCGTTTCCAGCCACTTGGCGATGCAGGCGATGCCCAGTGCCAGCGCGGCTCCGGGGATCAGGGCGGTGATCTTCTTTGACATTCGTTGGGTTTCCTTTCTTTTGCATGTTATACGGAAATAAAAACAAGCGAAAACCACCGGCAGAACCGGTGGTTTATTGCTGGAGAAAAGGGCGCTCAGAACGAGCCGCCGGAGGAGCCGCCAAAGCCGTCGCTGTCCACGGAGGAGCCGCCGGAGCTGCTGCTCTCCTCGTGGGGCGGGTCGTAGACCTGCACACGGTCGGTGTGGGTGTAGTTGTCCACCTGCACCCGCAGCTTTAAGCCCGCGCCGATATAATCGTTGGCCTCGGTCTTGAGCCGGGCTGTTTTCATCTGGCTGTACAGCACGCCGCAGACGATACCGGCAATGATCATGGGTACGCCGATGACGATGAGGAGCAGGATGGGCCAGCCGCTGGTGTCGTTGTCAACATCCAGCGGTTCGCCGTGCTCAGCGTAGAAATCCAGCGTGTCGGCGCACATGGAGAGGTACTCGGAGGCGGCCTCGGCCCAGTCGTCGTCCGAGAGATAGGGAACAACGGCATCTTCGATCTGCTCGATGCGGTAATCGGTAAAGGCTGTCACGCCGCCGCCGTAGGTGATGGTGACATACTTGCGGGAACCGACTGCCAGCAGGAAAAGGATGCCGCTCTGTTCAGAGCCGCTGCCCATACCGTTGGCAAGGTAGTAATCTTTGGCGTACTGGCGCTGGTCGGTGTCACCGATGCTGTCCACCACCAGAAAATACACGTCGCAGTCGTGGCCGTCGCTGGCGGCTTCGGCGGAAGCTTCCAGCTGGCTGTAAGTATCCGCATCGAACAGGCCCATCTCGTCCCGCACCAGCGGTGCGGCGGCAAAGGCGGGGATGCTCAGGCAGAGCGCCAGCACCAGTGCGGCCAGCAGGGCGGCAAAGCGTTTTGCAGTGTGTTTCATTCTGCCACCCCCTTATAACAAAAGCAGGAACGCCAGCACTGCCATCAGGGGCAGGCTGATGCCCGCAAACCACGCGGCCACCCGGCTCTTGTCCACCGGCAGGTCGCCGATGAGCCGCCCGGTCTGCCCGTTCATGGCGAACAGGAAGTCCTTGTCCTTCCACCGGGTGTGGAGCATCCAGACCGGCAGCAGGGCGTAGTGGGCGTGGGTCATATCCACATTGATGTTCTCGGAAATGGGGTGGATCTCGCTGTAGCCGCCGGTGGTGGCGTGGAGCGCATCGGCCGTGGAGTTGTACATCCGGCGGTAGGCGCGCTCGGCGCAGGCATCGGCATCCTCGTCATACCGGTCGGCCAGATAGCCGGGCAGGTAGGCCGTGGAGAAGGGCTTCAGGTCGCCGTAATCAAAGGGCTCAATGGCATCCATGTGGGTGTTGGGCATCTTGCTGGAGCCGTCCACCGGCACCTTGGTAAAGGCGGCCGAGCCTTCGCGGCGCACGTCGTAGTGCTGGGTGGTGGTCACCATGTAATCGCCTTCGCGGTGGCTCTCGGAGTTCTGGCCCTCGTACCGGCCGCGCGCGTCGGCCTTGGCATCGTAGAGCCAGAAGGGGACATATACGCCCTGGATCTCTGCGATGTGGTTCTGGCTCTTGAATGCCTTGGGCAGGAAGGCCTTGCCCTTGTAATATCTGGTCAGCTGGGCAATGGCGGCCTTTTTGTCCAGCTTGAAGGGCAGGATGTACTCCGGCTTCAGCTTGCCGGAGAGCTTGCCGCCCAGCACTGTGGGGTTGCCGCAGTAGGGGCAGGTGGTGGCGGCGGTGGTCTCGTCACAGACCAGCTCGGCCCCGCAGGTGGGGCAGGAGTAGCTGTTCAGGCCCTCCGCCTCGGCCTCGCTCCACACCGGGCTGTCCTGCCGGGGCAGGCGGGCGGCTTTTTTGGCATCGCCTTCGGCGGCAGTGTCGGCAGCGGCCTGCTTTTGGGCGTAGCGGGCCTCGATGTCCTTTACGTCGTAGGCCGAGCCGCAGTAATCGCAGACCAGCTTGCCGCTGGCACCATCGTAGTGCAGGGGGCCGGTACAGGCCGGGCACTGATAATTCGTTGTCTTTTCAGCCATGCGTCAGACCCCTCTCAGGCCCCAAAGGGCTTGCCGCACTCGGGGCAGAACTTGGGCGGGTTGGCCGGGTCGGCAGGCACAAAGCCGCAGTTGGCGCACTTGGCGGCGGGCCGGGGGCTGCCGCACTCCGAGCAGAATTTGCCGCTGTTCTTTGCACCGCAGCTGCACACCCAGACAGCCGGGGCTTCGGGCCGGGGCTTGCCGCATTCGGCACAGAACTTGCCCGTGTTGCCGGTGTGGCCGCAGCTGCAGGTCCAGCCAGCGGCCGGTGCGGTCTGAGGCTGCGCGGCGGTCTGCTGGCCGCCCATCTGGTAGAGATCCCGGGCGTTGACACCGCCCGCTGCAGCGGCCTGGTTCATCCCCATAAAGGCCATGGCGGGGCCGGCGGCGGTGTTGGAGGCGGCAGCCTGCATGGCGGAGGCCTGCGCGCCCACCAGATGGGCGGCGGCGCGGGTGGGGTCCATAAAGGCCGCACTGCGCTGCAGCTCCTTGATCATCTGCTCGTCTTCCTCGCTGGCCTTGACACCGGAAACGCCCAGAGAGACGATCTCGATGCCGCGCAGCCTGCTCCACTTGGCACTCAGCTCCTGATTCAGGGCCTCGGCCAGCTCGGCGGTGTGGCCGGGCAGGGCGGAGTAGCGGATGCCCTGCTCGCTGATCCGGGCAAAGGCGGGCTGCAGGGCGGTCATCAGCTCGGTCTTGAGCTGGCCGTCCAGCGCGTCGCGGGTGTAGGCGTTTTCCACATTGCCGCAGACATTGGTGTAAAACAGGATGGGGTTGACCACCCGGTAGCTGTACTCGCCGAAGCACCGGATGCCGATGTCGATATCGATACCGGCGCGCTGGTCCACCACCCGGAAAGGCACCGGGTTGGGGGTGCCGTACTTGTTGCCGGTGAGCTCCCGGGTATTGATATAGTAGATGCGCTGGTCGGAACCGGCCTGCCCGCCAAAGCTGAACCGCTTGCCCAGCTCGGCAAACACGCTGTCGATGTCCTTCAGCCCGCCGCTGAGCAGGGAGGGCTGGGTGCCGGTGCTGTAGGTGTACTCGCCGGGTTCGGCACAGAGGTCCACCACCTTGCCCTGCTCCACGATCAGCACGCACTGGCCGTCGGCCACGGCGATCACAGAGCCATCCGAGATGACGTTTTCGCTGCCGTGCCGGTTGGCAGAGCGGCCATTGGTCCGCTTCTGGCCCTTGACGGCCAGCACCTCCGCAGGCAGAGCGTCACAATAAAAATATTCCTTCCACTGGTCGCCCATCACGCCGGATGCCGCGCCCATGGCTGCTTTGATGAGACCCATAACTTCAATCTCCTTTTGTGCCGGGCAGTGCCCCAAAGCGGGGAATGGCTCCCCCGGGCGCTGCGGAATTTGGGACAAGTATAACATAATCCGGAAAATTGTAAAAGCGATTTGGCAAAAAGGCGAAAGAAAAACTTATTCTTGCTTTTTTGCCCCGGCGGGTGTACAATACCCTACGAAAAACAAAACACAGGGGAGCTCGTAAGGCGGGCTGAGAGGAAGTAACCAAACTTCGACCCTTGACCTGATGCGGATAATGCCGCCGTAGGAAGTCATAGGAAAATGATTTTTTGCAGGAGGCACCGCTGTGGAGTCTCCTGTTTTTTGTTGCCGCAAGCCGCCGCAACGGGCGGCTCCGGGCTGAGGGGGAGCGCCCTGAGCCTTGAAATAACTGCGATGGGAAGCCGTGTTCCGGCGTGAGAGGAGGCCAGCAAGCCTCGACCGCTTTTTGAGAAAGAGGAGTTACCAATGAAAAAATTCTCTGTGAAAAAGCTGGCTCTCGCTGGAATGTTCTGCGCCCTGTGCGTGGTGGGCAGTGTGTTCAGCTTCCCGATGTTCGGCAGCAAGTGCGCCCCTGTGCAGCACATGGTCAATGTGCTCTGCGCCGTGCTGCTGGGCCCCTGGTGGGGCGTGGGCGTGGCCTTTGTGGCCTCGCTGCTCCGCAATATCCTGGGTCTGGGCAGCCTGATGGCCTTCCCGGGCAGCATGTTCGGTGCCCTGCTCTGCGGCCTGGTCTACGCAAAGACCAAAAATCTGATCGCCACCCTGGTGGGTGAGGTGTTCGGCACCAGCATTCTGGGCGGCCTGTGCGCTTACCCGGTGGCCATCTTCCTGATGGGCAAGAGCGCCGGTGACATCGCGTTCTATGCCTACATCGTGCCCTTCCTCATCTCCACCGCTGTGGGTGCGGTCATTGCGGGCGTGCTGGTGTACAGCCTGCAGCACTCCGGTGCCCTGCGCTCCATGCAGAGCAGCCTTTCCTGACGGGGGTGCACCATGTTTGCAGAGCAGTTTGCCAATGTCCGCGCCAAAAGCCCCCTCGTTCATAATATCACCAACTACGTCACCGTGAACGACTGCGCCAACATGGTGCTGGCCTGCGGTGCTTCGCCCATTATGGCCGACGATGCCGCCGAGGTGGAGGATATCACCACCATCTGCGGCGGGCTGAACATCAACATTGGCACCCTGAACAGCCGCACCATTGAATCCATGCTCAAGGCAGGCAAAAAGGCCAATGCACTGGGCCACCCCGTGGTGCTGGACCCTGTGGGCGCAGGCGCTTCCGCCCTGCGCACCGGGACGGCCTACCGCCTGCTGGACGAGGTGCGGTTCACGGTCATCCGGGGTAATATCTCCGAGGTAAAGACGCTGGCTTCCGGTGCGGGCACCACCAAGGGCGTGGATGCCGATGTGGCCGACAGGGTCACCGAGGAAAATCTGGACGGCGCGGTGGCCTTTGCCAAGGCTTTTGCCGCAAAGACCGGTGCCGTTGTGGCCATTACCGGTGCCATTGACATCGTGGCCGATGGGGCAAAAGCCTACTGCATCCGCAACGGCCACCCGATGATGAGCGACATCACCGGCACGGGCTGCCAGCTCTCTGCCCTGACGGCGGCCTTTCTCACCGCCAACCCCGGCCAGCCGCTGGAGGCTGCGGCTGCCGCCGTCTGCGCCATGGGCCTTGCGGGCGAGATCGCCCATGCACGGCTGACCCCGCTGGACGGCAGCGCCACCTACCGCAATTACATCATTGATGCCATTTACAATATGACTCCGGCTCAGCTGGAAGAGGGTGCCAAGTATGAAGTGCGCTGAAGAATATATGCGGCTCTACGCCGTCACCGACCGTGCCTGGGTGGGCGGTCAGACCCTCTATCAGCAGGTGGAGAGCGCCCTGAAGGGCGGCGTGACCTGCGTTCAGCTGCGGGAAAAGGAGCTGGACGAGGAAGCCTTCCTGAAGGAGGCGTTTGAGCTCCACGACCTGTGCAAAAAGTACAACGTGCCCTTTTTCATCAACGATAACGTGGACATCGCCATCCGCTGCCACGCCGAGGGCATCCATGTGGGGCAGGAGGATATGGCCGCTGCTCAGGTGCGCCAGCGCGTGGGCGATGAGATGATGATCGGCGTATCCGTCCACAGCGTGGAGGAGGCCCTGGAGGCCGTCCGGCACGGTGCCGACTGTCTGGGCGTGGGGGCAGCTTTCTCTACCCACACCAAGTCAGACGTGGATGTTCTGCCCGAGGGCATGATGAAAGCCATCTGCGATGCCGTGGACATCCCCGTTGTGGCCATCGGCGGCATCCACAAGGAGAACCTGCTTCAGCTCAAGGGCACCGGCGTGAACGGTGTGGCCCTTGTCAGCGCGATCTTCGGCGCGGAGGACATCGAGGCCGAGTGCAGGGAGCTGAAGGCACTGGCGGAGCAGATCGTAAAATAATCTGTCATCCCGCGGCAAACCGGGGGCACCACCTTGGGCCGCGTTACAAAATTCATGGAGAAAACCAACATGAAAAGCGTATTTTGCGCAGGTGCCGGCATCCAGAGCGTACTGTTTTTTCTGAATGACGGCTGCCTGCCCCTACCCCTGTATGACCAGCACCCTGCTGTTCAGAGATAAACTGTCATTTGGAGGAAAGTACCATGCAGAACTATACCACACAGATGGACGCTGCCCGCAAGGGCATCGTCACGCCGGAAATGGAGATCGTGGCCAAAAAGGAATACCGCACCACGGAGGAGATCCGTCAGCTGGTGGCTGAGGGCAAGGTGGCCATTCCCGCCAACAAGCACCACACCTGCCTGAACCCCGAGGGCATCGGTTCCATGCTGCGCACCAAGATCAACGTGAACCTGGGCGTTTCCCGCGACTGCAAGGATTACAACGTGGAGATGGAAAAGGTGATGAGCGCCGTCAACATGGGAGCGGAAGCCATCATGGATCTGTCCAGCCACGGCAACACCCAGCCCTTCCGCCAGAAGCTGACCCACGAGTGCCCCGTGATGATCGGCACTGTGCCCGTGTACGATTCCGTCATCCACTATCAGCGCGACCTTGCCACCCTGACCGCGCAGGATTTCATCGATGTGGTGCGCCTGCACGCTGAGGACGGCGTGGACTTTGTCACCCTGCACTGCGGCATCACCCGCAAGACCATCGACCAGATCCGCACCCACAAGCGGAAGATGAACATCGTCAGCCGCGGCGGCTCTCTGGTGTTCGCCTGGATGAGCATGACCGGCAACGAGAACCCCTTCTACGAGCACTTTGACGAGATCTGTGAGATCTGCGCCGAGCACGACGTGACCATTTCGCTGGGCGATGCCTGCCGCCCCGGCTGCCTGGCCGATGCCACCGATGTCTGCCAGATCGAAGAGCTGGTGCGTCTGGGCGAGCTGACCAAGCGCGCCTGGGCACACAACGTGCAGGTCATGGTGGAGGGCCCGGGCCATGTGCCTCTGAATCAGGTGGCCGCCAACATGGAGGTGCAGAAGAGCATCTGCATGGGCGCTCCCTTCTATGTGCTGGGACCCCTCGTCACCGACATTGCCCCCGGTTATGACCACATCACGGCTGCCATCGGCGGTGCCGTTGCCGCCATGAGCGGTGCAGCCTTCCTGTGCTATGTTACCCCCGCCGAGCATCTGGCTCTGCCCAACGTGGACGATGTGAAGCAGGGCATCGTGGCCTCCAAGATCGCCGCCCACGCGGCCGATATCGCCAAGGGCATCCCCCATGCCCGGGATATCGACGATAAGATGGGCGATGCCCGCCGCGTGCTGGACTGGGATGCCCAGTTCGCCTGCGCTCTCGACCCCGAGACCGCCAAGGCCATCCGGGATGCCCGCCTGCCTGAGGATGACCACAGCGACACCTGCTCCATGTGCGGCAAGTTCTGCGCTGTCCGCAGCATGAACAAGGCGCTGGCCGGGGAATACATCGACATCCTGTAACACTGCGTTTTCTTCCTTCTCAGCCGTCCGGTTTTGCTCGCCGGGCGGCTTTTTTGCTTGTCTCTGGGCGGGGAACAGGTTTCCTGCTTTACAGAAAAGGGAAAGCATTGTAAAATAGATGGGTAAGTAATAAAATATCCGGCGGGAAGCCCCTGCCTGAGAACGAGGAATAAAAATCATGGCAAGATCGGATATCCGGGTGCTGGCTCTGGACTTGGACGGCACCCTGACCAATGACGAAAAGATCGTTACCCCCCGCACCCGCGCGGCGCTGGATGCCGCCGCCGCACAGGGCGTGACCATCGTGCTGGCCTCCGGCCGCCCCACAGCGGGCATTCTGCCGCTGGCAAAGGCGCTGGGGCTGGACAAAAAGGGCGGCTGTGTGCTGGCCTACAACGGCGGCAAGATCGTGGACTGCGTGACCGGCGAGGCTTTGTATCAGGTGCAGCTGGGAGCGGAGTTCGTCCCGGAGCTCTGCGAATTTGCAGCCCGGCAGGATGTGGCCATCCTGACCTATAACAGCGAGGGAATCGTGTGTGAGCGGGATCAGGACGTGTGGGCAAACAAGGAGTGCTTTACCACAAAGCTGCCGATGATCCATGTGGATGATCTTGCCTCCTATGTGGACTATCCGATCTGCAAAATGCTCATCACCCTTGACCCTGCCCGGCGGGATGCTGTCTGCGCCGCCGGAAAGGAGCAGTTTGCGGGCCGGATCGACCTGTACCCCTCCAGCCCCTTCTTCATCGAGGCCGTGCCGCTGGGCGTGGCAAAGGACAGGAGCCTTGCCGCCCTGCTGGAGCGGATGGGCCTGACCCGGGAGAACCTGATGGCCTGCGGCGACGGCCTGAACGACCGCTCCATGATCTCCTATGCCGGGGTGGGCGTTGCCATGCAGAATGCCGAGGATGCCGTCAAGGCTGTGGCCGATTACGTCACCGCCGCCGACAACAACCACGACGGCGTGGCGGAAGCCATCGAAAAATTTATCCTGAACTGAGAGGAACATAAACAACAATGCCACGCAATCTGGTTTTATTTGATCTGGAATGGAACATCGGCTATAAGCCGTATGCCTTTAATTATCATGGTGTGCAGCAGACCTTCCGGGGCGAGATCATCGAGATCGGCGCAGTGAAGATCGACGAGGATGCCAACGTGCTGGATACCTTCTCCATCCACCTGCGGCCCCGCATTTTCCGCACCCTGCAGCACCACATCGCCAAGGTGACGGGCCTGACCCAGGCTGACCTGGACCGGGGCGAGCCCATCGTGCAGGGGCTGCGCCGCTTTATGCAGTGGTGCGGCCCGGATGCCGAGTTTGCCGAGTGGGGCATGGATGACGTGCCGGTGCTCAAGCAGAACCTTTTCCTCTGCAATCTGGACGAGAGCCGCCCTACCCAGTGGTATGATCTGCAGCAGATCTTCCTGCGGGAGCACCCCCGCAAGGAGGGCGAGGGCATGACGCTGGAAAGCGTTGTGACCCGGATGGGCATCCCGATGGAGCGCCCGTTCCACGATGCCCTGTCCGATACCCTTTACACAGCCGATGTCTGCCGCAAGCTTGACCTGCGGGCGGGTCTGGCGGCCTACCCCACCGAGGAAGAATCCCTGCGGGCGAGCCTCTGCCCCGCCCCCGGCGATTACCGGGACTTCCGGGTGTTCCGCGGCTATGTGGAGCAGTCCACCTGGCGCAGCGACCCAAAGATCATCACTGCCAGCTGCCCGGTGTGCGGCGGGGATCTGCAGCCGGACGATATCTGGCTGAAAAAGGGCAACAGCGGCTGGTATACTCTGTCTGTCTGCCCTGCCTGCGCCGGTACCGGCAATGAGGCCGGAAAGGGCGTATTCCAGCGCTATAAGCTGGCCCGGCGGGACGGCCTGCACTGGAGCTTTGCCCGCTGTGTCCAGATCCCGGACGAAGCCGGGCTTGCCCGCTGGGAGCGGATGCGCGCCCAGCAGATCGAGCGGATGCAGGCCAGGGCCGAAAAGGCCGCCGCTGAAGCCGCCGGAAAAGCATAAAGATTCCCGCCCTGTGCAGGAAAGGCCCCCGCAGTCTCGTAGTATAGATGATATGACAAAAAAAGCTCGTATTTTGTTCACGGGCGTGTCATAGAAACCGGATATACTAAAGAAAAATGAGAGGGAAGGAACACGCGGGATGGAAATGACGATGATAGGCTGGCTCCACCAGCTGGGAACGCTGGAATTCTGGGAGGCCCTGCTGGAAGGCTTTGGCGGCCTTGGCCCCATTGCGCCCGTGATCCTTGCGATGGTGGAATCCTTTTTTCCGCCGCTGCCGCTCATCGCCATCGTGGCGCTGAATGTTGCGGCCCACGGGGGCCTTCTGGGCTTTGTGTACAGCTGGGCCGGGGTGATGCTGGGCGGCACTGTGATGTTCCTGCTCTGGCGGCGTGTCGTCAAGCGTTTTTTCTGGAAATTTGCCCGCCGCTCGGCAAAGCTGCAAAAGGCGGAGCAATGGGTCAGCCGGTTCGACACCGCGTCCCTGTTCATGCTGTCGCTCCTGCCCTTTACGCCCTCGTCCTTTATGCACTTTGCCTTTGGCATCTCTGATTTTGACGAGAAGCGCTACCTTGTCACCATGCTGCTGGGCAAGGGCGTGATGGTGGCCATGATGGCCCTTTTCGGGCAGTCGCTGGTGTCTGCCATGAAGAACCCGTTCTACCTCGTGCTTGCCATCGCCATCTGGGCGGGAATGTACTTTGCCAGCAAGCACTTCTGTAAAAAGCACGAGATCGATTGAATCGGCGCAGAGCTGCCGCTGAAATGCCAGCGCCTGCGTTTTGCTTGACTTCTCCCCCCGGCCCGGCTATAATACAGATGTATCAGGAAAAATGCGTTTACCCGGGCAGAGTAGCGCAAAGGTGAGCTGGACAGAGAGAACGGGCCGTTGGCTGGGAGCCTGTTTGCAGCAGCGTGTGTGAAGTGCGCCCGGACAGCACGCCGCGGGAAACCTGCTGGGGAGTATCGCGGCGCGGCGGCCGCCGTTATCGGCTTTGAGCGACAAACAGAAGTGGAACCGCGATTTTGAAAACCGCCTTCGATGTGATACGGCAGACTGTATCACATCGGGGGCTTTTTTACTTCTCTGTTTTCGTAAGTCAGCGAAGCGAGACGGAGAGGTTCTGCTGCGGCTTTTGTTTGCCCTACAAGAAGGAGAGTTCTTATGCAGATTTTCAACACCCTGACCCGCCAGAAGGAAGAGTTTGTGCCGCAGGTGCCCGGCGAATACCGCATCTATGTCTGCGGCCCCACCGTTTACAACTATATCCACATCGGCAATGCCCGCCCGCTGATCGTGTTCGATACCCTGCGCCGCTATCTGGAATACCGCGGCAACAAGGTCGTCTATGTCTCCAACATCACCGATATTGATGACAAGCTCATCAAGAAGGGCCAGGAGGAGGGTACCTCCATGAAGGAAGTGGCCCAGCGCTTTGAGGCCGAGTACCTCAAGGATGCCGCCGGTCTGAACTGCAAAAAGCCCACCGTCCAGCCCCGTGCAACGGAGCACATCCAGCAGATCCTGGACATCGTCAAGGACCTGATCGATTCCGGCCACGCCTACGTTGCCAAGAACGGAGATGTCTACTTCCGCGTCAAGAGCGACCCGGAGTACGGCAAGCTGAGCCACCTCAAGCTGGACGATCTGGAGAGCGGCAACCGCGAGCTGCGCAGCCAGATGGAGGATGACCTGAAGGAAGACCCCGCCGACTTTGCCGTCTGGAAGGCTGCCAAGCCCGGCGAGCCCGCCTGGGAAAGCCCCTATGGCATGGGCCGCCCCGGCTGGCATATCGAGTGCAGCGCCATGAGCCGCACCCATCTGGGCAAGACCATCGACCTGCACTGCGGCGGTCAGGATCTGATCTTCCCCCACCACGAGAACGAGATCGCCCAGAGCGAGTGCGCCAATGGCTGCGAGTTTGCCCACTACTGGATGCACAACGGCTTCATCAACGTGGATAACCAGAAGATGTCCAAGAGCCTGCACAACTTCTTCACCGTCCGCGATGTGGCAGACCTCTACGGTTACGAGCCCATCCGCTACTTCATGCTGACCGCAGGCTACCGGATGCCCCTGAACTACACCGTGGACCTCATCGAGAGCTGCAAGAACAGCCTGGAGCGCCTTTACACCTGCCGCGAGAACCTCGATTTTGCCCTGAGCAAGACCGCGTTCGGCACCGATGAGACCCTGACCGCCAAGGCAGACGAGGCCCGCGCCAAGTTCTGCAAGGCCATGGACGATGACCTGAACACCCCCGATGCGCTGGCTGCCGTGTTCGATCTGGTCAAGGAGATCAACACCCTGTCCGCTGCCTCCTCCAAGGCTGCGCTGGAGACTGCCGCCAAGGCGTTCGATGAGATCACCGGCGTGCTGGGTCTGATGTACAACCGCAAGAAGGACGAGGTGCCCGCTGAGGTGACGGAGCTGGTGGAAAAGCGCGCCGCCGCCAAGAAGGCCAAGGACTGGGCCGCTGCGGATGCCATCCGTGCACAGCTCACCGAGATGGGCTGGGCTGTCAAAGATACCGCCCAGGGCCCGCAGCTGAGCAAAATTTAACTTGAATCCCGTTATTGACCTGTACGGTACAATGCGGTAAAATGAGGGTGCGGGAACACTGTGCTGTGTGTTCCACGCACCCTTATTTTTGCATGATACAAGAACCTATATAAAAGGAGGTCTTTGGCTGATGAAAACCAAACGGCTGATCTCATTGCTGCTGGCGGCAGTGTTCGCCCTGAGTGCGGCGGCCACACCGGCGCTGGCGGCTTCGGCGGGCAGCGAACTGCCTGACCTGACCACCGCAGGCGTGGATGAGAACAACAGCGTTGTCTCGATCCGCCTGACCGCAGACGGGGATCTGACCTATGGCTCCCCCTTTACCCTGAGCGTCCAGACCACCCCGGCAGATACCCAGTATATCGGCGTGGTGATGGGCACCAGCGGCGAAGCGCAGGGCTATGTGACCCTGATCCTTTCGGGCAAGATCCGCACCCTGCTCAAGATGATCCCCCTGCCGAAAAAGATGTCGGCGAACCCTGAGCAGGAAGAGGAGTTCAACATCTACGCCTACATCAAGCAGCTGATCGACGGCAACGACGTGAGCGTGCTGCTGCGGGTGGCTGATGAAGTGGTCTCTGTGATGGATGTCCTGAAATTCTACATCCCCACGCTGAAGGATGTCTCCACCGGCATGAAGCTGTCGCTGGAGCTCATCCGCAAATATCTGCCCGAGGGCGTGTTCAGCCGCATTTATCTGGACGAGCAGCCTACGGAAGCCGGCAGCTATGTGGGTGGTGCTGTGGCGCTGGAATCCGGTGATGTGAACACCGCCGGCATGGCGTTCTTCCGCATCAAGCCCAAGAGTGCAGGCGTGCGTGTCTACTGGGCACAGGAGCTCCCCGCCAGCATGACTGCGGCGGAAGCCCAGAACTACAACGTCACTGCCGTGGTCGAAAGCGACGGTCAGGTGGTTGAGGGCGGCAAGGTGACCTACACCTATAAAAAGAAGAGCGGTCTCTTCGATTTCCTGGGCACGACCCAGAGCGGATTCCCCACCGAGCCCGGCGAGTATGTCCAGACGGCCAAGGCTGCCGGAAACTACTCCAGCAGCGAGATCAGCCGGACGATCGTGATCCAATAACTGAATGAGCAAAAAACCTCCCTGCCACGCCGGCAGGGAGGTTTTTTGTTCTTACATCCTTATTGAAGCTTACATCCGGAACCGCCAGCCCCAGCCGCCGCCACAGCAGCAGTTGCACAGCAGGTTGAGCAGGATCATGCTCCAGCACCAGCGCATCAGGCCGCCGGGCTGGGCGTAGGTGGTCTGGGTGCGGTAGGTGCGGCCCGGGTCCTGCAGATTGCGCAGGTTCATCTGGTATTCAGTGTTGCCGGGCTCCATCTGGGCGGCGCGGCGGGCATCCTGCAGGGCATCGATGCTGTTGCCCAGACCCTGATTGGCCAGCGAGGAAAGATAGTACCACCGGGCGGTGCGCACGGTGATGCCGTCCAGCACGCGGCGGGCCTCGGGGTAGCGCTGGTTGACGATGAAGTTGCGTGCGGCCTGCATCTCAGGCGTGTCTGCACCGTTGTAGCCGGGGCCGCGCTGCTGCTGATAATTGCCGCCAAAGCCGAATCCGAACCCGAAAGGGTCGTAGCCGAAGCCGAAGTCTCCGAAATCTCCGTTGGAGTAACCGTTCTGCTGGTACCCCTGCTGATAGCCGCCGTAGGAGGGGCCGCTCTGCTGGCCGTAGGCACCGCCGTAGCCGCCGCCCATCTGGGGGCCGGTCTCGCCCTTGGTGATGGCATCGTATGCCGCCTGCACCTCCTTGAAGTGCTCTTCGGCGGTGGGGTCGTTGGGGTTCAGGTCAGGGTGCCAGCGCTTGCACTTGGCACGGTAAGCCTTTTTGATCTCGTCTTCACTGGCACCGCGCTGGATGCCCAGAACCTCATAGGGGTCTCTCATCGGTCTACTTCCTCACGTCTCTATTACCATCTGTGCGGCCACTGTGCCGCACAAGCAATCTTTAGTGTACAGGACTGGAACGGAAAAATCAAGGAAAACCGCCGGGATCAGGCGGTTTTGTCCTTCTTTTTTGCGTTTTTGCAGTGATATTTGAGCCACACGCCCGAATACAGGATGTTGCGCAGAAGGTCAACGTCCTCCACACAGGGCAGGCGCTCAAAGCTGCGGGCGCAGTTGGCCAGCAGCAGCTCAAAGATCTCCCGCATCTCTTCCTCATACCCGGGCTCTCTGCTCAGGGTGCGCAGGGGATTGTATGCGCCCTTGCGCTCGTCCCGGGCCAGGTCATCGTAGGCATCCAGCAGGTAGATATACTTGCCCAGATTGAAGCCGATGCTGCGCAGCTCCGGCGACCAGTGGTCCTGCCGGTAATCGAACAGCTCGGCCATCAGTTCCCCAAAGCAGCCGGAAACGGCATCCAGATCCTCGCTGCCCTCGGCTTCGTACCGGGCCAGCCGATCCAGACAGGTGCGGATGGCGCTGCACTGGCGGGGCCAGCGGGCGGCGGCCTGCTGTGTGGGGGCAGCAAGCATCTTTTCAAAGCCCAGGCCCAGCAGGCTGTGGTCATCGTTCCACTTGTCCTGCGCGTTGTAGTAGTGCAAAGCCACGCTCAGGTCCGCGCAGTAATCGGTGGGGCCGCTGGAACGCCACTCCACCTTCCGGATGGGATGGATGGGGCAATGGTCACAGCCTGTCACACAGGCGCTTTCGCCCTCATACAGGCTGCACAGCAGCAGATCCAGAAAAGTCAGGTCATAGCTCAGGGTCAGCCGCCCCCGGGTGCCGTGCAGCACGCCGATGCGGCGGCAGAGCCCGCAGTAGGCCGAGCGGTACCGCGCCTGTGCCTCCGGGCTGAGCGCGGCCTGATTCGGGATAACATATCCGAACATGGCTCAGCTCTTCTTGATGAACTGGGTGCCGCAGCGGGGGCAGGAGATCTGGATGCGGCCGCAGCCGCGGGGCACGCGCAGCTTCTGGCGGCACTGGGGGCAGCGGTAGTAGTGATAGACCTTGCGGTTGGCCCACTGCTCCTTCCAGCCCTTGAACTTGTTGTCCACCCGGTCCTTCAGGGTGTAGAACTTGTAGTTCTCCTCGGTGCGCTTGGAGATGTTCCGGCTGAAGGTGCGGTAGTAGCAGAAGATCAGCAGGGCCGCGCCCAGATAGGTGAACAGGTTGACCCGGCTGATGATGGCGATGAGGAGCAGCACCAGCGAGGCAATGCTCAGGAATTGGTTCAGGCCATCGGTGCCATAGCGGCCGATCATAAACTGACGAAGTTTCTCTCTCATAGATTTCCGGTCCTTTGTCCTCAAGAATAACCCTCTCAGCCACGCAGACGCATGGACAGAGAGGGCGTTTGATTGTTCACAACAATAGAATATCAGCCAACCATGATAAAACTTTGAACAGATTGCAAATCTACCATGAAAGGACGAAATTTAATTGGCATTCTCTGCACCGGAGCGCTTGCGCACGGTCAGGGCGGCCTCCACATCCAGCGCGCCCTCCATCCGGCAGTGCAGCACGGCACGGCCCGCTTCACCGGTGGTGGCAAGGTAGGTGCCCGCCATGCCGCCCCGCAGGGGGACGATGGCCGGGCCCAGGATCTTTACCGGGCCTTCCACGCTGAGCTGAACGGCCTCGCCGCAGTAGGGCAGCAGGTTGCCGTTCTGGTCGATGGCCCGCAGGCTGACCGCCGCGCAGTCCCAGGTGGGGCCGTCGGTCAGGATGGGGTTGTGCACCACGCATTCCAGCCGGACCGACTGCACCGGCTCCTTGACCACGGTGCGGACGGTGCGCCCGTGCCAGACTGCCTCAAACCGGTAGACGCTGGACGGCCCGCCCAGAACGCCGATGTATTTGTAGTACATCCGGAGCAGGTCGTTTGCGCTCAGCCGCAGGGAGAGCATCCGCGCCCGGGAGAGAGGCGAAAGGTTCAGCGCGTCCCGGCGCATCTCGTTGAGGATGGCCGCCACCTGCGGGGCCGTGCTCTGGTCAAGGCCCTCATACTTTTCCAGCAGGGAGCCGACGAAATCCTGGATCTCGATGGGCGGGTGGGGCAGGGCGGCAAAGCGGCCCCGGCGGTCGGGGGTGAACTCGGCAATGAAATCGTTGCCCCGGTAGAGGCGGACGCTCTCGGCGTTGGTGAACACCCAGCAGGCCCCGGCAAAGCCGCCGGGGTGGTCGCCCAATGCCATGCTGGAAGAGACCTCGAACACCACGTCCGAAGGGGAGCGAGGCGTTTTCTGGCTGGCGTAGACGGCGGCAGAGAGCTTCGGGTTGCGGAACAGGTCTGTCACGCCGTGGTAGCAGATGCGGTCGCCGCTGCCGAACTCGCGGTGGGTGTTGTAATCGGCCATGCACCAGCCAAGGGCACCGGCCACGCCCTGCTGGGCAATGGCATCGTTGAGGACGGCGGCGTGGCGCAGAGCCTGTGCCAGCCGGTGCGGCTCGTCGTCAAAGGCTTTGGCCGGGAACTGCTGGCCCCCGAACTCGCTGATGAGGTAGCCCTTGCGCAGGTCAGGCGTAACGGCAGACCGAGGCTCGCAGCCCGGGCCGCGGCCGGAATAGGAGTAATCATTGTAGGCGTAAACGTCCTCGAGCAGCTGGCTCTTGCGGGCGATCCGCACGCCGCCGGTGGGGCGGGTGGGGTCCAGCCGATGGACGGCTTCGTTGGTGCGCTTGTAAAAGGCCTCGTTGTCGGAACTGCCGTTCACCCGCACGCCCCACAGGAACACGCTGGGGTGGTTGCGGCACTGGCAGACCATCTCGCGGCAGTTCTGCAATGCCTGGGCCTGCCAGGCTTCATCCCCGATGTGCTGCCAGCCGGGCATCTCCACGAACACCAGCAGGCCCAGCTCATCGCAGGCATCCAGAAAAGCCGGGCTCTGGGGGTAGTGGCTGGTGCGCACTGCATTGCAGCCCAGCTGCTTTTTCAACAATTGGGCATCCAGCTGTTGAATGCTGTCCGGCATGGCATAGCCCTGATAGGCGTAGCTCTGATGCCGGTTCAGACCCCGCAGCTCCACCCGCTGGCCGTTCAGATAAAAGCCACCGGCCACGAACTGGATGGTGCGGAAGCCGAACCGGGTGCTCTTTTCGTCCAGCACCCGGTCGGGCAGGCCGCTGGTGCCGGGCCGGATGAGCCGGACGGTCAGGGTATAGAGGAAGGGGTGCTCCACGCTCCAGGGGTGAACGCCGTTCAGGGTGCCCACAATGGGCAGGCTGAGCTCACCGCTGTACAGGGCTCTGCTCCCGGCGGGGCTGCGGATCTCGGCCTGCAGGGTGCAGCCGATGGTCTCGCCCACTGTGGAGGAATAGATGCGGAAATCGCCCTCGGCCTGCGCCTCGATGAAGATGTCGCGCAGGTAGGCGGGCTCCTTCACGTCCAGACTGACGGCCCGGTAGATGCCGCCGTAGGTCAGAAAATCGATCTGCCCGCCGAAGGGAGGAATGTTCAGGTCCTCCCGGCTGTCGCACCGGACAGCCACCACATTTTTTTGGCCCAGCAGCAGCGATTCGGTCAGGTCCACAGTAAAGGCGGTGTAGCCGCATCCGTGGTGGAACACCCGCCGCCCGTTGCAGAACACGGTGGCATCGTGGGCCACGGCTCCAAAGGTCAGCAGTACCGTGCGGCCCTGCCACTCTTTGGGCGCAAAAAACTCCCGCCGGTAGCCGGACACCCGCTGGTATTCGTTCTCGTTGCAATAGTTGTAGGGCAGCGTTTTGACCGTGTGGGGCAAGCGCACCGGTTCCAGCTCCACCCCGGTGCATTCGGGGCGGACGATGGCGGGATCAAAGGTGGGGGCAAACAGCCAGCCGTCGTTCCAATCGTAGTGTTCCATAGCCTGTCTCCATCGCTCTGCACAAAAAAATTCTTACCCTTATGCTACCACAAAGTTGTGAACGAAAAAAGCACTCGCTCCCTTATTTTTCCCGTTTTTGCAGAAAAAGCTGTTAAAATCAAAAACGCCCCCGCCGGGCAGGCGGGGGGTGACATGAAACTCAGCGGATGAAATTGGTCATGGGGCGGCGGGGATTCTCAGGGTGGGTGATGCCGTTTGCTTTGCCCAGTTCGATGCACTTGAGCAGCCAGGCCATGTTGCGGCCCAGCTCCCGCATCACGGCGCAGCCCTCTTCATCCTCCAGCACCTGCTCGGGCTTGGAGCCATGGACCATGGGCCAGTAGGAACCGCTGACCAGCGGCATGTGGAAGAACTCGGGGTACTTCACCAGCTGGTCCAGAGTGGTGGTGGTGCCGGCACGGCGGGCCGAAGCGCAGATGGCAGCGGGCTTGTAGGCCAGATACTTGCCGCCCGCGTAGGCCAGACGGTCCATGAAGCTGGTCATGTTGCCGGAGGCGGACGCGTAGTGGACAGGTGTGCCGAACACAAAGGCATCAGCAGTCTTGGCCTTTTCGATGGCCTCGTTGACCACGCCGCCGAACACGCAGCCCTTACCGGCGGCACAGCCGCCGCAGCCGATGCAGCCGCCCACCGGCTTTGTGCCGACGTTCAGGATCTCGGTCTCGATGCCGCCGGCGTTCAGCTCTCCGGCGATCAGGGACAGGGCGGTATAGGTGCAGCCCTTCTCGTGGGGGCTGCCGTTGATGAGCAGGACTTTCATAAGCAGATACTCTCCTTTTTTGGCAAAACGCGCCGCACATGGGGCGCTTTGCCCTGATTTTAGCACAATTGCACCCTGAGTGCAACGCGCGCCCTTGACAAAGAGTTGCGTTTTGACGATAATATGGAGATACGAAAACACGAAACAGCTGCTGGCCGGGCAGGGGGCCCGGACAGCGGGAGAAGGAGGCAGATACATGCGCGTTATTGCAGGAGAAGCACGGGGCCGCAGGCTGGAAGCCCTGCCGGGCACCGAGATCACCCGCCCGACGATGGATCAGGTCAAGGAGGCCATGTTCAGCATCGTCCAGTTCGACCTGCCCGGTGCCCGGGTGCTCGACCTCTACGCAGGCAGCGGCCAGCTGGGCATCGAGGCCCTGAGCCGGGGTGCGGCCCGGTGCGTGTTCCTGGACGAGAACCGGGAGGCTGTGAACATCGTAATGAAGAACTGCAAGAACTGCGGCGTGTTTGACCGCAGCCGGGTCAACATCGGCGAGGCGGCACGGTATCTCTCCGCCTGCCATGAGCAGTTCGACATCGTGCTGCTGGACCCGCCCTTCCACACCGGCACGCTGGAAAAGATCCTGCCCGGCGTGGACAAATGCCTTGCCCCGGGCGGCATCGTGATCTGCGAGAGTGAGACCGGCCTGGTGCTGCCTGCCGAGGTGGGCGGCATGACCCTGAAAAAACAGTATAAATACGGCAAAGTCCTGCTGTGGAAGTATGGTAAGCCCCGGCAGAGCGCCGGAGAGGGAGATGCGGAATGAACGTAAACGAGCTTTTGGATACCATTGAGGATACGCTGGAGGAGAGCGCCGGAATGCCCCTTTCGGGCGGCAAGCGCATCGTGGATGTGGAGCAGATCCGGGATTATCTGGACGAGATCCGCCAGAACCTGCCTGTGGAGCTGCGGCAGGCCCAGTCCATTGTCAGCGACCGTGCCCAGCTCATCGAATCGGCCAACGCACAGGCGCAGGCCATTGTAAAAAAGGCCGAGGAGCGCGCCCGTGTGCTGGTGAGCGAGGCTGAGATCGTCAAGGCGGCCCAGCAGCGCGCCGGGGAGATCGTCTCCGCCGCCCAGACCGAGGCCCGCACGGTCCGCCAGACCGTGACCGACTACTGTGATAATATGCTCAAGACCACGGAAGAGACGATGGCGGAAAACGCCGCACAGGTCAAAAATGTCCGTGCAAACCTGCGTCAGAGCCCCCGGAAACAGTTCTGATGCGGGAATGTGAAATTTCCCGGTGAGAGCTTCCGGCCCCTGCAAGCAAAAACGACGGCTTGCAGGGGCTTTTTTTGGTACATTTTGAGAGAAAAAACAAAAGGGAAACTCTTGCAATCAGGGGCCTGTTTTGTTACAATAAAATTGTATCCTCAGGGCTGGCCGGGCCACAAACTCCCGGCAGGCCGCAGGCCGCTTTCCCGGGCAGCAGCTCCGGGCAGAAAAGGGCGGTAGATGCAGGATCTTATCTGAGTTTTGAAAGGAGGCTGGGAACATGGACACAGAAAAAACAGCACAGCCCTTTGACCCGGCCTCGTTTGAGCATGTCCCAGTGCTGCTGAACGAGTGCCTGGACGGCCTGAAGATCGACCCGGCGGGCACCTATCTGGACGGCACGGCAGGCGGCGCGGGGCACTCCCGCCAGATCGCCCTGCGGCTGAACGGCGAGCAGGGCGGCAGGCTCATCTCGCTGGATCAGGATCCCGATGCCGTGCAGACGGCCCGGGCCCGGCTGACGGGCCTGCCTGCCACCGTGGTGCAGATCAACTTCCGCTATGCCGGACAAGCTCTGGAGCAGCTGGGCATTGAAACGATCAACGGCGCGCTGCTGGATCTGGGGGTGTCCAGCCATCAGCTGGATGACGCGGCCCGGGGCTTTTCCTACCGGGCGGATGCCCCGCTGGACATGCGGATGAGCCAGGAGGGCGAGACGGCCGCCGATCTCGTGAACAGCGAGAGCCGGGAGGAGCTGGCCCGCATCCTGCGGGATTACGGCGAGGAGCCCTTCGCCTGGCAGATCGCGGGCAGGATCGTGGAAGCCCGGGAAACTGCCCCCATTGAAACGACATTGCAGCTGGCGGATATCGTGGCCAGCGCCATGCCCCCGGCGGAGCGCCGGAAGAACAAAAACCCCTCCCGCCGCACCTTCCAGGCACTGCGCATTGCGGTAAACCATGAGCTGGACGCACTGGAAGAGGGGCTGGATACCATTTTTGCACATCTCGCACCGGGTGGAAGACTTTGCGTGATCACCTTCCACTCGCTGGAGGACCGGCTGGTCAAAAACAAGTTCCGCCGCTGGTCCACCGCCTGCACCTGCCCGCCGGAGTTCCCGGTGTGCGTCTGCGGCGGCAAAGCCAAGGCAAAGCTGATCACACGCAAACCCATTGAAGCCAACACGCAGGAGCTGGAAGAGAACCGGCGCAGCCGCTCGGCCCACCTGCGGGTTTTGGAAAAGATCTGAGGGCGGCACAGCCCCGGAGATGTGAGGAGGAGATCACCATGGGTCAGGCAGCATACGATATGGCAGAGGTTCGGCGCAGAAGAGCGCCGCAGGCACAGCCCAAAGTTCCGCTGCGGGTAGAAAAGGGCGGCAAAAAGCGGCTGAACCCCGTGCGGGCCGCCATGCAGCATGCGCTGCAGCTGGTGGGTGCGGCTTTGCTGGTGGGCTTTGCGGTGAGCCTGCTGTGGAGCGAGGCACAGCTGGTGGAGCTGAATTCTCAGATCCAGAGCGCCAAGGCAGAGCTTGTGAGCGAGCAGAGCCAGTATACATACTACAACAGTGCCCTGAACAGCCGCACCAACATCACAAGTGTTGAGGAGACCGCCACACGCCTGGGGCTGATGAAGATCGACCAGAGCCAGATCACCTACATCCGGCTGGATGAGGGCAGCGTTCTGGTGCGCAAGGCATCCGCTGTGCGGCAGTGGTCGGATCTGCTCCACGATGGGGCAATGACCATTCTTGCCTCTGTCAGAACGGCAAAATAAACCAAACAACGAAAAGCGTGCGGCAGCGCACGCTTTTTCGGTTTTCTTCGGGAGTACGCAATGCAAACACCATCCTCCAATCCCAAAAAGAACAGTGCCCGCCGCCGCAGTGCGGACCCGCACGCACGGCTCAGTGCCCGGCTGCGTCATATCAGCTTTGGTGCCGCCGTGCTTCTTGTGGTGGCCGCCGCGCTGACCGTGATCTACAGCCTGTACAAGATCCAGATCCGCGACGGTGCCACCTACCGCCAGTACGCCGCCGAGCAGCAGCTGCTGGACAGCACCATTCAGGCCACCCGCGGTGAGATCTACGACACCAGTGGCATCACGCTGGCCTCCACCAGCGTGGTCTGGACCATCTGGGCCGACCCCTCTTACAGCACAGCCCTGTATACCACCACCACCGATCAGGACACCAAGGCGGAGACCCGCACCATCAATGAGGCCGCCATGAAGGAGGTCTGCACTCAGATCACCCTGCGCCTGCTTTCGGGAGATGGCGAGAGTCTGGACAGCGTAGACACCACTTCGGCGGAGTACCAGACCCAGTATCAGGCGGTCTGCGATGCCCTCTCCCAAAACGAAAGCTCCTATCAGGTGCTGGCCACCAAGGTCAACAACGCCATCAAGCTCTCCATTGAAGAATACGTCAAGACCTACAACAAGGCCCACAGCAAGAGCGGAAAATCCGCCGGTGCGCTGGAAAAGATCCTGGCCAAGCTGGGCCTGGGCCAGCAGGAGAGCGACGACGGCACCCCCACTGTCCGCAAGGGGCGGGTGTCGGTGTCGGCCTCCAAGGGCTTCCAGCGGGATTACCCCTATGGCCGCTTTGCCGCCGCCGTGCTGGGCTTCTGCAATGCGGATGGTCAAGGCGTGTACGGTCTGGAAAACTCCTATGAGTCCACGCTGGCCGGTGTGAATGGCCGCACCATCACCCTGCGCAACGCCTACGGCAACGCCATTGCCGATGAAAACGCCACCACCTATGCCGCAAAGGACGGCTCCAATCTGGTGCTCTCGCTGGACGTGAACATTCAGGAGGTGGTGGAGCGCTACCTGAACGAGGCCGTGGCGGCCAACACCGTTGAGAACCGCGGCTGCGCCATTGTGATGAACGTCAAGACCGGTGCCATCCTTGCCATGGCCTCCAAGCCGGACTTTGACCCCAATGACCCGCAGGATTTCAGTGCCAATCTGGCCTACCTGACGGAGCAGGTGCAGGCTGAGCCGGAGCTGTACACTATCTACAAAAAAGACGAGAATGGCAACTACCTGCGGGACGAGAACGGCCAGAAGATCGCGGATGAGGAAGCCGACTACACCGGCACCTACCGGGATATCCAGTGGAAGAACAAGACCATCACCGAGCTGTACTACCCCGGAAGTGTGTTCAAGGTCATCACCGCCGCCATGGGTGTGGACAGCGGCAAGGCGACCTATTACACCACCCTGAACTGCTCCGGTGCTTACAGCGTGGCAAAGCAGACCTACCACTGCGCCGGCAGAAAGTCGCACGGGGCCCAGAATCTGGCCGAGGCCCTGCGCAACAGCTGCAACATCTACTTCATCCAGCTGGGCCAGCGCGTGGGTTCCAGCCTGTTCTATGATTACTTTGATGCCTTCGGCTTTACCGAACGCACCGGCGTGGACCTGCCCAATGAGACCAGCTTCATGCAGTATTACAGCAAGAGCCGTCTGGGCGAGGTGGAGCTGGCCTCCTCCGCCTTTGGTCAGGCCATGGCCGTGACCCCGCTGCAGGTGTGCACCGCCATCTCGGCGGCAGTCAACGGCGGCTATCTGGTCACCCCCCATGTGGTGGATAAGATCACGGACCAGAACGGCAATGTGGTGCAGGAGATCGGCACCAACATCCGCCGTCAGGTCATCAGCGAGAGCGCCAGCGAGACCATCCGCCAGATCATGGAGTTTGAGGTGGGCGACGGCACCCAGGGCGGCGGCGGCAACGCCTACGTTGCAGGTTACCGCATCGGCGGCAAATCCGGCACCTCCGAGCAGCTGAACATGGACCGCCGCGCCGATGGCGACTACAAGAAGGTGGCATCCTTTGCGGCTGTCCTGCCCGCCAACGACCCGGAGATCCTGGTCTATGTCATGCTGGACGACCCCAACAATGCCCGCACCGACTATTCCTCCATTCTGGCGGCTCCTGTGGTGGGCAACATCATCAGCGAGATCGCGCCCTATCTGGGCATCGCCACCGACGGCGTGGACCGCAGCGGCACCACCGTCAAGGTGCCCAATCTGACGGGCAAGGAGTGGAGCAACGCGCAGGTGCAGCTGAACATCAAGGGCTTGAAGCATCACCTGGCCGAGAGCGAATCCGACCAGACCGCCGCCCTTGTCACCTACCAGTACCCCCGCGCGGGGGCAGAGGTGCCCTACGGCACCACCGTTTATCTGTATACCGATACCTATGAGGGCAAGCACGCCGAGGTGCCGGACGTGACCGGCAAGAGCGCGGACTTTGCCCGGCAGATGCTGAACGCTGCAGGGCTCAACTGCACAGTCGAAGGCTCCGGCACGGTCCAGAGCCAGAGCGAGGCACCCGGCTCCAGCGTCCAGCAGGGAACCATCGTACATCTGATCTGTGGATAAAGGGGAATGAGAGTATGGAAGCAATTGCAGCAAACATCCTGTTGGAGGGCCTGGCCGTCAACGCGCTGGCCCAGTGCGAGACCCCGGTCACGCTGGTGACCACCGACAGCCGTGAGGTCTGCCCCGGGTGCATCTTTGTGGCGTTCCCGGGCGAAAAATTCGACGGCCATGATTTTGCCGCCAAGGCGCTGGAAAACGGCGCGCTCTGCGTGGTGCTGAACCACCCCGTGGAAGGCGTGCCGGAGGAGAAGAGTGTGATCTGCCCGGACAGCTACCACGCCATGATGGTGCTGGGGGCCAACTATCGCAGCCAGTTCCACCCCAAAGTGGTGGGCGTGACCGGCAGCGTGGGCAAGACCACCACCAAGCAGATGACCTATGCCGCCATTGCAGGTTTTGGCAGTACCATCAAGACCGAGGGCAACCAGAACAATGAGCTGGGCCTGCCCCGCACCATGTTCCGCATCGGCAAAGAGACCCAGTACGCCGTGGTGGAGATGGGAATGAGCCACGCCGGGGAGATCGAGCGCCTGAGCAAGTGCGCCCGCCCGGATGTAGGCATCATCACCTGCATCGGGGTGTCCCACATCGGCAACCTGGGCAGTCAGGAGAACATCTGCAAGGCAAAGCTGGAGATCTGCTCCGGTCTGCCGGAGGGTGCTCCGCTGGTGCTGAACGGGGATGATCCCTTCCTGCGCAAGGCGGTCCTGCCCGACCATGTCCGCCCGGTCTGGTTCAGCCTGGGCGATGAGAATGCCGATGTCTGTGCCCTGTCCATCCAGCAGGATGAAAAGGGCATGAGCTTTGTGCTGGAGGATCACGAGGAGGGCACTTTCCTCGTAAAGATCCCCGCCATGGGCCGGCACAACGTGGCCAACGCACTGGCTGCCTACTGCGCCGCCACCCGTCTGGGGCTGAATGCCCGCCGGGTCATTGCCGGTCTGGCCGACTTTGAGCAGACCGGGATGCGCCAGAAGGTGGTGCACGTCAGAGGCGTGGATGTCATTGAGGATTGCTACAACGCCAACCCCGACAGCATGAAGGCCGCGCTGGCCATGTTCAGGGAATATCCCTGCAAGCGCCGCTTTGCCCTGCTGGGCGATATGCTGGAGCTGGGCGATATCAGCCGCGCTGCCCACGAGGAGGTGGGCCGTCAGGCCGTGGAGAACAAGGTGGACTACCTCGTCACCTATGGTGAGCAGGCCAAGCGCATTGCCGTGGTGGCTGCTGCCAAGGGGCTGCCCACCCTCCATGCCGACACCTACGCTCAGGCCGCCGAGACTCTGCTGAACAAAATGCAGCCCGGCGATGCCCTGCTGGTCAAGGCCAGCCGCGGCATGGCACTGGAAAAAGTGCTGGAGATCTTTTACAAGGAGTAACATCGAGCTATGATTCGTTTCGCCTTGATCGCCGCATCAACGCTGGGGTTCTTCCTCACGGCGGCGCTCGGGAATCTGATGGTGCCGCTGCTGCGGGCGTTCCAGGGACGCTGGGATGAGCCCAAGGCCCGGCAGGCACCCGGGCAGGAAGCGCCGGATGCCGAGCCGGAGCGCCCGCCGCAGGCCCCCACCATGGGCGGGCTCTGCCTGATGGTGGGGGTGCTGGCTGCTGTGGGCGTGGGCTGGACAGCTGCCTGTGTGGCTCAGCCTGGGCTGCTGGGGGCCGAGAGCCTGTTCTCGGTCCGGCTGCTCACAGCGCTGCTGGGAGCCTTGCTCTTTGGCGGCGTGGGTCTGCTGGAGGATCTGGCCCGCATCCGCAGCCGTTCGGTGCTGGGCCTGCGGCGGCACACCCGCCTTGGGCTGGAAGCCGCTGCCGGTGCCGTGGTGCTGGTGCTGCTGGGAGCCAAAGGCTGCCTTGCAGCCGGGATCACCCTGCCGGGCGTGGGCTATGTCGATCTGGGCATTGCCGCCCCGCTGCTGTGGGAAGGGCTGCTGGTCGCACTGGCCGAGTGTGCCCGCATTGCCGATGGCATGGACGGCATCGTCTGCGGCACGTCCTTTGCGGCCATGCTGGGCCTGATGGGGGTGATGACCCTGCTGGGCTGGTTCCCGCTGGGCGTTCTGCCCGCCGCGCTGGCCGGTGCCCTGATGGCCTTCCTGCTCTGGAACTTCCCGCCCGCAAAGCTGCGGCTGGGCAGCGTAGGAAGCCTGTTTCTGGCCGGGATGCTGGGGTGCGTGCCCCTGTGCATCGGCTGGCCCGACCTCACCCTGCCGCTGGCCCTGCCCTTCTGGCTGGAGGGCGGCATGGTGGCCCTGCAGATCCTGGTCTGCAAGGCCAGCCGGGGCCGCAGGCAGCTGTTCCACTCGGCACCGCTCCACCGCTGGCTGGAGCTGCGGGGCCAGAGCGCGGAACAGATCTTTTATACCTTTTGTGTCATTGCCATGCTGGGCGTGGCGCTGACCGTTCAGCTGGCAAAAATCAGTTAAGGAGGGGTGCAGTTTGGCAACACTCCGCAGAAAAAAAGCAGAGCCGTTTTCCGTCTTTCAGCGGGACCCCGGCCCCTGGCCGCCCATCCTGCTCAACTGGATGGCGACCCTGGCCATCATCATGGTGTTCGGGCTGGTCATGCTGTTCAGTGCAAGCTATACCACGGGCTATCTCCGCTTTGGGGACAGCTTCCATTACATCAAATCCCAGCTGCTCTGCACGGTGCTGGGCCTGGGCATGATGTTCCTGTTCTCCTATTTTGACCACCGCTTCCTGCGCAGAATGGTCAAGCTGGGCTATATCGTCTGCCTGATCTTGCTGGTGCTGGTGCTGTTCAGCAGCCCCATCAACGGCTGCCGCCGGTGGATCAGCTTCGGCGGCCTGACCTTACAGGCCTCCGAGGTGGCAAAGTTTGAGATGATCCTGCTCACGGCAGACATCGCCGCCAGGACCCCGCAGGTCAGATTCGGTGAGGTGCCCCTGCGCAAGTGGGTCCACCACAGCATCGTGGTGGAGCTCATCCGGCCCATCCTGTGGCTGGTGCCTGTCCTGATCCTGCTGGTGCTGGAGCCCCACATGTCGGGCATCCTGCTGACCACGGCCATCGTGGGCACCATCCTGCTGCTGGGCGGCAGCGGCGGCATCATTACCTGGGGCTGTGCCGGTGTTGCGCTGTTCCTGCTGGAGACTTTGCTGAAGCACGTGGACTCCATCGACTACCTGCAGAGCCGTCTGGACGGCTGGACGCAGGATCTTGACCGGATGACCAGCCAGACCAAGCAGAGCCTGTACGCCATCGGCTCAGGCGGTGCCACGGGGCTGGGCCTTGGCAACAGCATCGAAAAGCAGCTCTGGCTGCCGGAGAGCACCAACGACTTCATCTTCAGTGTCGTGTGCGAGGAACTGGGCTTCGTCGGCGCGGTGATCGTCATCGTGCTGTTCGTCCTCTTTCTGGTGCAGGGTTTCTGGATCGCCTTCCATGCCGAAAACCGGTTCTGCACGCTGGTGGGCATCGGCATCATGGCGCAGATCGCCTGGCAGGTGTTCTGCAACATCGCCGTTGTCACCAACACCCTGCCCAACACCGGCATTTCGCTGCCCTTCTTCTCCTCCGGCGGCACCAGCCTGATCCTGCTGCTGGCCGAGATGGGCGTTATGGTCAATATCGGACGCAACGGCGAACGGGCCCGTCTGGAACGGGAGGAAACCCACGCCGAGCGGGAGCGCCGGCGCAAGGCAAAGACCATTGTGCTGGATACCGCGCGCAGAGCGCAGACAGAACAGTAAGGAGGAACCAAGATGCGTGTACTCATTGCAGCCGGCGGCACTGCCGGCCATATCAACCCGGCTCTGGCCATTGCGGGAGCCATCAAAAAGGCCGACCCCACCGCCGAGATCCATTTTGCGGGCCGAAAGGAGGGCATGGAGTACCGTCTGGTCACACAGGCGGGCTATCCCTTCCATCACATCGAGATCACCGGCTTTCAGCGGAAGCTGAGCCTGAACAATATCAAGCGGAATATCATTACCCTGTGGAATCTGGCACTCTCCGGCCCCAAGGCCAAAAAGATGATGAAGGACATCCAGCCCGACCTGGTCATTGGCTGCGGCGGCTATGTGTCCGGCCCGGTGGTGCGCTGCGCCGCCAGACAGGGCATCAAGACCGCCCTGCATGAGCAGAACGCCTTTCCCGGCGTGACCAACAAGCTGCTGGCCCCGGATGTGGACATCGTGTTCGCCGCCGTGCCCGCCGCCGTGGAAAAGCTGGGCGCACCCGAAAAGACCATCGTGGTGGGCAATCCCGTCCGGCCTGAGGTGTTCACCCAGGCGAAGAACCGGGAAGCCATCCGTGCCGAACTGGGGGCAGGCGACCGCACCGTGATCCTCTCCTTCGGCGGCAGTCTGGGTGCCCGCCGCGTGAACGAGGTGGTGGCCGACCTCTGCGCATGGGAGCAGAAGAACAAAAAGCCTGTCCTCCATCTCCATGCCACCGGCCAGTACGGCGTGCAGCTGTTTCAGGATCTGGAAAAGAAAAAGGGCTTTGCCCCCGGCGAGAGCCTTGTAGTGAAGGAATACATCAACAATATGCCCGAGCTGCTGGCCGCAGCGGACCTTGTCATCAGCCGCGCCGGTGCCCTGACACTGGCCGAGCTGGAGGCTGTGGGCCGTGCCGCTGTGCTCATCCCCAGCCCCAACGTGGCCGAGAACCACCAGTATTACAACGCCATGGAGCTGCAGAAGGCCGGTGCCGCTGTGGTCATTGAGGAAAAAGACCTGACCGGCGAAAAGCTGGTGCAGACCGTTTCCGGGATGCTGGCCCAGCCCGGCAAGCTGGCTGAGATGGGCCGCAATGCCCGGAGCCTGTCGGTGGACGACAGCCTGGACCGCATTGCGGATGCCCTGCTCAAGCTGGTCAAGACCCCGTAACGGAAGGAAAAAACAGAGGAAAGGAGGTGCAGCCGGATGCCGCAGAATGACCGGAACCGCAAGCGCCGCCGGGCCTACGATCAGGCCCGGGATGACCGGCGCGGCGGGCAGAGCACCCAGCGCCGCAGCAGCGCGGGTGCGGGCAGTGACCTGGGGTACAGCGGGTACGCAGGATATTCCTCCGGCGGCCACCCCATCACGAACCCCAATTATGACCCCGATGCGCCCCGCCCCAGCCGGTACACGGAGCGCACGGTGAACTACGGCTCCTACCCGGACAACAGCATCACCTTTCCCACCGGCGGGCGGAGCAGCCAGAGCGGCGCACAGCGCCCCCGCAGCGGAGATCGGAAGAGCACACGTCTGAACTCCAGTAACATCACGATCTCGTATGCCGTCTTCTGCTTGAAAAAAAAAAAAAAAACAAAAAAATCCAGAAATGAATGAAAGCAGAAACGAAGAAGTGTAAAATCCAGTAGCGACAACAGAGCATCT
>OOCB01000864.1_pt1 | contig 45536 bp, 34 predicted proteins | sample 1671351 | NCBI WGS metagenome assembly OOCB01 (sample SAMN06348148, study PRJEB24527) | human gut metagenome | biome: human gut; feature: ankylosing spondylitis patient; material: feces | host: Homo sapiens | place: China | collected 2015-10 | reverse complement strand
CGGGTGCCTCGCAGCACAACGGTTTTCAAGACCGCCGCAATCGACCACTCTGCCACCTCTCCAAAACTTCTTTTTCAGAAGTGCTTTTCTTTTAAAGCGGTGCAAAGATACAAATCATTTTTTATTCTACAAACTTTTCTGCACAAAAACAGAGCAATTATACCAAAATTCTTGTTTATACCCACTACGGAACGAACATAACGGCATTTAGGCTATTTGTTGAAATTTATCAAGGGCAAGACAGAGTTTTATAACTTACTGGCTATCAGTATATTTACAAAGAGCCACATTCAGTATACGATTGAACCCTATTCAGTATACGACTGAATGGCATTCACTATACGACTGAATTAGGTTCAGAATACGACTGTTCCTTAAACCTACATCATTTGTAAATAATGCAGATTATTATTCGGTTCTTGTTTCAATTCATAAACCACATATAAAGAAAGTATTAACATCTCTACTCCCCCGGACATTCACTACCTAATAATAGTTATTTTATGCTGTTCAACATAAAAAGAGAAGTATCTCTTATAAAATTACGGAATTTATTCAGTATTTTTGCGCGCTCTAAAGGATAACATTATCTAACCTACTAACAAAAACAAATTTTATGGAATTGAACAAAACCTTTACCAATGGGCTTTGGAATAAAGAAATCAATGTCAGTGATTTCGTCAGTAAAAACATCGCACCCTATACCGGAGATGCATCTTTCCTGCAGGGACCTACCGAACGTACCAAACGTATCTGGGACATCTGTCTGAAGGCTCTCGAAGAAGAAAGGAACAACAATGGCGTCCGTTCACTGGACAATACCACCGTATCTACCATCACTTCTCATAAAGCCGGGTATATTGATAAGGACAATGAACTTATTGTCGGTTTGCAGACTGATGAACTGTTGAAACGATCCATCAAACCTTTCGGAGGCATCAACGTGGTAGCAAAAGCATGCCGTGAAAACGGAGTGGAAGTGGACGATAAAGTAAAAGACATCTTCACCCATTACCGCAAAACACATAACGACGGCGTATTCGATGTATATACCGAAGAAATCCGTTCCTTCCGCTCACTGGGATTCCTTACCGGATTGCCCGACAACTATGCCCGCGGACGTATCATCGGCGACTACCGCCGATTGGCTCTCTACGGCATCGACCGTCTGATTGAAGCCAAGCAGGAGGACTTGCGCAACCTCACCGGCCCGATGACCGAAGCACGCATCCGTCTACGCGAAGAAGTGGCAGAACAAATCAAAGCTTTGAAGGACATCAAGGTTATGGGCGAATATTACGGACTCGACCTCAGCCATCCGGCTACATCAGCTCAAGAGGCCGTGCAATGGGTATACATGGCATATCTTGCTGCCATCAAAGAGCAGGACGGAGCAGCCATGTCACTGGGTAACGTATCTTCGTTCCTCGATATATTCATTGAATACGATCTGGCTCACGGAAAAATCAATGAGACGTTTGCACAGGAACTGATAGACCAGTTCGTCATCAAGCTGCGCATGGTACGCCATCTGCGTATGCAATCATACAATGATATCTTTGCCGGTGACCCGACTTGGGTGACCGAAGCCATCGGAGGACGCTTCAATGACGGACGCGTGAAGGTCACCAAGACTTCTTTCCGCTTTTTGCAGACGCTATACAACCTCGGTCCTTCTCCGGAACCGAACTTGACCGTATTGTGGAGTCCCGAACTGCCGGAAGGCTTCAAGGATTTCTGCGCCAAAGTTTCTGTAGATACCAGCTCCATCCAGTACGAAAACGACAACCTGATGCGTGAAGTGCGCAACTGCGACGACTACGGCATCGCCTGCTGTGTATCCTACCAAGCCATCGGCAAACAAATCCAGTTCTTCGGCGCACGTGCCAACCTTGCCAAGGCCCTGCTGCTCGCCATCAACGGTGGACGTTGCGAAAATACCGGAACTGTCATGGTGAAAGGTATTCCCGTATTGACCGGTGAGACATTGAAGTTTGAGGAAGTTATGGCCAACTACAAGAAGGTACTGACTGAAATAGCCCGTGTCTACAACGAGGCCATGAATATCATCCACTACATGCATGATAAGTATTATTATGAGAAAGCCCAGATGGCATTCATCGATACCGACCCACGCATCAATCTGGCATACGGTGTTGCCGGCCTTTCCATCGCCATAGACTCACTGTCTGCCATCAAATACGCCAAAGTCACTGCACGCCGCAACGAAATCGGCCTGACCGAAGGTTTCGACACTGAAGGTTCATTCCCCTGCTTCGGCAATAATGACGACCGTGTGGACCACCTGGGAGTAGACCTCGTTTACTATTTCAGCGAAGAACTGAAAAAGCTGCCTGTCTACAAGAATGCCCGTCCCACCCTTTCCTTGCTGACTATCACCTCCAACGTGATGTACGGCAAGAAGACCGGTGCCACTCCGGACGGACGCGCCAAAGGTGTTGCCTTTGCTCCGGGTGCCAACCCAATGCACGGACGTGACAAGAACGGTGCCATCGCTTCCTTGAGCTCCGTAGCCAAATTGCGCTACCGCGACTCGCAGGACGGCATCAGCAATACGTTCTCCATTGTTCCCAAATCACTGGGCCCGACACCGGAAGAACGTGTAGAGAACCTGGTAACCATGATGGACGGCTACTTCACCAAAGGTGCCCACCACTTGAACGTAAACGTACTGAACCGCGAAATGCTGGAAGATGCCATGGAACATCCTGAAAAGTATCCGCAACTCACCATCCGCGTTTCCGGCTATGCCGTGAACTTCGTGAAGTTGAGCCGCGAGCATCAGTTGGAAGTCATCAGCCGTTCATTCCACGAAAGAATGTAATATGATAAATGTACACTCCTACGAAAGTATGGGAACATTCGACGGGCCGGGTCTCCGGCTCGTCGTTTTCCTGCAAGGATGTCCGTTCCGTTGTCTGTATTGTGCCAATCCGGATACGATTGATGTAAAAGGAGGCACTCCCACCACTCCGGAAGAGATTCTGCAAATGGCTATCAGCCAAAAGGCATTCTTCGGGAAGAAAGGAGGTATTACTTTCTCCGGCGGTGAGCCTACCCTGCAAGCAGAAGCGCTGATTCCTCTTTTCAAGGAGCTGAAGGCGAACGGCATCCATATCTGTCTGGACAGTAACGGAGGCATCTGGAATGAAAAGGTGGAAGAGCTCTTTAGCCTGACTGACCTCGTGCTGCTGGACATCAAGCAATTCAATCCCGAACGCCACCGTACGCTGACGGGACGAAGCAACGAACAGACACTCCGCACCGCTGCCTGGCTCGAAGAACATGAACACCCCTTCTGGCTGCGCTATGTACTGGTCCCCGGTTACAGCGATTCGGAAGAAGACACCCGCCTGCTGGGTGAAAGTCTTGGCAAATACCAGCAGATACAACGGGTGGAAATACTTCCTTATCACCGTCTGGGCGTTCACAAATACGAAGCCATGGGATGGGATTACAAATTGAAAGAAGTGAAGGAAAATACTCCGGAACAACTGGAACGGGCAGAAAAACTGTTCAAAGAGTATTTCACGAATGTGATAACCAACTAAAACAGAAAAGCAAGGCTGTCCGGATATGATTCCAGACAGCCTTGCTTTTCATTTATAGGGTAAGAATCCTATTCTTTCAAGTTATAGGTAATCTGCTGTACATCATCACTACTGCCACCCACCATAAAGACGAAATCACCAGGTTCTACCATATAATTCATCTCATTGTCATAGAATCCCAGTGCATCGTCAGTTATCTGAAAAGCTACAGTTTTGCTTTCACCCACATTCAGATGAATTTTCCTGAAGCCCTTCAATTCCTTTATCGGACGCGTAACAGAGGCTACCTTATCCTGCACATACAATTGAACTACTTCCTCTCCTGCACACTTACCGGTATTAGTCACTTTTACCGACACCTCCGTATGGACGCCTGCAGCCTTGCCCGGCAGCAGTTTCAAATCAGAATATCCAAAATCCGTGTACGAAAGCCCATATCCGAAAGGATAGGCAGGCTCAGTGGAAGCATCGATATAAGATGCCTTATAGGTCTGTTTCAATGCGGTAGGGCGGCCGGTGCTCTTATTCTGATAATAAATGGGAATCTGTCCTACGTGTGCAGGAAATGTCATGGGCAATTTAGCCGAAGGATTATACTCTCCCCACAACACATTGCATATGGCATTGCCGGCCTCACTTCCCAGCCACCAAGTACACAGTACCGCATCAGCATGTTCCCTTATCTCATTGAAGATTACCGGACGCCCACACATGACAAGAGCAATGACAGGTTTTCCAGTCTTTGCCAGTTCCGACACCAGTTTCTGCTGCCCCTCGGGTATGGCTATATTCACTTTGGAAGCCTTCTCGCCACTCTGACCGAATCTCTCGCCTACCGCCACAACAATGACATCCGAAGCCTCAGCAGCCTGTAATGCTTCCTGCAATCCGGTCAACTGATTGCTCTTCATATCATAGCCTTCAGCATAGCTCACCTCCAGTCCTTTCCGGACCAATGCATCATATAAGGTCACCACTTTGTTCCGGTCCGTAGTGGCAGCCCAAGCACCTGCCATATCGTACTGGGATTTTGAGAGTCCTCCTATCAAGGCTATCTTCCTCGTCTGTGCCGTCAACGGAAGCACAGATTCCCTATTCTCCAGCAATACAACGGAACGCTCGGCCATACGGAGCGAAGCATTACGGACTTCGGGCGCATTGAGTATTCTGGCCGCTCTTTCCGGATTACAGTAGCGAAAAGGGTCCTCAAACAATCCCAACTCATATTTCTTCTCCAATATACGCCGTACTGCATCATCAAGCACACTCTCCTTTACTTTCCCTTCTTGAACAAGCTCCTTCAGATAAGTCAAGTAGCAGGTACTTACCATCTCCATGTCCAGACCAGCATTCAGCGCTTTGGCTGCGGCATCTTTCTTGTCAACAGCATAACGGTGGTTCACCAATTCCTCTACCGAATTATAATCGGACACAACAAATCCCTTAAATCCCCACTGCTCTCTCAATAGCCGGTTGAGCAAGAAATCATTGGCAGTACAAGGAATATTATTAAAATCATTGAAAGCACTCATCACGGTAGCTGCTCCTACCTTTATGGCCGCCTTATAGGGAGGCATATAAAAATTGGCAAAGTGGCCCATTGACATATCCACACTATTATACTCCTTTCCTGCTATCGGTGCACCATATCCGGCAAAATGTTTCATACATGCCATGACAGTCGTCGTGTCTGCCAAATCGTCTCCTTGCAAGCCTCTGACACGCGCCTCCGCTACCCGAGAACCATAATAAGGGTCCTCACCGGCCCCTTCCATGACGCGTCCCCAACGTGCGTCCCACGAAATATCCACCATCGGGGCAAAAACCCAGTTCAAACCATCGGCGGCACTTTCCAAAGCATTGTAGCGTGCAGCTTCCTCAATCATGGCCAAATCGAAACTTGCAGCCTCGGCAAGCGGAAGCGGAAATCCGGTACGATAGCCGTGGATAACATCCAGTCCGAAAATTAAAGGAATGCGCAAACGCGATTGCAAAGCAAGCTCTTGATAACGGCGTATATCCTTTACTCCTATCACATTCAGCATAGAGCCTATTCTGCCTTGCCGGACATACTCTTCTTTAGGAATATTTCCACCGTCGGGTCCGGTAAAATTCCCTCGGTAGGTGCATTGTGCAAGCTGGCCTATCTTTTCATCCAGCGTCATCTGCTTCATCAAGCTTGAGATGAATTTCTCCTTCTCCGTAGTTTGTGCCGAGGTAAAGGTGTTACCAAGTCCCCACAGACAAACCATCAGTATTATTATCTTTTTCATACTGCCATTCTTGTTTTGATATTTATTTTATCATAAAACAACAGTTGCCTTCAATGGTAAATCAGCTGAAGAAGGACCTGCCAGAATCTCAAAAGTCCCCTTTTCCACTACAAACCGATGTGATTCCACATCATAGTAGGCAAAGGCTTCCTCATCCAGCAATATCCGAACGCGCTTGGTTTCACCCTTCTTCAAGTAAACCTTATCGTAGCCTTTCAACTCCTTCAATGGACGCGGAACAGAACATTCCACATCCCGCACATATACCTGAGCCGCTTCCGCAGCATCCATCTTTCCGGTATTCTTGATGTCAAAGCTTACCGTAACCCGGCTTCCCCCCGTCTTCTCAACACTCAGATTACTATATTCAAAACTACTGTATGACAGTCCATACCCGAAAGGATAGAGCGGCTGCTTTCCGTTCCGGTCATATCCCCTATAACCTACGAAAACACCTTCGGCATACTGCACCCGTTTATGAGGTACATTGCGATTGTCATAATAATTACCATATACCGGATTATCTTCCCATTTTTCCTCGATGCTGACTGGTAGTTTGCCACTTGGCGAAAGCTTGCCCGTAATGATTTCGGCAAGGGCCTTTCCACCCTCCTGCCCCGGATACCATGCCATCAAAATAGCTTGTACACTCTGCCCCCAATTGCGGAAATCTATTCCACCTCCGGCATTCACCACCACAGCCACATTATCATGAAGTGAAGCCACTTTATTAATGAGATATTCCTGCCCGTATGACAATGCAAACGGACGGTCGAACCCTTCACCTTCTGTACTGCTGTTGAACCCGGCACATACAATAACATTCCTGGCATGCTTCAGTGAAGAGGCCAAACGCTCCTCATCCATCATTCCTGCCTGGAAACTGACAGTCGCCTCACCCACATTATCAAAATATTCAATACGCAACCGGTATATCTCCCCTGCACTGACCTGCATAAATGCACTGCGGATACTGAATGAATGGTTCCCCCAATCTCCGGTAATCAGCTTATCGTTTACAAACAGACGGTATCCGTCATCGCCAGCCAGCTGGAACTTGACAGTTCCATCCTTGTCAGCCTTGTAAACTCCCGTCCAACGGGCAGAAAACTGATCTACCGGCATGCCGTCGAACGGTGCACCGTATTTCCAGGCATGGTCTATGGCAGGCTCTATGGCAGCTTGAAAGAGTTCTCCGGTAAGATTACGAGTATTATAATATTCGCCCTTAAAACCGTTTTGCGTAAAACTGCCATCCGTATAAATCTGTTGGGACATATCCTTATAAAGAATGCTGTCAGACAGCAGCTCTATCTGTCTGCCGCCCTTCAACTGAACCATACCGTCATAGAGTGACACTACCGAATAAGGGGTGACAAATCCGCTTCCTCCTCCTGTGGGAATAATATCGGCATTAGGCCCGATTACCAATGTTCTACCGTTCCGGTAAGGCAACGTACCGTTATCATTTTTCAATAAGACTACTCCTTCTCTCGCCAAGTCAAGTGCAATTTCCTTAGACTGTGCATTGTCTTTATCGATAGATTTATCTTCTCTCGGAGTATCAAGTGCTCCAAAAGCAATCAATGTCTGGAGTATATGCCGGACTTTGGCGTCAATGGTCTCTTCCTTCACGATACCATTCTCTATTGCCGGAATAAGAATTTCCCTGGTCATGAATTTACCGACGGGCATTTCCAAATCCAACCCTCCATTAGCGGCTCCCACACCGGAATATACAGATGTCCAGTCAGACATCAGGATACCTTTAAATCCCCACTGCTTGCGTAATACATCAATGTTCAGCCAGCTGTTTTCGGTGGCATGTACCCCGTTCAGCGGATTATAGCTATCCATGACCGCCCCTACTCCTGCTTCCTGCACAGCTTTTCGGAACGCGGGAAAATAAATTTCCTGCAGCGTGCGTTCATCCACATCTGAGCTGGCATGATGTCTGCTCCACTCCTGGTTATTGGCCGCAAAATGCTTCACCGTAGCCATAACTCCCTCTTCCTGCACTCCCAAGATATATTCTTTAGCAGTTTCGCCCGTCAAATAAGGGTCTTCACCAAAATACTCATAGTTTCGCCCGCATAGAGGAGAGCGGTAGATATTGACTCCAGGCCCCAACAGAATACTTACCCCACGGGCCTTTGCATCCCGGGCCAAACCATGTCCCAGCTCTCTAGCCAACTTACGGTTCCATGTCGAAGCCGACAAGATGCCACAAGGATACAAGGTACTTTGAGTATTGTTACGTATGCCTTGCGGACCATCGGCCATCCTGATTTCGGGTATGCCAAGCCGGGGTACAGCCCGGATATAAAAAGATTTGGGACCGGAAATGTAATCGATTTTTTCTTCCAGCGTCATTTGAGAAACCAACTCCCTGGCACGCTGCTCCACCTGGGGAGTAATACACACTTGTGCTTTTGCCGTGATTGCACAACAAAGCAATAGCCCGCTTAAGGCTACTTTCTTTTTAATCTTCATTTTGTCTATTTTACTACGTGTTTGTTATATTGCCGGGCATGTCCCGACCTACTTTCTTTCTTCTCAATCAATAAAAAACCGTGTCCCTTCATCCACCAACGAAGAAACACGGCCGAAAGTTATTAAGAAAATTCTGAATCTACAAGAAAGTGGACAAAAACATGTCTGTCCTGCTATCAATAAGTAAGACGTATACCGGCCTGCAACGTAAAGTTACACGGGTTCTCCTTGCGTATAGTCTGTATCGACGAACCGTCATCAAAGAAATAAGATACTCCCGGTTCCACATACAGGCCCACCCTATTGCTTATGTTATACTGGGCACCGACAGCACCCATGACAGAAAGCTGTACCGGTTTCACAGTCTCACTCTCAGTACCAATCTTGCCATACACACATTTTTCAATGGCACCCCCCGCCGAAACGTACATCGTAAAGTTCTTTGCATCCACAAAGTTCCAGTTGGCCCGTACCGGAATGCCAATATAATGCAGCTTCTGGCTTATCTTTTCCGAGCTGCCCTCATACCTTACGTCAGAAGCAAGATAGGTATACGTCAGCCCGCTTTCCACAGAGAAACCCTTCGCCAAGTTTTTCCGCACCGAAACACCGAAACTGAGCGGTTGTTTATGGTCTATATCCGCAATTTTCTTTTCGCGTCTTTGCAGATAGGGCATACCATCCTTAAAAACCAGTTCCTGCCCGTCGGGAATAGTAACAATGCCATTGGCCGTAGAGGATAAATCTACGTTACCGCCATAAATAGGACTTCCAGGCATGTAGTCCGACATCACATTCGCTTCCCCTTCATTCGCCAATGAAAAACCTCCCGTATTTCCTACGGACAAGCCAACCGCCCATCCTTTAGCATCCCTACCAGAACTGTTTTTTTCCGGAAGATGCAGTTTGTCCCGGCCTGACGGACGATAGCGGTCTTCCCTTGTCTCCGGTTCCTCGGTCTGCATTGTAGTTTCATGGTCCGTATCTTCCACTACCGGTTCTTCCGCCTGCTGTCCAATACCGACAACCTCATCTGCAGTTTCAACCGGCAGCATTTCCTCCTGCTGTTCTTCGCCAACCGATATTCTGATATGTTGTGCAACCAAAGGGTGACTTGCCTCCTTATTGGGCGCCGATGCATTTCCATGTGCCCGATAAGCAGGCTCTATGGAATTAGTCCGTATGGCAGGTACTGTCTGTTCCGGCAAGACGTCCGGAGCCACAGCCAAAGCGGGCACTGACGTATGCCGCATTTCATTCCCTACCGGACTCTGCAACAGCCACAGACTGACGGACGAAACCGCCACCAGCAACACAGCTGCCGCGGCCACCGCCCAGCGACGGAAAGGTATCATCCTATGCGGTCCGGTTATCGGAGCTCCGGAAACGGACAATTCCTTCTCCAACCGCTCCCATCCGGCAACCGGCAGCGGTTCGGAATAGTCTTCCAGCTTGTCCTTTATCTTTTTCAACCACAATTCATCTTCCATACGTTCCTTCATTTAATCATTTCTTTTCATCCACTCACGTACTTTTACCGCTAAAGTCGCTTTAGCACGCGTCAACTGCGAGGCAGAGGATTTTTCATTAATTCCCAATAGTCGAGCAATCTCCTTATGGGATTTCTCTTCAAAAATATATAAGTTGAATACGGTACGATAGCCGGCAGGCAATTCACTGATAAACTGCATCAGTACCTTTTGAGGAATGACATCTATTGACGAACCTTCCGGTTCCTCATAAGCTTCGGGTGCATTCTCCAAGGCCGATGACTGATTCATCACATCATTTTTCCGCAAATACTGCAACACCGTATTCACCATTACGCGTTCCATCCATGCCCGCAGAGAACCCTCTCCCCGCCAAGTGAACTTATCGAAAGAATCAAAAAGTTTCAGAAAACCGTCATGCATCAGGTCTTGGGCAGTCTCCTGGTCACCTGCATAACGGAGGCATACGCTGAGCATGCGTCCCGCATAGCGCTCATACAGTTCTTTGCGGGCAAGATTGTCTCCTTGCCTACAGCGTTCTGCCAATTCCTGTTCTTCCATTCTCTCTTTTAACACGTGTTTACCCTATAAATGCAATCGGCGCAAAAATACTGCATCAGGCAGAGAAGAAAATCATACTTTCATTTCTTTAACAGTATACTACGCAGTATTTAGCTTTTCACCGCATTTTCTGAATACAAAAATAAGTTTTAAACAGAAAAAGAGCTAAAACCTACCACTTATGAAGAAACTGAGAATGACATTGGCAGCATCCATGCTTTTATTCCTGACTGCCATTGTATTGCAATCATGCCTGGACGATTGGGATGACAAATATGACACTTTGTTCGCCGTAGGTACGGTAAAGGTCATCGAAGGAAAAGACTACTATTTCTCACTGGACGAAGGCAGTAAACTATATCCCAGTGACACAACCTATGTTCACGACTATGCCGTAATAGACGGCCAGAGGGCTTTCATCTACTTCCGCGAACTGGAAGAGAAACTTCCAGGCTACGAATATAATGCCCAAATAAAGCACATCGAAAACATTCTGACCAAAGACATCTACTCCATGCCTGCCGAAAAGGCAGACAGTATCGGAGACGACAACATCAACGCCACGGATTTATGGATTACGGGCGAGTATCTGAACATCAAATATCAATTCTACCACAGCAACAACGAAGATAAGAAGCACATGCTGAACCTGGTCATCAATGAAGCATCCACCGGCGAAAACGACAAACCGGATTACGTCAATCTCGAATTCCGCCACAATGCCTACAATGACAGCCAGCTCACGCTGGGCACCGGACTGGCCTCCTTCAAGCTGGACAATATAGCGGAACAACTGAAAGAGAAAAAAGGGCTGAACATCCGTGTCAAAAGTCTATATGACGGTGAACGGTTCATGACCATAGACATTAAAAAAGAAAACAACTAAATCTCCTGAAAACACATCTTTCAACATCTCAATGAGAAGCGGAGTGACATTTCAATATGTTGCTCCGCTTTATTTTTCCATATCCCGCTTAAATTCATCTTTTTCTTTGTCTATCCACCGGGAAACCCCTACATTTGTAAGAATTTTCACAATAGCAAACATTAAAACGGTCCAAAGGATATGAAATACATACTGGGAACAGTAATTGCAATACTCTGCTCGTTCACCTGCACAGACACCCTATATGGAAAATCTCCCGCAACAGACGTCGACGATATTCTGATAATCAACACTTATACAGAAGCCAATCCCTGGAGTAATGATTTCATCACCTCCATTGTGAACATGGCATCACAGAACAGCCACATCGGAGTATACACCGCACACATGAAAATGCTGACACTTGACGAGGAAAATAAACTGAAGACATTCAAAGAGAGCTTGTTCAAGAGTTACAAGAACCCTAAACTTATCGTGCTTATCGGATGCGGAAGTTTCATCATGTGCGATGAACTGAACCGGCAGTGGCCCGATATCCCCATGATATTATGTGGTGAGAGGGATTATACCGGTCCTAAGGAAACAATGATACGCGAGCACGCCCTGCCCCGCACAGAGCGTATTCCCATCAGTGACCTACAGAAGAAGTACAATCTGACCTTAATGCAATCCAGTGTATACCTGAACGAGAACCTGCAACTCATGAAGCAACTCATCCCCAAAATGGATAAGGTCATGTATATAGGGGATGAAACATACATCTGCCAGCAGAACGACTATGACTTGTCCGAGATTATCCGTGAAAAGTATCCGGAGTTGGATTACCAGTTCCTTAGTGCGAAGGACATCCGAACGGACAGCCTTTTCAATATACTGAACCACGTGAATCCCCATACTACCGGAGTCATCTTTTCATCCTGGCTGTACAAGAGCTCTCCCCATGACAATATCATGAGGAGTAATTCCCACCGGGTCATCTCTACCGCCCCCATCCCTTTGTTTTCGCTAAGGGCCATCGGTATTGAAGAAGAAGGGGGGATTGTAGGCGGCTACATTTACAACAAAGAGAAATATAATGCCCGGCTACTGGAAACCATCCACAAGATATTGGATGGTACCCCGGCACGCAACATCCCGTTATACTATCCCGACGACGGAGCCCCCGTATTCAACTATAAATCCCTTCTGCAGCGTGACCTGAATCCGAAGCTATGCCCCAAGGGTACCATATTCTACAACATGCCTCCCACCTTCTGGGAGAAGTACGAATATGTCATTATCAGTATCACTGCCGCAATCATAACTCTGCTGTTCTTTTTCCAATATCTCCGCCTACAGTCACTGAGTAGAATCAAAAGATTACAGCAGCAACAACTGGACAGCAATCTCAAATACCGAAATCTGATAAACAACATGCCCATCCTATACATGTATGAGAAACTTATAAAAGATGAAAAAGGGCGCATTACTGACACCTTATATATAGATGTCAACAATTTCTTCGAAGACAGATTTATCATGCGCAAAGAGGCTGTCGGCAAGCGGGGAAGCGAATTATTTCCCGAATCCATGAACGAGTTCCTCCATTTCATGAATATCGCATTGAAGGAGAAACGTTCCGTAACTTTCCCCTATTATTACAAGAAGATAGACACTTTCTACGACATTGTAGTCAAGGCAAGCGACAATGGCGAATACATGCACGTCTTCTGCGTTGACAGCACCGAGTTGCACCACACCCAAATACAGTTGAGGTCGACAAACCGGAAACTTTCCATGGCACTCGACGTTGCCAACATCGTACCATGGAAATGGAACCTCCGGACACACACCATACTCTGCGATGTCAACAAGCCGATAGAGCTCAGCAATAATGCCGGTATCATGGACGATGAACAGCTGTCCGTACCCGACAGCCAGTATTTCTCCAAAATACACAAGGAAGACCTGGAAAAAGTGAAACAAGCCTATACAGACCTGATTGAGGGACGTATCCAGAAAGTCAAGGAGGAATACCGCGTCATCAATCATGCCGACGGACACAAACACTTCGACTGGGTGGAGGCCCAGGCCGCCGTAGAAACCTACGACGAGAACAATAAGCCGCTGACCCTGGTGGGCTCTTCGCTGGTTATCACCGAACGGAAAAAGATGGAGACGGAACTGGTTTCCGCCAAGAACCGTGCGGAAGAGTCGAATAAACTGAAATCCGCATTCCTCGCCAACATGAGCCATGAAATCCGTACGCCGCTCAATGCCATTGTGGGATTCTCCGGAATATTGGCTTCCACCGAAGAGGAGGAAGAAAAACAAGAATACGTCAGCATCATTGAGAACAACAATACTTTGCTGCTGCAACTCATCAGTGACATTCTGGACTTGTCAAAGATAGAAGCAGGCACAATGGAATTCATTGATACGGATTTTGAATTGAACAAAGTGATGAGAGAGCTGGAAAGTTTGCTCTGCCTGAAGCTATCGCCCGAAAAGAATGTCACCCTCTCCTTTGAGCCCGGACTGCCCGAATGCCACATTCATTCCGAGCGTAACCGCTTGTCTCAACTCGTCATCAATCTGGTGACCAATGCCATCAAGTTTACCCAAGAAGGCAGTATCCGTTTTGGCTACAAGCTGCAAGACGACAAGATGCTTTATTTCTACGTATCCGATACGGGATGCGGTATCCCCGAAGACAAACAAGAGAGCATATTCGGCCGCTTTGTCAAGCTCAACAATTTTGCCCAAGGCACCGGACTGGGATTATCCATCTGCCAGATGTTGGTACAGCACATGGGAGGCAATATCGGACTGACTTCCAAGCCCGGCGAAGGCTCTACCTTCTGGTTCACCCTCCCCTATGTGCCGACAAGCCGCATCTGGCAGGCAGAAAGCAAGACCGAACCTATAAAAGTAAAAAAGCAGAAAATCACCGTCTTGGTTGCCGAAGACCATGACAGCAACTTCCGGTTGATTGAGTCCATCCTACGAAAAGACTACAATCTGATACATGCATGGAATGGGCAGGAAGCCGTGAGTATGTTCAGGGAATACGACCCGCAGCTTATTTTGATGGACATCAACATGCCGGTGATGAATGGTTACGAAGCGACCAGGGAAATACGCAAATACTCTACACAAGTCCCCATCATAGCCGTCACCGCATTTGCCTATGCTTCTGATGAACAGCAGGTCATGGAAAACGGCTTCGACGCATATATGGCTAAACCTATCAATGCCAATCAGCTGAGGACACAAATATCAGCTATACTGAAGCAGCATATTATCTTTATGTAAAAAACATCGGCAGTTATATACCACCCGACCCTAAGCCGGGTGGGTATAACTTATGTTTATAATTAGACTATTATGTAAATCATATATTATACTTTTTTTCGTTGTAGTCAATGACTTTCTTCAAAACGCTTGTGACTTCTTCCATATAATCTTCAAACATGGTATGAATTTTAATATCTGGCTTATCAAATCCTCGCATTGTTATACGAATGGTATAACCGTCCACTTTTTCTATAGTATTCTTTTTTGCTGTAGTCGCTCCTGCTAATGCTCCTACACCGCCAAGAAGGACACCACCGACTATCCCACGACCGATTATACTACCAGTTGATGTACTGGATTTATAAGATTTTTTCTCATTGACAGAAAAGTCTATAATATCAGAAAATGCGTGTACACATTCATTGATTACTATCTTCTCCGAATTAGAGAAAACCAGTATGGTGTCTTTGGTGTTTGGACGCCATGTGTTACGTATTTCAAGCGAAGGAGAGCCATATTCACTTTCAAACTGTTTTTTAAATAACTCATGTTCATCTATTACATTTTGATTTTGACCCCATCCTTGAACGATACTTATAACAACTACAATTATTGTAATCATCACAATAAATACTAATGTGTTTTCCTCCATTCTCTTATTCTTATTGGTTAATACTCAACTTCATATCATTGGGCAATAACCTAACGTAAGAGTATGAAAAGCGCAGACTATTGCCATACGCCTTCTTGGTTCACCACAAACCACAATACATTATGGGGAAGTCTGCGCCTAAATAGGTACAACTCACCCAATATGTATTGGTTCATAGCTCGTTATATTCCGAGGTGGTGATTCAGAAGGCGATTGAGCTATAATTTCATAAGAAGCATTAACTACTTAATTAATGCAATACAAAATTACTCCTTTATTTGGAACTTTCCAAATATCTCATATCTTTATCATGCTCTTTTTTATCGTCTTTTTGAGGTACGCTCATTTTCATAAGGAGTGTATTAAACTCCTTCTCTGAGGCTGTGACTTCTGCCTCCTTAATTGTTTCCTTTTCTTTTTTCTTTTTAGCCATGATAGTTTATAAATGTTAGACAAAAGTAATTAAATCTCTCAATATCACTAATGTTTCGGGTATTAAATCTGAAAACATATTCGTCAATATATCGCTGGAGGTGCTTTTTACTAACTGAGTAATATGTTCCGATTATCATTCTTTTGAAGTGCGACCAAGCATTTTCAATGCCATTTGTACTTACTTGTATGACTTCTCCCTTATCTGTTGTGTAGGTAGAGCCATAGTAATGTTTCTCATGGTCTACTGACCTTTGAATGTAATCACTGGTTATTCCTCCATAGTCCCAGCCGTCAGTATATATAACGCTGCCAGATTTAACATATCCTTTTATCAGAGGGAGTAGTGTCCTTACTTTGGTATCGGGCACTACCTTTGCTACTAAATGACCGTTTCTTTCCAGCATTCCAAATACCGGAACTTTATCCTTGAAAGAACGACCTTGACATTTCTCAACTTTCTTATCCTTATGCCGATTCTTATTCTTGCCCCCAACAAAGGTTTCGTCAATCTCAACTTCTCCTTTCAATTTATGTTCATTTTCAACTCCCATTGTTTCCCTAATCTTTTGAAGCATTTTCCATGCTGATTTCTGAGTAATATCCAAATCTCTCGCTAACTGACAAGAAGAAACGCCACGTTTGTGCGATAGAAACAAGAACATTGCATAGAACCAATATCGTAGTGGTAACTTTGTGTTAGCAAATTTAGTTCCCGTTTTCACGTCAAAGTATCTACCAGTATTCTTGCATTTATACTTCCCATTGCGACACTTGTAAACTTTAGATGAAGGGTCAAACGGAGAAACCGGATTTCCACCCCATCTTTTGTCCTCATAGTATCTAATGCAACTCTCCTCGTCAGGAAATAACTTAGAGAATATTAATTGTTTATCTGTCTTTTTCATAGTCATACTATTAAATAAAGTACAATACAATCAATAAGTTCGTAACTATCCAAGAGAATGAAGCAATACTTATTAACATCTGCATTTCGCTTCATAAGACCAATCAATATGTAAAAGAACACTCATGCTTTTAAACATTATCTTTTAACAACTATATCATTTGGAGTTTAGAAGTTTTAATCATACTTTTGTAAAATCAAAACACATATAAACTATGATAACTCCCGAATTAAAAGATAAAGTATTGAACAATCTGCTTAGTCATAATGATGTAACTTATACTTTTAACATTATACAATTAGCCAATGAGCTAAATTGCTCCAGTGATACAATAAGAGCTATTTTAGACTATTTTAATCGTTTAAATCTTATAAGTGCTACAAATTATACTATTGGGGGAGATGTTATAATTTCTCTCAACGTAGAAGCAAGCGATATGGCTCTCCGAGGAGGGTTTGTAGCCCAAGAGGAGCTTATAAAAAAGAATTTTGAAAAGCTTTTGCTTGAACTTGATTCTTTGAAATCTAAGTTTCCTAAAAATATTGAAACTATTACCAGTATTATTGGGAATATCAGTAATGCTTTGCAGTTGACCCGTTGGTTTGGATAGTTCAATTTTTGCAATTATACTTTCTAATTGTTCTAAGATTGAATTGCTTCCTATTACTGATTCTTCTGATATAATTCTTTCTCCATCAATATAAAGAATTCTATATGATACTTCATTTTCTTTCATAATCGTTATTTTTATTAGTTATTACTTTTAGTTATCAGTTTTAGACAAGTGTCACTTTGTATATAAGTGCCAAAACATCCGGACGGAAGAAGCATGCCAACGTCCGGATGGCGAGTATCAGAATTCATTGTTCAGGCAAGTCAGCCTCAACGAACCGTTGAACGCTTCGGCAGACAATCGCGTCCTGACCTGCACCTGCACGCTGCCCTTCGGCTGGACATCAAAATAATTGTCGCTATACACACTTTCATTGTCGGCAACGGACAAGCATACGGCACGGGCAAACTTGTCTGCCGAAACCATCACTTCATATCCACCTTCAATGGAACGGACTTCAGTCTGCAAATCCACCTTCGGATAATCCATATCCTTCTGCTTGCCCAGATAGTAGTTGTTATGGTACACCCTGCCCGATTTGTCCGTATAGTCTACGCGGACATATACCGTTCCTCTATCTGCCCCCTCCAGCAACTTGGCAAGCGGTGCGGAAAAACAGACACGGCTGTCATTACCGGAGATGCCGACAGACTTGTCCCAGTGATGAACCACGGTTCCGTCGAACTGGCAGACCTGGAGCTGCAGCCGGCCGGAAGTATTCTCCAAGCGGTCGGACACTGCATATACTTTCAAATCATCCCCCTCCACTACCGAAGAAATCAGGATGTCATCATAGGCCTTGCGGACATAATAGTGCTGCGCCTTCCAGCGTCCGTAATAGTCACGGCTCGCCCAGGAAGCTACGGGCCAACAGTCGTTGTGCTGCCAGAAAAGCGTCCCCATATTATACGGCATCTGGCGGCGGTGCGACTCGATGGCCGTCTTGATGGCATCTCCCTGCAGCACATGGTTCATATAAAGAAATGCCCGGAAATCACGCGGTTTTTTATATTCATTCAACAGGTAAGTCTCAATCAGCCCGTTGGCATGGTCGCCACCACGCTGATGGGACATCATCACCTCGGAACGTATATCCCAGTCTTCGGGGTAAGGAGCATAGCGCTTGACGGACTCGAACTCTGGAAAAGACTGAAAACCGTACTCGCTGAAAAAGCGGGATTTCTCGCTGTCATAATCAGAAATGGGTGCTTTACCATGCCAGACACTCCAATAGTGACGGTCCCCGTCAGTAGTACCGGACATCTCTCCCTCGAATGCGAACGGAGAAGAAGGCCAATAGAAGGTTCCGGGTGCATACTCCCTGACCACCCCGGGTAAGGTGACATGATACTGCTGCCGGTACTGTGCCCAAATCTTGTCGGCATATTCCTTGTTCTGCCGTTCTATCTCGCACTTCCAGCCCCAGCCCAGCCAGGCATCCTGGCATTCATTGTTTCCACACCACAAAGCAATGCAGGCATGATTGCGCAAACGTTTCACATTGTCCACCGCCTCCTGGTGGATATTATCGAGTAGGGCGCCTTCTGCCGGATACATGCTGCAGGCAAACATGAAGTCCTGCCAAATCATGATCCCATACTCATCACACAAATCATAGAAGACATCGTTCTCATAGATACCTCCACCCCAGACGCGCAACATATTCATGTTTACACCGGCGGCATCGAGAATCGTCCTTTTATAATTCTCGGGAGTGACGCGCGGCAGGAAGTTATCCGAAGGGATGTAATTGGCTCCTTTGGCAAAAACCGGACGCCCGTTCAACTCTATATAGAAAGTATGCCCGTCCTTATCCGGCTGATGCACCACCTTCAAAGAGCGTATGCCCACCCTTTCGGTTTTAGAGTCCAACAATTCCCCACCTGCAATGATATCCGTACGGAAACGATAAAGAAAAGGCTCCCCCAGTCCATTACTCCACCACAGCTTCGGCTTGTGAAGGACAAAATCAACGGTCACCCGATTGGTGCCTCGCTTCAAATCCGCTTGCCACTCGCCAAGCACTCTTCCAGTAACCTCATCCGTTATCGTGACCAACACTCCATTCATATCCTTATCGGCATCCAGCTCCACATGTCCGGCAATCACGGCCCTGCCTGCACCGACTTCCTTCTGCTCGATAAACACATCGTTGATTCTCAAATCGCTCCAAGCCCTGATATACACCGGACGCCAGATGCCGGAGGTAACCAGACGTGGGCCCCAGTCCCAGCCATAATGATAACCCGCCTTACGGGCAAAAATGCTTATCTTCTTGTTGAACAAGCCCCCGTTTTCAGACTGGTCATTGGATGCCGGATACTGGTAGGGAAGTGCATCCCATTTGGGGACGTCTATCTTTACCGGCGAATGGAAGTACACCTTCAATATATTATTCTCCTCCCTAATGTACTGCCTGACGGGGATAGACCAGCGGCGAAACATATTGTCCGCTTTCAGTATACATTCATCATTCAAATAAACGTCAGCGTAAGTATCCAGCCCCTCGAACACAAGCTCCATATTCTCTTTCCGCATCATGCCGGCAGCAAGGGTAAAGCAAGTTTCATAAACCCAGTCTTCCTTGTCAATCCATTGTAATCCCCGTTCGTTCAACCGGAAAAACGGGTCTTCAATAATCTTGTTCTGCAGTAAGTCCGTGTGGACTACTCCCGGAACTGTAGCCGGATACCAATTGGTCAGTCTCGCCTGCCGGAATTTCCAGCCTTCATGAAGGTTCTTTACCGCTGTTTTTAGTTTCATACGAGTGTGTTTCATAGTTTTCTTTGACTACTCTAAATTACGGATAGACAAAAATACGACATTCAAAGGATACTTTATAATATCTTCTTAACGAAACATGATACAATCCCGTACACACCTACCGGGTCAGCGTCGCTGCACATCTGCTGCAGTGTGACTGCAAACGTGTTGCAGCGCTACTGCATATATGCTGCAGTGACACTGCATATGTGTTGCAGCGCCACTGCAAAGCTGAATGCAGTAGCACTGCAAAAAGCATGCACTTGCTTTGCAGTGGCAATGCATTATCCCATCGCCTTATTATGAAAGGAGATGTCATCCAGCTTCATTATCTATAATTAATTTACAAAGACATAGTTTCCAAGTCTTTCAAAGCAAACGGAGTACAAGCAAAAAAGGTCTACAAATCATAGATTTGTAGACCTTTACCCGCTAGTTTTCCATCTTATTCAGAACTGTTGCGGAGAGAGGGGGATTCGAACCCCCGATACCCTTTAGGGGTATACACGCTTTCCAGGCGTGCCTCTTCAACCACTCGAGCACCTCTCCTTGTTCGGGGCGCAAAAGTAAGGGAAGTTTTTGGAATTACCAAATGTTCGGGCAAATAATATTAAAAGTCCGTTCAAGCAACCAATGCCGGAACGGACTTTCAACACTCAATAAAACATACTTATCATTACCGTGATCTGACTTCCCGTCTCATGAATATGACATACGAAAGGGCAAAACAGATAACAGTAGCTGCAATCAGTCCGGTGAGCTGCGGCCACACCACCAAAAGACTCTGTCCCAATGGCAGCGGGCTGGGAATGGCCCCCTGAACCTGCTCCATAGTGAGCGGCCCCAAACTTCTGACGGAAGGTATCAGCAGTGTTGTAGTCGCCTCATTGAACAGTTCGCTAGGTGCCAGACGCATCAGACCGAGAATAAATTTCTGGTAACTGACTATCTGATAAGGAGATGCCAGCTGCGAGGGGCTCAATGCCTTGGCAACCAGATTGACAATCATCGTATAGAACACGCTGAAAAACAACCATACCGCCACCGAAGCCAATGCCGAGGTGGCCGCCTGACGGAAGCAAAGCGAAAACAGAATGGCCAGATTCAGCCAGAATGCCACATAGAATACACTGATTATGAGAAAGAATACAATCCTCCAAAATTCTTCTGCTGTGGGAGGAATGCCTATCGCTATCAACCCGCAGCCCATTACGAGAAATCCTAGTACAAACAGCATTATACCTATCACAATCAATGCAGCCACGAACTTGGCATTGATAATGCAATCACGATGAACGGGCTGTGACAGCATACGGCTCAACGTCCCCTTGTTCTGTTCCGAATTTATAGCATCGAATCCCAGCGCAATCCCCAACAACGGCCCCAGAAAGTTGATAAACTGCACAAAAGAAGGCAATGTGCCGTCCGAGGCTGTGAACAACTTCAAGAAAAGGAACGAACCGTCCGGGTCATTGGGCTTGATGGCGGCACCTATGTTGGTAAGCGAGGTATAGAGTGAGCCCATGCACGTAAGCAAAATGATTCCCATCAAGATAATGAACCGCCAACTTTTCACATGGTCGGATATTTCCTTGTTAACGACTACCCAAAAAGGATAATTGACTTTATTCATGCCTTTCCCCTCCTTCCTCCATATAATGGCTATAAATATCAGACAATTCCTGATGCTTGTCCTTCAAATCAGACATATCAATCAAGGTGACCAGCTTCCCACTGTTGAACAGTCCCACGCGGTCGCAAACTTTCTGCACCTGGTCCAGGTGGTGGGAAGAGAACAAGACGGTCAGTCCCTCCTTCCGGCTCAACTGCCTAATGAGCTCGATGAACTCCTGAACACCAGCAGGGTCTATTCCCGAAGTAGGTTCATCCAGGATTATAATTTCCGGATTTTTGATAAGCACGTCCGCCAGTCCCAATCGCTGGCGCATACCGCGTGAATATTTCCCGGTCTTCTTTTTCATCTGCCCGGCAAGCCCCACATGCTCCATCAACTCCAGCGCCCTGACTTTCGCTTCGGCATCCGAAATGCCATTGAGACGCGCAGTATATATAAGGTTTTCCGGACCGGTCATGTCATCATAAAACCCCACATCTTCGGGCAGATAGCCTATCTTCCGCTTTACCTCGATAGGATGCCTGGTAGAGTCGATACCGCAAATCTCCACAGAGCCGGAAGTGGGTTCCGTCAGTCCCAGCATCATCAGGATGGTAGTTGACTTGCCGGCACCGTTTGGCCCCAATAATCCGAAAATCTCCCCTTTACGGATAGTCAAGCAAATGCGGTCTACGGCAGTGAAGCGCCCATACTGCTTGGTCAAGTCTGTCAATGCAATCACTCGCTCGTCCATGCTCACCTCCTTCCATATTTACGGAACAGATAGCATACGGCACCTATGGCAACGATTATTATCAAAACGCCCACCCATCCCCATATCATCGGGGTTTTCACGGCAATGCGGAATTGGGCGTCTGTATTCACTTCAGGAGTTTTGGCCGTCATGGTAGCCACATAATCTCCGGGCAATGCCTTTTTGGATGCTTTCATGGTAGCTACGACATTGGCCGTTTCCCCCGCCTTCAGCATATCAATCTTCGAAGGCTCAAAAGACACTTCCCAGTCCACGGGCTTATTGGCAGAAAGCTGGATATCTTTCAACAATGAAGAACCGGTATTCCGGACCACCAACTCGATACGCTTCACATCTCCCGCTGTGATTTCGGTACTCAACAATCCTCTGGGCGTGGACAATTCCATCTCGTAGGAACCCGTGACAACAATTTCCAGCTCCAAGTCGGCAGAAGTCGTACCGGTAGCCGCACGTACCGGAATCTTGTAATTGCCGGCTTCCACATTGGCGGGAGGGACAATCTCTATACTCACATTCTGGCTGCTGTTCGCTTCCACCTGGGCAGAAGTGGCCTGCTTATAGTTGGGCTTGAACACGACACTCCAGCCTCTGGGGGCATTGGCCATCAGCGCATACAGCTGCTGGTCGGCCGTCTGGTTTTTCAAAGTGGCATTGAAGGTAAAGGTGGACTTGGAATTGCCCTGCATATTGGGCTGGTCGGTAGTGAACTCGGTCTGGTAAGTTCCTTTCTGGGCCACGACCACCTCCAGCGGCAGTTTGGTTTCTCCGGCAAATACTGTGAAATGATAACTTCCTTTATTTACTTTTAGAGGAACTTCCACTTTCAAATTGAACGTTTTCTTTTCCTGGGGCAGTACAGAAAGCTGGCTGAGGGTCCAGCCGCCTGACTTGATTTCATGCTTCCAACTGCCCGGCAATCCATTGACCGAGAGATTTGCATTTGTAATCCCGTCCGTATTGTTAATCAAATCAATGCTGTAATCAATGGACGCTCCGGGCGTCACGGAAATTTTTGTGTAAGGAGTGTACAGAATAATGCTTCCAGATTCATCGGCATGTACACGATTTAAGGGAAAAGCTCCCAACAAAATAGCTAACAATAAAATACAATTTGTTCTCATAGTCATAAAAAAGTTCTTATGGTTGTTTTATTATGAATATTTTCCCAATTTGTGCGTTACAAAAATAAAAGATAGCTATATTAGCTGGTGTTAAAAGAAACAAAAGAATATAATTGCGGACACGATATACCCTACAATGACCTGCTTTTCTTATCTTTGCGATTCCTATTGATACAAACGAATACCATACCGACATGAGAATCCCTGAAATACGCTTACAGAAGCAGCAACTGTCCACTCCACTCTTCCGCCACCCGAAAGAACTGGTCTCCTGGATGGGCGCCATGCAGGCATAAGACTATACAATGGTGAAATGGGCCGTAGGTATGAGGCTGAAGTCACCGGGAATTCAAGCTGTGGAAAAAGCCCTGCATCAAGGGGAAATACTGAGAACCCACGTAATGCGCCCCACATGGCACCTGGTAGCAGCAGAAGACATTCGTTGGATGCTGAAACTCTCTGCACAACGCATCAAATCTGCCAATGATTCCTATGCAAAAGGGCATGGTCTGGAAATCACGGAACAGCAATATGAAAGAAGCTACACCATACTTGGGAATATCCTCAGCGGGAAGCGAAGCCTGACGAAACAAGAGATTGCGGAACATTTTGAACATTCGGGACTGCTTGCAGACAACTACCACATGACCCGCTTCATGTCGCGTGCCGAAGTCGAAGGCATTGTGTGCAGCGGAGAATGCCGTGGACGGCAACACACCTATGCCCTTCTGGACGAAAGAGTTCCACCTACCCCCGAACTAACGAAAGAAGAAGCGTTGGCCCGCCTGGCTACAGCCTATTTCCGCAGCCATGCCCCCGCTACCCTGCAAGACTTCTCCTGGTGGTCCGGTTTGCCTTTAACGGAAGCAAGGCAAGCCATTTCTCTGATAGAACCGGAACTGATGTCCGAACAATGGCACAGCCAGACATGGTACATCCATGACTCCTGCCGGACATTAGGAAAGGCGACCGACAGCCTGCACCTTCTTCCCTCCTACGATGAATACCTGATAGGCTACAAGGACCGGACGAACGTCCTACCCAAAGAAGACTATTCCAAAGCTTTCACCAACAACGGATTGTTCTTTCCGGTACTTCTCTATAAGGGGCATGTAGTAGGAAATTGGAACAAGGCGTCCAAGAAAAAAGAAATCTTCCCGGAGCTTTCGCTTTTCCGGAAAGATATCTGCCTGAAAGAGGAATTGCTGAACCAGGCTAAAGAAAGGTATGTCCGGTTCCTAACACATTAAAGGCGGTCATCGAAGATGTTCATTGAAGAATCTCTCTATTTTGCCGAATGGAATTACCTCTATATTGTCATACAAGTCTACATGGTTTGCACCGGGAATAATCAGCAGCTCCTTATTATCACCCTGCAACTTTTTAAAAGCATCTTCACTGAAATAACGTGAATGGGCCTTCTCACCGTGCAGCATCAACACTGCACTACGGATTTCATCACTATATGAAAGGATAGGCATATTGATGAACGAAAGCGGTGAAGTCTTGTTCCATCCGCGGTTAGAATTGAGTGACCGCTTATGATAGCCGCGCGGTGTTTTATAATAGGCATGGTAGTCCTTCACAAATTGTGGAGCATCGGCAGGCAACGGATCTACTACACCTCCTTCAAGAGCAAATGTACCGTTTCTATAATCCTCCGTACGCTGAGCATTAAGCTGGCGCCGCAATTCGTGCCGTGCATCGGCATTCATAGAATCAAAATAACCGTTAGCATTGACCCGGCTCATGTCGTACATGGTTGCCGTAACTGTAGCCTTGATGCGAGTATCGATAGCCGCTGCATTAAGCGCCATGCCTCCCCATCCACAAATACCGAGAATGCCGATGCGCTCTGCATCTACATCGTCACGGGTGGAAAGATAATCGACCGCTGCACTGAAATCTTCCGTATTGATGTCCGGCGAAGCCACATAACGGGGCTGGCCGCTACTTTCCCCCGTATAGGATGGATCGAAAGCAATCGTCAGAAATCCACGTTCTGCCAATGTCTGCGCATACAAGCCCGAAGCTTGTTCCTTCACGGCACCAAACGGGCCACTGATGGCAATGGCAGACAATTTACCCGTCGCATTCTTGGGTACATACAAATCGGCAGTAAGTGTAATGCCGTAACGGTTGTGGAAAGTTATCTTCTTATGGTTTACTTTATCACTCTGTGGAAATGTCTTGTCCCACTCCTGAATCAGATTCAAATTCTCTTCCATAAATTTATTATCATTATTAGGATTATTTTCTGTTGCAGACAAATGTCCCGCAGCACAAAGGCTAATAACCATCGCCGCACATATGTTTTTTACCATGTTCTTCATCTCTACTTCTTTAAGTTTCGGCTGGAAATTCATTTCTTAATCCATTGCTTGACAGTTTCCCGGCTCGCTCCATTCAGCAGCCTGCCTTTTCCCCAGTTTATGCCGGGGTAATTCGTCTGTAATTCCTTTTCTGCATTAAAAATACTGCTGCTTCCCGAAGTGGCGAATGGAATAACCGTTTTACCTGCAAAATCACCGCTTTCTATAAATGTATTGATAATTCTTGGAGCCAAATTCCACCAAATAGGAAAACCGATATAAATAGTATCATACTCCGCGAGACTCCCCAGTTTAGAATACAATGCAGGACGCAATTTGGAATCCGACATTTCCACACTGCTGCGCGAAGCTTTGTCATGCCAGTCCAAATCAGTAGCCGTGTACTTTTTCGCAGGCTGTATTTCGTAGAGAGTCCCATCGACAGTTTCTGCCACCAACTTGGCAGCCCTTGCCGTTGTTCCCGTTGCCGAGAAATAAGCTACCAGTGTCTTACCACCTTTTTTCTGTGCGTTAACAATAATAGACAACAGCATAACTGCCATCATAAACAATACCAATCTTTTCATACGATATATTATTTAGTTGAAACATATAAATCCAATTGTTATAGCGATACAAAAGTAGCGGGTATTATTATTACATAGGTATCCAGATTACTGATTATATAACCCAAATTACTGATAGATGTCCGAGAAGAGAAATAAAAAACCCCGTAAAACCTTGATTTTACGGGATTTGTCATACTTTGAGTCCTTTTTGTCTTTGGAGTTCTGCGGAGAGAGAGGCTTTTGAACCTACTCCTGAATATCCTTGAAATTCAATTTTTTATCATCATGTCAAAGCCTTAGGGGGTACAACTTAGGTTACAAGAATAACGCTTTTCTGTCACCTTTTGGCTGTTCGTTGTCTGCCTAAAACTACGGTTCAAAGGTACTGCTTTATTTTGAAATACACAAATCGTTGAAAATAAATCTTCTGGAGTTAGTGCAAGGTGCAAGCTATATATAGATATATACTTGCACCTTGCACTAAATGTCCCTTTTATTCTATCCGATGTAAAACACTCCCTATACTTTTGCTCATTCATTAAAATACTTTTAAAATGCAATCATTCAAAATAATACAACCACTACCAATATTGCGTCGCTACATTCGTCATTATTGGATATTACAAAGTGATAGAGCAAATGTTGTAACCGAACGTACATTCCCATTAGGTTGCATACAGATATTTTTTCATAAAAAGAAGCGATTATTCTCACAAACCCACCATAAAATGCAGCCTCAATATTTCGTTTGCGGACAAGAAAAAGGATATACAGATATTTGCGCAAATGGAGATATAGAAATGCTTGTTGTTGTGTTTCAACCTTATGCAGCAAAGCTGTTCTTCCGGCAACCATTGTCCATTTTTCAAGGAGAAAATATAGCAATAGAAGATGTAGAAGATAGAGAACTTACCGAACTTGCCTACAAAGTAGCTGATACAGAAAACTACATCCGTTGTATAAACTTGATAGAGCAATTCCTATTGCATCGTTTAATTGTATGTTCAGACTATAATATAGATAGACTTTCTGTTGTAATCCAAGACATTAACCTTAACCCATACCTTGATGTCTGCAAATTGGCGGATACTGCCTGCCTAAGCACAAAACAATTCACACGGATTTTTACAGAATATATTGGAACTTCGCCTAAAGAATTTCTGAGAATTATAAGAGTGCAACGGACTTTGTTCCTGTTACAACAAAATCCTCAATGTAATTTTGCGCAAGTAGCTTACAGTTGCGGTTTTTCCGACCAATCTCACATGATAAGAGAATTTAAACTGTTTACAGGATATACACCTTTAGAATATCTATCGGTTTACACTCCCATATCTGATTATTTTTCTAACTCATAAGAATGTCCGTATTCTTCTATCCACGTCTTTATGGCAATCGTAATTTTGCAATGTCTTAGCGCAGGACAAAGCAAAGTAATAACTAAAAGGAAAAAGAACATGAAGAATTTAATCGCATTCTTTGAAATCCCCGTTACCGACTTCTACCAATCGGTAAATTTTTATCAAGCAATCTTCGGGGTGGAACTTATGGTAGCCGAATACAGCAATGAGAAAATGGCTTGTTTTGTACAGGACGGACAAACGGTTGGTGCCATATCCTATGCACCTAACTTCAAGCCCTCAGAGCATGGAGTTTTAATTCACTTTAACTGTGAAGATATTGACTGGTCAATCCAGCAAGTATTGAAACAGGGCGGTAGTATTGTTATTCCTAAGACAAAAATCCAAGCAGAAGGGAAAGGGTATTTTGCCGTATTCACTGACCCTGCGGGTAATCGCATAGGACTTTATACCGACTAATATGTACTGATAGAAAATATAGCTGCAAGTTGTTTCATTTGCAGCTATATTTTTGCTCGTAATCAATAAGAAACGGCAAAAATCCGTACCTTTGTAAAATGATTCAAGAGGATTTTAAATTTTACAAGCCATGTAAGTTACTGCAACCTTACGTCAGGTATTATTGGGTATTCAAAAGCAATCAACCGCTGAATACCCTTACTTTTCCTATTGGTTGTCCTCAAATTATTTTCCATAAACAAACACCGCTTTATATCCCGGAACTGGGAATCTCTCAATCAGAATTTACCGTTAGCGGTCAGGTAAATTATCATTCACATTTATATGCGAATGGTAACGTAGAAATGATAGTTGTTGTATTTCAGCCATACACCCTAAAAGCCTTCTTGAATTTGCCCATATCCTTATTGTACAATCAAGAGGTTTCTGGTTATGACCTTGAAAACAAGCATTTGAAACGACTGGCTACACAAATCTTTGACTGCGAAAATACAAGTTTATGTATTAGCGCAATAGAACAATGGCTGTTATCCCAAATAGCAAGTGTATTGACCTTAAAAACAGAATACAACATCAAAAGAATAACTGCTGCTATAAAACAACTGTTCGCAATTCCGGCAACTTCTGTCACAGAATTGGCTTCCGTTACCTGTTTAAGTAAAAAACAGTTTGAACGCCTGTTTAATGAACTGGTAGGTGCGAATCCCAAAGAATACGCAAGGATAGTTCGCTTCCAAAAATCATTGAACCTGTTGCAGCATTGCTCGGAAGATACAAATTTGGCTCAGTTAGCATATCAATGCGGTTACGCTGACCAGTCGCATTTTATCCGGGAGTTCAAACAATTCAGCGGCTATACGCCATTGTCTCTGTTAAATGTATGCAAACCTTATTCCGATTTGTTCAGTAACCCTACATAATGTCCCTTTTATTCTATCCATAGTCTAATAGCCAACTTACCTTTGTGCTTATTTAACTTAAAAATGAACGATAGAATGAAAGAAGTAAATCCAAAAGAAACGACCCGTGCTTACGCATTTGAAATGTGGATGAATGCACCTATGCCCATGCTCACCTTTTTCAAGACGGTAGATGTAACCCGCCTTGTCCGCATCAGCAAACGGACGGGGTTAAAGTTTAATATGCTGATGTGCTGGTGTGTTGGAAAAGCGGCAAGTAACATCAAAGAGTTCTATATGCTACCTGTTGGCAGGAAGTTAATGCAATACGACAACATTGCCGTCTGTACCATTGTAGCCAATCGGGAGGGTGAAGTCAGTTCCTGCGATGTCCCTTTCTCCAACAATCTCCAACAATTCAATGCCAATTACCTGAGACTGACGAAACAAGTTGCCGAAAGTTGCCGGAATCATGACCTAACAGATAGCATGGTCATCGGCACGTCTGCCCTTGCACAATATGAGATAGATGGAGCGGTTGGCATGTATAGCGGTGTGTTCAACAATCCTTTTCTGATTTGGGCTAAATACAAAAAGAGTTTGTGGAAATGTACATTAACTGTTTCCTTTCAGTTTCACCACACACAGATGGATGGCGCACATGCTTCCCGTTTTTTGGAAAATCTACAAAAAGAAATTGGGAAATTGGAGGTATAATCAAGAACAAATGCTATCTTTGCGGAACTAACAGAAAAAATAGAATTGTTCAACCCGTATGAAATGGCAAGTGTGCATATAGCTGCGCTTAACGGATAGCATTTTAATCAAGCTATTCAGCAACGGACAGGCTTATAACAGGTTTGTCCTTTCTTGTTTTGCCATTATTCCAAATTCATAATCATGCAATGTGTCATGCCGCCTTGTGCAGCAGGACTTGTCGCATCATATCAAGTTGAACAATGAACTATACATATAAGAATATCTGGCTCATCAACTTTCCTGTAATGATGAGCATCCTTATCGAACAACTTATCAATATCACCGATGCCATTTTCTTAGGGCATGTAGGAGAAATAGAATTGGGCGCATCCGCCCTTGCCGGGATTTGGTATCTGGCTATCTATATGCTCGGCTTCGGTTTCAGTTTGGGATTACAGGTCGTTGTCGCACGGCGTAACGGCGAGCAGCATTATTCCGAAACAGGAAAGACGTTCTTTCAAGGATTGTTTTTCCTGTCGGGACTTGCTGTCTTTTTGTGTCTGCTCTCCAAACTGTTTTCTCCGATTATTCTTAGTAGGCTGATTACTTCTGCGGAAGTCTATCATGCCGTGATTGATTATTTGGACGGACGAATTTGGGGGTTGCTGTTCTCCTTTCCGTTCCTTGCCTTGCGCTCGTTCTTGGTCGGAATTACCCGTACAAAAGCCCTGAACGTAGCAGCTCTGATAGCCGTATTGGTGAACATTCCGGGCAACTGGCTGCTCATATTCCATTGGAACATGGGGATAGCGGGTGCAGCCATCGCATCATCTTTTGCCGAAGCGTGTTCATTGGCGGTGCTGGTAATCCATGTATTGCGGAAAATGGATAAACGGCTTTATGGTTTGTCTTGGAGCTTCGACAAAGCTGTACTGTTTCATGTCTGCCATGTGTCCGTTTGGAGCATGTTCCATTCGTTCATCAGCGTAGCCCCTTGGTTTCTGTTCTTCGTGGCGATAGAACATTTGGGAGAACTACAACTGGCAGTGGCAAACATTCTCCGAAGCATTTCCACTCTGTTCTTTGTCATCGTCAATTCATTTGCCGCTACAACAAGCTCGTTGGTAAGCAATTTGATTGGAGCGGACGAAAGAAGGCAAGTGTTTCCGCTATGCAGCAGGGTAATCCGATTAGGTTATGCCATCGGCTTACCGCTGATTGCGCTTGCATTGGTCTTCCATCAGGCTGTTGTCAGCGTCTATACGGACAATCCAGCTATCGTGCAAACCGCATGGTTGCCGTTTGTAGTTATGTTGCTGAACTATGTCTTTGCTTTGCCCGGCTATGTCTATGTGAATACCGTTACGGGAACGGGGGCGACACGGACGGCTTTCATCTTTCAGGCGACGACCATTGTTGCCTATCTGCTCTATCTGTGGGGATTGAGCCATTGGAATGTACCTCTTGCCGTTTATTGGACGGTGGAGTACCTGTTCGTGATTGGACTTGGGGTGCAGTCTGTCATTTATCTGAAATATAAACACTATTAAAAACTGAATGTCATGATGAAAAAGATATATCCACGCACGGGCGACACGCAGACCGTGTACCTGAATGCAGTAGTGAAAGACCCGTCTATCGAAGTGGGCGACTATACTATCTATAATGATTTCGTGTCCGACCCGTTACTTTTCGAGCGGAACAATGTACTTTACCATTACCCTATCAACCACGAACGGCTGATAATCGGCAAGTTCTGTTCCATTGCCTGCGGTGCGAAATTCCTATTCAACAGTGCCAATCATACCTTGAAATCTTTATCTACTTACACCTTCCCACTCTTTTATGAGGATTGGGATTTGGAGAAATCAGATGTGGTAACGGCTTGGGACAACAAAGGCGACATCGTGATAGGCAATGATGTATGGATTGGTTACGAAGCGGTGATAATGGCAGGCGTTCACATCGGGAACGGGGCGATTATAGCCGCCCGTGCCGTTGTTACGAAGGACGTGCCACCTTATACGATAGTCGGCGGTGTTCCCGCCCGACCGATAAGGAAGCGTTTCGATGAAGAAGTGATACGAAAACTCGAAACGCTGAAATGGTGGGACTGGTCTGCCGAGAAGATACGGCGATGCCTACCTTATATCGGGAAAGGTGATATAAACGGGTTGTTGCAAATGGCTGATAGTATGTAACATGAAAAGATTTGCGGAGGAAATACTGGCTAAGATTGACGCAGAAATCCGATTAAGGGATTGTGGTGTCAATTCTACAATGGATAATGCCTTGCATATGGTAAGGTTCATTGCACCTATGTACGAACAACTAAGAGAAATGACTATTAACTATTTATTTCCGAGTGTAGAAGATGAAATATGTTTTTTCAAAGAATTGAAGCCGGAAATTCTTAGCAAGTATATCTATTTCAGCAAAGTGTACCATATCGAGTTGAAGTGTCCAGATGGTAGCAATGACTGCATCCGGGAATATCTGAGTGCAGAATTGGATAAGCTGACGTATTTCTTCCGCAACAATATAGAGTTTTACCAGTATGTCCGTTCCCAATCAACGCATTTGGACAATTTTTATTTTACCCGAAAACCAATAAAGACTTCAACAATACCAAGTATTGAAAGTTGCCAATATGATACAGATCCGCTATTTTCAACCGGATATGACTATAAGGCAGCAAAGATACTTTGTAACAAATACTTGAAAGTTTATTTGGAGAACTGGATGGTTAAATTAAACAATACTGAATATAAAGTTGCAAGAAGTTCTAAATTTAACTCTATGTGTTTTACCGGAAAGAAAAATGCCTTGATAGAATTGGGCTATGCGCTTGTTTCTTCCGGAGATATAAATCATGGCAATATAGAAATAAAGGAATTTATGGAATACCTTAGTTTCGTATTTAACATTGATTTGGGCGATTATTACGATGCGTATATCGCCATGAAAGAACGAAAAGACCAGACTTCTTATCTTAATCGTTTGATTGAACAGCTAACCAAGCGAATGAAAGAAGATGATATGAAGTGATAAGACATTAATAATCTAACTTATAAAGTACCGTGTTCATACCGACACGGTATTTTTATTTTTACACAGTTTTATCCTCAAAACAGGTTCAAGCCGTACCTATTTATGTCGGTTTTCTATTGAAATTTTGGATTATGTACCTTAAAAATATTTCTACCATGACGGTATGAACCATGACTTTTAATCATTTCCATATCCCGAAATTTGCAGCAAAATCAATTAGTTAGCAATATGGAAATAATAACATTCGAGTCAAAAGCCTATAAAGAACTTGACAACAAGATTACAGCCATTGCAAATTACATCTTTAATCATTTAGATGCCAACAAGCCTGATGAAGATGAAATTTGGGTAGATAGTTACGAAGTATGTACATTCCTGAAAATCAGCGACCGAACATTGCAACGTCTACGGGCGGCAGGGCTGGTTTCCTATTCTGATATAAAAGGGCATTATTTCTACAAAATCAAGGAAATAAAGCGATTGTTAGAAGAACGTCTGATAAAAAGAGACAGGGAATGTATAAATGACTTGATAACCAACCATCAACTCTATGTTAAGGAAAGAAGAAATCTTAGAAAGGACAAATAACGGCTTGTCGGTGTTCAAGCACTACCTGCCCGGCAACTGGCGCATCGGTAGGAACTTCCTCAATCCGCTGTACGAGGACAGCAAGGCTTCCTGCAACATCTATTTTGACCGACACAGCGGCATGTACAAGATGAAGGACTTCGGCGATGACCGTTACAGCGGCGACTGCTTCTTTCTCGTGGGGCAACTGAAAGGGCTGGACTGCAACCGGGCTTCGGACTTCATCGAGATACTGGCGACCATCGACCGGGACTTGGGATTGGGACTGGCTGCGGGCACTCCGATAGCCATACCCCAAACGAACCATAACCGGAAAGTATCAAGCAAGAGCGAAGAAACCTCCGAAAAGCCCGCCAAGCCCTACCAGTTCCGGGAACAGAAGTTCACTTCCACCGAACTGGAATACTGGCGGCAATACGGCATCACGCCCGAACTGCTGGAGCGGTACAAGGTCTGCTCGCTCCGGGAATACCGCAGCGAAACGGCAGAAGGAAAGCCATACGCCTACATTTCATCAGCGGCAGAACCGATGTACGGTTACAAGGGCAAACAGCATATCAAGCTGTACCGTCCTTTTTCCACGCCCCGTTTCCTATATGGCGGCAGCTTCGGCGAGAACTATTGCTTCGGGCTGGAGCAACTGCCCGCCAAAGGCGATACATTATTCATCACAGGCGGCGAGAAAGACGTGCTTTCGCTGGCGGCGCACGGTTTCCATGCCATCTGCTTCAACAGCGAAACGGTAACTATTCCGGCAAACCTGATTTTCAGGCTGTCTTTCCGCTTCAAACACATAGTCCTGCTCTATGACACGGACAAGACGGGCAGGGAAAGTGCCTGTAAGCAGGAAAAATTATTGGCAGAATTTGGCGTGAAACGCCTGTTGCTCCCACTGCCCGGCACGAAGGAGGAAAAGGATATTTCCGACTACTTCAAAGCCGGGAACACCCGTGAAGATTTTCTGAAACTGTTCATTGAATTTTTAGACAACCTGTATAGCGACACACTCATCATGCTTAAATCGTGCGAGATAGACTTCAACAACCCTCCTGCCAAAGCGCAGGTGATTATCTCGGCGGGCGATGTCCCGCTGGGTACGCAAGGCAACCTGTTCGGCATCACGGGCGGCGAGGGAACGGGCAAGAGCAACTATGTAGCCGCCATCGTGTCGGGCTGCGTATGCCCGATGGATGTGGAGATAGACACGCTCGGCATCCACGTAACGCCCAACGGAGGGCGCAAGGCGGTCTTGCTTTATGACACCGAACAATCGGAAGTGCAACTGTTCAAGAACGTGAGCAACCTGCTGGCACGGGCAAAGCTGCCCGGCAAGCCGGACGAACTGAAAGCCTTCTGCCTGACGGGGATGTCCCGAAAGGAACGCCTGAACGCCATCGTGCAGAGCATGGACAAGTTCTATTACCAGTACAACGGCATCCAGTTGGTCGTCATTGACGGCATCGCCGACCTCGTAAAGAGTGCCAACGACGAAGCGGAAAGCGTGGCGGTGATAGACGAACTCTATCGGCTGGCAGGTATCTACAACACCTGCATCCTGTGCGTGCTGCATTTTGTCCCCAACGGCTTGAAGCTGCGCGGGCATCTGGGGAGCGAACTGCAACGCAAGGCGGCGACCATCCTTTCCATCGAGAAGGACGAAGAACCCACGCAGTCGGTAGTGAAAGCCCTGAAAGTGAGAGACGGAAGCCCGCTGGACGTGCCGCTGATGTTGTTCGCTTGGGACAAGGAAGCCGGAATGCACACCTACCGGGGCGAGAAACCCCGTGAAGAAAAGGAGAAACGCAAGGAAAGGGAACTGGTGGGCGTTGCCCGTGATATTTTCGGCAAGCAGACACACATCACCTACATAGACCTTTGCGAACAGTTGCAGCAGGTCTTGGACATCAAGGAGCGGACAGCCAAAAGCTACATCCGCTTCATGCGGGAGCGGGAAATCATCCTGAAAGACCCGGCGAACCAGAGTTATTTCATGATTGGTCTCATTTAATCCGGCAGCTTATGTATATCGACAAGGAAAACTTCGAGGCATGGATGGAGCGCATCATGGACAGGCTCGACATGCAGGACAAAAAGATAGACCGTCTGCTGAACAGCCAGAACTGCTTGGACGGTGAAAAGCTGCTCGACAATCAGGACTTGTGCTTTCTGCTCAAAGTGAGTGTCAAGACCTTGCAGCGTTACCGGAAGAAAGGCATACTGCCCTACCTGCTGCTGGACGGGAAGTATTACTACCGGGCAAGCGACATACACAAGCTGATTCGTGAGCGCACGGATTAGCGGTGTTATATGTCATCGTTCAATTACGTAATCCTGTTTTGTCGTGAGACAAGGCAGGATTTTTGAGTTTCATGCCAAATAATTCCGGTTATTTGATTAACTTTGCGAAATTAGACAGAGTATGACGGCGATTTGTTGGCATTTTTCCGGCATTTCGTCTTGATATAAAACATTGAAAATAAGCGTTCCGCTGAACGTCCTGATACGAAAACTGGCAAATTTTCAAATTGAGGGGATATTCAGTGCAGGATACGCTATGCAATCGCATAGCGTGGTCTTGCCTGTTTCCTCAAAGGTATTGCCAGTACCACGTATCGAAGCAGTGTAAGAGCCACGCTTCTTTTATGGATATTGGCGGACAGTTGAATAGGAATTATTAAACTGTTAAATACCGGATAAGATGAAACAAGTAAAAGCGCACATCGCCGTATCTCTGGACGGGCATACAGCCACATTGGATAATGAACTGGACTGGTTGCCCGATGAAGTAAAAACCATCGTAGGCAAACACTTTCTGGAAGCTGACTGCCTGCTGATGGGGGCAAACACCTATACCTATATCTTTGAGCATTGGGGCGGGTGGCCGTACAAAAAACAGCGGTCTTTTGTCGTGTCGCACCACGATACCAACCTTACGCCGGACTGCGGCGTGGAGTTCCTGACCGAAGAACCGCTGCGCAAGGTCTATGAACTGAAACAAACGCATGACATACTGGTGGTGGGCGGCGGCAAGCTGCTTACCTCGCTGGTGAAAGCCGGAATGCTGGATAGCCTGACCATCTACACCATCCCGGTGATGGTGGGCAAAGGCATCGGCTTTATCGGGGAAACATTCGGTTCTAAATGGAAACTGTCGGAAAGCGGGATGCTGGATGGCGGGGTTGTCCGTTCAACCTACTTGTTTGAGGGGTAAAAGATGCGCCCGGCTTGTTCTCCGGGCGCAATGGCACAATTCCATCGGATTGGCTACTTCTTCGGTTTTCCTTTCTTCTCCGGGAACGAGAAAGCGACATTGAACTGTTCGTCCAGCACCAGCGAAGCGTCGAAAGCCTTTCCGTTCTTCCCCCTGAAGCCTTTAATCAGCCCGGTCTTGCGTTTCGTTACCAGTTCGCCAATCTGTTTATCTGTAAGTTGTTTGTCGCACTTGCTGCGGAATATGGTCAGCGTGCAGTCCACGTTGGAACACTTCGCCACTTTCGGGTAGAACAGGATGCGCCCGCTGCCGCACTTGGGACACGGGCAGGTCTCGCCGCTGGCGAAGGACAACTGCACCGACAACAGTTCCGCCGTGATTTGGGCGGCGTACACCTCGATACCCTTGCGGAACGTGTCGGCATCCATGCTGCCCGCTTCAATCTTGGCAAGGGCGGTTTCCCACATACCCGTCATTTCCACATCGGCAATCTTCTTGTCCTTGACAATCCTGTAAACGGCAAGTCCCTTGTCGGTCGGCACAAGGTTCTTCTTTTCCCGCACGATGTACTGGCGGGCAAACAATGTCTCGATAATCGCCGCACGGGTGGCTGGCGTACCTATCCCGGCATCCTTCATGCTGGCTTTCAGTTCGGCATCCTCCAGTTCCTTCCCGGCGTTTTCCATTGCCGCCAACAGGCTGCTTTCCGTGTGCAGCGGTTTCGGCTTGGTCTGCTTTTCGAGCAGATCCACGCCGGAAAGCGGCAATGCCTGTCCCTCTTGAAGCGGCGGCAGGGTAGTTGCGTCCTCGTCCCCGCCCGTTTCCCGTTCGTTGAATACCGCCCGCCATCCGGCTGTTTTCAGCACTGCGCCTTTCACAGTGAAATCGGTATCTCCGGCGGACAACAAGACGGTGGTAACGTCCTTCACGCACTTGCCCGAAAAGGCTTCCAGCATACGCCCGGCTACCATTTCATAAATAGCCCTCTCGTCTTTGGAGAGTTCACCCGGCAGGTTCTCGGTAACAATCAGGGCATGGTGGTCGGTTACTTTGCCGTCATTCACGCTGCGGCGGTTCAAGGTTGCGCCATCCAGCCCGGCGGCATACCCGGCAAAACAGGGGTATCGCTCCAAAAGGGCGATGCGTTCCGGCATTTCCTCGAAAACATCTTCCGAAATATAACGGCTTCCGGTTCGGGGATAGGACATCACTTTCTTCTCGTACAGGCTCTGCGCTATGGAAAGCGTCTTGTCCGCCGAAAAATTCAGTTTTGTGTTCGCTTCCTTTTGCAGCGTGGTCAGGTCGTACAAAAGCGGCGGTTCTTGGGCGGCTTCTTTCCTCTCAACGGACTTCACCACAAATTGCCCGGCATCCTTTACCCGTTGCAAGGCTGCGATGGCTTCGGGCTGTTGTTCCCATCTGGCAGTCGATTGGGCGGTGAAACCAATTCCCCCGCTGGCGGTGCTGGCTTTGAGTTGCCAAAACTTGGTCGGGACGAAATTCTTGTTCTCCAGATAACGGTCGCATATCATCATAAGCGTAGGTGTCTGCACCCTGCCCAGCGAGAACACGCCCTGCCCAGCGGCTACGCTCAACGCTTGGGTGGCGTTTATCCCTATCAGCCAGTCCGCTTCGCTGCGGGACTTGGCGGCAAGATAGAGGTTGTCGTAACGTTCGCCCGGCTGCAAGTTCTCCATGCCCTCCCGGATTGCCCTGTCGGTCAGGCTGCTTATCCAAAGACGGACAAAAGGCTTGCGGCAGTCCAGATAATGGAAGATATAGCGGAAGATTAACTCGCCCTCACGTCCGGCATCGGTAGCGACAATAATCCTGTCGCACTGGTCGAACACCTCCTTAATCACTTTCAACTGCTTCAACACGCCGGGGTCTGCCTTATAGCCTTTTTCGGCTTTCACCTGACGGGGGATTAGCTGGAAGTCCGCCGGGATTATCGGCAGGCTCTCCCTGCGGAAGTTCGCCACGCCGTAGGCTTCGGGCATGGCAAGCTGGATGAGATGCCCGAATGCCCATGTTACCATATACCCATTGCCGGAAAGATACCCGTCATTCCTCTGTGTCGCCCCGATGATGCGGGCAATGTCCTTAGCCACGCTGGGCTTTTCTGCTATCAATGCTATCATAGTTCCTTGCTTTTTAAGTGGTCATTACATTTTCATTCCTTTGGATTTCTTGGGCTTGTCCGCTTTCAGGGCTTTGTCCTGCGTTTTCTCCTGCTTCTCCCTTTGCTTGGCGGTGGGTTTGTCCTGACCCTGCTTCAGCGGCTCTTTGGTCTGCTTGGTAGCTTCGTTGGTCTTGCCCTCCGTATTGACCGCTACTTGTGTCCGGCTCTCGGAGGCTGGGGTAACGTCTTTCGCCTGCACCTTGTCGGGGGATTTGCCCTGTGCGCCGGGCTGCACATGCCCGTTGAACTCCACGCCTTTTTCGTCCTTTACTCCGGTTACCTGCTGCAGTCCCTGCTGTAAGGTTTGTACGGCTGACTTCGGTAGGAACTCCAAACCCCGCTCCACTGCGCTGACTTGCAGGTAGGCACTGCGTTTCGTGCCGTCCTTGAATTGCAGGTTCTCCATCTTGACCGCTTTCCCGGCTTCAAAGGCGGCTTTCTGCTCCGGGCTTACCTTCACGCCGCAAACGCTGTCGGGGCATTTCCATTTGTCCGCCCGCATGTACTCCAGTTCGTGCGTGTGCCTGTCCCGGCTGATGAACACGGGGATTTGCCCTCCGCTTTTCTGGTCGGTGATTTGGGCGACACTGCCCAGATTTCCGATATGCTGCAAGTTCCCTTGTTCCTGCTTGGAGAACTCATGCCCGTAGTATGGGCGTTGCAACAGCTTTTCGTCCTGCTGTACGCCGTGCAGTTTGGGGACTATTGTGCCGTCCTTCGCCTGATAGAAGGACAACTTAACATCGGTCGGTCTGAGGTAGAAGCCGCCTATCGTTCCCGAAATGGTATAGGTGTTGCGGGATTTGTAGCCACGCATCACCCGGTCGTAGTCCTTCGTGTTTTTCAGGGTCTCGGCGGTGATGCCTACTTTTTTCAGGCTCTCCCAATCAATCTTCGCCGGGTCGAAGCGGTAGCCCTGCTTGGATTCCGGGTTGTCCGGTTTCGGTACACGGAGTGCTTCCACCTGTTTGTCGCCCTCCGGCGTGGGGTGGCGGTGGTTGTCCTCGATAGCCTTTGCGTTTTGTTCCATCTCCGATGCCTTGCAGCGGAACAATGCCAGCCCTTCGGTGTCCTGAAACTTGCGGTAGAAATTGGCGACAAGGTTGCTGATGATGTCGCCGTTCCTGTCCACCTGCATGAACTCGCCGCCCTGTATCGGCGGCACGGTCTGCAAGTTGCCCTCCTTGTCGAATCCTTTAACGGCACTCACTTTCCCCTGCTGTTTGTCCAAGACCAACAGCACGTCCTTTTCCTGCCCCTCTGTGGGCGGGGTCATTCTGTTTTCGCTCATAAATCATTGAAATTAAACGGTTACGGGAATAGTCCCGTCCAAAGGTAGCGACTAAATATGCTATATTTTGACGGATGGCAAGGGGTGTCCCGCTTTGTCTTGTGGTGGGTTGATTTGTCCGGGTGAAGAAAGACTGCAACCAATGGTTGCAACATTAAGAGCAGGCATAAAAAAAGAGAGCGAAGTTAATCACTCTCTTTAGATGAGCCATTTGTGAGCCATTTAATTATTGCAATAATAACTTATAATCAGTTGTTTATGATAAACTGCATTATACTTGTGATACGTTAGTGAGCCATTTGGGTACATAATAAGTCCCTTTGCCCACTTTTCCCTGCATTTCCAGCCAGCCATTCATCTGTTGGAGTATGCGGGATGCTGTCGGTTTGCTTACTCCTAAAATATGCTGTACGTCCGAGTTTGTAACACGCCCGTTCTTGCTGGCATATTCAATGACGGGTATATACCTTTCATCCACACGTTGCGCCAATAACTGCGAACGCACATCGGTATAATAGGTTATCATCAGACCGCTTATCATTTCCAGTTTGGGCGGCAGTAATTTATATGCGCTGACCGCTTCCAAGATACGCTTGTAGCCACGTCCCCAGCTTTCAATATCCCCGCTTCTGAAAAAGGCGTTGGCGATTATCGGGTTATAGGGTGCGGAAGGATGGCTTTCAAACAGCCTGTCGGTAGTCCAGTCCTCCGGCAACTGCCCGGAGTTCCAAAAAGTAATGTGGTCGGGAAATACGCTGATTTGGATGGGTACACCGCTGGCGTAATCCTTGTGGGCAATGGCGTTCATCAGTGATTCCCGGATGGCTTCCACCGGGAACTGCGGCGTTTCCCGCCGGGAAATGCCCTCGTATGAAATCCGGTAGATTAAATACTTGGTCTTTATCAAGTCCATAGCCTTGTCCACCTGTTCCATCAAAGCACCGTGAATCTCGTCCTGAAATTCCAGATTGCCTTTATCGTCCCGGAAAAAGCCTATCTTGATATATGCGCCGAACACATATCTTTCAGGGTCGGGATGGAACAACAGCACGGCGGCACGGTTCAAATGCCCGGCATCGTCAATCAGGCGCAAGTCCTGCAACAGATGCCCGGTCGTGTCATTCAACACCCCTTCGTCCACACGTCCGCTCCTTGCCGCTTCCTTGCGGAAACGGTTCAAAGCCGCACCTTTCAACTCCTGTTTCGTGCTGCCGCTGCGGTAATGGTACTGACCTTTGTAGTTGATAGGGTTTGAATAGGGCGGCACGTCAATCTCGATGTATTGCAGCCCGTTTTCTTCCAGCAGGTTCACATCGACCATGATGCCCAGCACATCACGCACCTTGTTCGGAATGTCCTCCAGCAGCTTCTTGGCATCGGCAACGCCGACCACCCTGCCGTTGTCATCCGTGCCGATATATATCTTGCCGCCTGCGGCATTAGCGAAACCGCATATCCATTTCAAGTATTCGTCCCGCCAGTTTTCTTTCCATTCAATATTTTGGTTTTCACTCATATAATCCTTCGTTTATGCAAATGTACGAAAAATAACGGCGCACTTTTTATCAAGCCGACAATCTTTTGCTCTATACATTATATTATATAGGGCTATTCTTCCTCGTCTTTTATCAAATGGCATAGTGCCGGGTCATTCTTAATCCGGGTTATCTCGTCCTCGACAATCTGCCGGACTTCCTGCCGGATGCGGTCGTAATTGGCTTGTATCTCTTCCTGCATCCGGTCGTTCCCGTCCTTGTCGGTGAAGTCGATAATCTGCGGCAGCTTCACATACCGGGCGGTTTCCCGCTTCACCTTCTCATTGTCCACCACAATTTCACAATGGAAAATCTTCTGCTCTATCCGCTCGTCGAAATTGTCCGCCACAGCCCCCACGAACATGCCTTGCGTGAGGTTGGATATTTTGCTGGCGGGTATCAGGCTGTCCATCTGGGTGCTTATCGAGGTGGACTTCTCCCGCTGGTTGATGGTCATGCTCTGCCGTTTCTGCAACACCTTCCCGAAACGCTCCGACAATATCTTTGCCGTCTCACCGACCACTTGCCCGCTGAACACGTTGCCCACCGTGTTTTGGATAACCTTGCTTTCCTTGTCCCCATAGTCACGGGTAAGCTGGCTGTAATCCTGAAAGCCCAGCAGTACCGCCACCTTGTTGCTTCGGGCGGTGGCAATCAGGTTGTCCAGACCCCGAAAATAGATAGTGGGCAACTCGTCTATTATCACCGAACTTTTAAGCTGACCTTTCTTGTTTATCAGCTTCACTATTCGACTGTTATATAATCCCAGTGCCGCCGAATAGATGTTCTGACGGTCAGGGTTGTTTCCGACAACCAAGATTTTAGGCTCTTTCGGGTTGTTTATATCCAGCGAGAAATCATCGCCCGTCATTACCCAGTAAAGTGCCGGGCTTATCATACGGGAAAGCGGGATTTTCGCACTCGCTATCTGACCCTGCAACTGCTCCTGCGCATCGGATTCCCAAGCATCTACGAACGGAGAAAGATAGTTCTCCAGTTCGGGATAGCTGCGTAAAATCGTGAACACATCGGCGTATTTCTTGTTCAACAGTTCTATGGCATGGGGGAACGTGCAATACTTACCGCCTTGATAGATACGGAGATACCAGATTATAGCCGCCAAAAGGATAATCGGGCTTTCCACAAAGAAGTCACCCTGCTTGCTTATCCAAGAGCGGTTAAGGTTGAGCATTATCGTATAGCTGGCTTCGTAAGCGTCCGCAATGTCCGACATGAAGCTGGCGTTTATCGGGTTGCACCGATGGCTCTTGCGTGGGTCGTCAAAGTTGATAACGTAAAACTTCGGCTTTACCTTGTAGCCATCCAAGTGATTAAGCAGGTGATTATAAGCGATTTCTGATAAATCGGGAAACTTGTAATCATAACAATACATCGAAAATCCCTTCTCGATTTGCTGTTTTATGTAACTGTTCACCACGGCGTATGACTTGCCGCTGCCCGGCGTACCCAGCACAAGGCTGGCACGGAACGGGTTCACCACGTTTATCCAGCCGTTGTTCCACTTCTTTTTGTAGTAAAACCGTGTGGGCAGGTTCACGGAGTATTCATTTTCTATCAGGCGGGTTTCCTGCATGAAACTCTCGTTCTCGGTGTTAAAGACATCATCCATCAGGTTGTTCTTCAACAGCCGGGACATCCATGTACCCGCCATGAGCAGGCAGATATAGCCCACAGACAGCGTGGCGATGTAAAACGTCGTGTCCGCCGTATGCGGAAGCGGCAGTTCCAGCAACCACCAGTTGAAGAAAAACAGCACGACACCCGCCGCAAGGCAGCAGTAAATCTTCACCCAAGTTATCTTCTCATCCTTCACGCCCTTGGTGCCGATGCACGACAAGGCGAGGAACACCACCGCAAAAAGTTTCGTCCAAAGAACAGACGAGAACAGCCCGGTGGTACGCTGGAAGTTCCATAAAATCTTGTCTATCACCTCAAAGGTTACTCCCCATCCTTTCAGGCTGGAGTAACAGAACCAGTACACGTTGATTCCCACGAATAGAATACTGACAGCCCGCATAAAGTCCATGACCCTTGCAAGCCCCCTCAAATCATCTTCCTGTTGCATAATCGTATGTTTTTATGTTAATCAGTTAGTCGATGCGCCTTGTACGCTTCTTTTTCTTCTTCTTTCTCTTTTGGCTGGCAGTCTCCTGTGGCTCATCACCGCCTGACGCGCCACCACCCAGCAACCCGCCGAAAGCCCCCAGCACGGAAGCCACACCCGAAATGATGTCGGCTTTCGGCGTGAAGTCCGGCTGTTCCTGACGCGTGGATTGTTCCTGCCACACATCCGTTTTCCTTTCATCGGAATACAAATCGTTGAACACGTTCGCCGAATACTCCTTGCCCAGACGTGAGCCGTTCAGCACCACCCGGCTGTCGTGGTCGATGAACGTAACGCCATAGATACGCCCGCTGTCGTTCCGGCGGAACACCACGTCAATGCCCTGCCGATTCAGTTCCCGTTCAAACTCCAACCGGGTGCGGGCTGTCCGCATGGCGGCGGCGACAATTTTCCGGGTACGCTCTTTCAGTTTTCCGTCCTTAATCACTTTACCAGATTTCTCCATCCTGCGCTGTACCGCTTCATACCCCACCGACCTGCCGATGCGGGATGCCTTTACCGGATTGCCCACCTTCTCGCCCTTGCCGTTCATGGCGGAATAGACGATGCCCTGATAGGGTCTGCCGTTTATCTCCCCCTTGACTTCCTCGGCGCACACGTTATAGGCGGCAAGCAACGCCCTGTACTCCCCGAACGACTGGAAACGGTAGCCGTAGCAAGCCGCTTTCACGGTGTTGCCGATTTGGTGCTTCACGTCCCCGGCGGCGTAATCCACCTTTTTAAGTTCCGGGCGTTCCGTCCGTTCCTTCTTTTCCGCCGGGTGAAGCCCGTACTTTCTTTCCAGTTCACGGGTGATTTGCTTGCTGCGTCGATGCTCGAATTTGTCATTCAGCGGTCTGCCGTTCTCGTCCACCCGCAAGCCTACGATGTGGATATGGTGGCGGTCTATGTCGGTATGCTTATATACTAAATAAGGTTGCCCGCCATAACCCAGCTTTTGCATATACTCTTTGGCAATGTCAGACAGTTGCTGGTCTGAAAGCACGTCTTCCGGGTGCGGGTTTATGGAAATGTGGAGTATCGGTTTTTGGGTGGAAAGTTGCACAGGCATCTGCATCTCGAAGCTGCGCATACACTCGCCGATAGAGAAATGCCCGTCCTCATTCAACAACATTTTGTTGGAGAAAAGCACCTTTGCTTCCCCGTTGTCCACCTTTTCCTGATTGTATGCCAGTGCGCCGAACATGGAACTTCCCGTGTTTATTTTGGCAACCATAGTTCCCTGCACTCGTTTGTCAGGTCGATAACCTGACGGTTCAACATAGCCAGTTCGGTGGTCGCTTTCTCCAGTTTATAGAGGAAAGCCAGTGCCTTTTTCTCCGAAAAGTTGCCGTGCAACGCTTTTACCACTTGGTTGTAATTGACCGCTACCGCCCGGAACTGGGCGTAAAATTCCGTCAGCTTGGCGCAATACTCGGCCGTCGACTTGTCCACTTTCACCACCCGGAACGGCTCGCCGAAGATACGTGCGGCAATGAAACGGGACTTGCTCGTAACGCCCGACTGCTCCCATTGCGCGAGGAAGCGGGCGTTCTCCCGGTCATTCAGGTACAGCACATGGCGGTGCTTCGCCGGGTCTTGTAGGGCGGGACGACCGCCCTTGTTGTTTCTTCTTGTTTCCATACTGCTTTGAATTAAAAAAATCACGACTTCGGAGTGGTTTTCACCCCCCCCCCGCAAGGGGCAAGGCGTTTTCAGGCACGGAAAACGGTTTCGTGTGCCACGAAACACACCTTGCTATTTTCTGACGAAAATCGAAATCCGTCACGGACGGATTGGGGTTAGCGTGGAACGGTAAGCCCA
>OOCB01000852.1_pt1 | contig 45868 bp, 25 predicted proteins | sample 1671351 | NCBI WGS metagenome assembly OOCB01 (sample SAMN06348148, study PRJEB24527) | human gut metagenome | biome: human gut; feature: ankylosing spondylitis patient; material: feces | host: Homo sapiens | place: China | collected 2015-10 | reverse complement strand
CGGTGGATAACCGCATGATAGTGAATGACCGTATTGGGCTTCACACGCTCCAACTGTTCCTGATAAAATGCTTGGATATGAACCGCTTTCAGGTCGCCCAGCGTAACGCCGAGATTTCTAAAGTAAGGAATGATCCTGCTGTTCGACAGTTCTTTGTAGCTGGCGTAGGTTGTCAGCTTGACGGTTGACTTTGCGATTTCCAGCCATTGCACCAGATAATCCGCAAACAGCATGGCTTTGCTGGGCGGACCGTTGGGGTCAACGGGTGGCTCAAAGTCGTCTTGCAGCTCACGCATCATCGCCTCGGCGCGCCGCTTGTTGCCCTTGATGGGCAAGCCCGTGGATTGCCATTTGGTTTTGCGTTTGCCGTCATAAGTTTTGTAGGTCAGTACCACATAATAGATACCATTTTTTTCTTGCAGATGCCCTGCGACCATAAAAAAATACCTCCTTCGGTTTGGGTCGCCCCCGATCTGCTGTTGACAAGAACAGCATAACGCATCGGCGCAAAACAATCAACACTGTCGATTCTCTGCTCGACAGTGTTGACCGCAAATCTGAAGGTAGGTAAACAGGTGGGCTTTGGGGATGCGATACGAGCGCCCGATTTTCATTGCCGGGATTTTGCCTTCGTGCAGCAGCTTGTACCCCGTTTTGGTGCTAATTCGCAGGGCATCGCACATCTGCTCGATGTTCATCACATCGGGGTACTTGCGCAGCATCACACGGTAGGCATCGCGCTGGTTAAATCCTTTGCTGCTTATACAAAACACCTCTTTTTTGAAAATTTGCGGATTTAATTCCACAAGCATGGCGGTCACTTGTTGAAAACTTGTGGCCTCCATAATCTGGAATCAAATTTTATACCCTATTCGACACTACTTCCCGGATATAAGGGCGAACCGCCGGCCCGGCTGCTGGAAACAGCTCCCACTTCCTGTACCACATTGTTGGCAGTACCGCCGACGCCTTGAGAGCATCGCCACGGTGTGTATCATGATTGCTGACCCTTCGCTTGAGGTATGTGTTCCACGCCACCTCTCCCGCCTCTGGAGGCGCTCCGCTGCGGTTAGGCAGCTTCATCGCGTCAGAGCCGGGACGCACCTGCCGTCGCTCCTTGGGTTGCGGCAAGGTCAGTTGTATGTAGCCGGTGATTCGGATATTCGATTATCAAGGTGCAGAAAAGGGGGAATGAGGGATTTTTTATCCCTCTATATAAGAACAACGCGAAAAATGGAAAAAGTTCGAGAAAAATTTTTGATTTTGGCAAAATATTTTTTCGGGCTACACGAATGGTGGTTTTTTGCTATATGGTGTTCCAGAAAAACACCCTGAATATGGATGGTTCCTATGATTACGACAAATTTATGAGTATTCTGCCGGAACTGTAATTGCGAATACCAAACCAAAAGAGAAAGTGGAGCCGAGGCTCCACTTTCTCTTTTTTAGACCCTGAATTTCCGGATGACCTGCAAGAACTCGATCAGCAAAGTCTGATACAAGTCCTCATCGCGGTAACCATTCACCATGCTGCATTTCAGCAAAAGCGGCGAGAACTGGTCATACAGCAGTTCCACAGCTTTGCTGTCGCCGTTCTTTGCCCCAAAAAGGGCATCTCGAAATGCTCCCATCTTAGTTTTCCTCCATTTCCTTGCGAATTTTCTCGCAAGCGTTGCGCCGGTGTGTACTTACGGTGTTCTTTTCGACACCCAGCTTGGCAGCCGTTTCGGACACAGAAAGCTGTTCCACATACAGCGAAATCATAACCTCGCATTCCCTCGGCGTCAGCTTGTGCAGATACTTTCGGATGCTTTCCCACATCAGTTTCGATTCGACAATTTCCTCCACCGGTCTTGTCGTAGGCATATACATTTTATCCACTTCCTCGGAACATTCCTCAATAGAAATTTCGCTTGCAGCCTGCTCCGCTTTCGCGCGCAGGTAGGATGCGCGGCGATTGTAAAGAGCCTTCGTCAAGCACTTCGTAAAGCGTGCAGCCAGTTGCGCGTCCTCACCACTAAACCATAGCTTATTTTTCTTTGCCATCGTAAACCTCCTGAATTTTGGGTTTCATTGAATAGACCTCAAAATTCGGAGGGGCGCGGGTCGGGTAAGAATTACGGCAGCGCATCTTACTTTAACCGAACGCAAAAAAAGGCCCGACAGCCGTTGTGGCTGTCGGGCCAAAAACAATCTGTAATTGTCTTTATAACCGATTACTTATTGTTTCTTCTCTTGCAGACAAATACAACTGCAAGTCCGAGCAGAGATACCACCAGCAGCACGACGTACAGCGTGGGGTTGGAGGTATCGCCCGTTTGCGGCATTGCCGTTATGGTGGACGGCTTTGAAGTGCTTGCCGGGGTGGGGGCCGGTGTGGGAGCCGGTGTGGGAGCAACTTCGTTCTTTTTGGTTTCACTGTTGTTCGAACTGTTGTTGCTGCCCGGATTGCTGCCGCTGCTCGGCACGGCGGTGTCCTTATAGGCAATCGCATAGACAGAGAAGCGGTCGGTCTTAAAGGTCAGCGTCTTGTTGGCTGCGTCAAACGCGGCATCCAGCACAGTAATCGTACCTTCATGGTTGCGCACAATGCAGTAGGTGCGGTTGACCGCGCTGTTCGTATTGATAAGCGCGTCCGGCACAACAACAGAGATCGGCAATGCGTTCTTAGTCGTGTGCAGGGCTGCACCGGGCTGCCGGTTACCATTCACCGTCATGTACTTGAACAGACTGATGTCAAGATACTGCCCGATAGTGTAGCCCTTGGCAGCCTGTGCCATCGCCGTTTTTACTTCATCGAGAACATTGGCTTCTTTCACGGTCAGCACAATGTCCACACTTGCGCCGTTGGCAATCTGCACCAGTTCATCGGCAGTAATGTCGCCGCTGTTCACCAGCATGGCAAGCAATTCTGCTTTGTCAGTCAGTAGACCGACGGACGGTACAGCGCCCTCAGGCAGGACAACCACTTTCACCTTGCCGCTGCCGATTGTAATATCCTCGCCGGGGGCATCCTCAGCCTTGGAGGGAGCAATCACATAGGTCCATGTAATAGAATCGGTATAGTTGTCCTTGGCGGTGATGGTCAGTGTGTATATGCCGTAGGCGGTGGCGGTGTTGCCCGTCACAGTGTAGGAGTCAGCGGGGATTTCTTTATCGCCCAGCAGGACTTTCTCCACCGTTTGGGTCTGTTCCGCGCCGTTGGCGGCAAGACCCTTGCCCAGCACAACGGTTGCGCCCTGGATGGACTTCGGCTCGATGGTAAACGTACTCTCGGCAAACGTCACATCGTAGTTCGGGTTTGCGCTCGCATCAGCGGTGGCGGTGATGGCATACTTGCCGACATTCTCGCCCTTAGCACGAGCCAGCGTGATACCTTTCAGCATTTCACTGTCCAGTACACCACTGACTTTGTAAGTCAGTTCGGGGTCCTTTTCCTCATATACCTTGGACTTGTTGTCCGGGGTAACGGTTGCGGAGCGCTTGGCAACGGTGAATTCAGCAGTAGCGGTGTCGGCATCCAGCTTGTAGTTGGGGTCGGTGATGGTTGCCGTGATGGTGTAAGTACCTGCCTTGGAGGGCGGTGTGGTGCCGGTGTACTCGGTGCCATCGTCGGCTGTGCCGGTGTAGGTCAGCGTGATTTTCGGGGCATCCTCGCCCACAACACCGTTTGCCGTAACGGTGGCAGGGGTGATGGTTTCGCCGTAAGTGCCGCCGTTGGGCTTAATGCTCACAGTGATTTGCTTGGCGGTGATGGTGGCAGTGGTTTCGGTCTGATTTCCGCTTTCAGCCAGCACATAGTTGTTGGCAGAATTGCCGTCCAGCGTCAAATCGGAAATCGTGACTTTCTGCTCACCGACATCAGCCTTTTCAAACATACCCTTAGCAGTAACGGTTAAGGTGTCATTTTCCAGAACACCACCAAACTTGGCATTGCTGCAATCCAGCGTTGCATTGGTCGTGCCGTCATAGACTTTGTCGTTTGCCGTAATACCGGTAACGGTAACAGCCTTCGGGGTAATCACAAAGTCGGCGGTCGTTTTTCCGGTAAGCGTGTAATTGCTGTTGGCAATCGAGGCTGTAACCGTGTAGCTGCCTGCATTAACGGGAACGGCTGTGTCATTGTATCCGTTGCCGGTGTAGGTAAGCGTTACAGGAACGTTTTTCCCGTCCACAGCGCCGGTAAGTTTGGCAGTGGCGGCGACGACACTGCCGTAAGTGCCGCCGTTCGGGGTAATGGTAATGGCGACTTCCTTGGCGGTGATGGTGGCAGTGGTTTCGCTCTGATTTCCGCTTTCAGCCAGCACATAGTTGGCGGTAGAAGCGCCGCCCAGCGTCAAATCGGAAATCGTGACTTTCTGCTTACCGATGTCAGCCTTTTCAAACACACCCTTAGCAGTAACGGTTAAGGTGTCATTTTCCAGAACACCGTCAAGAACTACCTTGCTGTAATCCAGTACTGCATCGGTCGTGCCGTCATAGACTTTGCCGTTTGCCGTAATGCCCGAAACCGTAACCTCCTTGCGGTTGACCGTAACGGTTGCAGTGCTGGTCGCAGTTGCATATTCTTCGTAGCCCTTGGCAGGGGTGAACGTCCACGAAGCCGGATAGTCGCCCGCAGCTGGCTTGAACGTGCCATTCGTCCATGTGAATGTACCGTCAATCGCCTTGCCGCCAGCTTTCATCTTACCTGCGATTTTACTGTCATTCAGCGCTTGACCATAGGTAATATCGCTTGCGCTGATGGGACCGTCCGGCACGGGAACATCCTTGTTTTTGGTCCTCACCCCGATATCCAAGGGGAAATCTTGATAGTTGTCCGAGCTGACATAGAGCCGCAACGTGCCGACAGAACTTACCTCATTGTAATCCACTGCCGGAACGGTCAGCTTCAGCTTATACTGACCGTTTTCCTCCATAACCTTGACCTGAACGGTGTCCTCGTAGCCGTCTGTCAGGTGGGTACTCCCCAACGAATAGCTGACGTTTCCATACTCACAGGGAGAACTCAACTTAGGCAAGTAGTCGTTGGACAGTACCATTTCATAGGTTTTTGCCAGATCGTTGATGACTGTCACCGCAGGGAGGGGACCGGAACGGGGCGCAGCGGCCTTGGTGATGTTGCCAGTAGTAGGGAAGCTGCTCTGCTCCAGGGCGTAATTCTTCGCAGTCTGCCCCATCAGGGTCACTGCGGCAGTGACCATCTTGTTGTTACCTACACCGGCATCGTCAAAGTTGGCGGTCACGGTGTAGTCTGTGCCTCGGTTCAAGTTCACGCCGTCGAAGGTCACGCTGGTGATGTCCGCGTTTGTCGTGCCATCATAAGGCTTGGACGCAGCCGTTACCCCGGTGATCGTCAGCGGCTTCTTCCCAATGCTGACCGCCACGCTGGCGGGTTCGGTATCGTTGTGGTTTGGATCGCCAATCACCCGATACCACACGATATATGCTCCGGCATCGGTACCGACAGGGATGTTCTGACTGTATGTGCCGTTCTCGGTCAGGCTGTACTGCATGGTGCCACCGCTGGTCACACTGCCCGCAGTAATCAGCGCCTGCTCCTGTCCGGTATAGGTCAGATTTTCCTGCGCCGTGGGAGCGGTGATCGCTTTGGTCGGGATGTCGGCCTTGTTCACCTTGACGGTCACAGTTCCGGTCACAGTCGCGTATTCTGGTGCATCAGGCGTAAACGTCCATTCGGCTTCATAGCGGTCATTTGCAGCTGGCGTGATTGTGCCATCCTTCCATGCGAATGTGCCGTCGACGGGTGCGCTGGTGTTGGGGTCTTTCATCGTGCCTGTGATGGTGCTCGCGCTCAGCTCGTTGCCATAGGTAATCTCGCTTGCGGTGATTTTGCCGTCCGGCACGGGCTTGATTTGGTTCACTGCGTAGAGATCGAGCGGCAGATTGAAGATCTCGTAGTTATCCGTGGTGACATAAATCGTGACAGATCCGATCTTGCCGGTTTTCCCGCCGTTCTGTGCATCGATCGTCAACGTCAGAACACCGCTGTTGATCCCCACCTTGAAGGGATTGACTGTATACCCGGATTCAAAGTTGGACGAAGGTTCGCCACTATAGAGTACCGTGCCATAGGTTCCATTAGGCGCGGCGGGCAGAATCTGCTTGGCATCATAGGTGTATTCCAGCGTCGTGCCGTTGATCACGTTCAGCGTGCCGGTTTGGATACCCGTGGGCGCAGTGGCTTTGGTGATGGTGAACCGGTTCGCATCATCGGTCGCGAAAACGTCGCTGACCTCTGTGGTACCTTCCGACTCACCTTCAAACACATAGTTTTTGCTTGTGAGCGTCATGGTGAAGGAAAGCGCCTTTCCGCCTCCGACCTCCGGCGAGGGCAGATAACTCCCGTCCGCCTGCTTACTGGTAAATTGGGCGTCAGAGAAGGAGAGCGCCGTATCGGGAAGTTTAATCTTCGCCGTTTTGCTGAGGAACGTCAGCTTGTCCGCAGTGAGCGTGACATCTGCACTGCCGTCGTAGGTCTTGGAGATTGACGAAACAGAGAGAAGGCGAATCGGCAGCGGGTCGATGGTCACGGTGAACTTACCGGTAGCTGGTTCGTGGTTCGCGGCTTCCGCCTTGTAGTAAACGGTGTATGTGCCCGCGTTGGTGAATGTCGGTCCGCCCGAAGTATAGTTGCCGTCTTTCTTGTCGCTGTAGGTGAACGTCACGGGAGTGCTGTCTACGCTTTCTCCAGACGCGATGATCGATGCGATCTGTGCCTCGCCGGTGTAATACATGCTGGATGCTTTCACGGAAACGGTCAGCTCCGCCGGTTTGACCTTGATGGTCACATTTCCGGTCGCAGTCGCGTATTCCTCGTAGCCCTCGGCAGGGGTGAATGTCCACTCAGCCTGATAGTCGCCGGCTTTGTCGGGCTTGGTACTAGAATCCGTCCAATCGAAGGTGCCTTCGACCGTCTTGCCGTCGTCTTTCATCGTGCCAGTAATGGTGCTGACGCGCAGGATTTGGCCAAAGGTGATTGGCGTTGCGGTGATCTCGCCGTCCAGCACGGGAACGATCTTGTTCTTCGCGATGACTTTAACGGTCAGGAGCATGTCCTGATAGTTGTCCGTGGTGATCTTGACGCCTACGGTTCCGACGGAACCTTCGGTCTGAGATTCGACAGCCGGGACAGTCAACTGGAACTCATCGTTTGATGTGATCATTGCCGTCGAATTTGCGTAGCCGCCCTCTCCAATCAGATCGAAGTTGCAGGCCTCATATTTGATGGAGCCGTACTTACAATTATCGCCCAGCGTCGGCAGCGCGGGAAGATTGACCAAGTAAGTCTTTGCCAGCCCATTGATAACGGTCAGCTCTATGGGCTGCATCGTGGGCGCGGCCGCCTTGGTGATGCTAAACTTCCAGCCATTCGCCGTCAGGCCGTTGGCCGCAGCATAGTTCGTGCCCTCGGCTACATCGATCTTGACGGTGTATTCGCCCGCGTTCTTAGGCGTGGCTTCCTTACCGTCTTTATCGTAGTATTTTACGATGACATCGCCCGTACCGGCCTTTGCGGAAGAAACCGTCGCGCTCTTGACATTGCCGTCATAGGTCAGGCTTGTCGGGGCGGTGAAGGTGAAGTCCTCCGCCTTGGGGGTAGCTTTGCCAATGGTATAGGTCACGCTGGCGGTCGCCTCGCCCACCGTGATGCTGGCGGTGTACTCGCCCGCTTTGGTGGGGAGCGCGTCGTTTTCCAATTTCTCTGGACCATACTTGCCCATCTTTATGTAGCTGATGGTGATCCCACTCGCCGCCGGACCCTGCCAATCGCTGCTTGCAGTCACCGTGGCGGGTTTGCCTTCCCCGCTGTAGGTCAGCTCGGCGGGGGCCGCAATGGTCACGCTGCCGCCGTTTCCGTCGGTCAGATAGCAGCCCTCTGCCGTACACTTCGCGGTGATGGTCGCGCCGCTTGCCGTGTACGTCCAGCTATGCTGATGCTGGGTCACGGTGAACGGCTCGCTGTAGCAATTGTAGCCGTTGCTGCACTGGACGAAAATGTGGTACTGATAGCTCTTGTCTACGGGCAGCCCGGAGATCGTGAGCGTCTTGCTCTTCTCGCCGGTATGCGTCGCAGTATTAACATTTTTGAAACTCGTGGTCCAGTCGTTGGTTGATTCGTTAAACACCTCCCACCAGTAGTAGTAGGTAACGTTCTCCGTTTCGGGCTCGGACGCGATTACCGCAGTCAGCGTGATATTGCCGTCCGTCGCAAACGCCGAGCTTCCGGTGTAGTTCGTATCGCTATTCGGATAGATCTTTTCGACCGCGAAGGGGGCTTTTTCAACGGTGACTTTTGACGGGATTGAATTGGCGTTGGGGAGCCATTCATTATCCGTTGTTTTTTTGTAAGCGTACCCCTTCGCCAGCAGCGCGTAGGGCTTGACATAGCCGGCATCGCTCGTGATCGCGCCGTAGCTGCCGCCGCTGAGGCTGGCGCTGCTGCCGTCGTCCTTTACAGCCACACGGCTGAAGGTGCCGTTGCTCAGCGAAAGCTTTCCGCCGTTCTGCGCCGTGACAATGGCAAGCTTCGTATTCCCGTCGTTGACGGTCAATTCCGCGTCTTTGCCGTCCACCGTCACATTGAAGTCTCCGTTGCTGCCCGTGACCGTCAGAGAAATGCCCTTGGCGGTGAGGTTTGCTCTTGTGACCGTTTTCCCGCCGGTCGCCAGCGTCACCGGCCCGTTGGTCAGCTCATAGGTGGTCGAATGCCCGTCGACATAGCCATTCACATCCTGATACAGCGTGATGGTCTTTGCACCGTCCGCCGCGTTCGCGCCTCGATGGCAGAGGCAAAGGCCGTGTACCAGCTCGTCTTGCCGCCGACGGTCAGCGACGCCGCCATCTTCTTGCCGCAGATGCTGCAAGTGCCGTTGCCGTCCGTGCCGCCGTTGTGCTCGTGTGACTTGACAGTTACATTGTTCAGACTTGAGACATTGTCATTACTCACGGCGCTGTCGCCGTTGTAATACGCCGCGCCCTCCGCCAGCAGGTCGGCGAGTTTGCGTTCGCCGTTGGTTTTGATTATCGTAAATGTGCCGCCGGAGAGCTTGACTTTGGTGGTGTAAAAATCCGCGAAGGCAAACATGCCGCCGGAGATCGTGCCCGTGACATTGTAGCCAAACTCAACGCCGCCATATATCTTTTCACAATTAAAGCCGCCGCCGCTGATGTTCGCGGTGCTGCTGCCATTGAATTCGACAGGACCATCGAAGGTACCGCCCTTGGCGTTCAGCGTGCCATTCACCGTGACGGTGGAGGTGAATGTGACGTCCTCCTTCACCGTCGCCGTGCCGTCGATGGTCGCACCTCGATAGCTGCCGCTGGCAAAGGTCACGTCCGCGTTTTCAGCGACCGTCACATTCTTGGCGGTGTGCGTTCCGCCCTCCAGCGTCAGCGTGCCGGTCAGCGGCATGGAGGTGCCGAAAGCATACATATCCCGCAGCAGGGTCAGCGTCGGCTCGGTGCAGCCCTCATTGCTCCAGCCGTTCAAGGTCTGGATGGCCTCTACATAGCCGTGTTCCAGCGCACTGTCTTCCGTGAAGTAGGCAGTCTTGGTCGTGCCGTCAGCGGCCTTGGCGGTGATCTTCGTATACAGGTCCTTGTGGCACACAGAGCACACAGGGTTGCTGTCATCGGCGCACTGATGGACGCACTCCGTGAACTGCACCTTGTACGCTGTATAGCCGGTCAGTTCGGAGATTTTCTCCGTCTTGGGAACGATGCTCCAAGCGCCGCCTTTTTCGCCGTACAGCTCGCACTTCGCGTAGTCGGTTCCCAGCAGGTCGTTAACGGTGAGGCTCTTGCTCTTCGTGTTATCCGTGATCTTGCCGATGGTGCAGGCGTTTGTATTGCCCTTCCACAGCTTCAGATTGTAGCCCGTACTTGTGGAGCCAGCCGCAGCATTGCTTAAAACCAACTCGCCGATTTTGCCGCCAAAGCGCTCCAATGCGCCGCCGGCCTGCAGCTCCACGCGCGAAATCTCGCCGGTGTAGGAGTCGTCAACCGCCAGCGTTCCGTTGGACCCAACCGAAAACTTGACATTGAGCGCCTGCGTCCCGCCGCCCTTGCTAGAATCCTTGACCGTCAGAGTATTGGACTTGTTCCCGCCTCCGACATGAATGTATTTATTCTCGGTGCTGACAGTTTTGCCATTCAGATCCAGCGTCGCTGAGTAGTTCTCAGAAGAGCAATTTCCTGTGAGCGTCACATTCCGCAGCAGCGTCACGGTGCTGCCTCTGGCTGCATTAAACGCATCCGTCAGCGTCTTATAATAGGCGCTATCGCCCACGCGCGCGTCGAATTGCGTTTTGCACTTCTTGCAGGTGTAGCCGGTATCGTCCATCTCGTGCGTGCAGGGCACAAGATAGACCTTGCCGTCATTGCCCAGGCTGGTCACGCTGTCGGCGGCGTCCGCCTTGAAGTTCTCAGCGCTGAGCGTCACGCCGCTTGCCGGTTCGGCGATGGCCCCAGGATTTATGCCTTCACGCACGCCCACACGGATGACCGAATCCTCACTCAATGCGCCTGATACAAGAATGGGCAGCTTCCAATCATAATTGGCGTAATAGCCGGCCTTCACCGAGCCGGAAACAGTGAGCTTAGGAGTTATTTTTTCCGTTCCGTCGTAGTAAACATCATATCGATTGTTGCCGGTAACGGTGGCATTGGTGAGATTGATAGTGCCTTTTCCATAGATGCCGCCGCCCTCGAAGTTGCTGTTGTTTCCGGTGATCGTCACATTCTTGACGGTCACCCCGCTCTCCGAATAAATGCCGCCGCCGTGGCCATAACTTGTACTATTCTTGGCGGGCGCCTTGTTATTGGTAATTTCTCCGCCGGAAATGGTGACGTTTGCAAGCATGTGGATATAAATGCCGCCGCCGTTGCCATTGGTGGCTGTGTTGCCGGTGATGGTGCCGCCGTCCATGGTGAAGCTGCACTTCTCACCCACATATACGCCGCCGCCACCGCCGTTGGATGCGCCTGCGGTGTTGTTGGAAATGGTGCCGCCGTGCATGGTGAAGCTCGGCGGGTCGGTTTGATTCGTCGTGCCGACAAGGAACACACCGCCGCCGGAGCCGCTGCTTACTTCATTACCGGTAATCGCTCCACCATACATGGTAAAGGACGAGCCGGTCTGATAGGTGCCGCCCTTTATACCGACCTGCACGCCGCCGGTGATCGTGCCGCTGTACAGCTCAAATTTGCCGCCATTGACGAGCACTCCGCCTTGAACTCTGCCGCTGTTGGAGCAGTCAGTCAGCGTCAGCGTCGCGCCGCTGCCGACCGTGATACTGCCGGAAATCGTCTGCCCGTTCAGACAGAGGTTGACCTCGCCCATTGGCACAGTCCAGCTCCCCGACACGGACTGCGTCAGATAATAGCTGCCCGCAGTACTGGGCAGGGCATCAGTTGCCGTCCATGTTGTTGTGCCGGTGTTATGGGTATGACCGTTGACCGTTGTACTGCTGTCCTTGCCGCAGACGCAGTGGGTATGAACACCGGACTGTGCGTCTGTCAGCGGCGCGGTCTGGCTGTTGAACCAGCCGAACAGCGCCTCGAAGTCCACACCGGTGATCTGCGCCTGCTGCTCTGCGTTCAGCGCTTCATAAGCATCATACGCCGCCTGAATGTCGTCATAAGCTGCGTCCAGCTCGTCGGCGGTCATGCCGTCCAACTCACTCACGATGGGCAGCGCATCGATCATCGTCTGCACAGCGGATACCGCCGCGTCCGCATTGTTCCCGGCGTTTTCATCCTCGCCGCTCTCCGGCGCATCTGCTTTACTGTCCTCAGCGCCACCGGCGTCAGGGGTACCGGTATTTTGCGGGTCACCCTCTGAACCGTTCTCTTCCTCATTCGTTCCAGCCTGTTCGGATACGGCGGGCGAAATTTCCTCCTGCTGCTCCTGCTGCACGATGGCGCCACCCTCCGGCGTGTCCTCCGCCGTCTGTTCCGATATGGCGGGCGAAATTTCCTCCTGCTGCTCCTGCTGCACGGTGGCGCCGATCTCCGGCGTGTCCTCCGTCGCCCACGCGGGCGCGGGGAATAGCGTCAGGCACAGCGCCAGCGTCATGAGCATACTCAATACTCGTTTTTTCATGTACTTCCTCCTTGAGAAATAGTCCTGCTTTTATGTGAAAATCCGGCATCTGCCGGATGCTGTTTTTACAGGTCCTCGGGGACTAAATGCAGCTTCTTCGCGGCGGTCCTGGCCTCCGTCCGGCGCTTCACGCCCAGCTTGTCGAGGATGTGGCTGACGTGGGTTTTCACCGTGGGCAGCTTCACGTCCATAATCCGGGCAATCTCGGCATTGGACTTGTCCGCGCAGAGAAGATGCAGAATTTGCAGCTCCGTGGGCGTCAGCTCCTCGCCGGGGGCAAGGCGCGGCGCGAGAAAATGCGGGTAGAACGCCGCCTGCATCCGCACTGCCGCCATTAACTGCTTATACCACTTTTTGTCGCCATCCCAGTCCAGTGCCCCCAGCAGCGGCAACACTGCCGTGCCGTATACGCTGACGGTGCGGATAAAGCTGTACTCCGCCGCCGCGTCCAGCGCCGCTGTCAATCGCTTGCGCCACCGTTTGTCGTGCTTGCGGTGCAGGGTGATGGCCGTCAGGACATTCAGGTGAATGCCGTCGATGATGCGGGCGCAGTTTTGAATGTACGGCTCCATGGGTGAGAGCGTCAGCAAAGCGGCGTCCGGGCGGTTCTGCATAATTTCCACCATTGCCTGCGTCAGATACCGGTAGCGCCGCATGACGTTCAGGTGCGTGGGTTCGCGCGGGGCTTTTTCCCGATACCACACGTCCGCCGCGTCAAGGTTGCCGGTGTGCATATCAATACGGCAGAGCATGGCGTCCATATTGGGCAGAAAGCGTGTCAAACCGCGCTCGGCAAAGCATTCCCGAAGTACCTCGATGGTGCGCCGCGCGTCCATCGCCTGCCCATTTGCCAGCTGGCTGCGGGCGAGCAAGCCGCTGACGGCGAACTCCATGTCCGGCGTACCCCGGTTGCGGACTTCGTTCAGCTGCGGGAGAAGGGACAGCATCCGCCCGGTGACGTCCTCGCCCTTTTCAAATTTGCTCTCGGCAATGGCGCAGTCGGCAAGACCCACGCCGTCCCGCCCCAGTACCGCCTCCACGGGGAGACGGAGGGTTTTGTAGAGCAGGTCATCCTTTTTGCTCCATTCGGAAAAGTCCTTGCCGCCGTTCATGATGCTCGGCAGCGCGCTCGTGACGGAAAAGGACGGCAGCGCCACCTCTTTGTTCGTCAGCAGGCGGAACACGGCGGGGATGGTTTCCGTCAGACCGTTCACGCCCCGTTGGGGCAGGGAGATGTCCAGCCATGCAAGGCGACCGCGCGCCTGCTTTCCGGCGGCGTCCTGCCTGCCGCAGTGTTCGGCAAACTTTTTCAGTTCGCCATACCAGCGCTCCGAGCCTTCGTAATCCATGGCCAACGCACAGAGCATACTTATACCCTGCATGAGAGAGGGTGAGGCGAGAATTTCCGTCTCCGGCAGTCCGCGGTAGTATTTTTCCATCTCGGCATAGTGACCCATACCGGGGTGCAGATCGGCGTTGCGCACCAGCAGTTCGGCCACCCTGGTGTGGTCGCCGCCCTGCGTGTAGCATTCCAGCGCGTGGGCATAGTCCTCTTTCAGCTCGTAGTAAAGCCCGCCCCGGCTGAACAGCGCTTTACGCTTTTCCTCCGTGTATTCCCGATCCATCTCCCAAAGGAGAAAGGCGCGGAAACCGGCCCAGAAGTGGAATCGCTCCCGGCTGTCGTAACGCAGCATGGTGGTGTGCCGCAGGAGCCAGTCCATCCGTTCGCCGGCACGGGGGTCGCCGCTGACCATCCGCACCATTTCCATGTCAAAGTCCTCAAACAGCGAAAGCTCCAACAAAAGCCGCCGCACAGGAAGGTCAAAGCGGTTGTACACAGCTGCCTCAAAGTAGGCAAACACTTCCCGGTAGGCGCGCGCCGTCAACTCCGGGCTAAAAGGCTTGCCGTCGGACATCTGCCGCGCCGTAATTGCCACACCCAGCGGATAGCCGAAAGATTCTTTCAGGATGCCGTTGATTTCGCTTTCCGTCACGGCTACTTTGCAGGAGGCAAAAAAGTTGCGTATGTCCTCATGGTCAAAAAGCAGGTCGTCCGGCTCCAAGGTGGTCATCAGACCCGTGTACTGGAATGCCGTCAGGTACGCCGGCGGCACCCCGCGGGAGAGGAACACAAACCGACGTGCCGGATTGGCACGGATCAGTTCACAGAGCGTCTGCGAGGTTTCCTGCTCCTGCAAAAGCTGAAAGTCGTCGATCAGCAAAATATCCCATTCGTCCGGCAGCGCCTGCAGCGAAAAATCCGGTGCATCGGCACGCAGGCAAAGTGTGCGCCATTTGCGCAGCAAGGCGTTTGCAACAACCGTTTTGCCAAAGCCGCAGGGTGCGCTGAAAAAAAGGATGCGCCCGCTTTGCATAACACGGTCAAATTTTTGCTGCACTGATGGCTTTATGAGAATATTTCCGTTCAATTTTATCTCCTTTTCGATGAAGGATGAGGGAAATGCTATACAATAACAGTTAAATTATACCACCCGAAGGAGAAAAGTAAATCGTCCCAAAGTATGAGATTCCGTCGTTTTGAAGAAATCCAAACGGCACCTTTCTTTTCGGTTCTTCGATATATTCTTTCAAAAAGCACTTGACAATTCAAACGGTTCACTTCATAATTTATATAATCATTGTGGTGTTGTCAGCGGACAGCAAAGAGCAAAGGAGACAAGATGAAAAAGCAAATCGTAAGCACCCTTATGATGGCTGTTTTCACGCTTGTGTTTCTGCTGTCTGCGGGAATGTTGCTGGCATATTATGGGGAAGGTGCGCGGCAGCAGCAGGCATTTCGTGCGCTTGAAAGGATAACAGAGCAGGCAAATAACCATGGCGGAGAAAACTCCAAGACCGCAGCCGTACAAACAGAGCAGTCCGCAAAGGAAAAAGCAGCGCAGGAATATAACGCCCTGAAGGAAAAGAACCCGGACTTTTGGGGATGGATAAAAATTGACGACACGGCGTTGAGCTATCCTGTCATGCACACGCCTGAGGAACCGGAGTATTATCTTCGCAGAGATTTTGAGGGGGGTCTATTCACTGCGTGGCGTACCGTTTTTGGACGCCAGATGTTACGACGGCTGCGGCAACTACATCATCTATGGCCATTATATGAAGGATGGAACCATGTTCGGCTCGCTGCAAGCCTATGCAAAGCCTGCCTACTGCGAGGCACACCCCACTATCACGCTGAATACCGCAACAGGATGTGCGGATTACACGGTAATGGCGGCATTTTATTCACAGGTTTACAGCCAAGAGGATAGCAGGGTGTTTCGGTATTACCAATACGCCGACCTGTCGAACGAGGCGGACTTTGCCGCCTATGTGGAGCAGGTGCAAAAAGCGGCGCTGTATGACACCGGCGTAAATGCGCAGTATGGGGAACAGCTGCTTACACTTTCCACCTGCAGTTACCACACAGACGAGGGAAGATTTGTCGTTGTGGCAAAGAAACAGGAATGATTTTGTGCAATGGTGGCTTTCTGCTTGCCTTGGCGCTTTATGCTCAAGGCTTTTGGGGCGAAAACATTTAACACACCAAACTCAGCGGATCAACCCGAATCCCGCCTTGCATTACCTCAAAATGCAGGTGGTTTCCCGTGGAATCCCCCGTGCTGCCTACATAACCTATAACCTGCCCTGCCGTTACCGCTTCACCTGCGGTAACGGCAGTTTGCGTCATATGGGCGTACCGCGTGGACAAGCCCGCGCCGTTATCCAGCAGTACCTGATTGCCGTAGCTGTCGTTCCAGCCACTGACCAGTACCGTACCGCTGTGGGCAGCTAGGATTGGCGTACCCTCCGGCGCGGGAATATCTGTGCCGCGATGCCCGGCGTTGCCGAAGGCATCTACCTCCCCGAAGTGGCAGGATATATAGGTGTGCCCCGGTAACGGCCAGCACAACGCGCCATCGGCAACGGCAATCTCGCCGCACAGGGCAAGCAGGCTGGGACGCATTTCCTCGGATAACAGCTGGTGCAAAATGTCCCGCTGGTCTTGCGTAAAGCGGTACAAATCCGCCAGCGCATCCACCGATTTGCTGCTGACCGTGATGTGCAGAATGTACTCCGTGACCGGCTCCGGGTCGGGTTCGTCCTCAGTCGGTTCCGGTGTGACGGTTACTTCCTCCACCTCGGCGCTTATTTCGTGCATCGTCCAAAAGGTGTCCTGAATCAACCGCTTCTTGCTTTCGTCAATGACGACCACATCACCGTCGTTGTTTAAGTTGTTTTGCACGGCAAAGACGGCCAGCACTTCGGGCCAGTAGCTCGCCCAAGTGTGACCGTCCTCATAGTCGTATTCCATCGTGGTTTCGCTGCACTCCGGATGCGCCGACACAATGTCGTTGATTGCCGCACCAAAGTCTGCATTGGTTTCGGCAACAATTTCGGCAATGCGGATACTGTTCGGGTCGCCGGATTCATCGGCAAACAAAATACCCATCGGGGAGCCGATCACCGCCGCAGCCGCGCCTATAACCATCGCCAGCAACAGCACCACGCCGCCTGCGCCAAGCAGCGCCATCAGCGAACCGGCTGCGCGCCGTATCGTGCGTGCAAGTATCGCTTTCAGCCGCAGCCAAGCAGCTTGCAGCACCGTGCGCACTCTGCCAAACGCGGCTTGTCTAATGCTGCCACCGGGAAAGACCGGGGCTGTGTCGGGCAGTCTGACGCCGCTGCCAAGCACCGTGCCGCCCGCCTGCTTTTGCAGATGGCGGCGCACCGTTTCGCGCGTGAGGTGTTGACGTTTCAGCGCCTGCATTTTGTCACGGTAGAAATCGGGAGTTTTGATCTCCTGCTTATCAAGCGCCTTTTGTCGAAAACGCTGACGCTTGAAGGTTTCTCTCTTGTCAGCGGATTGCCCCAAGGGGGTATTTTCTGTTTCAACGGGCTGGGCGGCGTGTGCTGTTGGCATACGCTGGCGCTTTTCCTGTAAAATCCGAAATTGACGGTAGCTGATTCGTCCTGTGTCCAGCGCCTTGCTTTGCAGGTTCTCTGCCGCGCGTGCGGCTTTTTCGGAAACAACCGTCTGTGCGTATTCTTCCGGCGTCTGCTGCTCGGTATCTGCTGCTGATTCCGCCTGCTGCGCCGCCTGCTTTCTTTTGGTTTCGGCTTTTTGCAATGCCGTGCGTATCAGCCGCTTGCGCTTATACTCCATACTCAGCGCTCCTCACGGTTGGCGGCGTTGCGCTCCTGCATCAGGCGTTTATATTGGTCAGGGGTGCATTTCATCGGCATAATGCCAATGGGGGTCTGCAAGAACAGCTCCGGGTCACGAAACAGCTTCTCATAGTGCCGGAACTGCTCATCGGTCAGGCTGCAAAATTCCTCCCCGGAAAAACCACAGATAAAGAAATTACCCCCGATTACATCGTAGTCCTCAATGCAACGATTCAGCGGCAGACCGTCCACCTTGCCCGAATCGTTGCAGATAAGCGCCACATTGTCCTTTGACCACGGATAGACGGCTTGAATATCCCCGCCGACAAGCCGCTGAAGGGGATGCAACTCATTTGCAACAAAGCGTTCTTCCGGATACTTGCCCGACTGAACATACAGAATACGGATTTTGTTTTCGTTAGACATTGCAATAACTCCTTTTTGACAATAAAAATACCGCTGTATCGGGTGATACAGCGGGGGTGACTCATGCCGATTGATAAAATTCCTGAAATCAGGAACGATTTTTAAGGCTTTCGTATGCCATCGCAAGACTGTTTTTCTATGTTGATTTCTGTATAAAGAATCCCCGTTCGTAGCATTTCGGCTTGCGGACGGGGGATTCTTTAGTAATTAGTTCGTTTCTTTCTTAGCAATCTTTTTTGCGGCCTTTGCCTCCAGCTTTGCCAGCTTGCGCTTGCTCGGCTTCCATACGCGGAAGATGCGGTAAACAAGCAGCACCAGCACCAGAGCAGGAAGGATCGTAAGCACTACGCGAAGCTGCTTGTCGGTCGGCGTACCCACCAAGGTACTGCCGGGCATAGCACCGTTCATTGCCTTGGAGTTTGCAATCGTGTACAGAATGCTATGTGCTGCCTTTCTTCCGTAGTGGTAGTCAGAAACACTGTCCTTATCGAAGGTGAACTGTGTGTCCTTCAGATAGCGCAGACTGCCGCTGCCGCCGGCCTCGATCATCTGCCGCGCATCCATGCGTCCCAGATAGCTGTTCGCGTCCGTAATGACAAAGCCGTTGAAGCCCCATTCGCCGCGCAGCACGCCGGTCAGCAGATTGTAATGACCGCCTGTCCACGTTACGCCAAGGCGGTTAAAGGATGTCATCAACGCATTGCAGGCAGGAATGGTCGTGGTGGCGTTCTTGTAGCTTCCGTCCGCCTGCTTTTCCAGATAGTTCATCTCAACCGGGTCAAGCTTCATACACATTTCAAAGGGTTTGAGGTAAATCTCTCGGATTGCCTGTTCGCCGCTCCATGTGGCAGCAGCGGCATCCTGAGCATCGCCACGGTGGTTTTCCTGATCATTCAGGGCAAAATGCTTGACAAAGGTGTACAGACCCTTTTTGGCGGCTTCCTGTACGGCGGCAGACGCCATGCTGCCGGACATGAAGGCATCCTCCGAATAGTATTCGTTGTTTCTGCCGCTGAAGGGGGTGCGGTGGATGTTGGTGGCAGGGCAGTACCAGCCCACCGTGCCGGCGCCAAGCAGGGCGTCATTGCCAAGCAGGCGGCCAAATTCCAATGCCAGCTCGCGGTTCCAAGTCTGTGCGGTCACCTCGGCGCCGTTAAACGTTGCACCGCCGGCACTGCCAAACACAAGACCCGTGGCGGAATCGGCATCCATGCAGTACGGCTTGCCGACATTCTGCAGTTCAGGGGTGCCGTAGCCGGAGGAGCTGATCAGGGTCTGGTAATCATCGGGCGTCAGCTGATCCAAAAGGTCATCCCACAGGGGGTCATCATACGCCTTGCCGCGTAGGTCGATCAGCCCCAGACCATTTTTGGCACCGTAAACGATGGTGTCCGTAAGCGTGGCGGGGTCAGTCGGATTGCCGGAGTTTCTTTCTTCCATGGTGGCAAGGAATTCTGCCGAGGCGGTTTTCTTGTACTCGTAGCTTGCCGGGTTGCCGTCGGCATCCGTGCCGTTGATCTCATTGCCCCAGGTGCTGATGACATCGCTTGCCTCGCCGCCGTGCTGCGGGAAGGTTCCCGTCCAGTCGCTGCGGGTCAGCAGCGTGAAATCGCCGCGCGCCGCGTCGAACCGGTTGGTGATCTCCGTGCCGGTCTTAGTGTCAACGGCGTAGGTCGCCGCATCAAACTTAGGCTGCGTATACACGGCAGTGAGGTCGGCGTTGCCGTCCTCGGTCATGCCGTCTGCCACGGTGTAACCCTTAGCCGCCAGAATGTTGTTGACTGCCTTATGCGCATCCTCGGCTGCGGTGATGTAGTAGTCGCCCGCGTCCAGAATATAGGTTTTTGCCTTGTTGGCATCATAGCTTTTCAGCTGTTCCTTGTCAAAGGTCGCCGTCACGGTTTCGCTTGCGCCCGGTTCCAGAATCGAGGTCTTGGCATAGCCAACCAACTCGACCGAGGCTTTTTCCACACCGTTTTCCTTGTCGTACTCGGTGTAGGGGCTTTGGGCGTAAACCTGCACTACCTCTTTGCCTGCCACATCACCGGTGTTCGTTACGGTAACGCTGACGGTGCAGGTGTCACCGGACCAGGTGGCGGTGTAGTTCTTCCAGTCAAAGGTAGTCAGGGACAGACCGTAACCAAACGGATACTGTACAGTTTTCCGGTAATCATAGTCCCCCGCATTGCCGGACTTCATAACGGCATCTTCGTAGCGGGTTTCGTAATACTTATAGCCGACATAGATGCCCTCGGCATAGTTGAGGTAGGTATAGGGGGTGATGTTGCCTTCCTCGTCAAAGTAGTAGTAAGAACCGTAGTTCTGCGCGGCGGGGCTGCTGAACGCATCATAGGCGGCGGTGTCCACCAGATGACCACTGGGGTTCACATTGCCTGCCAGAATGTCTGCCACGGCATTCAGACCGTAGCTTCCCGGCAGACCCGTGTAAAGTACGGTGTGGATATTCTCGTAGTTTTCTACCCAGCCGGTTTCCATAACGCTGGGGCTGTTGATCAGAACCACAACATCCTTGAAGTTCTTGTTCAGGTAGTCGATTATGCCCAGCTCAACGGAATCGGGTTCCAGATAGCTTTTGGGCTTATCCTCCAGAATGTCCGTGTGGTTATACATGGAGCGCGGCATATCGCGTCCTTCGCCAACCACGCGGCTCAACACAAAGACGGCCGTTGTGTCCGCAAAGGTGTCGGTCAGACCCGCCTCGCCGGTGATAACATCAATGGGGCACTCGTTCAGGCGGAAATCCTCCGCTGCACCAAAGTTTATAGAACCGGTACCGCGGGTGTACGTTTTTCCGTTGCCCGTGCTGTAGAAGTTCCACAGGGCATCGTTTACCGTGAATCCACGGCTCTCCAAGGCGCTTTTCAGCGACACGCCACTGCCCATATAACCGCCAACCAGATAATCCACGCTGGAATGGCTGAACAGGCTGAATTTTGTGCCGGCTGCATAGGGAAGATGCTCGGTGTCGCCCTTGAGCATGACCGTACCTTCCCCGACAATTTGCTCGTTCAGTTTTTGCTGCGCGGCTTTGATTTCGTCAGCGCTGCTGTAATCGGCTTTGCTATACTCCAAATCCAGATTGTTGCCCTCCGCAGGGGTTTTCCACGACTGCTTATACCCAATGATCTCGTTGAGCATTCGGCCATAGGTGGGCAGCAGTGTGTTTGCCAGCACCAGTATGGCCGCCATCAGGATTGCCAAAATGGACAGGATCGTGGTGTGCAGAATGTGCCCTGCCACCTGCCATGGCGTAAGTTTTTTCTTTGGCATGTTTTTCCTCCTTGTTTTTGTTTTCACCGTTTCCGGTAGGGTTCGGTGTGGAACTGCTATTATAGTAGCAGATTTCAGGCTTTTTGTTTCAGAAATTGCATAAGCTGTTGTTTTTTGTACATAATCTGCAATTTACAGGGGAAGCAGGTTATATTTTATTGTGTAATTGCATAAAACAGGCACTGCCGCTTTGTATAGAATGCTGAGCCTGCCCCCCTGTCAGAATGAACGCAGAGAAGAGAAGGAAGCGCGGGTTCAACGGGCTTTACTGCTGCGGGGATTTTTCTTTGATCACCTTCGACGCCACAAACCACCGTCCATCTTCAAACCATAATTCGCGCTCTTTGCCTTGAATCATACAGGTATACCGGTCCCCAACGCCGCCCACATCGGCGGCGCGGCGGCAGATGTCCTTAAGGCAACACCGCACAATTCCCGCCTGACGGCTTAAGCACCGCTACTGCGGCTGCGGCACGGCATCTGCGTTGCCAAAATACTCGATAAGACATCCAGTATTATCTGCGCTTTTGGCTTAGCAGCTGCCGCACCTCGCTCGCTGTATCGGCACTTAGAATTATGCGGTATTGCCCTTACTTTTTGAAATCCGGATAATCCTTGATGCAAAGCAGCTCTTCAGCGCGCTGAACCGCTTCCTCGCTGGGCGGCTGAACGCCATCCAGGCTGTAGGTGATGCCAAGTTTTTCCCACTTGAACAGGCCAAGGGTATGGTAGGGCAGCACCTCCACGCGGCGCACGCTGCCAAGGGATTTGATAAAATCGCTCATCTCCCGCAGCTCGGCTTCATCGTCCGTCAGCCCGGGCACCAGAACATGGCGGATCCACATGGATTTGCCGTGTTCGCCCATCCAGCGCGCCATATCCAGAATGGGGGTGTTATCGCAGCCAGTCAGGGCCTTGTGGCGGTCCGGGTAAAAGGCTTTCAGGTCCAGCATCACCAGGTCGGTGTTCTGCATCAGGGTCTCAAACTTGGAATAGAACGGTTCCGCGGTGGTGTAGGGCTGGCCGGCGGTATCCAGGGTGGTATGCACGCCCTGCAGTTTGGCCAGGCGGAACAGCTCCGACACAAAGTCGATTTGTAACAGCGGTTCACCGCCGCTGACGGTCAGGCCACCATTGTTTTTCCAGTAGGTGCGATAGCGCAGGGCTTTTTGCAGGGCCTGGGCCGGGGTTTGCTGCTCCCCAATGGTGCAGGGCCAGGTTTCGGGGTTATGGCAATAGCGGCAGCGCATGGCACAGCCCTGCACAAACAGGACATACCGCACGCCGGGGCCATCGACAAGGCCGAACGTTTCGACCGAATGGATGCGGCCGGTGATGGGGGTGTTTTGCTCCATGGAATGTTACCTCTTTTGCGGTTGGTGTTGGGTTTGGGATGTGGCAGGGGCGGGTGACCCCGCCCTACTGGGGTATACGCATTTTTCAACGTGTGACTGGGCTGGAGTCCTGCGTTTCCTCCACTATTATACCACGCATTTGCCCAAAAGGCCCGCGGCCGCAAAACGCAGCCGCGGGCCTTGTATGCTAGTCGACAGTCACGCCGCAGCAATTACATCTTCTTGTGGCAGGTACGAGCAATAACGTCCATCTGCTGTTCGCGGGTCAGGTCAATGAACTTGACGGCATAGCCGGAAACACGGATGGTGAAGTTGGCGTACTCTTCCTTCTCCGGGTGCTCCATGGCGTCGATCAGCTTTTCAGTGCCAAAGACGTTGACGTTCAGGTGGTGGGCACCCTGGTCAAAGTAGCCGTCCATAACCTGGACCAGGTTCTCAACGCGCTCGCCCTCGCTGTGGCCCAGAGCGTCGGGGTTGATGGTCTGGGTGTTGGAGATGCCGTCCAGTGCCCAGTGGTAGGGCAGCTTGGCAACGCTGTTCAGGCTGGCCAGCAGGCCGTTCTGCTCTGCGCCGTAAGCCGGGTTTGCACCGGGGGCAAACGGGGTAAAGGCTGCGCGGCCATCCGGCATTGCGCCGGTTGCCTTACCGTATACCACATTAGAGGTGATGGTCAGGATAGAGGTGGTAGCCTCGGAGTTGCGGTAGGTGTGGCGGCGCTTGATCTTCTCCAGGAAGGTGCGCAGCAGCCAGACAGCGATATCATCGGCGCGGTCGTCATCGTTGCCGTAACGGGGGAATTCGCCCTCGATCTCGTAATCGGTGACCAGACCGGTCTCGTCACGCACGCACTTGACCTTGGCGTACTTGATTGCGCTCAGGGAGTCAACCACATGGCTGAAGCCGGCAATACCGGTGGCAAAGGTGCGGCGCACATCGGTATCGATCAGGGCCATTTCAGCCGCCTCATAGTAGTACTTGTCGTGCATGTACTGGATCAGGTTCAGCACATTGACGTACAGGCCTGCCAGCCAATCCATCATAACGTCATACCTGGCAATAACTTCGTCATAATCCAGGTACTCTGCAGTGATGGGGGCATAGTGAGGGCCAATCTGCTCATGCAGCTTTTCGTCCATACCGCCGTTGATGGCATACAGCAGGCACTTGCCCAGGTTGGCACGTGCGCCGAAGAACTGCATCTCCTTGCCGGTCTGGGTTGCGGAAACGCAGCAGCAGATGGAGTAGTCGTCGCCCCAGACAGGCTTCATCACATCGTCGTTCTCGTACTGGACGGAGGAAGTCTTGATAGAGATCTTGGAGGCGTAATCCTTAAAGGTCTTGGGCAGAGCAGAGGAGTACAGAACGGTCAGGTTCGGCTCCGGTGCGGGGCCCATGTTTTCCAGGGTATGCAGGAAGCGGAAGTCGGTCTTGGTGACCATGGAGCGGCCATCCATGCCGATGCCGCCAACTTCCAGGGTAGCCCACACGGGGTCGCCGCTGAACAGCTGGTTGTAGCTGGGGATACGGGCAAACTTGACCATGCGGAACTTCATGGTCAGGTGGTCGATCAGTTCCTGGGCCTCGGTCTCGGTCAGGATGCCCTTATCCAGGTCGCGCTGGATGTAGATATCCAGGAAGGTGGAGATACGGCCAACGCTCATGGCAGCGCCGTTCTGGGTCTTGATGGCAGCCAGATAGCCAAAGTACAGCCACTGCACAGCCTCCTTGGCGTTGGCAGCGGGCAGGGAGATATCATAGCCGTAAGCAGCGGCCATGGCCTTCATATCGTTCAGGGCGCGGATCTGCAGGGCGATCTCTTCACGCAGACGGATGACGTCATCGGTCATGGTGCCGTCACCGCAGTTGGCAAAGTCGTTCTGCTTTTCTTTGATCAGGTAGTCAATGCCGTACAGGGCAACGCGGCGGTAGTCGCCAACGATGCGGCCGCGGCCATAGGTATCGGGCAGGCCGGTCACAATGTGGCTGTGGCGTGCCTTTTTCATCTCCGGGGTGTAGGCATCAAACACAGCGGTGTTGTGGGTGCGGGCATACTTGGTAAAGATTTCGTGCAGCTTCGGGGACGGAGTATAGCCATAGGTGGTGCAGGCCTGTTCTGCCATCTTGATGCCGCCATAGGGCATGAAGGCGCGCTTGAGGGGCTTATCGGTCTGCAGGCCGACGACTTTTTCCAGATCCTTCAGGTCCTCGCTGATATAGCCGGGGCCGTAAGCGGTCATGCCGGAAACCACTTCAGTCTCCATATCCAGAACGCCGCCCTTGGCGCGCTCTTCCTTCTGCAGAACCTGCAGAGCACCCCAAAGCTTATCGGTTGCTTCGGTGGGGCCGGCAAGGAAGCTTTCATCGCCGGAGTAGGGGCGGTAGTTCTTCTGGATAAAATCGCGGGTGTTGACTTCTTCTTTCCAGATGCGGCCCTGGAAGCCTTCCCACTGTACAAAATCTGTCATCGGTTACCTCCTGTTGTAAACCAAATACGCTGCTCTATTAGTTAGGTTGTTCTAACCAGCTATTGAAAATCTTGTCCTTCTCCAGCTGGCGGGCGGGCAGCTTTTCTGCGTTGCCCACGGTTCCAGCCCAAAAGGACGCCATTGACCAGCCCGTATCCGGGCCACAATCATTCTACCATATGTCCTTACAAAAAGCAACAACTGCACCAAAAATTGTGTTGGAAACTTTTGCATTGCTTTTTGTGCATGGCATTTGCCGCACATGTCGGTGGCTTCCCATGGCGAACGGTGCAGGTATAATTTTGTCTTTCATGGTTAGGTCACGCTAACATAGAAAGCACTTTCAAAAGTCGGGGTTTTCATACCGGCTCTGCCGGGTTGTTGGTTCAGCATACCCTGCAGAGTGCCTTTAGTATACCAACCTGCATCGGGGCCGTCTGTTGCCAAGGCAACAACCCAAAAATTTGCAAAAAAAGCCCCCACACCGGAAGCTGCTCCGGTGCGGGGCGTTGGAGAGGGAGAGATCAGGTTTTGGGTTCCGCCGCTTTTTCTGCGTCTTCCGATTTTTCTGTTTCACCGGGTTCTGCAGCGGGTTCTTCCGGCAGGCGGCCATACAGCTCCATAGCGTCATGCAGCTTTTGGGCCAGCTCCGGGGTAAAGGCGCCGGGCAGGGCGCGCCAGCACCAGTTACCGCCCAAGGTGGCGGGGGTGTTCATCCTGGCTTCATGCCCAAGGCCCAGCACATCCTGAGCCTGCACCACGGCCAGATCCGCCACGCTGGACCAGATGCCGCGCATCATGCCCCAGTTCATACCTTCCTCTTTGGTCAGATTCAGGTACTGGATGGCGCGCTCAATATCGTCCGGCAGAGCGGTTCCAAACCAGCCGTCCACCGGCTCATTATCATGGGTGCCAGTGTAAGCAATGCAGTTGGTGGGGTAGCTGTGGGGGCGGTAGTCACCGCCGTCACGGCTGTCAAAGGCAAATTCCAGCACTTTCATGCCGGGGTAGGCGCATTCTTTCAGCAGAGCGCGCACATCGTCGGTCAAAAAGCCCAAGTCCTCAGCAATAATGCGGGGGCTGCCCAGCTCTTTTTTGACGGTAGCAAAGAGGGCATAGCCCGGCCCAGTGCGCCAGCGGCCGTTTTCGGCGGTCTTATCACCATAGGGGATGGCGTAATACCCCGCAAAGCCGCGGAAATGGTCAATGCGCAACACATCATAAATTCCGCACAGGTGGCGGATGCGGCGCACCCACCAGGCATAGCCGTTGGCAGCCATAGCGTCCCAGTCAAACAGCGGGTTGCCCCATAGCTGACCGGTGGCGGAGAAGCCATCCGGCGGACAGCCGGCCACTTCGGTGGGGACCAGGTTTTCGTCCAGCTGGAACTCCTGCGGGCAGGACCAGACATCCACGCTGTCCTCTGCCACATAGATCGGCAGGTCGCCGATAATCTCAATGCCCTGCGCGTTGGCATAGGCTTTCAGGTCATGCCACTGGGTATAGAACAGATACTGCACAGCCTGCCAGAAGTCAATATCCGCCGCATATTTGGCGCGGGCCGCGGCCAAGGTCTCCGGTTCGCGGCGGCGCAGCGGTTCTTCCCACTGCTGCCAGCAGACCCCGTTATGGGCATCTTTCAGGGCCATGAACAGGGCATAGTCCGGCAGCCAGAACGCGTTTTTCGCCAAAAAATCGGCGTAATCCGCCGGGGGCGCTGCCAACAGGCGGGCACAAGCTTTGTGCAGCACCGCATAACGCTTTTGGTACAACGCTCCGTAATTGACACAGCCAGGGGTGCTTTCCCAGTCGATAGATTCATATTCTTCCGGCTGGAGGAGGCCCGCTTTGGCCAGCAGGTCCAGGTCAATAAAATACGGATTGCCCGCAAAGGTAGAAAAAGACTGGTAAGGGCTGTCGCCATAGCTGGTGGGGCAAACCGGAAGGATCTGCCAGTAAGCCTGACCGGCTTTGACCAGGAAATCCACAAAATCTTTTGCTGCCGCGCCCATGGTGCCGATGCCATGGGGGGAGGGCAGGCTGGAAATATGCAGCAGAATGCCGCTTGCTCTCATCAGGGAAACCTCTTTTCTTTATATACTCCGCATATGTCTGGTTCGTTCAATGATTGGGCAAAGCCGCAACACTTTCGTCCTCAATCAATTCAAAAGGAACCACTTCATGCACCGCGCTGCTTCCGTTTTCAATACAGTTGAGCAGAATTTCCGCGCCGCGCTGGGCCAGTCGTTCCGAGTTCTGGCGGATGGTGGTCAGCCGCGGGTTGCTGTAGCGCCCCAGCGCAATACCGTCATAGCCCGAAACCGAGATATCCTGCGGCACACGCAGGCCATGATCATTCAGGGCACGGATCGCGCCCAGGGCCATCAGGTCCGACATGGCAAACACTGCCGTAATATCCGGGCAGTGCTTGAGCAGGTATTCCATGGCGGTATATCCGCTTTGCAGCGAAAACCGGGCATAAGCATACTGCTTTTCCATCTCGAACGGCAGGCCAAGGCGGAACATAGCGCTCTGGCTGCCGGTCAGACGGGACAGACTGGGACGGGACTGGTCTGGCTTGCCGCCGATCAGCCCGATCTTGCGGTGACCCTGCGCATACAGGTACTCAATCATCAGGGACGATGCCGAAACATCGTCCACGCTGACGCTGGACAGGTTGGGGATGTTCAGGGTTGCGGCGCTGTTGGTCAGCAGCAGGCATGGAACACGCAGTTCCGCCAGCTGCGGTGTGAAGTATTCCAGGTTAGAACCAAGGAAAACAATACCATAAGGTTTGCGCTCGGCGCAGATCAGTTCGGCCTGCGCAACTTCGTTGGCTTCTTCATCAATATAATAGACCGTGGAAACATATCCGCGTTCCTCCAGGATAGCCTGCATTTTTTCCAGAATGTCCACAAACAACATGTTCTGGGTGCCCTTTACGATCAGGGCAAGGCCATCGCTGCTTTGCTGTTTCAGGTGTTTGGCGTTGGAGTTTGGCTGGTAATTATACCGCTTGATGACCTCAAGAATCTTGGCGCGGGCGGCCGGGCTGACGCTGGGGTTATTGTTGAGCACCCGCGAAACCGTGCCGATGGCATACCCCGATTCTTTTGCAATATCTTTGATGGTCATACACAGAAAACTCCTTCCGGCAGCAGGGTGCCGCAGCCATTAGCCCTTTACAGCACCGGCCACCACACCGTCAATGATATACTTCTGGCAGATCAGATACAGAATAATGACCGGCAGAATGGTGATCATGATGCAGGCCATCATGGGCGCCATTTCCACCTTGCCGTAACTGCCGCGGAAATACTGAATCGCCATGGGGATGGTGCGGTAGGTTTTGATATCCAGCACCAGGGTGGGCAGCAGATAGTCGTTCCAGACCCACATGGTTTCCAGGATTGCGGTAGAGATCATCGTCGGCTTTAAGATAGGGCAGACCACGCGGAAGAAAATCTGCAGCGGGTTGCAGCCATCGATCATAGCGGCTTCCTCAATTTCAACCGGCATGCTCTTCATAAAGCCGGTGAACATGAACACCGCGAGACCGGCACCGAAGCCAAGGTAGATGATGCAGATGTTGTAGGGGTTGTTCAATTTTAAGGTATCCGCTGTTTTGGCCAAGGTAAACATGACCATCTGGAACGGCACCACCATGCTGAACATGCACAAGCCGTACATCAGTTTGGAAAGTTTGCCGTTGACACGGGTGATGAACCATGCGCACATGGAGCAGCACAGCAGAATCAGCACAACGGAACTGACAGTAATGACTAGACTATACCAGAAGGAAGACAAAAAGTCCATTTCCTGGATGCCGTAAATATAGTTTTTGAGGCCGACAAAGGTTTCGGCTGTGGGCAGCTCAAACGCGCGGGAGGTGGTAATGGCTCGCTCGGTTTTGAGGGCGTTAAAGAAGATCATGACGATGGGGTAGATCCATGCAACGCACAGCACTCCAAGCACCACGCTGAGAATGACATTGATGCGGCGGTCCGCTTTGCCAACGGTAGGTTTTTCTTCCACCGGTTTTTTGATGGTTTTTTCCATTACTGCTGCACCTCCTTGGACTGGGTCAGCTTTTGCTGGAGTACGGCCAGCACCACAACAAACAGGCAGAACACAACAGCCTTTGCCTGGCCGATGCCCTTCCACTGGGGTCCGGAGCGGGCATAGAAGGTATCATAAATGTTGTAAGCCAGCATCATGGTCTGCTTGGCCGGTTCGCCGCCGGTCAGGGACAGGTTCTGGTCAAACAGCTTGAAGGAGTTGGTCAAAGTCAGGAAGGTGCAGATGGTAATGCTGGGCATAACCATGGGGATCTTGATCTTGAACAGGATCTGCTTGGCGTTTGCGCCATCGATCTTGGCGGCTTCGATCAGATCCAGCGGCACGTTCTGCAGGCCAGCAATGTAGATGATCATCATGTAACCGATCTGCTGCCAGCACATCAGAATGATAAGGCCCCAGAAGCCGTACGTGGCGTTCAGGGAAAGCAGCGGTTTTTCGAGTGCGCTGAGTACGCCGTTGAGCAGAATCTGCCAGATATAGCCGAGGATAATGCCGCCGATCAGGTTGGGCATAAAGAAGGTGGTACGGAAGATGTTGGTGCCGCGGATGCCGCGGGTAAGCAGCAGCGCAATGCCGAACGCCAGCACATTGATGAGCACCGTGGACACCACAGTAAACACCGCAGTGAACCAGAACGCATGGGTGAAGGTATCATCCAGCCAGATCTTGGCATAGTTGCTGAGACCAACAAAGGTAACATTTTGAACAGTTGTGAATTTGCAGAACGAAAGCGCCACGCCCCAGATAAACGGCCAGATAAAGCCGATGATAAAGGCCAGCAGGGTGGGTAGCACGAACACGGGCCAATAGCGCTGGATCGCTTTTTCCATAACAGTACCCCCTTGAGCAAGTACTTGAGCACATAAAAGAGCGGGGCGGGCGAATCATCGCCCGCCCCGCTTTTAACATTCAGGTTTCGCTATTTTGGTTCAGATCAGCCTGCATTCAGGGCAGCTTCGGTCTTCCAGCCATCCACAAAGGCGGTCACAACAGCGTTCCAATCGCCAGTGCCGGCTGCGTAAGCAGTCAGAGCAGAGCCAACGCCGTTCTTCCAGTTTTCGGAAGGCATGGTGGAGAAGCACCAGGCAACAGGAGTCTTGCCCTCAGCGGTCAGAGCATTATCAACCTTAACGAAGAGGTTGGGGGATTCCTGAGCATTCTTGAAGGGGATAACAAAGCCCATATCGTTTGCCATGGCCTTGGTGCCCTCATCAGAGCTGACGCACCAGTAGATGAAGTCGAGAGTTGCATCGATATCTGCCTGGTCGGCTTCCTTGTTTACGCACCAGTAGTTCTCGGTGCCGGTGCACAGGCCCTGGTTGGCCTCATCGCCCACGCCAATGTAGACGGGGATCATGGTCAGGTCGTCATCGGTGAAGGGCTTGCCATCGCCGACGAGGTTGTTATATTCCCAAGAACCGTTCTGGAAGAAGACGGCCTCATTGTCTAGGAACTCGTTGCGGCTGTCATCGCCAGTCTTGCCAGCCAGCTCAGTGGGAGCACAGGTGGAGTTGTTGATGTACAGGTCAAACATGTCCTTGTAGTTATCCAGGTAGGTGCCCTTGATGGCATCCGTGGTGCCGATGCCGTCAGCCTGGTACTCAAAGTAGATGGGCAGGTTGGCCAGGTGGGTCTTGAAGCGCCAGTCAGAGGAAGAATCCATACCGGCGGAGGTGAATGCTGCAAAGCCAAGTTCGTCCTTGCGGGCGGTGATGTCCTCGGCAACCTTCTTCAGGTCTGCAAAGCTCTTGATATCATCGGTGGTGTAACCGGCCTTTTCCAGCAGGGTCTTGTTGGTGATCAGGCCGTAGCTCTCGATAACGTAGCCGACGGCCACGGTGGCGTCGCCATCTTTCAGGGCGTAAGCATCGCTGGTCAGGTCGCCCAGGATCTTGGAGCCGGTCAGGTCATAGCAGTAATCCTTCCAGTTGGCCAGGCCGACAGGGCCGTTGACCTGGAACAGGGTGGGCGCATCGCTCTTGGCCATTTCGCTCATCAGAGTGGTTTCGTACTGGCCGGAAGCAGCGGTCACAACGGTAACGGGAACGCCGGTCTCTTCGGTGTAGGTCTTTGCCAGGGCCTGCCAGGCTTCATCCTGCTCGGGCTTGAAGTTCAGGTAGTAGACCTTGCCGGCGGCAGTGGTATCTGCCGGGGCGGCTGCTTCGGAGCTGGCAGCTTCGGAAGAAGCTGCGGTGCTTTCTGCAGCAGAGGAAGCAGTGGAAGATGCGGTGGAGCCGCAGCCTGCCAGCAGGCCGGCAGCCATCATGGATGCCAGGGCGAGAGAGATTGTTTGCTTGGATTTCATGGTATTATCCTCCTTATTAAGTGGAACCAGTTGCACCGTTGCGGACCGGTGTGGTTCACGGGTTGGTAACGTTTCCAACCTTTCTGTGGCTTTATATTACACCCGTGTTTTGCAAAAATCAATCGTTTTTTGGATTTTGAGTGCAAAATTGTAGCCTTGCACGAATCGCAACCGTTTTCCTTGTCGAATATAACAAGAAAGTAGTATTCATTTTGATGAAACGTTTCAATTTCACGGCAAAATGCGACTTTATAAACCAAAAGCAGCCCCGCGACGGCGGGAGCTGCTTTTGATTGTCATATTTTAGCGCAACTTGTTTCGCACCTGCTGGTAAGCGAACCAGTAGAAAGCGGCGTGGTTGGTGCTGGCGGTGCCGTTGGCGGAGGCATACGTGCCAACTGTACAGCCGGTAAAGCCGCGGGTTATCTCGGTGCTCAAAAAGCTCAGGGCAACACATGGATTTTTCGGTGCATTTTCGGCCCGGCCCTTACACTTTTTTCGTTTCCGCCTGCACCAGGGCGCGGTACAGGGTAAAATCCGGCACGGGGGCCGCCGGGGCACCAGGCAGTGGAGCCTGCCAGGCGGCATAATCCGGCCCGTCCCCGGCCGCGCGGGGAATCGCCATCAGACCGGTCAGAACGCGGGCGGTCAGTGCGCCGTCCAGCATGGTATCGCTGCAAAAGCCGGCCCAGAACCCAGTTTTGGGCTGCAGCAGAGCCGCCATGGCACCAAAATCATCCGCCGCACGGCCCAGGGTGCAAAAGCAGTTCTGCCAGTCCTTATCCAAAAACTGCTCCCGCGCGGTGCAAAAGCGCACCGCCCCGCGCAGGGCGTACAGGTACAGCCGCACGCTGAACACCACCTGCTCCTGCCAGAGCGGCGTGGTGGCCCGCCCGGCGTAAGAACAGCCGGGCAGCAGCGTTTCATAATTTTCCAGCGCGGAAGTGCAGAGCTGCTGATAGGCAGCCAGCTGTTCCGCATAGCTTTCTGCGGGCAGCAGAGCGGCAAGTTCCTGAATCGGGCCCTGCGTTTTGCCGCACAGCCAGGCCGAAGCAAACAGCCGGGTGCTGCGGGTCAGGAACGCTTCGCCCACCGGCTGCGGCGGGCTGCCCGCCTGCACGGCGCTTTCGGCACGGGCGCGCAGGCAGACCGAAAGATCCTCCAGTGCGCTGTCCGTCAGTGCCCAGCCATCCGGCGCACGGTAGGTACAGCGCAGGTAAGCCGTGCGCTGCGCGGCGCAGTCGGTATCCGGGATACACCACAAAGCACCGGTCAGGTTCAACTCCATCAGGGAGGGGCGCAGGTCCCCGGTGCCAACTATCCAGAAGCTGCGCACCCCGCCGCGCCAGGCTCCCTGCAACATTCCGTTAACGGCGGTATCGCCGCCGGGGTAGGCGGTCATGGGGTTGCCGGTCAGCTTATCGCGGCGGCAAAGGCTGAACCACAGCCCGTGCTGCGCGCCGGGACCAGGGCCGCCCGCACTGCTGGCACTGGGGGCCGGGGTTAAAACGGGGATAACGCTATCCGGGATTTTGAGTTTTCCCTCCTGGTAGAGCGCAACGGTTTCGCCCTGCAGCAGAATATAGGCAGCGGCACCGGGCACCGTAGCGTTCAGCAGCTGCCATTGCTCTTGCAGCGCCGCAGTGCTGGCTGTGCCATCGGGATCACCCCCCATCCCGTCAATGCCCAGCGCCCAGATGCGCGGGCTGGTTTTGAGAGTGCGGATAGAATCCTGCCAGATTTTATGGCGTTCTTCCGGGTTTTCCGCCGCAGCCTGCTGCGGGGCAGCCCCCAGCGGGGTCTGCGAGTTCTGCACAGGGCGCAGGCCCATGGCGGCGGCAAGGTCCGCCTGTTTGTCGGTGCGCACCATATTGCCGCGGTAGCGCAGCAAGGATTCAAAAATCATCTCCCAGCCGTTTTCGGTGGCATCCGCCCAGGCGGACAGCCATGGTGCATCCGAAAGATCCCACCCGCGCAGGCCGACAGCGGCGGCTGGCCCGGTAATGCGGCCCTCCGGCACAGTGGCAAAGGGTTTGGGCTCAAACTGCTGCTGGTTCCAGAACCAGAATGGTGCTACCCCCAGGTAATGACGGCTGATATCCAGCAGGCCGTACACCGCGCCCAAATCATCCGCCGCGCAGAGGGTGAGCTGGTTTTCCGTCACATCCAGCGTATAACTTTCCGGCGGCAGGGCGGGGGCAAGGCAGATCATCAGGCGGTTATCCGGCACAAAACCGGTGGTGGAAAGAGTCATTTCCATATCACGCCAAAAGCGCGCCACGGCATGCTGCACGGGCGCACTGGCCCACTGCGCCGTGACCCGTGTGGCACGGCTGAGCATAAAATCCATTGTTTTCCTGCCTTTCAATACACTCTACCATCATCCCCGCCGTATCGGCGCTTGGATGGATGCAGTATTCCCTTATTGGTCCAAAAATTCGCGGATCTCGGCTTCCACGGCACGCACCTCGCGCTCAAATGCGCGGGCAGATACCCGTAGCGCACCGTTGCCCAGAATAATGATCTGTTCCGCACCATCGGAGCTGACCACCCGCACGCGGTGGTTTTTGGCCAGCTCATGGGTGGCGCGCTCGATGAACATATCGGCGGTTTCGGCTTCGCGGGTATAAATCACATGCAGGTTGTGCCAGGTTTCTTGTTCCCGCCCGGCGCCCTTGACGCGGTAGGCGTCAAACACCAGGATGGGCACACACTTGCGGTAGCCCGCATAGTTGCACAGAATGTCCATCAACCGGCGGCGGGCGGCATCCAGGTTTTCCGCCGCGATCTTCTTTAATTCATCCCACGCAAAAATCACGTTGTAGCCGTCTACCAGCAGGTACTCCGGCCCGCTGGGCGGCGGTGCAGCGGGGGTACGGTTCTGGCTTGGCCCCACACTGCGGAAGGCTTTGCGCGCGGCAAGCTGGTCATGCTGACCTGCGGCTTCCCCCCGGCGCTTGATCGGCCCATAGGTGCGCTCAAAAATCGCCAGCAGCTCTTTGTCCTGCTCCAGTGTGCCGCAGTAAGCGGCAGCACGGCGGCGGGCATCGGATGCCTCATCGGAGGCATCCACTTCTTCCTGTTTCGCCTGCTGGGCACCGGGCGCGTTGCGCCCCAGGCCGCTGGCCACATGGGCGTGGGCGGGAACTTCGTCCCATTTGACAAGGTAGCCCGCGCCGTGGCTGCAAAATACGGAATCCGCCGGGTTTTCAGTATCGGCATCCGGCTGGTAGCCAATGGCTTCCAGCACGGCTTCGGTGTTGTGGCAGGGCGCATAGCCGCGGGGCATACAGCTCAGGCGGCCCGCACCGCGGGTGTAGGCGGTCACTTCCCGCGCACAGCCCCGCATTTCGGCAACCGGGGCTTTGCCGGTAATGACGGCCAGGCCATCCTCGTTTTCCGGCGTGCTGAATTCCGCGCAGCGGCGCTGCAGATCGGCCATGGCACGGCCAACACAGTCCTGCGGGACTTCCAGCCGGAAGTCATACCAGGGTTCCAGCAGGACCGCCTGCCCCCGGGCCGCCGCGGTGCGCAGCCCCTGCCGCACGGCGCGGTAGGTTGCCTGGCGAAAGTCCCCGCCCTCGGTGTGCTTGATGTGGGCACGGCCTGCCGTCAGGGTGATTTTCACATCGGTCAGCGGCGCACCGGCCAGCACGCCGGGGTGGCTGCGCTCCGCCAGGTGGGTCAAAATCAACCGCTGCCAGTTCAGGTCCAGCGCATCGGTGCGGCAAATGCTGGCAAACTGCAGGCCGCTGCCCGGCTCGCCGGGTTCCAGCAGCAGATGAACCTCCGCATAATGGCGCAGCGGTTCATAATGGCCCACGCCCTCCACCGGGGCAGAGATGGTCTCTTTGTATAGAATGCCGCCCTCGCCGAAGGCCACTTCCAATCCAAAGCGGCTTTGCAGCACGCTCTGCAAAATTTCCAGTTGAATTTCACCCATCAGCTGCAGGTGGATCTCGCCCAGAGCGGCGTTCCACGCCACATGCAGCTGTGGATCCTCGTCCTCCAGGGTGCGCAGGGCCAGAAGGGCATAGTGGGGGTCAGCTCCTTCCGGCAGCTCCACCCGGTAGTTCAGCACCGGTTCCAGTATCGGCTGGCGGGCATCCGGCTGTACGCCAAGGCCCTGTCCGGGATAGGTTTTTGTGGGGCCCAGCACCGCACAGACGGTGCCCGCCGGGGCTTCGCTGACCAGGCGGTATTTGCTGCCGGAGTAGACCCGCAGCTGGTCGGCCTTTTCTTCAAACTCCACACGGACATCTGGGCGGGATACCAGGTTGGATTTGACTTTCAGCACGCCGTCCGTCACTTTCAGGTAGGTCATGCGCGCGCCGGATTCGTCTGCCCCGATCTTGAAGATGCGCGCGCCAAAGCTGCCGGCGTCCGGCGGCATGCGGGTATCCCGCTGCAGACCATTGAGCAGGTCGTCAATGCCATCCAGCCGCAGAGCCGCGCCAAAATAGCAGGGGAACACCTGCCGCCGCGTGATTGCCGTGATGAGATCCGCCTGCGGCACCGTTCCTGTTGCCAACACGGCTTCCATCAGCGGTTCACTGCACACGCCAAGGGCTTCGGCGCGTTCTTCCGCCGGAACGGCGGGGGTAAAGTCCACACAGCCATCCCCAAAGCGGCCCCGCAGCTCCCGCAGGCGCAGGGCTTTGTCCGCACCGGGCAGATCCATTTTGTTGACATAGATAAAGGTTGGCACATGGTAGCGCTCCAACAGCCGCCACAATGTCATCGTGTGGCTTTGGATGCCGTCCGTGCCGGAAATGACCAGCACCGCATAATCCAGCACCTGCAGCGTGCGCTCGGCCTCCGCCGAAAAGTCCACGTGGCCGGGGGTATCCAGCAGGGTGATCTGGGTTTCTTCCAACGGGGTGCCTGTCACCGTTCCGGCCGGCAGGGCAAGCACGGCCTGTTTGGCAAAAATGGTAATGCCGCGGGCTTTTTCCAGCGCATCGGTGTCCAAAAATGCATCCCGATGGTCTACGCGCCCCAGCTTGCGGATGCTGCCCGCACGATAGAGCAGTGCTTCCGAAAGAGTGGTTTTTCCGCTGTCCACGTGTGCCAGAACCCCAACGACCAGACGTTTCATAACTTTCCTAACCTCATTCACAGCGTTCCCGGCTGCTGCGCCAGGGGCACCGTTTATTTTTTGCACCGCCGCCCGCCGGGCAAGGGATATCTGCCGGATTTTGGCGATCCTTTTCTATTATAATAGTACCCGTTTTAACTAGGGGATTCAACCACTAATTTGCGCGGGCTTTTGTTTTTGGGGCAGGGTGCAAAAAATATTTTATAAAGGGTATTGACATTGCGGGATGTGGATGCTATACTATTTAGGCACTCAAGAGAGAGCAACTAAATATCGCGGGGTAGAGCAGATGGTAGCTCGTCGGGCTCATAACCCGGAGGTCGCAGGTTCAAGTCCTGTCCCCGCAACCACTAAGAGAGCGTTGAAACGCAAAGTTTCAACGCTCTCTTCTTTTTGCTTCTGGAGAAAAATGCGGGTTTGTCCGTGGGTGGTCCGTTGACATATTGTCCTCTATTATTCTTGGACAAACATGAACGCTCATATTGGGTTGAAGTTTCCTAATTACGATGATAAGATAAAGCTAATATGTTATTGTCGTTCAAAAAAGATTGCCCTTTTCATTTTCATCCTTTAAATCCGAGAAAAATATTGCATCACGTAAAAAATAATAGGAAGAGCTTATGGAAGATTTTGACTACAATGGTTTAGACACTGCCTGGAATAAATATATCAGCCTTTCATATACAATGCCTACTTTTTGGAGAATTCCATTCGAAAAAGTCGCATATATATTAGAGCCACGTACTCTCCACGAGGATAGAACTAGCGACATCCTGCTTGAACGATTAAGAATTCCATATCTAATCAATTATGTGTCAGAACATCGTCATGAAAGAACTATTTCCGTTCTCGATTCCATCCATAAAGCCTCACAACTTACGCAAAACTATCTCGATGCAACAGCCAAAGCATATAAAAATGGCATAAAAGAAAATGTAATCGAACACGTTTATTACTTTTATCCTTGGATTCGATGCTTCCAAGTAGACACTGCAATCGAAGTAACCTTCTTTACATTAATTGAATACCGCAATCATAGGAAAGTATTTAAAATTGTCAAACTTATTCCGGATGATTTGTCAACAGATATCTCAATTCTGGATTATTTGGAACAAGTTTGGAAGGCTCCTGTACCAACAATCCACATTGACTCAGGTATTTATAGTTATTTTCCAACAGACGATGAAATACCTGAACCCAATAGCACAGTAATCTGCTACAACTCTATCATTCAACTTTTTATGTATCAGAATTTCAAATATTCTTTCAAACTTTCTGCGGCGGACATTGGCTTGATCGGTGTAGGCCAGTTAGTAACTGCGGATGATAAAAAGCCAAAAAGAGTGGCACGCAAATTGCAAAAAAGCACCTGCTATGTTTCTGTAACGCCTTCCCAGTTCGATGACTATTTTTCGTACACTTACAAATCATATTTAGCTCTCGCAAATATGGAAACCTACAGAGACATTTTCTTTGCATATAAAAGATTATGTAAAGCGCATCACACGGATGAGCGGAAAGCACAGGCTAAGCAAGCATATGAAAGATTTCTGTTAAACTTTGCACATGAGCAAGGAATCCGACTTGATATGAGCCTTGAGGAGCTTGTTCGCCAAAAAAATAAGCAAGAGCTACTCGACGTTGTTGGGACATTTCTAGGAAAAATTTGCAGTGAACTCCTGCCATCTTAAATGTTTTAATTTATCCAATTTATAGTCAAAACCACCGGCTTAGCCGGTGGCTTGAGTAAGCCCTAGAAGGGCATAATACTAGCAAAGCCCCTTAAGGGGCCACGAATGGGTCTGCCAACTGCATTCCTATCTCGTGGCAGGCCCCTCAAGGGGCCTTTTATTTACGCCTTGGTTCCCTTGCTACCCGTAAACGGGTCCGTGAATTCCTTAAGGCTTAACTGGTCTGCAATTTGGTCTTGTTCCAGCTGTCTCTTGATATACTCCTGGATTCTCTGCTTGTTTTTTCCAACAGTGTCCACAAAATATCCTCTGGCCCAGAAATGCCGATTTCCATACTTGTACTTTAAATTCGCGTATCTGTCGAAAATCATGAGGCTGCTCTTTCCCTTGAGATATCCCATAACGTAAGAAATGCTGTATTTCGGCGAAAAACTTATCAGCATATGGATATGGTCCGGGCAGGCTTCTGCTTCAATTATTTCAATATCCTTTTGCTCGCATAGTTTGCGAAGTATCTGACCAATATCTTTTTTGATTTGGCCATATATCACCATTCTCCGATATTTCGGTGCAAACACTACATGGTATTGACATCTCCATGTCGTATGGCTTAAACTATCTATGTCTTTGTTATTTCTCTTTGTCTAGGGCTAAAGCCGTTTTTATTCCACCAGCTTAGCTGGTGGTTTTTCTTCACTCAAGTTCTTAACAAAAGGCGGCTCCGCACAAGAGCGGAGCCGCCTAAAAAGTTCAAATTACTGTTGATTAGTTCAGCAGGGTCAGCTCGGTTTCAGGATCGAACAGGTGGATCTTATGCGTATCCATAGCCATGGTGACCTTGTCGCCGCGGCGGGACTTGGAGGTCGGGGCAACGCGAGCCATCAGGTTCTGGCCCTTGTAGGTCAGGTACAGATAGATCTCAGCGCCCATCAGCTCGGAAACTTCAACCTCAGTATCGATATGGCTGGAAGGATGCTTCTCCAGGAACTCTTCGTCATCCTTCATATCCTCAGGACGGATACCAACCTTCAGGCTCTTGCCAACGTAAGCGGCCAGTTTGCCATCGGCGGTCTTTTCCTGCGGCAGGGGGATCACGGTGCCGTCCAGATCGACGACATAGGTATCGCCATTCTTCTGCAGGGTGCCGTCCAGGAAGTTCATCTGGGGGCTGCCGATGAAGCCGGCAACGAAGATGTTGCAGGGGTAATCGTACAGGTTCTGCGGAGTATCGACCTGCTGGATGACGCCATCACGCATAACAACGATGCGGTCGCCCATGGTCATAGCTTCGGTCTGGTCATGGGTAACATAGATGAAGGTGGTAGCCAGCTTCTTGTGCAGCTTGATGATCTCGGTACGCATGCTGGTACGCAGCTTAGCATCCAAGTTGGACAGAGGCTCGTCAAGCAGGAAGACGGCCGGGTTACGAACCATTGCGCGGCCCAGAGCAACACGCTGGCGCTGACCACCGGACAGAGCCTTCGGCTTACGGTCAAGCAGGTGCTCGATTTCCAGGATCTTAGCAGCTTCACGAACGCGCTTGTCGATGTCGTCCTTGGGCATCTTGCGCAGTTCCAGGCCGAATGCCATGTTCTTGTACACGGTCATGTGCGGGTACAGAGCGTAGTTCTGGAACACCATGGCGATGTCGCGGTCTTTCGGGGGAACATCGTTGATCAGGCGGTCACCGATGTACATTTCGCCCTTGGAGATTTCTTCCAGACCTGCGATCATACGCAGGGTGGTGGACTTACCGCAGCCGGAAGGACCGACGAAAACGATAAATTCCTTATCAGCGATTTCCAGGTTGAAATCCTTAACGGCAGTAACATTGCCCGGATAGATTTTGTAAATATGACGGCAACTAATGCTGGCCATGGGTCATTACCTCCAAATTGGTTTTTATGATTTTATTGATACGCTCAGCACGTATTTTTCTTGACAAATCTATAATAACAGGGTACGATTGAAAAAGATATAGCACTTTATTGATATTGGAGGTCAGAAATTGATATTTGATCCAACCACCTGCTGCGCCTGCGCCGCAGTGCAGGAGCTGCAGGGCGAAGCGCCGCTTACCCTTTCCGGCGAGGGCCTTTGGGCAGGGGTACTTTCCAGCGGGCAGTGCGTGCTGGAATGCCCCGGCAGCCAGAGCGCGGCGGGCTCCTCCGGTGATCTTTTGCTGGGCTTTGGCACCTTCACGCTGCGGCCCGTTACCCCCTGCCATCTGCTGTGCGTGCGGCTGACCGGGCTGGCCGTGCAGCAGTTTTTGGCCGGGCTGCCGCAGCCGCGCTTTGCGGATGGGGCTTCCTGCCCCAGTGCAGCGGAGCTGCTGGCCCGCGTGTGCGGTGCCGGGAATGCCGACGATGCCGCCAGCGCCGCCGCCCCCTACACCCTGCTGTGCGCCCTTGCCCACGGGGACGAGGAATCCCGCCGTCTTTCGCCGTTGGTAGCCCGCGCGGTGGAAGCCATCCGCGATAACTACATGGCCCTGTACGGCGTGGAAGAACTCAGCGCCCAGCTTGGGGTCAGCAAGTGCCACCTTGTGCGGGTCTTTTCTTCCGAGATGGGCATGCCGCCGGGCCGCTTTTTGACCAGCGTGCGCATTGAAGCTGCCAAACTGCTGCTGGCCGAGCGGGAGTACAGCCTGGAAATGATCGCCGGGCTGTGCGGTTTTTCCGGTGCCAACTACCTGTGCCGCGTGTTTAAGCGGGAAACGGGTTTAAGTCCCGCCGCCTGGCGTGAAACCGCCGCCCACAAAGCCGTGGTGCAAAAGCTGCCCGCCCGCAACAACGAAATCTATGTGTAAAAGCAGTTCATTTTGTAACCTTATATAAAGAAGAAACATTTGTGTATCCAGAAACAACCTATTTCCTATCGAGACCGTAGGGGCTATGCTTCATAATAAAAGACGCTTCCCCCCTGTTCGGCTGTATTCCCCACTTTTTCGCGTTTTGCGTTGACTCAACCGTTCCCGTCCTATATACTGAAAAATACGGCACTTTTGCCGCCGACCGGGCTGCCCGGCTGTATCCCTGCAAGGAAAAGGAGGAGATGCCGTGATTTTCGGCAAGTACATCAACCGTTATTACCTCAAAAATGCGCCCGTGCTGCTGCTTGGGCTGCTGGCCCTTTTAACGGTTGACTATATCCAGCTGTTGATCCCCCAGTTTTACCGTCTGGTCATCAATGGGGTCAACCTGGGGCAGGTGGTCGTAAACGGCCAGACCCTGCCCTTTACCAAAGAGGTTTTGCTGCAGCACATCTGCCTGCCCATGATCTGGATCGTGGTGCTCATGGTCATTGGGCGCTTTTTGTGGCGTATCTGCTTTTTCGGCTCCGCTGTGCGGGTTGCTGCCAATCTGCGCGAGCGGATGTTTGACCACAGCCGCCAGCTTTCGCAGCAGTATTACCAGGTTAACAAGGTCGGCAACCTGATGAGCCTTTACACCAATGATATTGATACCATCCAGGAATGTTTTGGTGATGGTATCCTGATGTTCTTTGACGCTTTGGTTCTCGGCCTGATGGCCCTGTACAAAATGTGGCGCATGGATTATAAGCTCACCCTGCTAGCTTTGATCCCTGCCCTCCTCATGTTCGGCATCGGCACCGTCATGGGCACCGCCATGACCAAGCGCTGGGAAGAACGCCAACAGGCATTCTCCGATCTTTCAGACTTTGCACAGGAGAATTTCTCCGGCATTGCCGTTATCAAGGCGTTTGTCAAAGAGCTGAAAGAGCTCATGGCGTTCCGCAAGCTGAACAAACAGAACGAGGAGATCAACGTCATCTACACCAAAATTGCCACCCTGCTGGAAGTGCTCGTGACCCTGTTTGTCGAATCCGTCATCTGTGTCATCCTGGGGTATGGCGGTTATCTGGTCTACCAGGGCCGGTTCAACGCGGGCCAGCTGGTAGAGTACATCGGCTATTTTGAGGCCATCGTCTGGCCCATCATGGCAATTTCCATGCTGATCGAAAAGACCTCCCGCGGCAAGGCTTCCCTGAACCGCATCACCGAGCTGCTGGACGCCCCCATTGATGTGGCCGACCGCCCCGGCGTGCAGGAGCTGCAGAACCCGCAGGGCAGTGTGGAATTCCGCCACCTGACCTTCCGCTACCCGGACGGCGAATACGATGTGCTGCAGGATATCTCTTTCACCATCCACCCCGGCGAAAGCGTGGGCATTGTGGGCAAGACCGGCGCGGGCAAAACGGCGCTGGTGGACCTGCTGCTGCGCACCTACAACGTGCCGGACGGCACCCTGTTTGTGGACGGCAAGGACGTGAACACCCTGTCCATCCATTCTGTGCGCGCTGCCTGCGCCTATGTTCCACAGGACAACTTCCTCTTCTCGGATACCATCGCCCACAACATCGGCTTTGGTGTGGACGATGCCTCCCCCGAAATGATCGACCACGCCGCCAGCCTGGCCGATGTGCGGGACAACATCGTGGACTTTAAGGATGGTTACGAAACCGTTCTGGGTGAGCGCGGCGTGACCGTTTCCGGCGGCCAGAAGCAGCGCATCTCCATTGCACGCGCCCTGCTGAAAGACGCCCCCATCCTGATTCTGGATGACTCTGTTTCCGCTGTGGACACCCGCACCGAAAAAATCATTCTGGACAACCTGAAATCCAGCCGCGCCAACAAGACCACCCTGCTGATTGCCCACCGCATTTCCACGGTGGAGCGGCTGGACAAGATCATCTTCCTGGCTGATGGCAAGATTGAGGCCGTCGGCCCCCACGATGAGCTGTACACCAGCTGCCCCAAGTACCGCCGCATGGTGGACCTGCAGCGGCTGGAAGATGAAGCCGGAGGTGATGACAATGCTTAATATAAACCCGCTTTTGCTGGTTGGCGGCGTCATCGGTGCCGTTACCGCGCTGCTGATTTTTGCTTACGCTTCGGTCAAAGATAAAAAGACCGCCATGGGTTTTGAGCGCACCATGGCAGACGGCGAGATTCTGCGCCGCCTGTTCGCCTATGCCAAACCGTACTGGGCCAAGTTTCTTCTGGTTCTCTTCCTGATGCTCTTCTCCATCGCTTACGACATTATCTCTCCCCTAATCGTCGGTGCGATCGAAGAACTTGTCGCCGCCGATTTTGCCCTCAGCCGCCTGTTCGCTTCGGTCGCGGTCTATGCGGGGGTTCTGGTGTTCTCGATGGCAAGCACCTATTTTCAGGCGGTCATTCTGCAGCGGGTCGGCCAGCGCATCATCTCCGATCTGCGCGAGGATCTGTTCACCCACATTGAGTCCCTCTCCCACGAGCAGCTCAACGAGATCCCGGTTGGCAAGCTTGTTACCCGCGTTACCAACGATACCAACGCCATTTCCATGATGTTCACCAACCTTTTGGTGAACCTGATCAAAAATGCGTTCGTCATTTTGGGCATTCTGGTGGCCATGCTCTGCCTGAACTATGCGCTGACCCTGATGGTGCTCTGCTTTGTTCCCTTCATCGTCATCTTCACTGTCATCTTCCGCAAGTTTTCCCGCCGGGCCTACCGTAAGGTCAAGGATGCCACCACTGACATCAACACCTATCTTTCGGAGAACCTTTCCGGTATCAAGGTCACCCAGATTTTTGGCCGCGAGGACGAAAAGATGGCGGAGTTCTACCAAAAAAGCCAGACCCTTTCCAAGGTCACGCAGGAACAGATTTTTGTGTTCGGCGTATTCCGCCCGCTGGTCTACATGCTGTACATCAGCTCTATTTTGTGCCTGTTCTACCTGGGCGGCATGGGCCACCTGAACAACGTTTCTTTCCTGGGGCAGACCATCACCGGCGGCACCATCGTCACCTTCTACATGTACATTTCCAAGTTCTTTACCCCCATCCAGAACCTGGCCGAGCAGTTCAACTGGCTGCAATCCGCGCTGGCCTCGTCGGAAAAAGTCTTTTCTATTATGGACATTCAGCCCAAGCTGGTGGATGCCCCCGACGCCATTGAGCTGACCGATGTAAAAGGCGAAATTGAGTTCCGCGATGTCTGGTTCAGCTATATTCCCGGCGAATGGGTGCTGCAGGGCGTTTCGTTCCATGTTTCCCCGCGGGAAACCGTGGCTTTTGTCGGTTCCACCGGCTCCGGCAAAAGCACCATCCTGTCCCTCATCTGCCGCAATTACGAGTTCCAGAAGGGCGAAATTCTGATTGACGGCATCGACATCCGCAAAATCAAAATTTCTTCCCTCCGCCGCCATTTTGGACAAATGCTGCAGGATGTTTTCCTCTTTTCCGGCACCATCCGCAGCAACATTGTCCTGCGGGAGGATAACATCTCGGACGAAGAGATCATGCAGGTCTGCCGCTATGTCAACGCTGACCACTTCATCAACAAGCTGGACCACGGCCTGGATGAGGAAGTGCGCGAGCGCGGCAACAACTTCTCCGCCGGTCAGCGCCAGCTGCTCAGCTTTGCCCGCACGATCATCCACAAGCCCAGCGTGATGATTCTGGACGAAGCAACCGCCAACATTGATACCGAAACCGAGCTTTTGATTCAGGATTCTCTGGAAAAAATGCGCACCGTCGGCACCATGCTGATCGTTGCCCACCGCCTTTCCACCATCCAGCACGCGGACAACATCATCGTGCTGTCCCACGGCAAAATTCTGGAGCAGGGCAGCCACCAGGAGCTGCTGGCCCGTCATGGGCGGTACTATCAGCTGTACACCCTGCAATACCACAAAGAACAGCTCAGTTCCTGATTTTATCTTCCATAACAGCAGTGCCCCCTGCAGCAATGCAAAGCTGCCGGGGGCACATTTTATTTTGTTATTTTGCTTTTTTGTCCGCTTCGGCGGTTGTTTTGGGCTGTGCATCCGCTGCCTGTTTCAGGGCTTCCTGCTCAGAAAAATGCTGGATAATTTTATCTTTCGCCAGCTGCAAATGGCGCTTGTTGATGGCCCTTGCCTCGTCCGCATTGTTGGTCAGCAGGCAGTGCACAATATCGCGGTGCTCTTCCATCGATTCATTAAAGCGCTGGGTACTTGTCAGCGAATAAATACGGAACTGCTGGTTCAGCGAATGGATCCTTGCATACATGGATTCCAAAAGGCTGTTGCCGCACAGTTCAATCAGCAGCCCGTGCAGCTTAGAATCCATATCCGTGTAGGCACGCAGGTTCTTTTGGGCGTGCAGCCGCTCCATCTCGTTCAGGCAGTCGATCAGCTGCTGCATATCCGCCGTGGTCAGGTGGTGCTGCAGCTTGCTGATGGCGTAATCTTCCAGCAGAACGCGCAGGTCAAAAATTTCCTCAATGTCCCGCGCGGTAAACTCTTTTACAAACACACCCTTGTTGGGGATCTCCACCACCAGCCCGTCCGAAGCCAGCTGGCGCAGTGCTTCCCGGATGGGGCTGCGGCTCACGCACAGGCGCTCTGCCAGCTCGTTTTCCTGCAGCCACTGGCCGGGAGCAAATCTTCCTTCGCAGATATCATCCTTCAGGATCTGATACACCTGATTGCGGATCGTTTTGATTGGGCGGCGTTCCATAGCTCTTTCCTTCACTTTCCCTTGTGCGGGTTGGCCCCCGCAGCGCATCCGTATTAACCGGAGATATTTCTATTATTCTATCACACGTTTTGCCCTTGTGCAACGCAGTCTCCCTTATTTTTCTGCCTTTTTACCTATATTTTTATGTGTTTTACAAAAGTTCTTCTTGCAATTTGTATAATCTATTACTATAATAAAATTGTTTTTATCTTGCCCGCCGCTTTTGTTCCGGCAGGGTATCCCATGTTTTCCTGGGGTGTATCTGAAAAGTCGAAAATTTAGGGCAACACCGCACAATTCCCGCCTTGCGGCTTAAGCACCGCTCCGGCAGCTGCGGCACGGCATCTGCGTTGC
>OOCB01000841.1_pt1 | contig 46307 bp, 40 predicted proteins | sample 1671351 | NCBI WGS metagenome assembly OOCB01 (sample SAMN06348148, study PRJEB24527) | human gut metagenome | biome: human gut; feature: ankylosing spondylitis patient; material: feces | host: Homo sapiens | place: China | collected 2015-10 | reverse complement strand
AGCGTCTTTAGGCGCAGTTTGGCAACAGGGGGTTATACCCCAAGAGCAAACCACCCGTTGGACGGGTGGTCCTGATTTTCTCGCATACAAATTCCGCATCGCCCGTTTACGTCGCGTTGAAAAGGCTATACTACCAAGTATTAGCATGATCTCATATGAGAATAGCGACAAAATAGGAGGATGTGAAGACATGGAATTTGGTATGGTCATCATGTTGATTCAGTTATTTTTTGGAGTGGTGATTGGTTTGTATTTCTGGAACCTGCTGCGTGGTCAGAAAACAAACCGCAGTGCCGTTGAGCGTGAATCTCGCAAGGAACTGGAGAAGCTGCGCAAGCTGCGTTCGATCTCACTCACCAAGCCGTTGTCGGAGAAGACGCGTCCAGCTACCATTAACGATATTGTTGGGCAAAAAGACGGGCTGCGTGCCCTTAAAGCTGCTTTGTGCAGTGCTAATCCGCAACATGTTATCATTTATGGCCCTCCCGGAGTCGGGAAGACAGCCGCGGCAAGGGTCGTTTTGGAAGAGGCTAAGAAGAATCCAACATCGCCTTTCAAGCCAGACGCGAAATTCACGGAGTTGGATGCAACAACAGCTCGTTTTGATGAGCGTGGTATTGCGGACCCCTTAATTGGTTCGGTCCACGATCCGATATATCAGGGAGCAGGAGCCATGGGCGTTGCAGGTATTCCCCAACCGAAACCGGGCGCTGTCACGAAAGCGCATGGGGGAATGCTTTTTATTGATGAGATTGGTGAATTGCATTCGATTCAGATGAATAAGCTGTTGAAAGTGTTGGAGGATCGCAAGGTGTTTTTGGAGAGTGCGTACTATAACTCGGAAGACACGCATACTCCTGCTTATATCCACGATATTTTTCAAAATGGCCTGCCGGCCGATTTCCGCCTTGTTGGAGCAACGACACGTTCGCCTCATGAACTGCCACCAGCTCTGCGTTCCCGCTGCATGGAAGTTTATTTCCGTCCTTTGTTGCCTGAGGAGATTGGGCGAATTGCAGAGGATGCTGTTCAGAAAATAGGGTTCAGTCCATGTCCGGATGCCGTTGATGTGGTCAAGCGATATGCAACCAATGGACGTGAAGCGGTCAATATCATCCAGCTGGCTGCTGGACTTGCGCTGACAGAGAAGCGTGAGACGCTTCAGGCGTCTGATGTGGAGTGGGTGGCGGGTAGCAGTCAGATTCAGCCACGACCTGATCGGAAGGTCCCTACACAGCCGCAGGTGGGTTTTGTTAACGGCTTGGCGGTATACGGACCGAATATGGGAACCATTTTGGAGATCGAAGTGTCTGCTGTTCCGGCTCTTAAAGATCAAGGCCGAATCAACATTACAGGCGTTGTGGATGAAGAAGAGATTGGAGGCGGTTCGCGTACACTCCGGCGAAAAAGTATGGCCAAAGGCTCGGTTGAAAATGTGTTAACCGTATTAAAAGCCATGGGTATTCGTCCGAATGATTACGATTTACACGTGAATTTCCCAGGTGGGACACCTATTGATGGTCCATCCGCCGGGATTGCCATGGCGACTGCCATTACATCAGCCATTCAGAGGCGTCCTGTGGATCATGAGACAGCGATGACTGGCGAGATCAGTATTCATGGTCGAGTTAAGCCTATCGGTGGCGTGCTGGCCAAGGTCGAGGCTGCCTTTCAGGCAGGAGCGAAGACCGTTATTATTCCTGCGGAGAACTGGCAGTCCATTTTTGAGAATCTGGATGGCTTGCGCGTTATCCCGGTAGATACGGTGCAGGATGTATTCCGTGAAGTGTTCGCCTGGGTTCCGGAATCACAACAAATGGAACAAACGAAGCTTGCAGAGGAGACAGTTGCACCTGCACCGGAGATTTTTCCACCGGCATCCGCTTCCTATTTGCGTGCGGACGTGCCTCGTCCAGGACAGGTTACAGATTCGGGAAGCTGCTAAGCGCTTCCCTTCATTGGTTTTTTATGTGAACATTTGATAGAATAATGAATGACTACAACCTGAGAGCCATTGGAGGTGCGAAAGCGATGGGACCGAGCAAAGCGAAAGGTCGTCGTTTTCCTTTACTGCCTTTAAGAGGACTTCTCGTCTACCCGAGTATGGTACTGCATCTCGATGTGGGCCGGGAGAAATCGGTCAAGGCTTTAGAAAAAGCGATGGTAGAAGAACATCTGATTCTCCTATGTTCCCAAGCCGAAGTAAATATTGAAGAACCAACACAAGAGGACATTTTCAGAATCGGAACCGTGGCCAAGGTCAGACAGATGCTGAAGCTTCCGAACGGTACGATTCGTGTACTCGTTGAAGGCTTGGAACGGGCTGAAATTATTGAATATACGGACAATGAGGAATATTATGAAGTACTGGCTAAAGAGCTGCCTGAAGAGGAGAATACCCATCCCGAGACGGATGCCTTGATGCGTACCGTTCTGAACCAGTTCGAGAATTATATTAATCTGTCCAAAAAAGTGACACCAGAGACACTCGCAGCGGTGTCTGACATCGAAGAACCAGGGCGTCTGGCCGATGTCATCACGAGTCACCTGTCCTTGAAGATCAAGGATAAACAGGAAATTCTGGAGACCATCGACGTTCGGGAACGTCTGGAGAAATTGCTGGATATCCTGAACAATGAGCGCGAAGTGCTGGAGCTTGAACGCAAGATCAGCCAACGTGTGAAGAAACAGATGGAGAAAACGCAGAAGGAATATTATTTGCGCGAGCAGATGAAAGCGATCCAGAAAGAACTGGGTGAAAAAGAAGGCCGTGCGGGTGAGGTCGAGGAACTTCGCACTCAGATGGAAGAACTCGGCTTGCCGGACAAGGTGAAAGAAAAGGTCGAGAAAGAAATTGATCGACTGGAGAAAATGCCTGCAAGTTCAGCCGAGGGCGGAGTCATTCGCAACTACGTGGATTGGCTGCTTGGCCTTCCTTGGAGTCAGATGACAGCGGATGATCTGGATATCCAAAAAGCCGAAGATGTGCTCAATGCAGATCATTACGGACTGGAAAAACCCAAAGAGCGTGTGCTTGAATATCTGGCTGTCCAGAAGCTCGTCAAGAAGCTCAAAGGGCCAATTCTCTGTCTGGTTGGACCTCCAGGGGTCGGTAAAACATCACTTGCTCGTTCGATCGCCAGATCGCTGGGTCGGGAGTTTGTAAGAATATCTCTTGGCGGCGTGCGGGATGAAGCTGAGATTCGTGGTCACCGACGTACCTATGTCGGCGCCATGCCTGGACGTATCATCCAGGGGATGAAAACGGCAGGGTCACTTAATCCGGTATTCCTGCTGGACGAGATTGATAAGATGGCTTCAGACTTCCGCGGAGATCCTTCCGCAGCGTTACTTGAGGTACTTGATCCGGAACAAAATAATACGTTTAGTGATCATTTTGTAGAATTGCCGTTTGACTTATCCAACGTTATGTTTATAACAACTGCCAACACGGTACACAATATTCCGCGTCCATTGCTGGATCGGATGGAAATGCTCAACATCCCTGGTTATACGGAACTGGAGAAGCAACAAATTGCGAAAAACTATTTGTTGCCCAAACAGAAGCAGGACCATGGTTTGGAAGAAGAGCAATTGGAAATCCCGGATGACGCGTTGTTGCGTGTAATTCGTGAATATACACGGGAGTCAGGTGTGCGTAACCTGGAACAGCAGATGGCTTCGTTGTGCCGGAAAGCTGCCAAGAACATCGTATCTGGTGTGGAAGGTCAGATTAACATCTCATCCGATGAGATCAAAGATTACCTTGGACCTGGCAAGTTCCGTTATGGTATGGCCGAACTGGAAGATCAGATTGGTACCGTAACGGGTCTGGCGTGGACTGAAGTGGGTGTAGATACCCTTATCATTGAAGTGACTGTTGTGCCTGGAACAGGTAAATTGACTCTCACAGGTAAACTGGGGGATGTCATGAAGGAATCGGCACAAGCCGCATTCAGTTACACCCGTTCCAAAGCTACACAGCTTGGAATTTCGCCTGACTTCCATGAGAAGAACGATATCCATATCCACGTTCCGGAAGGAGCGATTCCGAAGGATGGTCCATCTGCCGGGATTACGATGGCAACAGCGTTAATCTCAGCCTTGACGAACAAACATGTGTCCAAGGATATCGCGATGACTGGTGAAATAACACTGCGTGGACGTGTGCTGCCGATCGGTGGTCTGAAAGAGAAATCATTGGCGGCCCATCGTGCCGGCTATAAAAAAATATTATTGCCTAAGGATAACGAACGGGACCTGCGTGACATTCCAGACAGCATCAAGGAAGATGTGGAGTTTGTCCCTGTAGCCCATATGGATCAGGTATTACAGCATGCACTTGTTGAGCAGACAGGAATTCACCTGTAATCCACGTATCCGAAAGGTTCGTATGAAGATTAGACCGTTCTGCGGAGGCTTCGGCGTCCGCTGGAACGGTTTTTTTGGTATGATAGAACAATCCATGGCATAATACCTTCAACAGGTGATGCATAGCACAGGCGTTCAAGAGAGGAAAGATACAATATGAAAGTAAATCAATCTGAATTTATTATCAGTGCCGTTCGGCCTGAACAATACCCCGAGGACGGTCTGCCAGAGATTGCTTTGGCGGGACGCTCCAATGTGGGGAAATCTTCCCTGATCAACCGATTGATCAATCGTAAAAACTTGGCTCGGACGAGCTCAACACCGGGTAAGACACAGCAACTCAACTATTATAAAATTAATCAGGATCTCTACTTCGTCGATTTCCCGGGATATGGCTACGCTAAAGTTTCTAAAGAGCAACGCTTTGCCTGGGGCAAAATGATGGAGAAATATTTGTTGGGACGCGAGGAATTGAAACTGGTCATGCAGATGGTTGATATGAGACATGAACCGTCCAAGGAGGACAAGATGATGAACGAATGGCTTCGTCATAATGGACTGCCTTTGGTTGTTGTAGCCACCAAGATGGACAAGATTCCAAAAACACGCAGAGCCAAATATATCAAAGTCATTAAGGAATCACTTGGTCTTCGTTCAGGGGATTTGTTTGTGCCGTTTTCATCCGAAGAGGGATTGGGGAAAGAAGAGTTATGGGACATCATTACCCGCCATGCCCGCATAGATAAGTATGCACCAGTGCTGGATGCAGAGGGTGCTTCTGATGAGGAAGAAACCAACGGAATTAACGGATAACCGAGATAGTATACCGTTTTAGTGCAGGAAAGTGAGCATGCTAAATGAATCTTTGATGAGATCCAGATTAATTCGGTTTTTTAAGGGATTTCGTGACAATTCATCATCTGGGTCTGGAGAAAAATAACGTTAGGGTAGTGTATAATGAGCATAGGTGCATATTGCCAACAGTACCAAAATTACCGGCCATGCCGGCCTGAAGAATTTTGAGATGACTGCTACATGTGCAGGAAGACAAAACAATCGGGAAAGAATTGAGGGATTTGTATGGCTCAGCGGTTAGCCACAGAGTACGTTAAGGCCACTATGAAATTGTCAGAACCCCAGATGCATCAGTTTTTGCGCATGACAGAAGACGGCAGGCTTCATCACCGGGTTAAGGTGTTGGACAATGGTTGTCAGGAGGTTGTGCTGGGGGATGTAAGTGGAGAAGAAGTGCATTTCCCCTTTGACCGCATAGAAGGGTTTTATATCTGTGAATTATCTTGCCGCCTGGTGAATCTGCATCTGACCAACGTTGTCCGGAAGCTCTTTGTGACTTTTAAGGGTGACGGGGTCGTTCATCGGATCTATAAAGGGTTCACCATGACGTATGTTTATGCTCAAGGCACTGTCCGCAAAATTGTGGAGAAGACCGGGGAGAACACCCGAGTGATCTATGAATACAAAAATACGTTGCTTGAATTGCAACATCTGTTCCAGGCCAGAGATGTAGAACGCGAAATCAACCGTGTGTATGCCGAGATCGATTCACTACTGGACACTAGAAAAGATGCGACTGCTGATCAGCTCCATCAGATTGATGAGACCCTTGCTCGTCATCAAAAACGGTTGTTTGAGCTTGAAGCTTATTAGCTTAAAATTGTATGTTTATAAACGTATATGTATATAATGAATTCCCTTGTATCTTCCGTGCAGTGGCACTCGCCAATGTGGAGGTTGCAGGGGGGTTTTTTGATGTGAGATGGAATATTCCGAATTGAAAATATTTATTTTACAATCTTCTGGAAAAGGGTTGATTTCACTCTGATTCAATGTTATTTTTAATCTCGTTGAAAACAAAATAGGAACCAGGATTCACTCAGGACATTATATGTTGCGAGAGATTTTTCCCTCGGGAAGTGAATGCGTAGGTCCTAGCGGATGAAATTTTTCAAACATTTTATTCCTAGGAAGGGGGAACCGAAGGATGGAATATTCAACTTTCGGAAGACACGTTGCTGTTGATACTTGGGGTGTTGACTTTAATCTACTGAACAATGCAGAGTATCTGGAAGCCCAAATGATTGAAGCAGCAGAGGCATGTGGCGCGACAGTGATGTCCGTACAATCCAAGCAGTTTGATCCACAGGGAGCGACCGTACTTGTACTATTGTCTGAGAGCCATCTCTCCATTCATACGTATCCTGAGAGAGGTTTTGCAGCGATTGATTGTTACACTTGTGGGGAGACTGTAGATCCACAGCTTGCTATTGACTACCTGGTATCCGTATTAAAGCCTGAAACAACGTATGCAAAGAAGTTGGTACGTGGTTTGGGCGAATTGCAAGTTGAAACACCAGACATGAACAACCAGATTGAACGGGTTTAAATAAAAAGTATATTGCATACACAATGTTCACATATCGGGATGGACACATAACCTCCCAAACTCTAATAGTCATGGAATAATTCCATGGCTATTTGTTTTAATATGCGTATCGTTATGAATATTCATAATGGACACTTTTTAACGCATAACGGTGAACTTTGGTGAGACACTACAATAAATGACAGTGCATATGATGATGAACATGGTGATTTCATAAACATTTCATAAAAATGACCCGGTCATGGCTATGATGTGTGATATAATTAACCTTGTCAATCATAAATGGATAGACATATGCAGTAAGCACTTTGATTGGAAATTTATTAGGCAGGTGAACTTGCAATGCACATCGTTGTCGTTGGTTTGAATTATCGCACGGCGCCTGTAGAGGTTAGGGAACGATTCACATTTGCAGAAAAGGATTTGTCTGAAGCGCTGCAGCAGCTCAAGCTGACCAAGAGTGTATTGGAAGGTGTAATCGTAGCCACATGTAACCGTACCGAGTTGTATGTTGTGGTGGACCGTCTTCACATGTGTGGTTATTTTATTCGAACATTCATGGAACAATGGTTTAACGTACCACGGGAAGAATTTACGCAACACTTATATATATATGAAGATGATCAAGCCATGCGCCATTTGTTCCGCGTCATCTGCGGACTAGATTCCATGGTCATTGGTGAGACTCAGATTCTTGGACAGGTGAAACAGGCTTTTCTTAAAGCGCAAGAAGAGAAATCAACAGGTACCTGGTTTAATATGCTGTTCAAACAGGCAGTTACGCTGGGCAAACGAGCACATTCGGAGACTTCCATCGGGGAGAGTGCCGTATCTGTCAGTTATGCTGCTGTTGAACTCGGTAAGAGGATCTTTGGCATGTTCACAGACAAGAAGGTGCTCATTTTGGGTGCGGGCAAGATGAGTGAACTAACCGTGAAACATCTCTATGCCAACGGGGCATCAGAGGTCATCGTGGCGAATCGTACGCTCGCAAGAGCTGAAGAATTGGCAGCCAAGTTCCGGGGTACACCTTGTACGATGGAACAGGCATTAGATCGACTGAATGAAGTTGATATTGTGATTAGTTCGACTGGAGCTGAACGTTATGTGATGGATGCAGCAGTGGTACGGGAGAGCATGAAGCGTCGTCAATCTCGTCCATTGTTCCTGATTGATATTGCGGTTCCACGCGATATTGATCCGGCGATTGGTGAATTATCCAACGTATTTCTCTATGACATTGATGATCTGGAAGGAATCGTGGAGAGCAACCTGGAGATGCGTAAGGTGGAAGCTGCCAAAATTGAGAGAATGATTGAGCTTGAGATGGAGGATTATTACCATTGGCTCAAAACGTTGGGTGTTCGTCCCGTTATTCGGGCTTTGCAGGAAAAAGGTGTCTCCATTCATGAAGAAACGATGGATAGCCTGTTTAATAAACTGCCTGAGCTGGATGAACATCAACGTAAAGTCATTCGTCGTTTGACCAAGAGTATTGTGAACCAAATGACGACAGATCCGATTAATCGGATTAAGGAAATGGCAGGCACGAAGCAAGGTGATGAAGCTCTGCGCATGTTTACTCAGATTTTCGCTCTGGAAGATGCAGTAGAGATGGCCGCTGAAAAAGTGAGTCAGAGTGATGCCACAGCTCTGGCGAAACCGGCCGCTCACCTTAACGAAAACCGGCAAGACCCCGTGCCGGCTTATGCTCCGGCAGGCGTATAAGGCGGGTGGGTAGCTTGACCCTTGCTGAACAAGTTTATGAAGCTCTAATCTATATGTATGCCCTGAGCCTACTGTTCTATTTCTCGGACTGCATTCGACGCAATGCGGGGGCGAAGCGGACAGGCACAGGGTTTCTTGTCGTTGTTTGGGGATTGCAGGTAACGCATGTCATATTGCGCATGTGGACTGAAGGCCATTTCCCCATCTATACCACCTTTGATTTTTTGTTTATATTTTCATTCAGTATTGTGCTGATGTCTCTCGTCATGACTCGCATCCAGCGTTCCGAATTTGTGATTTTGTTGCTGAATGTTGTAGGTTTTTCCGTTACGGTATTAAACCGACTGTGGTTTACGGCCGGAGAGATATCACTGCATAACTGGCAAACGGTACATGGATTACTCATTATGCATATTACCTTGGCGAATCTTGGTTTTGCGGCGTTAACCGTTGCTACGGTATTTGCCATGTTATATCTGTTCCTGCACCGTAAGTTGAAGAAAAAAAAGTGGAATGATACGATGCGGCGGATGCCAAGCCTGGAAGTGATCGGCAAATACATGGATGGTGCTAATTTCATAGGTACACCGCTCCTTGGTGTTTCTGTGATGCTTGCCGTATTATCCATTGTGGCGGAAAGACGCTGGATTCTACTCTTGGATCTCAAAGTTATTGCGACAGGTCTTGCTATAGCCATCTATGTGGGTTACTTCGTATCTAAGAGAAGGAAACAGTTCTCTACAATTATCATGGCAAGATGGACACTGATCGGGTACGGATTTGTCATTATAAGTTTTTTATCCAATGCGTATTCAGCGTTTCATCGTTGGACGGGAGAGTGAAGGGGATGGACCGTTACACGCCGATATTTGTGAATACTTCAGGCAAAAAGTGCTGCGTGGTTGGTGGTGGACGTGTTGCCGAACGTAAAATTAAGGGATTGCTGCATGCTGAGGCACAGATTACGGTCATTAGTCCGGAGCTTACTCCCGTATTAAAACAACTGCATCATGAATCCCGAATTCAATGGATAGACCGGTCCTACCGCAATGGAGATTTGCGGGGGGCCTTTCTCGTATATGCAGCGACTGACCATTCAGAGGTCAATTCAACTGTGGTTCGGGATGCGGAGGCTGCGGGCATATTGGTGAATGACGCAATGTCTTCGGAGCACAGCAGCTTTATTACACCAAGCGTGGTAAGGCGTGGGAGATTAAGTATAGCGATATCCACAGCAGGAGCGGGACCGGCAGCAGCTGCGGAGATACGTGCCACACTCGAACGACAGTTCGGTGATGAGTATGAGACGTACCTTGAGTTTTTGCACCAGATGAGGACTGAGGTGAAGTCACGCGTATCTTCTTCAAGTCTCAGAAGTACGTTGCTTCGGCAATTAACTGAAATGCACATATTAGAAGATATTCGTACAGGCCATTTTCGGTGGTGGACCGAAGAAGAAATCGGGGACTGGATATCCCGTAATCAGGAGGAAGTGTAGATATGCGTACAATTAAAGTTGGAAGTAGACAGAGCGCGCTTGCGCTAACCCAGACAGGTCATGTCATTCAGGATTTACGCGATATTTGTGAGCGGGAAGGATTAGCTTTTGACTTTGAAGTACATAAGATTGTTACCAAGGGAGATCTCATTCTGGATGTAACGTTGTCAAAAGTGGGAGGCAAAGGTCTGTTTGTCAAAGAGATTGAACAGGCGATGCTTGATCGTACGATTGATATGGCTGTGCATAGCATGAAAGATATGCCCTCCGAGTTACCCGAAGGATTAATCAATGGTGCTATTCCCCGTCGTGCAGATCCACGGGATGCGCTGATATCTAATGGTGGACTTACTCTGGATCAACTGCCAGAAGGAGCTAGAGTCGGAACAAGCAGTCTGCGCCGGTCGAGTCAATTAAAGGCCTATCGTCCAGATTTGCAATTGGAATCGATTCGCGGCAATATTGATTCCCGTCTGCGGAAGCTGGAGACTGAAGGATTCGATGCGATTATTCTGGCAGCTGCAGGATTGTACCGTATGGGCTGGGAAGACCGGATCACAGAGTACCTGACGGAAACAGCTTGCCTTCCGGCAGTGGGTCAAGGCGCGCTTGGTATCGAATGTCGTGAAGACGATGAGGAACTGTTGCACTTACTGCAGCTGTATAACGATCCCGAGACAGCATTTCCTGTACAGGCGGAACGCCGTTTTCTCAGTGTATTAAATGGGGGCTGCCAGGTTCCGATTGGTGCTCATGCGGTGTGGGTGCCTCAGCAAGATGCAGATTCCCTGAATGGTGAAAACACGTTACAATTAACAGGTATGGTCGGCACGCCGGATGGTGGACTGATTCTTAAGGAAGCTATGATCGGCAAGGACCCGGTTCGTCTGGGTGAAGAAGTGGCGTGGAGATTGATCGAACGGGGAGCAGAGCAGATACTGGCAGAAGTTAGGGGATGAAGACATGGTGGGAAAGGTCTTTTTGGTAGGGGCAGGTCCTGGGGATGCAAAGCTGATTACGGTAAAAGGGTGGGAATCCATCGGGAAAGCCGATGCTGTAGTCTATGATCGTTTGGCAAGTCCGAGATTGTTGAAACAAATGAAACCCGGCGCAGTCAAGATTTACGTGGGCAAGCGCCCGGATCGGCATACGATGAAACAGGAAGAGATCAATCAACTGTTGGTTGATCTGGCTCTTGAAGGCAAGGTTGTGGTTCGGCTTAAGGGCGGCGATCCAACTATCTTTGGACGCGTGGGCGAAGAGGCGGGTTTGCTGCACAAAAACGGAATTCCGTTTGAGATTGTACCTGGGGTTACCGCTGCAATAAGTGTACCTGCGTATGCTGGAATTCCTGTGACTCACCGTGACTATGCATCTTCCATCTCTATTATTACGGGGCACGAGAGTCCGGACAAGCTTGATCGCAGTATCCATTGGGATAAAGTGACGAATGCAACGGGCACACTTGTATTTATGATGGGGGTTGCCAAAATTGGATATATCAGCGAACAATTGATTCGTCATGGTCGTCCAGCGCAAACACCGGTAGCTCTGATTCGTTGGGGAACACGAGCGGAACAGGATACCCTTACAGGTACCCTTGAAGATATAGAAGCTAAAGTGATCGCAGCCAATTTCCAACCACCAGCTGTTATTGTGGTGGGAGATGTCGTCAATCAGCGGGAACAATTGAAATGGGCAGAAGCGCTGCCGCTATTTGGCAAACGAATTCTGGTAACCCGTGCTCGCAGTCAGGCGAGTGAACTGGTGAATCGCATTGAGGAACTCGGCGGCGAACCGTATGAGTTTCCGGTTATTGAGACGGTCATGCCATCCAGTGAATCTGCCAAGCAAAGTGTCAAAGACGCCTTCAGTGCTTTAAATACCTATGACTGGGTGTTTTTCACAAGTGTGAACGGCGTGGAGTTTTTCTTCCGCCATCTGGAACAGGAAGGCAAGGATATTCGCTCGGTTCATCAAGCGAGAATTACTGCCGTAGGACCTTCCACAGCGGACGCTTTGCGCAAACATGGCATCGTAGCTGAAGTTGTCAAAGGTCCTTTCCAGGCCGAAGGCATGCTTGAGGCTTTTGAAAGCGAATTGAAGGAAGGTCAGAGAGTATTGCTTCCGCACGGTGATCTGGCACGTACGTGGTTACGTGATCAGTTGAGAGAACGAGGACTTCAGGTAACCGAAGCCATCACCTACGATACGATCCTTGCTGGTGAGGATGATGACGAACTGCTCAAGCTACTTGAAGAAGGTGGAATTCATGCGGTGACCTTTACAAGTTCATCGACGGTTACCAACTTCATGAGTATGTTGAAACGTATGGGGTTGCAAGACCCACTGCCTTTATTGAAAGATGTGGAGGTTGCGTGTATCGGGCCTGTTACAGCGAAAACGGCAGAAGCCGCTGGACTAAAGGTTACACTGATGGCAGAGGAAGCAACGATGGATAGCTTGATCACAGTGCTATGCGACTGGAAACGGACAGGCACCAAAGAAGGCGCTCTTCGAAATTAATACACATGTAATCATGTCAACATATGAAGCGTGCTGAATTCGATAGGATACCAGCGCGCTTCCCTTTTTGCTCTATTTAACTTTCAGGGAGGTTTTACACGTATGAGTTTTCCAATTGTACGGCATCGCCGTTTACGTCAATCCACAGGTATTCGCAATATGGTCAGAGAGACCCATCTAACCGTGGATGATTTTATTCAACCAATCTATGTTACGTATGGAGAAAATGTAAAATCTGAAATTAAATCCATGCCTGGCGTATTCCGCTTCTCGCTGGATCGTCTTCAGGAGGAAGTAACGGAAATTGCCGAGCTGGGAATTCCAGCCGTGTTATTGTTTGGTATTCCCGAGACTAAGGACAGTGTGGGTTCATCTGGCTTTGCTGAAGATGGCATTGTGCAGGAAGCGACGAGATTGATCAAATCCTGGTACCCGGAACTGCTGGTTGTTGCGGATACTTGTCTGTGTGAATTCACGGATCACGGTCACTGCGGTATGGTACACACCGTGGAGATTGACGGTCACATCTGCGGAGATGTGTTAAATGACGAATCACTGGATCTACTCGTGCAAACGGCAGTGTCTCAAGCCAAAGCAGGAGCGGACATTATTGCACCATCCAACATGATGGATGGATTTGTACAAGCGATCCGCGCGGGGCTGGATGAGAATGGATTCAGTCACATTCCGATTATGTCTTACTCTGTTAAATATGCATCCGCGTTCTATGGTCCATTCCGTGAAGCTGCGGATTCCACACCACAATTCGGAGACCGCAAGTCATATCAGATGGACCCGGCGAACGCGCGTGAAGCCTTGCGTGAAGCAGAGACGGATGTGCTCGAAGGAGCGGATATGCTAATGGTTAAACCTTCGCTGTCCTATCTTGATGTCATGCGTACGATTAAGGATCAATTTGATCTTCCGCTTGTTGCCTATAATGTAAGTGGCGAGTATGCCATGGTGAAGGCGGCGGCGATTCAAGGCTGGATCGATGAGAAAAAAGTTGCCATGGAAATCCTGCTCAGCATGAAACGCGCAGGTGCAGATATGATCATTACCTACTACGGAAAAGACGCTTCACGCTGGTTGGCTGAGAAATAAAATAAATTACATTGAGGAGGATATTCATGACTGCACAACAAGGTAATCGTCGCAATGATGAGCGCTCACGCAGCGCGTTTGAGGAAGCGAAGCAGTACATACCCGGGGGTGTGAACAGCCCTGTACGCGCATTCAAATCGGTGGGACTTACTCCGATCTATGCAGAACGTGGTGAAGGGTCCAAAATCTACGATATTGATGGCAATGTTTTTATTGACTATGTGGGATCCTGGGGCCCACTCATTATGGGACATGCACACCCTGACGTTGTAGAAGCTTTGCGTGAGACAGCCCTCAAAGGAACAAGCTTTGGTGCGCCTACCTTGCTGGAGACCGAGATGGCAAAACTGGTCTGTGAGCGTGTACCTTCTATCGATATCGTGCGGATGGTTAATTCTGGAACTGAAGCAACGATGAGTGCCATTCGACTGGCACGCGGGGTAACCGGACGCAGTAAAATTCTGAAGTTTGAAGGATCATATCATGGACATGCAGACAGCTTGCTGATCAAGGCTGGCTCAGGTGTTGCAACGCTGGGTCTTCCAGATAGTCCAGGCGTGCCTGAAGGCGTAGCTGTGAATACCATTACGGTGCCTTATAACGATCTGGAGTCCGTGAGACTTGCTTTTGAACGTTATGGTGAAGAACTGGCCGCTGTTATTGTGGAGCCTGTGGCAGGTAACATGGGGGTTGTTCCTCCGGCTTCCGGTTTCCTTGAAGGGCTGCACAGTTTGACGACCCAATATGGCAGCCTGCTTATTTTTGACGAAGTCATGACCGGTTTCCGCGTAGGGTTGAACTGTGCTCAGGGACGGTATGGGGTTACACCTGACCTGACTTGTCTGGGTAAAGTTATCGGTGGCGGCCTCCCGGTTGGCGCTTATGGTGGTCGTCGGGATCTGATGGAACAGATTGCTCCAACAGGACCAATCTATCAGGCAGGTACATTGAGCGGGAATCCGCTGGCTATGGCAGCAGGGTATACAACGCTCAAATTGTTAACACCAGAGGTCTATGACCGTCTGGAGACATTGTCTGCACGTCTGCAAGCCGGATTCGAGAAAAATGCAGCTGAGACGGGTATTGCGATAACCATTAACCGTGTGGGTTCCATGGTTTGTCCATTCTTCAGTGCCGTTCCAGTAACCAATTATGATATTGCCAAAGAAAGCAATCTGGATCAATTCCGTCGTTATTTTGCGGCCATGATTGATCAAGGTGTGAGTGTTGCGCCTTCGCAATACGAAGGTATGTTTGTCTCTGGTGTGCATACGGAGCAGGATATTGACGATACGATTGAGGCGAATCGTAAAGCTCTTCAATCGCTATGACCATCAAAAGTTGGAAACGCCGCGGGGAATGGCTTGAGCTGATGCCAGGGAAAGCCGTAACAGGCAGCTCGGACAAACCGATGGCCGCAGAGCAATGGTTATTGTCTGAGCTTCAGTTTCCGGAGAAACTGCTCCGTCAGCTGAAAGCAAACCAAGGAATACAACTTGCAGGGGACCGGCTTCGGCTGGCCCTTTTTGCGTCCCAGCCAATCGATGTTGAGCCACGCTGGGCTGATGTGGATGTATTATATGAGGATGATTTCTGTCTGGTTATGCACAAACCGGCAGGCATGAAACTGCATCCAGATGGAAGCCGTGCTGATCAGGCGATCACGCTGGATCATGTGGTTGCCTCTTATTATGAAATGAACGGAATCCAGGCGAGCGTTCGCCATGTTCATCGACTGGATGAGGATACAACCGGACCTGTCCTGTATGCCAAAAATGCTTTTGCCCTCGCCAAACTGGATGAAGCGATGCGTCGTAAAGAGATTGGCCGCCATTATGTAGCTATTGCAGGTGGACAAATTCCCCTTGAACTCCACAAAATTGATGCTCCGATTGGCAAGGATAGACATCACAAGCAGCGCAGACGTGTCTCGGAAGGTGGACAGGAAGCTGTTACTCATGTGGAGACCGTCGAAGTGTGGGAAAGAGCAACCCTTGTACGATTAAAGCTGGATACAGGACGAACACACCAAATTCGTGTACACCTGAGTTACGCGGGACACCCGCTCATTGGTGATTCGTTGTATGGTGGTAGAGCGGATGCCATTGGGCGACAAGCACTTCATGGAGAGATGCTTAAGTTTAGTCATCCGTTAACCGGAGCGATGATTGAAGTGAACGACCGTTGGCCATCCGACTTCACACAATTGGCAGAGCGAGAGGGGTCTTACTAGTACACTATATAAGTTCGACTAACTATTTACACGAAAACGGAAAGGACAGAAACAACCAGAAGAAGTAAAGCGTTCGCCTAAAAGCTTTCTGAAAGAAAGCTACTTCGGAAGCATAAGCTATCCCCGGTTTTTCCCTTTGAAGAAGGGAATCAAAAAAAATCTGGGGATAACAGTGATCGGAAGGTTGTTCTGTCATTGGAGTGACAGTGTAAATAACCATGAGTTGAACATATATAGCAAGGTTTTTCAAAAGGTGGCATGCTCCTCTCATTCAAGGCATATAGATGGGGTAACGAAGGATTTGGACCATGGATCAGTCCCATGAGAAGGATCATGGTGAACATATGCCGAAAGGAGGACGCCACCTTTGTTGAATCAACCTTATGGTTTGCGGTTCGATATTTATGAGCGCGTTCATTTGTCTGAGGGAGTCCCTGCGATTGAGGAACTGGAGGAGATTGAACTATACCCGCGCATTCAAGTCATAGGGCAGGATGATCATGCCACGTTAAGAGGACATCTTTTACTTACAGGTGCGTACAGAGGAGAGAATGAGGCTTCAGAGGAGCTCAAACATTTCATTCCCGTGGAGATCACAGTGCCGCTGAACCGGGTCAGATCGATTGAGGATATTTCCATCGAGATCGAAAATTTTGACGTGGATCTGTTATCCAATCGCAGTCTGAACATTACAGGCGTGTTGTCGCTACGAGGTATCGAAGGTTTTCCTGTTGAAGAGCCACAAGTGTGGTCAGCAGATGAGTTTACAGTTGTTCATTCACCTGATGCTCAGCAATCGAACCGTTCCGATGAAGCAGCACAGGCAGGTAGCGATCCCAACACATTTGCACAAGAGTACCTGCTCCAGCGGAGTGAGGAAGAGAGACTTACGAATGCAGCAGAACTTGCATATGGTGCTCCGGAATTCGCTGACCTGTCCACACGGGAAGAGACATTAAGGAATAGCGAAGAATGGCAGCAGGATTATGCGAATGCGTCATCCGCAGAGCCACTTCAATCTGAGGAGCTAAGTGCGGAGTACGCTAACGAAAACAGACAACCTGATGCAAATGAAGATCCCGCATCACTGACAGCGAATGGAGATGAATTGGCATCTCATGAGCAATACAGCGAACCTTCTCCGATCTCGTCATTTATGGCTGAGACCGCAGATCGATTAGCTTCTTACCCTGAGTCGGAACCATTGTTGCCTCTGGAAGATGAGTCTTCGGGTTGGTCCGAGCCTTCCGTGGATGCATTGCCTGCGAACTCGAGAAGTGCAGATCAAGCAGTCTCAGAGCCTACTGCTCAATCATCTAATGAGTTGGCATCACCGGATGTACCGGACGCACCAGAGGTATGGCACTTCGAATCAGCGAGATCTGTACCTCAGCAGGAGAATCAGGCAGTTGCCGATGTTCCGGTTGAATCACAGGCGGAGAACTGGCAAGGTGTATTTGCTTCGTCCGAACCAGGCAACGCTGAGGAAGACCGGCCGTCTTTTGAAGCGACTGGGGTAGACGAGTTCGTACAGAACGAAGCATTTGTTCCTGAACCTGTGGCTGAGACGGAAGACAAGCCGGAGCTGAAGGTTGCTTTTGGCAGCAAAAAAGAATCCGCACCACGGCAAGAAGAGGGCGTAGGTATCTCTTCTTTGTTATCCTCCGGTAGAGCGGCACGCGATGCTGAAGTGGAGCGAGGCGATGAGGTTCCTGCGGGTGTGGTACAGGAAGAAACGTATCCAGCTGATGATGTGGAATGGAAGAACCTGTTCCTGGGAACGATCGTGGACCAGACCCCGTTCCGCAAGGTGAAACTTTGCATTGTTCAGCGAGAAGATACACTGGATGCTATTGCAGATCGATATCAATTGAGCACGAGGGAACTTCAGTTGTATAACCGATTATCTGAGCAGGTTGTGGAAGAAGGGCAGATATTGTACATCCCTTAATCCGTAGTTAAAGCCTTCGTTACGACCCGTGATCCCCTTGAGGATTGCGGGTTTTTGCATGATTCGTCCTAAACCTGCATTCCAGCGCTCTTTATCCGCTGTTGTCAGGTTGACTATCGCGCACGAGCAAGGTATGATGTGTGTAGGTTTTTTGAAGAACAACGTGGAACGGGAGTAGTAGACAGTATGACCTTTCAGAGAGTGGAATTGCAACGCTGTGAGATTCCGCAGGAACCAACTGATCGAAGTCGCCCGGGAGTTGCCTGTTTGAATACAAGGGATGAATGAGATCTATCGTCATTTATTACTGAGGTAGGATGGGCCGGTAGCAGCCGTTATCTGCTTGAAGTGTCACGTCATGTACAGAGGGTGAAGTCTATCTTGCTGTAGGCGTGAAACAAAGGTGGTACCGCGAAAGCTAACCTTTCGTCCTTTGATGGATGAAAGGTTTTTTTTGTTTTTTTTGGCGAAGATGATGAAGTAACGGAGGAATGACACATGTCTGAGGAAAAAAAATCAGCTGCAACAGAAATGCCGACCACTTACGATCCTAAGGCGGCAGAGGATAAATGGTACTCCACCTGGATGGAGCGTGGATATTTCAAAGCCGGTCAACGTAAAGATGCCGAGCCGTATACGATTGTAATTCCACCCCCAAATGTGACCGGGATGCTGCACATTGGGCATGCGCTTGATTTTACACTGCAGGATATTCTGATCCGCACCAAACGGATGCAAGGTTATGACGCACTGTGGCTTCCGGGTTCCGACCATGCAGGTATTGCTACCCAAACCAAAGTGGAGCAGAAGCTGCGTGAAGAAGGTCTGACTCGTTATGATCTGGGACGTGAGAAGTTTCTGGAGAAGGTATGGGACTGGAAAGATCAATATGCCACTACCATTCGTCAGCAATGGGGCAAAATGGGATTGTCGCTTGATTACTCACGTGAACGTTTTACGCTGGATGAAGGTCTGTCCCAAGCGGTTCGTAAAGTATTTGTTCAACTGTATGAAAAAGGCCTTATTTACCGAGGCAAACGTATCATTAACTGGGACCCGGTGAACCGGACAGCTCTGTCCGACATTGAGGTTGAATATAAAGAGGTTCAGGGTCACCTGTACCATCTGCGGTACCCGCTCAAAGACGGAAGTGGCTACGTTACAGTGGCAACAACGCGTCCTGAAACGATGCTGGGTGATACAGCGGTTGCTGTTCATCCGAAAGATGAGCGTTATGCAGATATGATTGGTAAAGTACTTGTACTGCCTATCATTGGACGCGAAATTCCAATTATCGCTGATGATTATGTGGATAAAGAGTTTGGAAGTGGTGCAGTTAAAATCACACCTGCGCATGATCCAAATGACTTTGAAGTAGGTCTTCGTCATGATCTGCCTCAGATTACGGTAATGGATGAGAGCGGCACAATGAATGCTGAGGCAGGCAAGTATCAGGGACTGGATCGCAGTGACTGCCGCAAGCAGATTGTTGCTGACTTGAAAGAGCAGGGCGTATTGATCAACATTGAGGATCACACGCATCAGGTTGGACACAGTGAACGTACCGGAGCTGTTGTTGAGCCGTATCTGTCTACACAGTGGTTCGTTGAGATGAAGCCACTTGCAGAGAGAGCGATTAAGAAACAACAGAGCGGCGAAGGGGTTAATTTTGTTCCAGACCGTTTTGAGAAAACCTATCTGAACTGGATCGAGAACGTTCGTGACTGGTGTATTTCCCGTCAACTGTGGTGGGGACATCGTATTCCTGCCTGGTATGATGAGGAAACGGGTGAAATCATCGTATCTGCTGAAGATCCAACAACGCTGCCAGAGTATGCTGGACGCAAGCTCAGACAGGACGAAGACGTACTCGATACTTGGTTTAGCTCCGGCTTATGGCCATTCTCCACACTAGGCTGGCCGGAAGATACGGAAGACCTGAAACGTTATTATCCGACAAGTGTACTTGTGACAGGGTATGACATCATATATTTCTGGGTTGCACGTATGATTTTCACTGCATTGGAATTCACCGATGAGATTCCGTTCAAGGATGTGCTGATGCATGGTCTTGTTCGTGATGCAGATGGACGCAAAATGTCCAAATCACTGGGCAACGGTGTAGATCCGCTGGATGTGATTGAGAAATACGGCGCAGATGCAATGCGTTACATGATCTCAACCAGCAGCACGCCAGGTCAGGATCTCCGTTTCCGTTGGGAACGGGTGGAACAGGCTCGTAATTTCGCCAACAAGATATGGAATGCTTCGCGCTTTGCATTGATGAATCTGGAAGGATTCACCTATGAGGAACGTGACATCAGCGGAGAGCTTGGTACAGCGGATTATTGGATTTTGCACCGTCTTAACGAAACTTCCCGCGATATTACGCGTCTAATCGAAGCGTATGAATTTGGGGAAACGGGTCGTGTGTTATATAACTTTATCTGGGATGACCTGTGTGACTGGTACATCGAGTTTGCTAAGCTGTCCTTCTATGGGGAAGATCCGGTTGCCAAGAAGAAAACACAATCCGTGCTTGCTTATGTGCTGGATCAGACCATGCGCCTGATTCATCCGTTTATGCCATACATCTCGGAAGAGATCTGGCAGCATCTGCCGCATGAAGGTGAGACGATTACGCTGGCATCATGGCCGGTATATGATCCTGCTCTTGAGAACCCAGAGGCTGTTGCCGAGATGAACCTGCTCATGGATACCATTCGTGCAGTTCGAAACATTCGTGCAGAAGTTAACGTGCCGATGAGCAAAAAGATCGAGCTGATGGTCAAAGCAAACAGTCCTGAGACGTCCAGCATCATTGAGCGTAACAGTCACTACATCAAACGTTTCTGTAATACGTCCGAGTTCGATAGTGGGCTGGATTTAAACTCACCGGATAAGGCAATGACTGCGATCATTACGGGGGCAGAACTATACTTGCCGCTCGCAGGTCTTATTGATATCGAGCAGGAAGTGGCACGTTTGGAGAAAGAGTTGGAGAACCTTGAGGGCGAAGTTCTCCGTGTAGAGAAAAAGCTGGCGAACGAAGGCTTTGTAGCCAAAGCTCCTGCCAAAGTTATTGAGGAAGAGCGCGCCAAGCAAGCAGATTATTCCGATAAACGGGATAAAGTGATTGCACGAATCAAGGAACTTAAAGGTTAATATATGTGGGTCGGATGGAGAGCCATTATGCCATCCGGCCGCTTTTTTCACTCAAACTCGGGACCGAAGGTGAATCAGATGACGGAATTAGACGGGACAGATGCAACAGCTCCTTTACTTACGTACAACGAGGCCGTGGACTGGATCAATGGCCTTATTCCTTTTGGCATCCGACCTGGATTGGAACGAATCGAGAGTCTGATGTCCATGTTAGGCAATCCACACCAACGTCTCAAATTTATTCATGTCGCGGGAACGAACGGCAAAGGTTCGACTTGCGCTTTTTTGACGTCAGTGCTTCTTCAGGCTGGATATGATGTGGGTACCTTTACGTCGCCTTATATCACCAAGTTTACAAACCGTTTTCAATACAACGGTGAGGATATTCCTGAAGAAATCCTGCTTAAGCTCTCGAACCGATTACATCCACTGGTCATGGGAATGGCCTCCACTCCGCTTGGATCACCCACAATGTTTGAGGTGTCCACGGCTCTGGCGCTTCTGTACTATGCAGAGGAGTGTTACCCTGACGTTGTGGTATGGGAGACGGGGCTAGGGGGAAGGATGGACGTAACGAATATTGTCGCACCTGTTGTGTCCGTCATCACCAACATTGGTATGGATCATACGGATGTGCTTGGAGATACGATTGAGCAGATTGCTGGAGAAAAGGCAGGTATTATCAAGCCGGGAGTACCCGTTGTGACTTGCGCGACTCAACCCGAAGCTGTGAAGGTGATTCAGGAGAAAGCACAGCAGCTTCAATCAAGCGTGTATTTGGCTGGAGATCAATTCTCATATCATAGACTGGACAGCAATGAGAACGGACAATCTTTTCATTTTACAGGCCCGTTCCGTGATCTGGACGTTCGCATACGCATGCAGGGTTCACATCAATGTGACAATGCAGCGGCCGCACTTATGGTGCTTGAATTGCTTAGACAATACATGGCATTTATGCTGGATGACAACGATATTGCACTTGGACTGGAGAATGCTTTCTGGGCAGGAAGATTCGAAAAAGTCGTCGATGAACCCCGAATTGTGCTTGATGGAGCACATAATCCGGAAGGGGCAGAGTCACTGGCCAAGAGCATTATGGATGTCTATCCGTACAACAAGTTAATTTTGATGATGGGTATGTTGGCAAATAAGCATCACGAAGCGTATTTGCAGCATATACTGCCACTAGTGGATACGCTGATCCTGACCGAGCCAGATTTCCGACGCAAAATGGATGCAGCCGAATTGCTGCAGATTGTCGAACGGGTACGTCCCGCCATTGCGAAGCAGGAACTGGAAATCATCGTCGAGCCCGAATGGGCAAAGGCACTTGATCTATTGAAGTCACGGACGGAAGCGGAAGATCTGGGGGTGGTCTCCGGCACACTGTACCTGATTGCGGATGTGCGGGCAGCCCTTTTGCATCAAACCGATTCTGAAAAAGGTTGGTGAAAGTTTTGTTAAATACATCGGAACACGTTCATTTTATAGGGATTGGCGGATATGGCATGAGTGCCATCGCAAGAGTTATGTTGGAAATGGGATACACCGTTACCGGATCGGATGTCGCTTCACAGGAGTTGACCGAGAAGTTGGCAGCCAAGGGAGCGAAAATATATATTGGACATACGGCAGAGCACGTCACTGGAGCAGATCTTGTTGTCTACTCTACAGCAGCGCCTGCTGATAATGTGGAACGGGTAGCAGCTGCAGAGCTGAACATTCCGATCCTGCATCGTTCCCAGATGCTTGCACGTTTGTTGAACGAACGTAAAGGTGTGGCTGTAGCTGGGGCTCATGGTAAAACAACCACTTCATCCATGATTGCACTTGTTATGGATAAATGTGATACAGATCCGACATACATTATTGGCGGAGAAATCATGAATGTGGGTACCAACGCGAAGGCCGGTCAAGGCGACTGGGTAGTCGCTGAAGCGGACGAGAGCGATGGTTCATTTTTGCAGTACCATCCATGGCTTGGTATTGTAACCAATATTGAGGCAGATCATCTGGAGAATTACAACAGTGATTTTGAGGAGCTCAAAAGGGCTTATGTGCAGTTCCTGAGCCAGATTCGTCCGGAAGGAACAGCGATTGTGTGTTCTGACGACGAGAATGTTCAAACGATTTTGCCAGAACTCAAGTCACGGATTACAACCTATGGTATTGATCGTGCTGCAGATTATACGGCAACGGATATTGTATTGGGCGATCGCCGTATCTCCTTTACGATGAATCATCAGGGTGCTGCTATGGGCACGGTGGAATTATCAGTGCCGGGTAAGCATAACGTTTATAATGCGATGGCTACTGTGATTACCTGTCTGGAAGCAGGCATTCCATTTGAGAAGATTGTGGCAGCTATCATCCAGTTCCATGGAGCCAAACGTAGATTCCAGGTATTGGGCGAGGCGCGCGATATGCTGATCATCGATGATTATGCTCATCACCCGACTGAGATTGAAGCTACAATTAGTGCCGCCAAAGCAACGGGCAAACGCATTATTGCGGTATTCCAGCCACAGCGTTATACGCGGACGTTCTTCCTGCTGGATGCGTTCAGTCGTGCTTTCGCGGAAGCGGATGAGGTGCTTATTACGGACATCTATTCTCCTGCGGGCGAAAAACAGATCGAAGGGGTAACCTCAGCCCGACTGGTTGAACTGATCGTTCAAAACAGTAATGCTTCTGCACGTTACCTTCCTACAAAAGAAGAAGTGGTAGCTGATCTGCAACATCGTCTGCAGCCAGGAGATCTTGTGATTACGATGGGCGCAGGTGATATTTGGAAAGTCGGCGATACACTTGCCAAAGGTTTGAAATAGATCAATTGAGAAATCGCCTGTCTTCGATACGAAGCAGGCGTTTTTTGCGTTATATGGAATGTATTCTCCAGTCTCTGCATATAGCTTATATAAATGGGACAAAGGAGAGGGTACGGGTGAGCAATGCTAGAATGACGTTTCGCTTCGGGGATCATGAGTCGGACAAGCCTGAAAACAAGAGGATATCTGCGTCCAGTCCATTGGTGACGTTAAGTGAAGAATTACCGCATAATCAACCGCTAACGCCTAAGATGGATACAACCCCATCATGGACGCCTGAGGATATCCCCGGAGACTGGGGAGAGACGGTGCTGACAAGCTCTACTGTACCTGAACCTGACGAACGGGTGAGTCATGATTCGAACTTGAACTTGGATGAGGCCCATTATTTTGGGAACCGTTCCGGTTACGGTTATGTTAATCACACCGATAATCCGGAGGAAGAGCGTCGTGATCTGCCCAATATCCATGATGATCAAGGCCACGACTGGCTTGCAGATTCGGAGAACTATTCCTATAAACGCAATCGCCCTCCAAGGGGATGGAAAATGATTGGTTCTGTCACTGGGGCACTTGTTACCGGAGCGCTTTTTGGTATGGTTATTCTTTCGTTTTTTAATAAAGAAGGAGCCGCGAAGCCAGGCGATCTTCTGCCCGTCAATCAGGCAGTTTCTACTGTGACGGGTCAGGAGGGGACTGCAGGTACAGAACAGCAACTTCAGACAGCTACGACTGGCAGCACGTATTATGCACTTCAATACGGTGTATTCAGTTCTCCTGAACGTGCTGAGCAGGCCAAGCTTGAGCTCGCTCAGGCAGGTATAGCCGCAGGTTCTGATCCTGAAGACGGCAATCGAGTATATGCAGGCATTTCGGCTGATCGTGAAGAGGCCAAGCTACTTAGCTCCAGGCTAAAAGCCCAGGGAGTTGAACTGTATGTCAAGGAGATTGTGAACCCTGAGATCAATCCGGCTATATTCGGTGGCAAGCAAGAGGATGTGCAGCTTTTCTTCACAAACAGTTCTGCACTGGTGGAACAATTATCTACCTTGTCCATTCAGCAGCTGGGACAGTCTGTTCCGGCAGCAGTTTCTACAGAAACGATGACCGCGATTCAAAATAAGCACGAGTCATGGCTGACGGGATTGAATAGTCTTACACCTGGCCTGACCGCAGATGTACAACCTATTATTGGTGGAATGGAGAAATCAATGAACAGTGCAATTACGGCTATAGCGGAGTACAACAAAAACCCGGATGATGTACACATGTGGTCCGTGCAGTCCGATCTGATGGAATATGTACTACAGCAGAAAAAATGGCTCGAAGCGATAAAGCAGTAACATGCTCTTTCCCATAACAACGCTTGGAAATACCCATCCGGCAAGGAACTGGAAATAGTTCCCCTTGCCGGATTTGTGTTTGTATTGACGTACAAAACCCCGTATAATAATGTGGGTGTCAAAAAATGGCGAGGGAAGATTACCGATGAAAAAAAACTTCGGCATGTTATTGCTGTTTCTGCTGCTCGGCTGGATGGCCGGAGCGTGGATCGCCAAGGCACTGCAGCCTGTAAAGGCAGTAGCCTTTCTTACGAAAGCCACGACCATACGTTGGTCGCCACAGGCTGATCTGGATATTATCAGTTATGATATTTCACTTCAATTTCAAATGAGCCTTCTGAGTCTGATCGGTATGATTGCCGCTGTGTGGCTTTATCGCAGACTGTAGGAGAATGACGAGTTATGACGAAAAAAATTAAACCAGTGACATCTATTATCGTGATTCGGACAGGATGTTGCCGTGGCATAAGGAGCCGTTCATTTTGGATAACACACAACAGCGCCCTATTATTCTGGCCTCCACATCGCCTCGGCGCAAAGAACTGATCGCATCACTCCACCTAGCGTTTGATGTAATACCAAGTCATGCCAATGAAGATACACCACCAGAGTGGACACCTGAACAGACGGTACAGGAACTTGCTTTGCGCAAGGCGCTTGCCGTGTATCGTGGGCTTGAAGGCCGCGAGCAGGAAGCCATTATTGTTGGTAGTGACACCGTTGTTGTTCTGGATGGTGAGATTCTAGGCAAACCCTTAGACGAAGCGGATGCTGAACGTATGTTATCAAGGCTGCAGGGGCGCGTACATCGGGTGTTCACGGGTGTCGCTTGTATTGATGCGGGCAATGGACAGTCGTTAGTTCATTACCGCCAGACCGATGTAACGATGAAAGAGCTGTCGGATGCGACCATCCGTGCTTATGTGCAGACAGGTGAGCCTTCAGATAAGGCAGGATCATATGCCATTCAGGGCATTGGTGCTTCACTGATCGACCGCATTGAAGGATGTTACTTTAATGTGGTTGGCTTGCCGCTATCTTTGCTAAGTGATATGTTGGACGGGTTCGGCGTACATGTGTTGCCACGAACATGAATGAAGCCAAATGTTGTGAAATGAAAAGAGGGAACATATGGAGTCGCCTCAATACATGATGCGCGACATCCCCCAGGAAGAACGCCCGAGAGAACGCATGATGGAATACGGGGCGGGCGCCTTAAGCCATGCTGAATTGCTGGCAATTTTACTTCGAACAGGCACAAGACAGGAATCCGCGGTGCATATGGCACAGCGGATTCTGGCCGAAGCGGGTGGCATTCGCTCGTTGATGGATTTGAGTCTGGAAGAACTGACCGCGATGAAAGGGATCGGCAATGCCAAGGCTGTGCAATTAAAAGCTGGCATTGAGCTGGGTCATCGGATTGCCAAGAGCAGACTAACTCAGTCAACTTCAATTCGTACACCGCGTGATGCAGCTGATATCCTGATGGAACAATTGCGTTACTTGCAAAAAGAACATTTTGTGTGTCTCTTTCTGAATAGCAAAAATCATATTATTGCCCAGGAAACACTCTCCATGGGTAGCCTTAACGCTTCGATTGTACATCCACGTGAAGTGTTCCGGGCTGCCATCAAATGCAGCAGCGCATCGATTGTGTGCGCACACAACCATCCGAGTGGTGATCCTACGCCCAGTCCGGAGGATATCCAAATAACCAAGAGACTGATTGAAGCAGGCGCTATTGTTGGCATTGACGTGCTTGATCATATTATTATCGGAGATGGAACGTACGTAAGTTTGAAGGAGAAGGGCTTAGTATAATATAATGGTTGGCGTTGATGTTTTCCTATGAATGTTAACGGCGTTGTCCGTAAAAGATAGGTTCACTTTACAAATGCAAAAAAACAAATGCGAATATTAGCTCCACGTATTGCGTGGGAATAAAATTATTACGCTCTGGATCAGAATGGAGCGGCTATATGAGGCAGAAAAGGAGATTATGTTATGTTTGGTGGTTTTACGAAAGATTTGGGTATTGACTTGGGGACAGCAAATACGTTGGTTTATGTACGAGGAAAAGGAATTGTGGTGCGAGAACCTTCGGTTGTCGCTATACGGACAGATACAAATAGCATCGAGGCAGTAGGTGAAGCCGCCAAAAAAATGATTGGACGTACACCAGGTAACATTCGTGCTATTCGTCCAATGAAAGATGGCGTTATTGCCGATTTTGATACAACGGCAACGATGATCAAATATTTCATCCGTGAGGCGCAAAAACAACGCTCCATGTTCCAGCGTCATCCAAACGTGATGGTATGTGTACCATCCGGGATCACGGCAGTAGAACAACGTGCGGTTGAAGATGCAACCAAACAGGCTGGAGCACGCGAAGCCTACACGATTGAAGAGCCTTTTGCAGCTGCAATCGGTGCAGATCTGCCTGTATGGGAACCAACGGGTAGTATGGTTGTCGATATTGGTGGCGGTACAACGGAAGTGGCTGTTATCTCTCTTGGTGGTATTGTAACGAGCCGTTCGGTTCGTGTAGCAGGTGACGAGATGGATGAATCCGTTATCCAGTACATCAAACGCCAATACAATCTGATGATCGGTGAGCGTACATCGGAGCAATTGAAGATGGACATCGGATCAGCAATGCCATTGGAGCAAGTAGAAACGATGGAAATTCGTGGACGTGACCTTGTAACAGGTCTGCCGAAGACAATTACGATTACTTCGGACGAGATCAGTGAAGCGCTGGCTGATACCGTGAATGCAATTGTTGAAGCGGTAAAAGTAACACTGGAAAAATGCCCGCCTGAACTTGCTGCCGATATCATGGATCGGGGTATCGTTCTTACAGGTGGTGGGGCTTTGCTTCGCAACCTGGACAAGCTTCTCGCTGGTGAGACAGGAATGCCTGTCATTGTGGCTGAGAACCCGCTGGATTGTGTAGCAATCGGAACAGGTAAAGCGCTTGAGAATATTCATTTGTTCAAAAGCAGAAGCAGTTCGGCAGTTCGTTCCAAACGTTAATTGGTATTTGCCTAACTTGGCATAGCGACCAAGTGGCAAGATATCTTTATAGAGGACCCGGTTAACCCCGGGGATGAGCTATTACCCGCTTAACAGGGGAGGATCGGCTGATATTCTCGCAGGGACTACAGGTCTGACAGTCTCCCCGCCGGGCATGGCTCGGAAGAGAATATGGATGTTAGAGGGTGTTCGAACTGTTTAAACTGCTAGGCAACAAAAGACTTTTTGTTTTGCTGGTGGGCCTTGTTACATTTATCGCGTTAATGGGCTTTACGCTCAGTCCGCGAACCACTCTATCCTGGCCGGAGAAATTCCTGAAGGATTCAGTTGGATTTGTACAATACGTATTTTACAAGCCCGCTTCCTATGTAGCGGGCTTTTTCAAAGATGTAGCGAACATGCGTACGGTATATGATGAGAATGAAGAGCTTCGCATCGCGATGGGTCACTATACCCGTGATCGGCTGAAGTACAATGATATGGAGCAAGTGAATGAGCAACTTCAGAAAGCGCTCAATTTCACAGAAGAACAGAAGAATCGCTATAATTACGGTTCACGAATTGCTCAGGTTATCAGTGCTAATTCGGATCCAAATAGCAGAACCATTAACATTGATATCGGTGAAAATGCGGGAATCAAGCCGGGGATGGCCGTTACCTCCCAGGAAGGGCTGGTCGGCGTGATCAGTCATGTCAGCTCATATACATCAACGGTTAATCTGTTAACGTCCATGGACGCCAATGATCCGACATCCAATGCCATTGCAGCAACGGCAGTAGGTAAGGAGAAAGTATTTGGTATGATTGAGAGTTATGATCCGAAGACGGGCATGCTCAAAATGACCAAGATCTCGGAGGATTCTAATATCAAAGAGGATGATGAGATTATCTCCTCCGGAATTATTAACAATTTTCCGAAGTACATGCGGATTGGTAAAGTGAAGAGTGTCGAGAAAAGTGAGTATGGTTTAACCAAAACAGCTACAATTGAGCCATATGCAAGTTTCCTTGACTGGAAAGAGCTGATTGTCATTATCCCGCCTGAGGTAAAAGAATAATGGTAACGCGCAAGCAAGTTCTGTTCCTGTTACTATTCGTTTTGTTCATTGCGGAAGGCACAATTTTGCCGCTGCTCATCCCTTCTGGCTGGCAGATGCGTATTTCTGCCAATCTGGTCTATATCGTAATTTTGTTTATCGCTGTATATCATCATCGACACACGGCACTAGTACTCGGTATATTTTTTGGACTATTGCATGACGTTGTATTCTACGGCGAGATGATTGGACCTTATGGATTCTCGATGGGATTATCGGCATATATGATGGGACTCATTTTTCAAGCACCACGTGCACCACTGCCGGTTATGGTATCGGTTGTCATTTTGGGAAGCCTGCTTAATGACACCATGCTATTTTTCCTGTACAAGCTCTTCCAACTTAACCACGTGACCTTTGACTGGGCGTTGATTGAATACATGATTCCTAATTTGTTCATTCATTTTGTGTTTGCCTTGATCATTTATGTCCCGCTTCGGAAACAACTGGAGCGGATCGGCAAGAGACGGAGCAAGACAGAAGAAGCTTCCTAAATACATTTATGGAGCGCAAAGCAGGAACTTGGGGCCCCGGGCACGAAATGTAATGAGATGGGAGGGACAGGCTTATGACGGTAAAATCGAATCACGTAACGATTAAAGGCATCCGAGACGGCCTGGTTTTCCTGTTGGACGATCAATGTGAATTCGAGGAATTGCTCTATGAGCTCCGCTATAAGCTGGAACACAGCCATCAAAATATTTTGACCGGACCGATTGTTCATGTGGATATCAAGTTGGGTGCCCGCGAAGTGACAGAGGACCAGAAAGAAGCAATCCTCGATATATTGAAGCAAAAAGGGAATCTGCTTATTCGATCCATCGACTCACCTGCACTCCAACCGGAGGTTAAAGGACCACCGCCGATTGTAACCATGTGTGGTATGGTGCGTTCAGGTCAGGTGCTTCATCATGAAGGAAATCTCCTGTTTCTTGGGGATATCAATCCGGGGGGCACAGTGACGTGTACCGGAGATATATATGTGTTGGGTTCACTCAGAGGTATGGCTCATGCCGGAATTGGCGGGGACGAGGAAGCGATCATTGCCGCTTCGGTATTTGCACCGACGCAGCTGCGGATTGCGGATATCATCAGTCGTCCTCCCGATGAATGGGAGAGCCGAGAGACCGGAATGGAATTTGCTTACTTACAGGACAATCAGATGCAGATAGACAAAATGAGCAATATCGTTCGGTTACGCCGAGATTTTAATGTGTTTAAAGGAGTGTAGCTCATGGGAGAGGCGATCGTGATCACTTCGGGTAAAGGCGGCGTGGGTAAAACAACCACCTCGGCAAACATCGGGACAGCGCTGGCGCTGCTCGGCAAAAAGGTTTGTCTGGTAGATACCGATATCGGCCTTCGTAATTTGGATGTCGTGATGGGACTCGAAAACCGTATTATTTACGATCTGTGCGACGTTGCAGACGGCCGCTGCCGTCTGAATCAGGCTTTGGTCAAAGACAAGCGTTTCGAAGAATTATATATGTTGCCTGCGGCGCAGACGAGAGACAAAAACTCAGTGTCGCCAGAACAGGTCAAGGATATTATCCTTGAATTGAAAAAAGATTTTGAATACGTCATTATTGATTGCCCAGCCGGCATAGAGCAGGGTTTCAAAAATGCGGTAGCAGGAGCAGATCAGGCCATCGTGGTCACTACACCGGAAAATGCTGCAGTACGTGATGCGGATCGTGTCATCGGCCTGCTGGAGAGTTCGCACATTCAATCACCAAAGCTGGTGGTGAATCGAATTCGTAATAATATGGTTAAATCGGGTGACATGTTAGATATCGATGGTATTTTACAAGTACTTAATATTGACCTGATTGGCATCGTGCCTGATGATGAACTGGTCATCAAAGCGGCCAATTCAGGAGAACCTACGGTCATGAATCCGGATTCACTTGCGGCAATTGCGTATCGGAATATCGCACGACGCATTCTGGGAGATACGGTCCCATTGATGCAGCTGGAGCAGAAAAAGGGAGCTTTTACTCGTTTCAAAAAGTTCTTGGGAATGGGTTAACTCATTTAAATGGACTTATTCATTATCTGATTACATGACAGCCGTGGCTTATAGCCCGGCTTTTTTTTGTTACCTGCGGGCAGGCTTGTTCATATTATCAACCACCTCTTCATAGGATGTAGTAAACAAGCCTCGGCGGGAGGACATTCCATGAACACGAAACTCAGAATCAAGCAGAGACGAGAAGAACGTATCCGGCGACTGATGGATGGTGCCACTGTGGAGGTCTTACAGGAGCAGAAATTAGGTTCACTGTTGGACAAGAATGAGATCATACACCCAAAACCATTTACGCCGCCTAGTGAGGGGACACAGGAAAGAGATCCGGAATGGTTGTGGAAAAAAGAGAATGGTCATTTCGTTCCAGGGGGGCATTCGAGATTCAACCTGTTCAAGTCACTTCTCAAACGGACGGTTATTAGCGCTTTGATATTTGGCGGAGTATGGGGTCTATTTCAGTTGGATACATCGTGGACGACATCACCCAAAACAGTAATTGCGGATGCACTCCATCGGGATATGGATTTTGCCTCAGCAGCGGCTTGGTATGAACGGCATTTTGGAGGAACGCCTTCGTTTCTTCCGGTCCTCGGACATACGACGGATGCCGTGAACGGATTGAAAGTAAGGCAGTTACTGGGCAAACCGATCTCAGGCACAGTGGTTCAGCCATTCGCGCTGAGCATGAAGGGAATTGAGATCGTTCCGGATGCCGCAGGTGCAGAACTTATACAGGTCGCAAGTTCTGATGCTGGGCGTGTCATGGAGGTTATCGGAGATGCAGCAAGTGGATTCACAGTTGTCATCCAACATACAGGCAATGTCACGGCAATATACGGTCGGCTGAACGAAAGTGAAGTGAGCGTGAATGATTGGGTGGAAGCGGGGAATCCAGTGGGGAGTCTCAAGGCTACGGGTGGTGAACAACCGGCCACGCTCTATTTTGCAGTCAAAGAGGGGGAGGAGTACGTAGACCCGGCGGAAGTTGTTGCCCTTGATTAGGGTGTGGGGAGTCCATATTACGTTTCATCCGTTTTTTGTAATTATCATGATGGCCTCCCTTCTGACTGGACATTTTATTGAGCTTATTACGTTGTTTGCCATCGTATTCATTCATGAATGTGGACATGCTGCGGCGGCAGCACTTCTGGGCTATCGTGTCTTGTCGATCCAGATGCTTCCTTTTGGAGGAGTTGCGGTTATCGAAGATGGAGGTACGATCACGGCCTACCGGGAAATCATGATTGCTCTGGCTGGTCCATTACAAAACATCCTGATGGTTGGCGTGGTTATGCTGTTGCAGTATGGCAATCTGGGCGATCCGGTATTTCTCAACTATATCATTCAGGGGAACCTGCTCATTGCCCTATTTAATCTGTTGCCTGTACTTCCTCTGGACGGAGGTAAAGTTGTTCAGGCACTTGTCAGTCTGTGGGCACCTTACTATACAACATTAATGTGGACTTACAGAATTAGCATTCTGTGTAGCGTAGGGGTTATTTTATATGCTATCAGCCGATGGTTTACTGGAGACTACGGCCTACCGCTCAACATTCTGTTAATCGGCCTTTTTTTGTTCTATTCCAACGTAACGGATTACCGAAATGTGCCCTATCGCTTTATTCGTTTTCTGATGAATCGAGAGGGTGCGTTTGCTCGTCACGCGGCTACTGGCAGTTTGGCGCAGCCAATAATCTCATTCCCGGCGAAACCTTTGGACACTATTTTGCGTCTATTAAAGAGAGAAAGATACCATATGGTATACGTGATGAACAGACAGGGTCGAATTATGGCCGTATTGCCTGAGCAACGGATTATCGGTTCCTATTTTCAACAAAATGGTAATAAATTGTAGTGTTCTGGTGGACCTGTTCTGAAATGGGTTAATATATGTACAATGAGAATTGAAAAGATACTGAAATGGATGTGGATGATTTGAATTGTCTTCTAGAGGTGAAGCCATGAAACAAATGATAGTACATAATGAACATAACCTCATGCAAATGGCGCTTCTGGAAGAAGGCAAAGCTGTGGAATTTACGGCAGAGCGTACACGTGATCGTGGACTGCTGGGTTCCTTTTTCAAGGGACGGGTCGTGAATGTGTTACCAGGTATGCAAGCTGCTTTTGTGGATATTGGTCAGAAAAAGAATGCGTTTCTCTATGTGGACGATGTGTTGCATCCCCATCTGGAGAAACAGCCCAAGGTGAAGCCTTCCATCTCGGAGTTGCTTCGTCCGGGTCAGGAAGTCATTGTTCAGGTTCTGAAAGAACCGGTAGGAGGCAAGGGAGCCCGGGTGACGACTCATTATTCACTCCCGGGCCGTTGGCTTGTCTACATGCCTGTTGCTGACTATGTAGCGGTATCCAAGAAAATTGCCCGTGAAGGGGATCGTTCCCGTCTTAAGGCACTTGGGGAGCAACTGAGGCGGGATGAAGAAGGACTTATTATTCGGACCGTATCTGGAGAAGAGCAGCATGAAGCCATTAAGTCGGACTTGGAAACATTACGTTCGCAGTGGTATCTGATTCGTGAAAAAGCGGACAGTTTGCCTTCACCAAGCCTCTTGCATAGGGATCATAGCATGGTACAGCGAATCATCAGAGATGTGTATACGCCAGGGAGTGACGAAGTCATCACTGATAGTGAAGGACAAGCCCGTGAGGTAAAAGCATTGCTCGAAGAGATTAGTCCTGGTCATCAACCCAAAGTACAGGTGTATCGGGGAACAGAATCCATCTTTGCTGCCTATGGTGTGCAGGAACAGTTGAATAAGGATTTTGCTCGGAAAGTGTGGTTGCCCGGAGGCGGATACATTGTTATTGATCATACCGAAGCTCTGACTGTAGTGGATGTGAACACGGGTAAATATACGGGAGCAGGCGGTGACAGTCTGGAAGAGACCGTGACAGAGACCAACATACAGGCAGCAGTGGAGATTGCCCGTCTAATGCGCCTGCGGGATATCGGTGGCATGATTATTGTCGACTTCATTGATATGGAGGAAGCTTCGAATCGGCATGAAGTCGCAGCAACCTTGGAGGGTGAGCTCAAGAAGGATCGGACCAAAGCATTTGTAATGGGTTGGACCAAACTGGGTTTGCTCGAACTTACCCGTAAGAAAGTGCGGGAAGAAAGTACGTTGCCCTATGTGGAGCCGTGTTCTTCCTGCCATGGAACGGGAAAAAGATATATTTCACCTTTGCATTGATTTTTGATATATTGCGTGATATAATCTTCAAGTATGTGTTTAGCCTAATGGTCTTGCACATGCTGTAACCGCACTGGCCGGGTATAAGAACAGTTCCGCAAGGACACTGTCACCTGAGAACGGGCGAGTCTGAGACATGAGGAGGTGCAAGGCAAATGTACGCAATTATTGAAACAGGCGGCAAACAGTACAAAGTCCAAGAGGGCGATGTTCTGTTCATCGAGAAATTGACTGCGAACGATGGCGAAAGCGTAACGTTCGACCGTGTCCTGGCTGTATCTAACGATCAAGGTTTGACAGCAGGTACACCATTGATTTCCGGAGCTACTGTAACGGCTAAAGTGGAGAAACATGGCAAAGGACAAAAGGTTATCGTATACAAATACAAACCTAAAAAGAACTACCATGTGAAGCAAGGTCACCGTCAACCGTACACTAAAGTAACTATCGAAACAATCAAAGCGTAAAGAAGGTGCGATAAGTGATTATCGTTCAAATCTTTCGTGATGAGGACGGGAACATCGAACGTTTTTCCATTGAAGGGCATGCTAATTTTGCCAAGCGGGGAGAAGACATCGTATGTGCCGGGGTATCCGCTGTTACAGTGGGTACGGTGAACTCGATTGAAACATTGACCGGTGTCGAAATGGATGCCAAGATGAAGAATGGCTTTTTAAGCGGTTCTTTACCTTTGTTAGAGAGAGGGGAAACCTGGTCCCAGGTACAATTGTTACTCGAATCCATGGTGGTTATGCTCTCTAATATTGCAGAGTCATACGGGAAGTATATTAAAATACAGCAATTCAAATAAGCAAAGAAGGAGGACAACCAATCATGTTGAAATTAAATCTTCAGTTATTCGCATCGAAAAAAGGTGTAGGTTCCACGAAGAACGGACGTGACAGTAATGCTCAACGTCTGGGTGTTAAACGTGCTGATGGTCAAACTGTAACTGGTGGTAGCATTCTCGTTCGCCAACGCGGAACGAAAATTCACCCAGGAACTAACGTTGGCATCGGTAAAGATGACACTTTGTTCGCGAAAATCGACGGCGTTGTAAAATTCGAACGTTGGGGACGCGATCGCAAAAAAGTAAGCATCTACCCTGTTAATGTTGCTCCTGTAGCAGCAGCAGTAGAAGCGTAATATCGGCATTCCGCCTAAGGAGCCTTCGGCATTTTTGCCGAAGGTTTTTTGTATTCAACGGTTATTCGATAATGAACTGGCAGAAAAGACATGTTATACTTGGTTACGGTGGGTGTAGACCAACCGAGTTTTGTAGAACGGGGAGAAGCCATGAAATCTTGGAAAAGAGTGCCGTGGATTGCGGCATGTTCACTTCTGATTCCTTTGGTTTTCGTTATGTTGTATCCGGCGATGATCTCAAGCGTCGTGTGCGCATTGTGGTCCGTCGCAGTATTGCTCATTTCTGTGAATGCGATGAAGAAACAGGCGGAGGCGGAACGCAGAGCCATCATACAATCCATGGAAAAAACAGCAATTGCTTCATTAAATCATCATCGACACGACTGGATGAACGACCTTCAGGTGTTATATGGATATCTTCGGCTGGGCAAACTTGATAAATCCTTGCAATGTGTGGAAAGAATAAAAGAGCGGGTTACAGAAGAAAGCCGAATCTCCAGATTAGGTATTCCTTCCTTCGTATTTTATCTTCAGTCTTTTCGCGCCAGTGGAATTGCGCTGGACTTGCATGTGGAAATAGAAGATGAGTTGCAGCTTAGTGCTCTGGTCTCTCCCGAGGATGGCGAGTCACTTACCGGGGCGATTGCTGATGCAATCAGGGCCTATCAATATGGCGGCGGCCGGTCTTCTTGGGGAGAGGTTCGCAAACTGACCTTAAACTTCGGACAGGATCATGGAGATGTGGTTGTCCGACTGGATGGGGATCAAACACCCGATCCGGAAACACTGCGGCAGCTTACTGCCGTACTCAAAGGAAAAAAAGTCAGAACGGAGCAGTTTCCGTCTGAGGATACGTTTATACAATTCAGAATGCCGTGTGGAATATAGGAAGAAGGGGTTAACCAATGTTTGTAGATAAAGCGAAAATTTATGTAAAAGCCGGAGACGGAGGGGACGGAATTATTTCGTTCCGTCGTGAGAAATATGTACCAAACGGCGGACCTGCGGGGGGCGATGGAGGCAGAGGAGCTGACATCATTTTCCGCGTGGATGAAGGTTTGCGGACGTTGATGGATTTCCGTTACCAGCGTCACTTCAAAGCCCCACGTGGTGAGAAGGGACGTAATAAAAGTCAGCATGGTGCAAACGCGGAGAACATGATTGTGCGCATTCCACCAGGAACTATCATCTTGGATGAAGACAGTGGAGAAGTGCTGGCGGATATGACACGTCACGGTCAACAGGTTGTTATTGCTCGTGGTGGTCGGGGCGGACGGGGTAACATCCGATTTGCTACACCGAACAATCCTGCACCTGAACTTGCTGAGAACGGTGAAGAAGGACAAGAGCGTTACATCGTACTCGAACTGAAAGTTATGGCAGATGTTGGTCTGGTTGGTTTCCCGAGTGTCGGGAAATCTACATTGCTTTCTGTCGTTTCGTCAGCCAAGCCAAAGATCGGTGCATACCATTTCACAACCATTACACCGAATCTGGGTGTAGTCGGTGTAGGAGAAGGCCGAAGCTTTGTCATGGCCGATTTGCCTGGACTGATTGAAGGTGCGCATGAAGGAGTCGGACTGGGACATGAGTTCCTGCGTCATGTCGAGCGTACTCGTATTATTGTTCATGTCGTAGATATGTCGGGTTCGGAAGGACGCGATCCTTTTGAAGACTGGCAGAAAATCAATGACGAATTGAAGTTGTACAATCCGCTTCTCGCCGAGAGAACGCAAGTTGTAGCAGCTAACAAGATGGATATGCCAGACTCTGAAGCGAACCTGGAGCAATTTTTACAGCAAGTTCGTGAAGTGCAACCTGATATTGAAGTGATGCCAATCTCATCCTTGACTCGTAAAGGGATTCAAGAACTTCTGTATCGTGCAGCTGATCTGCTGGATCAGGCTCCAGACGAGCGAGTGGTTGAAGAGGTAGCAGATGTATCTGAACGTAAAGTATACAGTCTGGACAAAAAAGAAGACGATGGTTTCAAAATTGTGCGTGAGAATGAAATGTTCGTTGTCGAAAGTGCCAAGATTGACCGCATGATGAAACGGATGCAACTGAACTCGCACGAGGCTATACTGAAACTCGCACGTACACTGCGTTATATGGGTGTGGATGCTGAGTTGCGTAAGCGCGGAGCTGTAGAAGGCACCATCGTTCGTATTGGAGACTTTGAATTCGAATTCGTGGAAGGTAGCAGTTACTACTAAGTAGCCGTCTTCCGTGGAGAGACAGATTGATATAGGAACGCAGAGAAGTGGGAAGTTGACCCGCAACTCTGCGTTTTTTTTGTTTTTTCCTGACATGGGAGAGGGATAAACTTGTATACTGTGAGGAACGTATTTCAAAAAATAGGCGTGTCATGTATTGCCCTTTTGTCATAGATCCTATATAATGTCCACTATATGAATACATGAGTCTTTGAGGAGAGGACGTTCTGTGAACGAACGCTATTACTTAGTACGGGAAGATATTTTACCAGAGGCAGTGGTGAAGACCATGCAGGTAAAAGAACTACTGGCTTCTGGTGATGTTAAAACAGTGCATGAGGCGGTTGAACAGGTCGGATTAAGCCGGAGTGCCTTTTACAAGTACAAAGATGGAATTCATCTGATCAACCAGCTTGAGCGCGAGAGAATTGTAACGATCTCCATTGATCTGGAGCATCAATCGGGTATCTTGTCTCGTGTGCTTGGACATGTAGCTGGTTATGGAGCTAATGTACTCACGATTAATCAGAGTATCCCGCTTCAGGGAAGAGCCAATGTTGTCATTTCGGTGGAAACGACACATCTTCATGGCGAAATTGGTGAAATGCTGGATCGAATGCAAGATATGCCTGGCGTAAGACGTACACGTATTGTAGGCCAAGGGTGATTAGGCTTTAACATACAGGACTGACGGACAAGAATAGACATTAGGGGGTAGATCGTTAGTGAAACCGGTAAAAGTCGGATTGTTGGGTCTGGGAACTGTCGGAACGGGAGTCGTTCGCATTGTGGAAGGGAATCAGGAGGATCTGAGCAGTCAGGTTGGATCGCCGATTGTCATCGAGAAGATCGCAGTGAAAAACACAGAGAAAGAACGTGTTATTGCTGTAGACCGTGCCAAGCTTACGGAAGATCCTTGGGAAGTCATTCGTCATCCGGATATTGATGTCATCGTTGAAGTCATGGGCGGCATTGATCAGACGAAGGAGTATATTCTTGAAGCATTGGAACGTGGGAAACATATCGTAACAGCAAACAAAGATCTCATGGCACTGCATGGTACAGAGATTTTGGCGAAGGCACAGGAAAAACAATGTGACGTGTTCTATGAGGCGAGTGTTGCTGGAGGGATTCCGATCATTCGTACGCTGATTGAAGGTTTCTCTTCTGATCGGATTACCCGCATTATGGGGATTGTGAACGGAACAACGAACTTTATTCTGACCAAAATGAGTCAGGAAGGTGCATCCTATGAAGAAGTACTGGCTGAAGCACAGGCTCTGGGATATGCCGAATCGGATCCAACTTCCGATGTGGAGGGACTTGACGCAGCTCGCAAAATGGCGATCTTGAGTACACTCGGTTTCCGCACCAATGTGGAGTTGAAGGATGTAACCGTTAAAGGAATATCCTCCGTAACTCGAGAAGACATTATGTATGCCAAAAGATTGGGCTATGAGATGAAGTTACTTGGTATTGCGGACCGTATTGGCGATGAGATCACGATCAGCGTTCAGCCGACAATGGTTAGACAGAATCACCCGATTGCTTCAGTCAACGGTGTGTTCAACGCAGTATATGTACACGGTGAAGCTGTAGGGGAGACGATGTTCTACGGTGCGGGTGCGGGAGAACTCCCAACGGCAACTTCGGTTGTAGCTGACATTGTGGCGGTTACCAAAAACCTTAAACTTGGCGTGAACGGTCTCAAAGCAATTGTGCCTTATAAGATTAAGCGACTACAAAGCGACGAGCAAATCGTGTCGAAAAACTTTATTTTACTACACGTAGACGACAAAGCCGGTGTATTGGCACAAATCACACAAATTTTCGCAGAATATGATGTCAGTCTGGCGTCGGTTGTTCAACAGCCGAATGAGCACAACCCGGATGCCGAGATCATTATCGTTACACATAATGCAAGTAAGGCAAGCATGGATAAAGTGTTAAAACATTTTGAATCACTCAGCGTCATTCGCCGCATTAAGAGTGTTTACCGGGTCGAAGGATAATTGTCCTTATTCCATACGGCACCTCAAAATTATTTCAGTTATAACGTACAAGTTAATCATATCCGTTTCAACAGGTCATCATTTCAGATTATTAAAACATAAAGGAGTTTACCCACAATGAGATATCAAGGACTTTTGCAAACATACAGAGAGCACCTTCCAGTTAATGAAAATACACCCCTGCTTACACTTCAGGAAGGAAATACACCGTTGATTCATGCAGAGAATCTGTCTGAGGAACTCGGTTTGAATGTCTATTTCAAATACGAAGGTTTGAACCCTACGGGATCTTTCAAAGACCGCGGTATGGTTATGGCTGTTGCCAAAGCTATGGAAGAGGGCAGCCGTACGATCATGTGTGCATCCACAGGTAATACGTCAGCAGCTGCAGCGGCCTACGCCGCACGTGGTGGCCTCAATTGTATCGTACTAATCCCGAATAACAACATTGCATTGGGTAAACTGGCCCAAGCCATGATCTATGGAGCTAAAGTGATCGCGATTAATGGTAACTTTGACCGTGCACTGGAGATTGTGCGTGAGATCACAGCCAAACATCCAATCACGCTTGTAAACTCTGTGAATCCATTCCGGATTGAAGGACAGAAGACAGCGGCGTTTGAAGTTATTGAACAACTTGGCGAAGCGCCTGACGTTCTGGCTATCCCAGTCGGTAATGCGGGTAATATCTCGGCTTATTGGAAAGGCTTCAAAGAATATAAAGAGGCAGGTAAATCCAACACGCTTCCACGTATGGTTGGTTTCGAAGCAGAAGGTGCGATGGCCATTGTCAAAGGTGAGCCGATTCTTGAACCTGAAACGGTAGCAACAGCAATTCGAATCGGTAATCCGGCGAGCTGGAAAACGGCAGTAGCTGCAGCTGAGGAATCTGGTGGACAGATCAACTATGTAACGGATGAACAAATCCTGACAGCGTATCGTACACTTGCTTCTCGGGAAGGAATTTTTGCTGAACCTGCTTCTGCGGCTTCCCTTGCCGGTGTATACAAACTGAAGAGTGAAGGGTACTTTAAAGGCGGAGAGACTGTAGTTTGTGTACTGACAGGTAATGGCCTGAAAGATCCTAATATTGCGATCAAAACAGTAGCGACTGAGCCACTTGTTGTTGAAGATACGGAAGAAGCAGTAATGGCGGCCATTGCACAACTGGAGCAGCAATCTGTATGAGTTTGCGTGAAAAGCTAACCGTAAAAATACCTGCAAGCACAGCCAATCTCGGTCCGGGGTTTGATACCCTGGGCATGGCATTGTCTTTGTATGCCTGGTTGGAAATGAAACCTGCCGAGCAGACGTCATTTCATCTTCACGGCAATCATTTGACAGGCCTGCCAACAGATAAATCGAATTTGATTTACGAAGTGGCACAGATGGTATTCAATGAAGCTGGGGTATCCATCCCTGAATTGGAGATTTCCATGTATTCCGATATTCCGCTTACGCGGGGACTCGGGAGCAGTGCATCAGCCATCGTTGGTGCATTGGTAGCAGCGAATGCATTAATTGGTGCTCCTTTATCCGATGCGAAGCTTCTGGATATGGCCACATCCCTCGAGAAGCATCCTGATAATGTTGGAGCATCTCTGTATGGCGGTATTATTACGGCTGCATGGAATGGTCAACAGGTAGATCATATACGTATTGAACCACACCAGGATCTGCAGGCTTTGGTTATTGTACCTGAATTCCAGCTGTCTACTTCAAAAGCAAGGAATGTAATTCCAGAGCAATTTGGCATGTCTGATGTGGTGCATAACATTAGCAGATCCTCATTGCTCGTTGCCGCTTTGGCGAGTGGACGACTGGATATGATTCAGAAGGCGATGTCAGATCGAATTCACCAACCATATCGGGCATCATTGGTGCCAGGCATGGCTGAGATATTGGAACATGCTGTTGATCATGGAGCGTTGGGAGCTGCCCTGAGCGGAGCTGGACCGACCGTATTGACTTTGGTAGATCGTCATGACACCCGGAAAGCGGGATTGGAACAATATTTGCTGGACACTATGGAGCGGGAGGGCATATCTGCTTCTGCACTGTGGCTCGATCCGGATTTGGATGGTGTAACCGTGCTGCCTGATCAAGACGAACGTCCTTTTCTGGACCGAATCAAAGGGGAAGTTAATGCATGAAACGAATTGCAGTATTACCTGAAGGCTCAGTCTCTCATGAGGCAATTGATTTCCTTTTCAACGGAGAACCATTAGATTTGCTTCATTCCAAGCTGATTTCGGATGTGTTTAGAGCAACGGATAGCGGAAATGCACAATACAGTGTTATTCCGATCGAGAATACCATTGAGGGTTCCGTTAGTCTTCATATGGACTGGCTTGTGAATGAAGTGGACATTCCGATGCAAGCGGAGTGGGTATACCCATCCATCCAGAATGTCATTGGACATGGCTCGGAATTTAAGACGGAGAGCGGCGAGTATGATTTTAGTAAAATTACCAAGATCATGTCTCATCCTGTGGCTATTCCGCAGTGTCAGAATTTTATTCGGCTGCATTCGCCTGGGGCGGAGCTTGAAGGTGTGAACAGTACAGCCGAAGCTGTAGAAATTGTGAAAAAAAATCCAGGTAAGGGCTGGGTGGCGATCGGTACAAAGCTTGCTGCTCAGAAGCATGGTCTGGACATTATGGCTGAACGGGTTACAGATCATGACAACAACTACACTCGTTTTGTGCTCATTGGCCATGAACCTGTGAACATTCCACGTGAACCGGATCATGTAAAAACCAGCTTGCTGGTGACGTTGCCAGAAGATGCACCGGGTGCATTGCATCAGGTATTGTCGGCTTTTGCATGGCGGAAGCTGAACTTGACCCGTCTCGAATCTCGTCCAACGAAGAAACGATTGGGCAGTTACTATTTTTACATTGATGTTGTGGAAACGGTCGATTCGGTATTGCTTACCGCAGCCATGGCAGAGATTGAAGCATTGAATTGTCAGGTGCGTGTTCTGGGTAGCTATCCTTGTTATACATATCCTTCGAGATAATTGACCTGATGGTGTTTGGGAATGTTAGAAGGTTGTCATAAGTCGGGGTAGAATGAGCGAGTAATGGCTTGTCATTTGGTGTACAATGGACGGGTTAATAACGTTTCGGAGATTAGGGAATGGATATTTTATGGAGGTGCAGTCATCGGTGGCAGAACAATGGATCTATTTGGATGGTCAGTATGTGACCAAGGAGAACGCAACCGTTTCGGTATATGATCATGGATTTTTGTATGGAGACGGGATTTTCGAAGGTATTCGGATCTATAACGGAAATATTTTCAGATGTAAGGCCCACTTGGATCGTTTGTATGATTCGGCAAAATCCATTAGTTTGAACATTCCGCTGTCCATTGATGAGATGCTGGAAGTCATGGCTGAAACGGTGCGCCGCAATGATATGCGTAATGGTTATATTCGTCTTATTGTATCGCGCGGCCCTGGTAATCTGGGGTTGGACCCGTTACGTTGCCCTAAGGCATCCGTAATCATCATCGTGGAGCAATTGGCGATCTATCCGGAGGAGGCTTATCTTACTGGATTGAAAGCCGTGTCCGTATCCCAACGCCGGAACATTCCGGACGCATTGAATCCAAAAATTAAATCATTGAATTATCTGAATAACATCCTGGTTAAAATCCAGTCTAACTATTCAGGTGCCGGTGAAGCAATTATGCTGAACTCCCAAGGTTACGTAACTGAGGGTTCAAGTGATAACATCTTCATCATCAAAAATGGTGTAGTGTACACGCCGCCTTGTTATCTCGGAGCACTTGAAGGGATTACACGTCAAGCGATTATCGATCTATGTGGCGAACTGGAGCTTGAATTAAAAGAAGTGCCATTCACCCTGCATGATGTGTATATCGCAGACGAAGTCTTTTTCACCGGGACAGCTGCAGAAGTTATCGCTGCATATGAAGTCGATGGAAGAACAATTGGCACGGGAGTGGCAGGTCCGGTAACGCTTAGACTGCTGGAAGCATTCCGTCAGATTGTTGACAAAGATGGATATAAAGTGTGGGAATCTTAAGTTAGAATTGCATAACATAGGGAACAGGAATCCTCCTTGTCCGATAAAATTCTGCATACCTGGTGTATGTGGATTTTAGAGACAGGAGGATTTTTTTTGTTTAGTTGATGTCATTAGCCCGGTTTCTGCATAGGATGTAGTAACGGTATGGGCGAATGTACTGCCCAAGTATGACGTCTAGGAGGTTATTCCCTGTGAAAATACACATGGTGAAAAAAGGCGACACATTATATCTGCTGTCCCAAAAATACAATGTAGCGCTGGACAAATTGATCGCGGCTAATCCGCAAATCACAAATCCCGACAAGCTGGATATTGGCATGAAGGTCAAAATCCCTGCAGAGCCAGTAACACCGAAACCGGAGGGTGTGCTCCACAGTCACAAGGTACAGCAAGGAGATTCGTTATGGAAGTTGGCACAAGCCTGGGGAGTTCCTTTAAAAGATATGGTCAATGCCAATCCACAGTTGAAAAATCCGAACGCTCTGCTGGTGGGGGAGACAGTTTATATTCCATCTATGCACGCACAAGGAAACAGCACATCTAATTCGGGTGCCAGCAATATTGCTGCTCATGAAAAGTTGTCACCTGAAGGTAAGGAATACACGGGAGTCAAAGAACCGGAACCACCGGCTCCAGTAGCGCCAACTCCCCCTGCTCCGGTAGCAGAGGTTCCTGTTCCTGTTCCGGTCCCTGCTCCACCACCAGCCAATACGGAGAAGCCGAATGTGAAGCCTGAACTGGAGGTACTGCCGCAGTTACCGGAGCTTCCTGAAGTGAAACCCGAAAAGGAAACGCATAAAAAAGAAGAGGTTAAACCTGAAGTTTATGTAAAACCGGTAGCAGAATCCAAGAAATACACAATGCCTAATCTTTCGCCTGAAATTATGCCTTTGCCTGTAATGCCTAACACAAAGTCTCCAACTGAGGTTGCACCAGCAACGAAAAAGCCTTGTGGTTGTGGTAATAAGTTGCATCATGCGCCAGCCGAGCACCCTTATGTTCAAATCCCGGTTCCTGTACAAGAGGTGTATGGTGCTCAGCAAGACATGTACACGGCTGGAGCGAGTAACAATGCATCGTTTCCAGGGATTCCGGAAGTTAGTCCTTATAGTGGCAGTGATCTGCCTAACAGTCCGTGGACTGGCGCGGAGCAGGGTTATAACCACAATAACGTTATGCCGAATCTGTCCGCAGACATGCAAAACAACTCATTCCCGATTGCGCCAGCTGGCGAAGTGAATAGTCCATTCCCAACGTATGTAGCACCTAGTCATATGAATCATCAGCCGCCTTTCATATCTCCATACTCAATGCTTCCGTACCCTCCATGCGGATGTGGCTCACATACACATATGCCTCAGTATACTTATCCTTCTCATGGTTATCAGGATCCGGCATGGAATATGTACGGTCCTTCGTACGGTATGCCACCTGAAATGTCCACATCAACGATGCCAAACCAGCCTATTGAGTATGCTTATCAGAATCCGTACCCTACTCAGAACATGGTTCCCCCGTCCCCGCTTGGAGCATTTGGTGAAATGTATCCTCCTCAGGGGCAAGGGAAGGGTGGCAAAAAAGGGGGGCGTGAAGACGCTAACTTAAGTCAGGTAGCAATTGAAGAGGTTGGATCAGATTCGGAAGGGAAGTCTAAGCAAGCAGGGAATAAGCCGGCCGCTGCAAAACGCAGAACAAGCAAGGCTCCTCTGAAGAATAAATCCAAGGTATCCGTGTCCGGGAAAACATCCAGAGAGGGTGCAGCTACTTCCGGCCAAAGGAAATCCGATAAAAAGCGTCGTAATCCATGGATACAAAACTAACCTGAGGATTGTGATTGATGAATAAGTGAGGGACCTGTTATATAAGCGGGAAGCCAGCTCTGTAATAGAGAGCTGGCTTCCCGCTTACTTGAGTGAACATTGAGTTGCACATAACGGAGATAGTTGCTCAGGAAATAATAGAAAGCATTTTATTAAGAAGCTATTGTAAACCCTTTCATGAATGTGTTAAAATATTTGTACCTTATGAGCATGACCTAATATGATAGGACAAGATAGGGTACGGATATGATAGCTCTAGCTAATGTAAAACTACTAAAGAAAAGAAATAAAAAAAACTGTTGCATTACATTCAGCCGTATGATATATTATTTAAGTCGCCGCTGAAACACAGTGCCGACACGGGAAACATAAGAGGTAATGAAACAAGTTTGATCTTTGAAAACTGAACAACGAGTGAGTAAACATTCTGCTAGCAGAATGAACGCGAAAGTTTGAGACAAGCCTTGGCTTGAATCGGCTGGAGCACAAATGAGATTTTTAATCTCGTCAGATTCAAAATGAGC
>OOCB01000835.1_pt1 | contig 46549 bp, 35 predicted proteins | sample 1671351 | NCBI WGS metagenome assembly OOCB01 (sample SAMN06348148, study PRJEB24527) | human gut metagenome | biome: human gut; feature: ankylosing spondylitis patient; material: feces | host: Homo sapiens | place: China | collected 2015-10 | reverse complement strand
GTTTTTGCGGGTCCCAAGCTCAAAAACCTAATCGTGCAAGCACGAACGGCTTTTGGAGCTTTTGACCCTGATATCATCTTATCACATTATAAAACAGCAGGCATAATTTTACAAGATCTTTCTCTGAAATGTCAAGCATGAAAGTTACAGTTCACGGATAAACCAATATTACAGCATGACAAATTTCATTACAGTTCACGGAACGCCCATTCGCAAAACCGCACGCTCCGTGCGCCGTTGCTTCGCAACTTTGTTTTGCTCATTAACGGGCGTCCACTTCGTCCTGCTGATCTGACAAATTTCTATGCAAGCATGAAATTTGTCAAGATCTAGCATGACGCGTGAACTGTAATATAAAAAAATAAGCATCTATTTCGTTTCCAAAATAAACGCTTACTTTTTTTACATTACATAACCTTTAAAATGGCTTGTACGATCCATGCAACTCCAACGAATGTAATTGCGCCAAACATCAGATATACTGTACGGATCGGCATTGACGTTCTCCATAAATGTCTTTCATCTATAATATCTGTGATAAATTTCATCTCTGACTCGGAAAGCTTTGACTTATCAAGTGTCATGATCTGCTCATCTTTTTTTGTACACAGAACAATTTCTTCCTTGCGATTATATGCGCCAAGTACCTGAGACCACTCATACCTGCGTTCTTCCTGTGCCTCAATACGATAATTTACGATCTGCTCTTTTGTGATTCGTATATGCTTACCTGTCTTTTTTAACCACTCTTCGTTTTTAGAAGCTCTCTTGAAACGACTGATATGATTATAATTCATATAGACAACAAGAACAAGTAATACAAAGCCCATACCGCCATTGATAATGGCTGTGTTGTTTGTTCCCGTCAAAATCTGTGGGAGTGCTGATGATATCATTAACATAGAAAATGCATACATAACAGCTGTCAGAAACACATAGCTTTTCTTTCTGCAGTACATATTCCATATCGACATCTCGTAGAATTTTTTTCCGTCCAGCAAAACGGAACAATCGACCTGATACATCTTTTCCTCTTTTCCGTGCTGCAAATCTCACAGCACCTTGTATTCTTCTGAAAAATCAGCCACAAAAATCAGCCATGATCCAATTTGCGACCTCCATGCCTTTAAGCGTGAGCGCAACATGTGTCTCATCAGCTTTCATCATCCCCATCGCAGTATATTTCTTAACTACTTCCCCATATACTTCATTAAATGATTTGCCAAAGCGTTCATAAAATGACGACAGTCTGACACCTTCTTTTGTGCGAAGACCAAGAAAGGCCATCTCCTCCATTTGTTCCTGCAAAGAAAGTATATCACATTCCGCAAAGCATTTGTCTAAAGACGACGGATCATTCCAGTCAATCTCTGAAAACGCTTTTGTATCAGTAATGACCTTCAAACGACAATAATCACCTGATGAATTTGTTTTAATATACGAAGCAGCACCTGTACCGACACCAAGATATTCTTCACAGTGCCAGTACTTTAAATTGTGTCTGCATACGCTTTCTGGCAATGCATAATTGGAAATCTCATAGTGCTCATAGCCAGCCTCACCTAAAAGTTTCCAGGTAAGTTCGTCCATCTGCACCACTTCATCTTCAGAAGGAAGCAATTTCGCGGCATCCTTTTTCTTTTTTTGGGCACAATCAGTTTCACCATACTCATCAAAAAAAGGTGTTCCCTCTTCGATGATCAGGCTATATGCTGAAATATGCTCTGGATGAAGTGCGAGCACACTTGTCAGCGTATTTTGATATGATAAAACTGTCTGACCTGGAAGCGCACTCATAATATCAATATTGATATTAGTAAAGCAGGCATTACGAGCCGCTTCAAAGGTATCTAAAAATTCTTCCCATGTGTGGATTCGCCCTAAAAGCGCCAGTTCCTCATTATCAGCTGACTGCAGTCCTATGCTTAGGCGATTGATTCCTGCTTTTTTGTATGCACAAAGCTTTTTTCTCGTGACAGTGCCAGGATTACATTCAGCAGTAATTTCAGCATCATCTGCAACATAAAAAGACTCTCGCACCACATCCATCAATGCCTGCATCTGATCAGATGATAACAAAGACGGCGTACCGCCTCCTATAAAAATGCTGTCTACGGTGTAATGTTTCTGTTTTTGTTTCAAACGAACACCAATTGCTTTTATCTGGCCATATAAGCTTTTGAGATATGCTTCACGCTCTGCATCACAGGCAGGCGCTGACAAAAAATCACAGTATCGACATTTTCGCACACAAAATGGAATGTGAATATAAAGGCCAAGCATCTTATTACTCCTCATCAAGCTTGAGTACACTCATAAATGCCTTCTGCGGAATCTCTACGTTTCCGACCATACGCATGCGCTTCTTTCCTTCCTTCTGCTTTTCAAGAAGCTTCTTCTTACGGCTGATATCACCACCGTAGCATTTTGCAAGGACATCCTTGCGCATTGCACGAACAGTCTCTCTAGCGATAATCTTGCTGCCAATTGCTGCCTGAATCGGAATCTCAAAAAGCTGTCTCGGAATTTCATCCTTGAGCTTTTCACACATCTTTCTTCCTCTCTCGTAAGCACTGTCTGCAAATACGATGAAGGAAAGTGCATCGACGGTCTCTTTATTTACCAGAATGTCAAGCTTGACAAGCTCAGATCTCATATAGCCCTTTAATTCATAATCAAACGATGCATATCCTCGTGATCGTGACTTAAGCGCATCGAAGAAATCGTAAATAATCTCATTTAATGGCAAATCATACTTTAATACAGCGCGGTTCTCCTCGATATATTCCATACCAAGGTAAATACCTCTTCTTTCCTGACAAAGATCCATTATGGCTCCTATATATTCACTAGTTACCATGATTTCTGCTGAGACAACAGGCTCTTCCATATGCTCAATTGCAGATGGATCCGGCATATTCGACGGATTGGTTAACTCCATCATCGTGCCATCAGTCTTATAAATATGGTAGACAACGCCAGGTGCTGTGGTTACAAGATCAAGATTATACTCTCGCTCGAGACGTTCCTGAATAATTTCCAAATGGAGAAGACCAAGGAAACCACAACGGAAGCCAAAACCAAGCGCAATAGATGTCTCAGGCTCATACTGAAGAGAAGCATCATTTAACTGAAGCTTTTCAAGCGCATCTCTAAGATCTGGATACTTTGCACCATCTGCCGGATAGAGACCACAGTACACCATCGGATTAACCTTCTTGTATCCAGGAAGTGGCTCTGCTGCCGGATTGTTATTGTCAGTAATCGTATCGCCGACGCGAGTTTCGCGCACATTTTTGATACTGGCTGTGATATAGCCTACCATGCCGGCTGAAAGCTCATTACATGCGATAAACTGGCCTGCACCAAAATAACCAACCTCAACAACTTCCTCAACAGCACCAGTTGCCATCATGCGAACGGTATCGCCCTTTTTAACAGTTCCCTCCATAATACGACAAAATACTATAACACCGCGATATGAATCATACTTTGAATCAAAGATCAATGCTTTAAGCGGTGCGTTCGGATCTCCCTTTGGTGCCGGAATTTTATGAACTATCTCCTCTAAAACGGCTTCGATATTTATTCCATTTTTTGCTGAAATGCGCGGTGCATCCTGCGCCTCTATGCCAATAATATCTTCGATCTCAGCCGCCACACGGTCTGGATCTGCACTTGGCAAATCAATCTTATTTATAACTGGAAAAACATCCAAATCATGATCTAACGCTAAATACACATTCGCCAATGTCTGTGCCTCGATTCCCTGTGCAGCATCGACAACCAAAATGGCACCGTCACAAGCTGCAAGGCTTCTTGACACTTCATAATTAAAATCGACGTGTCCAGGCGTATCGATCAAATTGAAAATATACTCCTCACCGTCCTTGGCCTTATACATGGTACGCACAGCCTGGGACTTTATGGTTATGCCTCTCTCTCTTTCAAGATCCATATTGTCCAGAACCTGTTCCTGCATCTCTCTGCTGGTCAAAAGGCCTGTCTTTTCAATAATACGGTCCGCTAACGTGGACTTTCCGTGGTCTATATGCGCAATAATACAGAAATTGCGAATCCTGCTCTGTTCTGATAACGACAATTTGTAACCCAACCTTTCATAGAAACAAGCAGCAGCTGCCTATGCAGCTGCTGCCCGGTAATTTGTGACTTGTCTGTCGGCTTATACCAGCGCAACAGTCTCTCTTGCGATTGCCAACTCTTCGTTTGTCGGGATAACGCAAACCTTAACCTTAGAAGCCGGAGTAGAGATCATTGTGTTCTCTCCTCTCTTCTTGTTTGCCTCATGGTCAACTTCAATGCCTAAGTAGGTCAGACCGCTTAAGATCTTCTCTCTTGCATTTACGTCATTCTCACCAACACCTGCTGTGAATGCAATTGCGTCTACACCGTTCATAGCAGCAACATATGCACCGATGTACTTAATTACACGATAAATAAATGCCTCGTTTGCTGCCTTTGCTCTCTCATTTCCTTCATTTTCAGCCTTTGTAACATCACGGAAGTCACTGGAAACACCAGAAATACCAAGAACACCAGACTTCTTATTTAAGATATTTAATACCTCATCAACAGTCTTATTCTCCTTGTTGCAGATATACTGAACAACAGCTGGATCAACATCACCACTTCTGGTACCCATGATCAGACCTTCCAGAGGAGTCAGACCCATACTTGTATCTACACACTTACCGCCAATTGATGCAGAAATACTTGCACCGTTTCCTAAATGACAAACGATAACCTTGCAGTTTTCTGGATTCAGGTTTGCAAACTTAATAGTCTCCTTAGATACGAAGCTGTGGCTTGTTCCGTGGAAGCCATAACGACGAATACCATACTTTTCATAATACTCGTATGGAATTGCATACAGATATGCCTTCTTTGGCATACTCTGTCCGAATGCAGTATCAAATACTGCTACCTGCGGTACGCCTGGCATAGCTGCCTCACATGCCTCAATACCAATCAGGTTTGCTGGGTTATGAAGAGGTCCGAGATCGAAGCACTCTCTGATTACTCTCTTAACATCCTCATTTACAACGATAGAATCGCTGTATACCTGACCTGCGTGCAGAACGCGATGGCCTACTGCTGAGATTTCCTTGATATCGGTGATTACACCGTGATCCTTATCTGTCAGTGCATCCAGCACAAGCTTTACAGCAATCTGGTGATCCTTCATCGGAGACTCTACTACATAGTCTTCCTTTCCAGTTGGCTTATGAGTCAGCTTAGAACCATCAATGCCGATTCTCTCGCAAAGTCCCTTTGCCAGTACCTCCTCCGTCTGTGAATCAATCAGCTGATACTTCAGAGAAGAACTGCCGCAGTTAATAACTAATACCTTCATAATTTATCTCCCATCTGCTGCCCATGCAGCGTTTGTATCGTTGCTGTCCGTAGGGCAGACTGTCCCCAGACCGCAACAGGCTAATTCTATTCTACCGCGTTTCAAAAAGGTTGTAAAGTACAAAGTTGCCCGAAAGTTTACTGAATATTTGGATTTGCATAATAATAATCTGCTATATCCTGCTTCAGCTTATTCCATGCATCCTCGTGCTCCACATAATAAAGCGGGCAATATTTTCCATCACAGTCGAAATGGCGAATCACATGATCTGGCGTCAGACCTTTTTGCTGTAAAAGCCACGCTGTAAGCTTTACAAGTGTATTGTATGTAGTATCTGAAAACTTACCTGTCTCATCTGGATGACACACTTCGATTGAAATCGTATCTGGATTTCTTGAACGAACTGCATATGCCATCTCATTAAGTGGAAGACACTGTACTACCTCACCATCAAGCCCTACAATCAAATGTGCACTTGCCTGACGGCCAGCACCCTCTACAGCTGGATTATCAAGTGAATCAAAATAATCCCTGTTTGCCTTTGCAGAGCTTCCAGGATTTGCCACATAATGAATTGCAATATCATTTACAGCATCAAGGGCAATTGCTGGTCTTGACACATTATTAATATGGATCAAATCAACAGTAATCCAATCTGGAATAACAATACCAGACGGATCTATGACATGCTGCGCTGTATCAACTGCATTTACTGTCGCAGCAACAGATTCTGCCGGTTGCTGTACCTGCTCTGTTTCACCAACTGTCTCCAACGGATTTGTCTCTTGAATCTCTTCCTGTGTAGTTGGCACAGTAGCTTTCACTTCTGGTTCATTTGCCTCTTCAATTTGCCCGCTTGTTATCTCCTCCTGTGAGGTCTGCACAGGCATTGTTTGAAACAGTTTATCATCTTTTTTATTGCAGGATCTAAAAAGAACTGCTATCACAATCAAAGCAGCAACTGCAATCACTGCTGCTGTAATCCGCTGCTTCAATGCCTGCCTTTGCTGCTGCAGACGACGTTCTTCACGCTGTTTTTTTTCATATTGTATGCGACGCTCCATGTCATAAGTGCCATCAGCTTCCTTAGCACGTCTTTCGGCATTGCGCCTTTGATTTTCAAATGCTTTCTTGCGTTCTTGTTCTGTCATACCTTTTTACCTTTCATACAGAGGAAAGAAAAAGATTTACTTTTTTCTAATCCTATATTACAATAAGAATGCCGTGTTGTTTACATATATACGCCGGCCAAATGGTCAAACGCATTATTTATTATATGCGAATTTGAATCATCTGTAAAGTAAAAAGGAGCACATTTAATATGAAAGACAAAATCATGAACTTTCCACTGATTCGTTTTATAATCAATCTTAGAATCTGTCAGTGGGCTGCCAATAATCCTGTTTTGTCGCGTTTTTGCAACTACGAAGTCATTAGCTACCTTGTCTGTGGTGTCCTTACAACCATCGTCAGCTATGTAAGCTACTTTCTTGTCCGTATCTTTTCTGGAGTCTTGATTTCTCAATGTATCTCCTGGGTGCTCGCTGTTGCATTTGCCTACGTCAGTAACAAGATTTTTGTTTTCCTGTCAGATGACTGGTCTGTGCCTGTTTTAAAAAAGGAACTGATTCCTTTTATAAGCTGCCGTATCTTTTCCTTTTTTGTCGATACTGCCTTCATGGAAATTACAGTCAGCCTTCTTTGCTGGAATGAACCGGCAATGAAACTGTTGTCTAATGTATTTGTTCTATTAATAAATTACATTGGCAGCAAGCTTCTTGTTTTTAAGAAAAGAAGCTAGTCACAGAATGATCAAAAAACAATGCTATCATAAAGATATATTTTTAAGAAAGGATTTGTGCTATGAATTTGAATTTTTCAAAAATCATGCCGCAGCAGGCACATTCGAAGCGAACATGGAAGGATCGTTTGCCTTATCTTCTGGCTTTTTTTATTCCAGTTCTTTCCATGATTATGATCTTTATCGGAAAGGAAATCTACCCATTTGGCGACCGTTCTTTTTTGCGTACTGACCTGTATCACCAATACGCACCGTTTTTTCAGGAACTAAAGGATAAGCTCGCAAACGGTGAAAGTTTGTTTTATACATGGGACATCGGTTTAGGTACAAACTTTATGGCAATCTTTGCCTACTATCTTTCTAGTCCGCTTAACTGGTTTTTATTCCTGTGTCCAAGCTCACTTGTCATTGAGTTTATCACATATGGAATTGTATTAAAAATGGCGCTCTCTAGTCTTACGATGACCTGGTATTTAAACAGACACAACCACACAAACAGCATCGCAGCTGCCTTTTTCGGCATCTTTTATGGCCTAAGCGGCTACATGGCTGCGTACAGCTGGAATATTATGTGGCTTGACTGTATGGTTTTGCTTCCTGTAATTTTCCTTGGTTTAGAGCGGCTGATCAACGATGATAAATGCTATCTGTATTGCATCAGCTTAGGACTTGCCATTCTCTCCAATTATTACATTGCAATCATGATCTGTATTACCCTTGTAATTTATTTTGTAATCTGCATGATTCTCGCAAAAGGAAAAAATTTTAATTACCCGAAAAAGATATTAAATTTTGGTCTGTTTTCCCTTTTAGCCGGCGGACTCGCAGGTGTTGTGCTTTTCCCTGAGATTGCAGCACTCTCATATACAGCTTCCGGCAACTTTAGCTTTCCAAAGGACTGGTCTTCCTATTTTTCTATGTATGACATGATTGCACGTCATCTTGTTAATGTTGAGGTTGAGATCGGACTAAAGCATTGGCCAAATATTTACTGCGGCGTTGGCATCCTGTTGTTTGTACCGCTCTATTTTATGAACCAAAAGGTTTCCTTCAAGGAAAAGATTTCTTATCTTTGCCTGATCATTTTCTTCTATTTGAGTTTTAGTACCAATGTGCTTAACTTTATATGGCATGGTTTCCATTATCCAAACTCTCTTCCGTGCCGTCAGTCATTTATCTACGTTCTGTTTTTGCTTGCGATGGGATATAAAGGCTTTCTTGGCTTAAAAGACCGCCCTAAAAAGCAATACTTAAGCGTTTTGCTTGGAGTTGTTGGCTTTATCATTTTGGCTGAAAAGCTAGAAGCCTCCTACACAGGAACAGGCGATGGACAGTATTATCTGTTCTCCTCATTCTATTTAAGTATTCTCTTTGTGGTAATTTATGGCATTTTAATTCATTTATACCGTTCAAAGGGCAAAAACTGGCGTATGCCGATTACTGTTGTTACACTTATCATTATTACTGCTGAAGCCACAATCAATATGTCGTATACAAGTGTTACAACAGTAGGAAGAACAACTTATAAGGAATATGATTCCAATGTACGCACACTTACTGCTGCTGCCGCAGCTGATGATGACACCGTATTTTACCGAACAGAAAAGGTAAATAACCGTACGAAAAATGATGGTGCATGGCTTGATTATCCTTCTGCATCGATCTTTTCATCAACTGCTTACGCGCATTTGACTTCTTTTTATAAAAAAATCGGTTTAGAATCATCAACTAATGCATATGGAACTGCCGGCTCCACGCCTGCTTCCAACATGCTCCTTGGCATCCGTTACTCTATATACACAGACAACGATCCAAAACCAGAGGATACTTTGCTTAGAAGTTTCTATCAAAGCACAGACAATGTAGACCTCTACAAGAATACTTATGCACTACCGTTAGGTTTTCTTGTCTCTGATTCATTAGAAGCAGATTGGGATTTAACAGCAGATGATCCTGGCATAAACTGGAACAATCTTGTTCATTCACTTGGTATTGCTGATGACTTATTTGTTTCGCTTGACGTGACAAACAACGGAACCACTAGTGTAAACGTTACAACAACTGAGGGCGGCTACTACTGCTTCTATTCTGCTAAGTCTGGGCCTTCTAAAATTCGAATAAGCCATCATAATACATCAAAAACCTTTGACAATTTAAGCCGAAGCTATTTTATGTCATTTGATTATCAGACAGACGGCTCACTCTTTACTATCACAAATGATGATTCTTCTAGTTCAACCATCATCAATTTGTCAGCATACCGTCTGAATGAGGATGTGTTAAAAGAGCTTTATGAAATTCTTGACGAGTCACCGATGGAAGTTACTTCCTACACAAGCACAAGTGTAGATGCAACTATTACTGCATCTGCTGATGGACGCGTTGTAACAACAATTCCTTATGACACAGGATGGACTGTCACTGTTGATGGAAATACGGTTGATATGACAGCCTTTAAAGACACATTCGTCTCCTTCGAAATTTCTGAAGGTACACATACCATTCATCTTGATTACACACCAGATGGTTTTTATCTCGGTCTTGCAAGCACGCTTATCTGTATTATTTTACTGATTATGATTGCTGCACTGATTCACCTCTGGAAGAAAAATCAAGCAGATGAAGCTTCACTTAATGATCAGGAGGAAATTTCTGCTTCTCAGGCAACTGCTTTGGCTGATTCAGAAGATCTTGAAAATGATTTATCTGAACCTACAGATGGTGCTTTAGATGATGAAACAGATAATGAAATCGAGACGGATGATTCAGTAATAGTTGAAGATGATGATCTAGCTGATGAATTTTTTGAGGAAGATTCAAACGAACCAGAAAAACCTTCAGAAGAAGAACTTTCGGAAGAATTTTCAAATAAAGATTTTTCGAAAGAACTTTCAGATGAAATACTTTCGAATAAAAATTTTTCAAAAACAGATGAAAAGCGTGATTCATCAGCGAAAAAAAATGTCAGCCTAGACAGTATTGAGCTTGATTTAACTCGCAGCCGTCACAATTCATTAAGCAAAAAAACAAACAAAGACAGTCAATAAGCTGTCAGAAAAGAGGATTGATTATGAAATTATGGGGTGGACGCTTCACCAAAGAAACTAATGAGCTTGTAAACCATTTTAATGCATCACTTCCATTTGACTGTCGCTTTTACGCACAGGATATTCGCGGCAGCATTGCACACGTGACTATGCTTGCAAAATCCGGCATCCTGACAAATGATGAGCGTGATCAGATCATCAGTGGTTTAACAGGTATTCTTTCTGATATCAACAATGGCACACTTACATTCGATGACGGAAGTGAAGATATTCACAGCTTCGTAGAAGCTCATTTGATTGAACGCATCGGAGAGGCTGGAAAGAAGCTTCATACAGGCCGAAGCAGAAATGATCAGGTTGCACTTGACATGAAGCTTTACACAAGAGATGAGATTGATGAGACTGATGGTCTTTTAAAAACTCTCCTTGAAGAATTGCTCACTATTATGAAAGCAAACCTTGACACCTTTATGCCAGGCTTTACTCACCTTCAAAAAGCTCAGCCAATTACACTTGCTCATCATTTTGGTGCATATTTTGAAATGTTTCGCCGTGACCGCAGCCGTTTGGCTGACATCCGCCGCCGCATGAATACATGCCCACTTGGAGCTGGCGCTCTGGCAGGAACCACCTACCCGCTTGACAGAGAGTACACTGCGTCTCTTTTGGACTTTGACTGCGCAACTGTAAACAGCATGGATTCTGTTTCTGATCGCGACTACCTGATCGAATATCTGGATGCACTCTCAATTATTATGATGCACCTGTCCCGCTTCTGCGAAGAGATTATCACCTGGAATACTAACGAGTATCAATTCGTCGATATTGATGATTCTTACAGCACCGGTTCTAGTATTATGCCGCAGAAAAAAAATCCTGATATTGCAGAGCTGATCAGAGGAAAGACAGGACGTGTTTATGGTGCTCTTGTATCTCTTTTAACTACCATGAAAGGTCTTCCGCTTGCATACAACAAAGATATGCAGGAGGATAAGGAGATGGCATTTGACGCATTTGATACTGTTAAGGGTTGCATTGGTTTGTTCACAGGCATGATCGCCTCTATGACATTCCGTAAGGATCGCATGGAAGCCAGTGCAAAAAATGGCTTCACCAACGCTACAGATGCCGCTGATTATCTTGTAAATCACGGTGTTGCATTCCGTGATGCACATGGCATTGTTGGTCAGCTTGTTCTAATGTGTATTGATAAAAACTGCTCCCTTGATGAGCTTTCTCTTGACGCATATCGTTCCATTAGTCCAGTATTTGATGAGGATATATATGACGCAATCAGCATGAAGACTTGCGTAGAAAAGCGTCTTACAAAGGGTGCTCCAAGCCGCACCTCCATGGAAGCGCAGATCGCTTTTTGTGAAAAATATCTGCTTGAGAACTAAATTGATTTTACTATAAGATCCTGAATAATTATGTTTTTTACAGAGAAAGGGCACGAATCTGAATTGGATTCGTGCCCTTCTTCTATTTACCAGATGCTTCGATCTGTTTCTTTTATCTTACCTTATTTTTGATTTCCTCATGGATCTTTTCAACAAATTCGTCAAGTCCAACTGTTGTAGTATCCATTTCTCCATGAAGTCTATAGGATACTGACTTATTCTCCATTTCGTTAAATCCGATTACAAGCAGATACGGTACCTTCTGAACCTGACCCTCGCGCATACGATATCCAAGCTTTTCTGCTCTGTCATCTAACTCAACACGAACATTTCTATCCTCAAGATTCTCACAGATTTGTCTTGCGTACTCCATGAGCTCCTCGTTATCTGTCTTAACAGGCATAACCTTTACCTGAACTGGTGCAAGCCATGTTGGCAGATTTCCCTTTGTCTCCTCAAGAATATATGCCATGAAACGGTCAAGAGATCCCAAAATTGCTCTATGCAAAACAACAGGAGTCTTCTTCTCGCCATCCTTGTCAATATAAGTCAGCTCGAACTTTGCCGGCAGGCAGAAATCAAGCTGGCAAGTGGACAGTGTATACTCGTTTCCAACAGCTGGCTTTACATTTACATCAAGCTTCGGACCATAGAAAGCAGCCTCACCAATCTCCTCTGTATACTCGATTCCAAGGTCATTCATAACGTCTCTAAGAGCATTTTCTGCCTTATTCCACATCTCATCATCATCATGATACTTTGTCTTATTTGCCGGATCTCTCAAAGACAAAACACAGCGATAATCTGTGATACCAAAATCCTTGTAGGTACTAAAGATCAGATCAACAACATTTGAGAACTCATCCTTGATCTGCTCTGGTGTTACAAAAAGATGCGCATCATTCTGGCAGAAGTGACGGCCTCTCTCAATACCCTTTAAGGTTCCACTTGACTCATAACGGAAATCATGAGCAATCTCACCTATACGGATTGGCAGATCCTTATAAGAATGCATACGGTTTGCATAGATCATCATATGATGCGGACAGTTCATCGGACGAAGAACAAATGCCTCTCCATCTACTTCCATAGCTGGGAACATGTTCTCCTTGTAGTGATCCCAGTGACCAGATGTCTTGTACAGATTAACTGTTCCAACACACGGTGTCATAACATGCTGATAGCCAAGCTTTCTTTCCTTATCCTTGATGTAGTTTTCAAGCTCCTGCCAGATTACATAACCCTTTGGAAGGAACATTGGAAGACCACGGCCTACCAGATCGTCTACCATGAACAAATTCATATCTTTACCGATCTTTCTGTGATCTCTCTCCTTAGCCTCCTCAAGAAGCTTTAAGTGCTCCTCTAATTCCTCAGCTGTCGGGAAACATACACCATAGATTCTCTGCAGAACCTTATTATTCTTATCTCCCTTCCAGTAAGCACCAGAATGCTTTAACAGCTTAAAGTAACGGCAAAGCTTTACATTGTCAACGTGAGGTCCGCGGCAAAGATCTGTAAAATCTCCCTGCTCATAGCATGTAATATTTCCATCTTCCAAATTGGAAATCAGATCAAGCTTATACTCATCATCCTTAAACATTTCCAGTGCTTCTTCCTTGGAAATCTCCTTACGGATAATCTTAAAGCCTCTCTTTGCGATCTTCTTCATTTCCTTCTCGATTGCAGCCAAGTCCTCTTCCTTAAATACGTGATCACCGAAATCAACATCATAATAGAATCCCTCTGCAACAACTGGTCCTACCCAGAATTTTGCCTGTGGATACAGGTGACGGATTGCCTGCGCCATCAAATGTGCACAGGAATGATTTAATGTGTTTAATGCTTCGTCTTCTTTAAAGTTTACCATTTTGATCTCCTCTTATCTTTTTACATTTTATTTTCCATCGGTGACAGAGCAGGATACAGGAACACAAAATTTAACTTGTGCAATAAAAAAGCACCCTCAGGTATCTCAATACCTAAGGGTGCTAGCGCACGGTTCCACCTTATCTTTCACTCTTTGCTTATAACGCAGCAACACGGCAACGCTTCGAAGCTTTTTACTTCTTTCACGCACAGCTCAGGAATGGTCTTCATACAGTATTCCCATAAACCGCTTCCACCATACACGGCTCTCTCTGAATGATCTTACTGTACTACTCTTTCCATCATTGCTTTTATTTTAAAGATTTCAGATCTCATTCTACCACGGCTTTTTCTAATTTACAATAGCTTTTGTAAATTTATTTTTTATTTTGGTTATTTCCATAATAATAACCGTAATTTCCCTTGCCATAATAACTGGAATCCTTTTTGCTACCGACCATATTCTGGACAACACCAATTACATTCGCACCCACTTTATCCATCTCAGACTTCATCTGTGCCAATGTCTTCTTCTTTGTAACACCATTTTCAATAACAAGCAATGCTCCATCACAGAAAGATGCTACAATTGCTGCATCTCCTACTACGCAAATCGGAGGTGTATCAAAAATAACATAATCATAAGAATCTCTAACTTCTGCGCAAAGATTTTCCAACCACTTTGCAGACAAAAGTGCAGACGCATTTGGAACAAGCTTTCCACTAAACAATACATGCATATTTGGAAGACCAACATCATAAATAACCTGACCAAGTTCTGCATTTCCAGAAAGATACTCAGAAAGTCCAAGCTTTACACCATCTAGTCCCATACGTCTTTGAAGCACTGATTTTCTCATATCTGTATCAACAAGAAGAACCCTTTTTCCCACCTGTGATAAACTATATGCCAAATGGAATGAAATAAAAGATTTTCCCTGATTTTCAAATGCACTCGTAACTACAATCGTTTTCACATCCTTGCTGCTGTATAAAATTCCTGTACGCAACTGGTAAATAGCCTCGGATGCATTAAATGGTAAATCCTCAGGCCACATAATTTTCTTCTGTTTTTTTCCTTTGTAATCTGGAATCGCACCAAGAACTGACAAACCAGTACATTTTTGAATGTCTTCATCACTCTTAATTGATGTGTTGGTAATAACAGATACTGCTACAATGCCACATGCAATCACAATTCCTGCCAAAATGCCAATTAATGCATACGATAAAACTGAGCGTCTCGTATTTTCCGCAAACAGATCATCTGCCTTATCCAAAATCGTTGGTTTACTGCTTCCTAACACATGAGGAATTTCATCCACACTGACAGACAAAATTTCATTTGCAATATTAACTGCTTCTCTTACTGTTCCTGCCGTCACATAAATCTTTAAAATGCGAGTACTATCTGGATTCTCGACAGAAACAATGTTGTATAATTGTTTGTAGGTAAGATCTAGCTTCAAATTTTCAATTACCTTATTCAATACAACTCTACTTTTAATGATACCTTCATAGTCTCCTGTTAGCGCAGAACCTAGCTGTACATCCGACATGGACACTTCCTTATTGCTGTCAATGATACACATTGATGCCTCTGCTTGATAAGCATCCTTAACAATAAACTTACCGTACACACCTAACGCTGCACCAAATATAATTGCTAACAGTACTATCCAATACCACCGCTTGCGCAATGCTCGAAAGATTTCCATTAAATCAATGGTATCTTCTTCTGCACTCGCCCACATTGCTGTAATTTCTTTGCTCTCCATAAATCACACACTCCATAGACAAATGTTTTATTTGCCGCCTTTTTTTGTTTTTCTATTTTATAATAATAAACATTTATCATTTTGTCAATACCATTTTTTCCAAATATAGCTAAATCTGTTTTCTCACAATTCGGTATTCATCTCGATATTGAAAATGAGGGCAGATATAACGATCTCCATAGAGACTTGCTTTTGCAATATCATCCTCGTCAAAGAAAAACTGACAGCCATAGGATTCTTCATCCTCATCATATTCAAAATATGCACACTCCTCACAAGATGTTCCCTTCATCGTTTCCCTGCCTTTCATTTTCAAAAGTTTTTGCATTTCATCTCAATACAATTCATGCAAACTCATTTAAATCTACAAAATCAAATTATAACTACAATTAGTCGTCAAGTCTTCTCATCTCTGTATATGCCAAAAGGAATGGACCAACACCCTTTGCATCATCCTCAACTACTGGTTCAGACATATAGTATTCGTAAGTTCCATCTCTCATCTGCGGACCACCAAGACCAGCAACCAGACAAATTCCTCCAAGACTCAAGCGACCATCCTTCTCCTTTAAATAGCGATCACAAATTCCGTGGAATGCCTTCTCTCCAAGTTCTCGGAATCGCTCTGGCAAAAAGCCAAGTCTCACGCCTTTAAGCATTGAATATGCCATAATTGCACTTCCACTTGTCTCAAGATAGTTTTTCTCACGGCCACCCATATTGACAACCTGATACCACATGCCGCTCTCATCCTGAAACTTTGCCATGGACTCCATCAGGTCAACAAAAACCTGCTTTAAGCGATCATAGTCTGGCTGATAGCTATTATCTGCCTTCGTCAATGTATCAAGAAGTGCCATTGAATACCAGCCAAGTGCACGCAGCCAAAAATTCTTTGAAAGACCAGTCGTCTTATCACACCAGAACATTTCTTTTGATGAATCATAAGCGTGATAATAAAGACCTGTTTTTTCATCTCTCATATTCTTTACGACATTGAAGAACTGGTTAAAGATATCTGGATAGTTCTTCTTGTCATTAAAGCGTGTCTCATATTCCATATAAAATGGCTGTCCCATATAAAGTCCGTCAAGCCAAACCTGATTCGGATAAATCTTCTTATGCCAAAAATTACCTTCACTTGTTCTTGGCTGACCTTTAAGCTGTCCATAAATTACATCAATTGCCTTGCGGTACTTTTCCTTACCAGTAATGTCATACAATAAAAATAAAGTCTTTCCTGCATTAACATTATCAATGTTATAATCATCTGGATTATATCCCTTTATAGTACCATCTTCCTGAACACGATGGTCAATATAGGCCTCAGCAAAATCAAGATACTTTTTCTCTCCTGTAATCTTCCATGTCTCTATCATAGCAAGGATCATGCATCCATCAATGTAGTTCCAGCCAGACTTTCCACCCTTTCTGGCAGCCTCAATATTCCATGCCGGAACATCAAGTGTACTATTTTTAATCAAATCATCCAGATATGACTCTATAATCGGCATCTTCATCCTGTATTCTTCCTTTAAACTTATTTTATGATTATTTTCTGATATGCGCATTCTTGCGAAGTACCTCGACTACCTGCTCTACATACTTTTCGCAATCATCTGGATCACTTGCCTCAACCATAACACGAATTAATGGTTCTGTTCCGCTCTCCCTTACAAGAATGCGTCCGCGATCTCCCAGTTCCTCTGTGATTCGTGCAACTGCTGCCTGAACATCTGCATCCTCTCTTGCTGCTGCCTTATCCATTACTCGAACATTTGTCAGCTTCTGAGGATATGACACAAAACCACGTCTTAACTGAGAAAGTGTCTGCTTACCTAATACCATTACTTCCATCATCTTGATTGCCGTAATCAGTCCATCTCCTGTTGCTGCATACTTGCTGAAAATAATATGACCAGACTGCTCACCGCCAAGACGATATCCATTTTCACTCATGCACTCATATACATACTTATCGCCAACAGCTGTCTTTTCATAAGAAATACCTGCTGCATCAAATGCTTTATACAAGCCAAAATTTGACATAACAGTTGTAACAACAGTATTATCAGCAAGCTCTCCCTTATTTTTGAGATATTTACCGCAAATATAAAGGATTGCATCGCCGTCTACTACATCTCCATTTTCGTCTACGCAAAGACAGCGGTCTGCATCACCATCAAATGCAAATCCAACATCAAGGTGCTTCTCCTTTACCAAAGCCTGTAGTCCATGAATATGAGTAGAACCGCAATTTGTATTAATATTAGTTCCATCTGGCTCGTTATTGATCACATATGTTTTTGCACCAAGTGCATCAAAAACATTCTTTGCAATCATCCAAGCACTTCCATTTGCACAGTCCAGACCGACACGCATATTTCTAAAGGAACACAGTGCCAGAGACATTAAATATCCAAGATAACGGTTTCTTCCTGCTGCATAGTCCACGGTACAGCCAATATTTTCCTTTGTCGCATATGGCAGATTCTTCTTATCTTCATCAAGATACTTTTCAATCTCATCAATGACAAATTCCTGCATTTTTTCACCCTTATCATTGATCAGCTTGATTCCGTTATCATAGAATGGATTATGACTTGCAGAAATCATAATTCCACAGTCGAAATCTTCTGTACGAACAACATATGATACACTTGGTGTTGTGGTAACATGAAGAAGATAAGCATCTGCACCGGAAGCAGTTAAGCCTGCAACAAGTGCATATTCAAACATGTAGCTGCTTCGTCTTGTATCCTTTCCGATTACTACCTTGCACTTATGCTCCTTTCCAAAATACCAGCCAATAAAACGACCTACCTCAAATGCATGCTCAACTGTTAAATCTACATTTGCCTCACCGCGAAAACCATCTGTTCCAAAATACTTTCCCATTAATTCTGTCCTGCCCTTCGTTGATGTTAAAAAAACTTCTTATCTATGTAAAGCTTCCCAGCCATTCATAGCAGATGCAATAACCTTGTCCATATCATAATATTTATATTCTCCAAGACGGCCTCCGAAAAATACTTTTTTCTGCTGTTGTGCCTTCTCGCGATATTTCTGATACAGCATCTGGTTTTTCTCATTATTTACCGGATAGTATGGCTCCATGCCTTCCTCCCAGTCAGTAGAATATTCCTTTGAAATTACTGTTTTAGGCTGTGTTCCAAACTCAAAATGCTTATGCTCAATTACTCTTGTATAAGGTGTCTCTCTGTCTGTATAGTTAACAACTGCTACACCCTGATAATTATCTGTATCAAGCACTTCCGTCTCAAAACGCACAGTACGATACTCAAGTTTTCCAAAGCAATACTCAAAATACTCGTCAATTGCTCCTGTATAAACTACTTTATCAGCCATTGACATCCATTTTTCCTTTTCTGCAAGGAAATCAACGCTGGTCTTTATATCAGCCCCCTCAAATAATGCATCTATCAACTTATTATAGCCGCCAATCGGGATTCCCTGATATAAATCATTAAAATAATTATTATCATATGTAAAGCGCACTGGGAGTCTCTTTATAATAAAACTCGGAAGCTCGCTGCAGTCGCGTCCCCACTGTTTTTCGGTATAACCCTTTACAAGCTTCTCATAAATATCTCTTCCTACAAGCGCAATTGCCTGTTCCTCAAGATTTTTAGGTTCTCCCGTAATCTCTGACTTTTGTTTGTCAATGATTGCCTTTGCTTCCTGTGGTGTACTAATTCCCCACATACGGCTAAACGTATTCATATTAAACGGCATATTGTAAATCTCACCCTTATAATTAGCTACCGGGCTATTTGTATAGCGATTGAACTCTACAAAAGAATTTACAAACTCCCATACCTTGCGATCACTTGTATGGAAAATATGAGCACCATATTTGTGAACATTAATTCCTTCAATCTCTTCACAGTAAATATTTCCGCCTATATGACTGCGTCTTTCTAACACAAGACAACTCTTTCCTGCCTGCTTTGCATGCCAGGCAATAACTGCTGAATATAGTCCAGCTCCTACTAAAATATAATCGTAATGCTTCATAAGTCACCTCTCATAAATTTTTATCACATATAATAATTGCGCTCCCATCTGTCATAAAACGGCATAGGGCGCAGAAAACAAAGCTTTGCCGGATCTGCATTATGATATAAATCAATCATCTTCTGACGCTGCTTTGGTGTGAGATTAATCCACTCCATATAATCAAGCTCACAATTAGCCATCGGCGATGAACAGCACTGACAGTCCAGTTTTCTAAGCAGACTTACCATTCGCGTTGCTTTGCACTTTGGGCAAATAAATACATACATCATAATAATCTGATAACCCTTCCTTTTCCATCATTTTTATTCATAGATGGTAGATTGCAGATAGCTTTTATTTGCCCCAAAATCAACAGCCAGAACTTCCTGATTAGCCCCCATAATTGCATTGCTCCATGTGCCGTCCGCCGGAACTCTCGCCTGAACCATATCATAATTCAGATATAAAACTGACTGCATCAGCAGTGAGCACATTTTGGAATCTGAAATATTTGTTGAAATATCTGGCAAAATAGATTCTACTGCTTTATAAATCGTAACTACATTTGCCTTTTTAACCTTCTCCAACAGTGCATTCATTACAGTTCTCTGTCTCTGTGTTCTTGCAAAATCATTTCCAATCTTACGGATTCGTGCATAGCCAAGCGCCTGTTTTCCCGTCAGTGTAATCTGACCGCCAGCAAACTGTTCGTCCACAAAGCCATCACGATCTGCGACTCCACTAACCTGATTGTATTCTGCAATATAGCCATTAATCCATTCCACCTCCGCCTGTTCCACATTGATGGTAACACCGCCAAAAGCATCAATCACATCAACAAAGCTAAAAAAATCAACCTGCGCATAATAGTCAATGCCCAGCTTATAATTTTCTTCAATTGTCTGAATCAGCAATGCCGCTCCGCCTCTTGAATACGCCTCATTTATACGATTCTCTCCATACCCTGGAATTGTCACATAGCTGTCACGCATAATAGCTGTCATAACAAACTTTCTTTTATAAGGATTGATCGACACAACAATCATCGCATCTGATCTGGCATCATTTGAACCTGCTACTCTAGTATCAGTTCCAATCAGCAAAATATTGGTAACACCTTTTTGTGTCAATACATCAGCCTGTCTTTCATATGAAGTCTCATATGGCTTATAATTGGTCTGCGCAATGGTTGTACGCAAAAAAACATAAACACCGGCAAGCGCCACAGCCATAATAATCAATATAATGATCAGCACCTTAAGCAGCTTGTGTAAAAAGCCCTTTTTCTTTTTTTCTTTTCGTGTCTTCTTTTCCGCCTTTTTGACCGTTTCCCTTACTTTTTGTTTTGTTTGTTTAGGACTTTTCTTTTTTTCTGCTTCCGGCACTGGCATCTTCTTTTCAATTTCAGGAGCTTTCTTTATAGCTTCATTCGATGCCTCTGGACCATAAATCGAGCGCTCATCTACAGGTGATGTTTCATTTGCTGTATTTGACTTTGGCCGGATCTGTTTTCTTTGTCTTTGAATGGGTTTGTCAGTTGACAAATCTTCATCCACAGCTTCATCCACAGACACTTCTCCTGCCTCAAGCTCCTCTGCCTTAATTCTTTCTTTTATCTCATATGCCTGGCGCAGTATTTTTTTCTCTTCTTCTGTTAAATCTGGCATACTCGCCTCCTTTTTAGAATAGTTAAAAGTTACGGTAATTATTATAGTATAGAAACGCTTGATTGGCAAGAAATATCTGTATCACAAATATGGCCTGTCATACTCTTTTGAATATGACAGGCCATCTTATGTACAAACTTTATAATTACTCAACTACTGTTACAGCAGTTTCTTCTTCAACTGGTTCCTGTGCAGCATAGAACATTGCAACAGTATTCTTTACAACATCGCGAAGCAGTGTTGCTGTCGGTGCCTCTGTATCAGTAATGGTAACACCATCTTCCTGTGTGAAGCTGCCAGCCATTGAAACCTCTTCAGTTCCATCATTTGCTGTCAGAGCAAGGCTCAGTCCATTGTCAAGAAATGTTAGTGCAACATTCATTGTGACTGTCTCGCCATCTTCTGTAGCAGTCATATCCATACCAAAACCATTATCCTGTACGGTAATTGTTCCGTTTGCATTCATAATCTCAGCTTCGTTTTCTTTTACAACATAGTTAAAAGCTGTGCCATCAAAGGACATATCCACCACAACAGTTGTATCACCATTTACAACAGTAACATTCTCTGTCATGGTACCATCTGCATTTATTGTAGCTGTACCATTTACAGTAGCACCCTCATCAAGCATCTGCTGAAGCTGATCTGAAAGCTTGCTACCATCTTCTGTTTGAAGTGGTGTTACATCAAATGAAGATACCATCTCCTCAACCAGAGAATTCATCATATCAACAATCATTCCCTTTGCATCTTCAACAGAAACGTCTGGTTCAGCCATATTGATTCCCTCAGCTGCTGCCTGAAGATAATCATCAAGTACTGTAACGAGCTGTGATGCATCGGTTCCCTGAATCTGTGATAACAGTACTGCCATCGCATTATCAACTACATTCTCAACAGCCTTAACAGTGTTTACAATTGCCGGGCCATCAAATGTAATTGTAGTGGAGCCATCTTCTGCTGTCTGAATATCAAAGTTTTCTGCCAGTGCAGTAAACTCATTCATCATAGAATCTACATCAAAATCAGTCTCTGCCTCAGTCTCTACTGCTGCAAAATCCATTGCTGGAATCTCAACCCAGTCCTGATCAATACCAAACATTGAAAGCATTGAACTAATATCAGAACCTGACAATTCACCATATGTACTTGCAATTTCAGCAACATTAATATAAAGATCACCAGAAACAATCCGAAGTACATCGTTAAGACCATATACTGTATCAGTCTCTTCTCCTGTAACAGATGCCGGAAGCGTAACATTTGCTGAAACACTAACACCATCCTCTGCAAACTGCTCTGCAATTACAGAAAAAATCATAGATTCTCCCTCTGCTGTAAGAGAAAATTCACCTACATACGTAGACGGTATAAATGTTGTTTCACTTTCTGCCATTACTGGCATTGTACTTCCCGCAGCCAACGCCGCACTCATAATTACCGCAAATTTTCTTTTCATACCTCGTCCTCCTAAAATTAAAAATTTGACAACATTGGTTATCTGATTTGTTTTTCTTCCCCTTCTCATATGTGTGTCGTTTTTATTATATCACATTATGAACAATTTGTTCAAGTAAAAAAAAGCTAATTTTATTTTTTTGGTAAATTTTTATTTTCCTCTTGACAACTTTACATTATTGAAGTAAACTACGTTCAAACAAGAAACCTGTGATTAAGAGTAAGTAGTCATGGTTGCGTGTTCACAGAGAGCTACTGTTGGTGGGAAGTAGCAGCACAGATTATGATGAATGGGCTTATGAGGGCGGCCGAACGCGATTTTCGTTAGTAGCAGCCGACGGGGCGCGCAGCCCGTTATCCGTTGCGTATCGCATAGTTGTGCAGATTTTTCACATGAATGTGCGAGTTGAGTTGGATGCATTAGCATCAATATGGGTGGCACCGCAGGATTAACAGTCTTGTCCCATTATGATTGGGATAGGGCTTTTTTTGTTACCAAAATTTCTTTCTCCCGATCTATCTAACTCACTAACTGATGCCTATGAATTGCTCCGTTGCTTTGAAGCTTTTGCCCCTGGCATCCTACAAATTTTATTCATCAAAAGGAGAACACTATTATGAGAAAAAATTATTTAACCTGTGCCACACTGATTTCTGCAATGAGCATGAGCACCATTGCATCTGCACCTGTATTTGCATCCGACAATAGCGATGGCCAAACATTTAAGATTGGTATCTGCAACTATGTTGATGACGCTTCTTTAAACCAGATCGTTTCTAATATTGAAAAGCAACTTAAAAAAATTGAAAAAGATTCTGACGGAGCTGTTTCTTTTGAAGTCACAACAGAAAATTGTATGGCTGATGCCACTGTTCTTGATCAGATCATTGCAAACTTCATCGCAGATGACGTGGATTTGATGGTTGGTGTTGCCACTCCTGTTGCCATGGCAATGCAGGCAGCTACCGAAGACAACGAGATTCCTGTTGTTTTTGCAGCTGTATCTGACCCAGTTTCTACTGGACTTGTAGAGTCCATGAAAGAGCCTGGTGCAAATATTACCGGTACTTCTGACTACTTAGACACAACTGCCGTTATGGATCTTTTATTTGCTGCTGATGAAGAAGCCGATCATATCGCCCTTCTATATGATCAGGGTCAGGATTCTTCCACAACTGCAATCGAAGAAGCTAAGAAATACCTTGATGATAAGGGTGTTGATTACACAGAATACACTGGAACAACAGTTGACGAAGTTATGTTAGCAGCTGATTCTATCATCGCAGACGGTGCTGACGCAGTCTTTACACCATCTGACAACACCATCATGACAGCTGAACTTTCCATCTATGAGGAATTAGCAGAAGCTGGCATTCCGCATTATGCAGGTGCTGATTCTTTCGCATTAAACGGTGCTTTCTGTGGATATGGCGTTGACTATATTAATTTAGGTGTTGAGACTGCAAACATGATTAACAGCATCTTAGTTGACGGTGAAGAACCTGCAAAAACACCTGTCATGACATTTGACAATGGTATTGCAACTATCAACACCGAAGTATGCGATCAGTTAGGCTATGACTTCGATGAAATCAGTAAGACATTTGAGCCACTCTGCACTGCTGTAAAGGGCATCGAGACTGCAGAAGAATTTGAAGAAGAATCAGAAAGTGAAACTGAGACTGAAGAAGAATCTACAGAGGCTCAGGAAAAATAAATTTTAGTAATAAAAATCAAAGGGGTTTTCTCGTGGATATTCAAACATTATTGTCACTGGGACAGACAGCTCTTGAACTTGGTCTAATCTGTTCCCTCACAGTTCTTGCATTATTTTTAAGCTATTCTATGCTGAATGTCTGTGATCTTTCCACAGACGGATGCTTTACCCTGGGTGCCGCAGTTGGCGCTCAGGTTGCCCTGATGGGCCACCCATTCTTGGCAATTTTTGCCGCTATGGGTGCCGGTATTCTCTCCGGTTTTGTCACTGGCGCATTGCAGACAAAGTTTGGCATTAACAGTTTGCTTGCCGGTATCGTTGTCAACACAGGTCTTTACTCAGTCAATATTGCCGTGATGGGTGGTTCCTCCCTTTTAAATATGAACAAAACCACAACGGTATTTACGATGATGAAGGATCTGCTCTCTGGCACACCACTTGCAAGCTACTATAAGCTGATTGTCGCACTCCTCGCAGTCATTATTGTCATTGCTTTTTTGACTCTGTTTCTTGGAACTCGACTTGGTCTTGCAATCCGTGCAACTGGAAACAACCCGATCATGGTAAAATCTTCTTCTATTAATACTGTTTTTACCACCATTGTTGGTCTTTGTGTTGCTAATGCATTTACCGGTTTGTCAGGCTGTCTGCTTGCGCAATATCAGAAATCCGTCAATATTGACATTGGATCTGGTATGGTTACGATTGCACTTGCCTCACTGTTAATTGGTGCAACAATCCTCGGACGCGGAAAAATTGTTACACGTGCCGTTGGTGTCGTACTCGGTTCCTTTATTTTCCGCCTTGTCTACACCATCGCACTTCGTTTCCATCTTCCGGCATTCATGCTCAAGCTGGTATCTTCTATCATTGTCGTCATTGCACTGTCTTTCCCATATTTGAAGACACAGCTTCCAATGATGAAGCGTCGACTAACTCATTCAAAAAATAATAGATAATTTGTACCTGACTGCAAAGCAGGCTACGGAAAGGCATTTGTAAGCTATGCTTGAACTAAAAAATGTTTCGAAAACCTTTAATCCTGGCACAGTAAATGAAAAAAAAGCTCTTGATAAACTTTCCTTAAATTTAAATGAAGGCGATTTTGTCACCATCATCGGTGCAAACGGTGCTGGTAAATCTACGCTGTTTAATGCAATCTGCGGTACCTTCTACACTGATGAGGGACAGATCATTCTTGACGGCGAGGATATAACACTTCAGCCAGACTATATACGAGCAAAAAAAATCGGTCATCTGTTTCAGGATCCCATGAGCGGCACTGCTCCTGGCATGACCATTGAAGAAAATATGGCTCTCGCAGGTTCCAAAGGCGGCTGGCTCTCTCACGTAAGCAAAAAAGAAAAGGAACTGTTTCGTGAAAAGCTCCGTCCGTTGAATATGGGACTTGAAGATCGCATGCATCAGCCTGTCGGACTTCTCTCTGGCGGACAGCGTCAGGCTCTTACTCTTGTAATGGCGACCATCAACCCTCCAAAGCTGCTGCTTCTTGATGAGCATACTGCAGCTCTTGATCCTGGCACTGCCGAGAAGGTGCTAAATCTAACCAAGTCTATTATTGCTGAGCACCATTTAACATGCATGATGATCACACACAACATGCAGTCAGCTCTTGAACTTGGAAATCGTACCTTCATGATGAACAGCGGACACATCATTTTCGATACAGCAAATGAAGAGCGCTCAAAGCTTACCGTAAATGATCTGCTTGAGCGCTTCAAGGAAGGTGTTGGAAAGCAGCTTGACAACGATCGCATGCTGCTCTCCTGATATTTAACTATTAAAAATTTATATTTAGTTTTGCCATCTGATCTGCTCACCACACACAAGTGGGAAGCGGATCAGTTTTTTTGCGTTCAAATCTTCCTTATTCATATCCACTGCTGTAATCTGATGATTCTCATATGTTGTATAATAATAAATTCCCTTTGAAGCATTACAGCAAGAGGTGTAAATAGTAATCTCATATGCACCTTCCTTAACTTCGCAGCATCCTCTTTGCTGATCTACAGAACCAAGGATATGGAAAAACTGGCTCACACTCTCTGACTCCGAATCACCTGAAAGTGAATTCATCTTCACAAAAGAAACACGAACAAAACGAGATTCTGATGAAAGATCACCCGGAAGACCAAGCGCACCCATTCCACGGCTGTAAGCCTGAAGCGGCAGCTCATTAGCTCCGCCAAATGTGTTCTTCGGCTGTTTTGCTGAAAGGCCCATATAGCGATTTAAACCAGCCAGTTGTCTGTCAAACGGCGGATTATTTGTTAAAACACCAACTGGATTGTCATAAATTTTTATGCCCTCACGTACAGACTCTAACGTAATTGCCTCATCTTGATCTGCAATAATCCAGTGAAGTGATGACACCGGCATTGATTCATGAAAAGAAATATTTGTAATGCAAATGCGTTCAAGTAGTACTCTTGCCTCTTTTACGCTCGTGCACTGACCTAAAATCCACGGAATCAATTCAAACTGTGCCACGTTGTCTTTTCCCTCTGCCGGTTCTGTATAAAATGCATTGCCGACAAAATTAAGACCTGCCATTCCAAGACCCTTTTCATTAATCGCATCATAATACAGCGGATACTCGCCTGCCACATGTGCCATACCAATCAATGCGTACTTTGTCTGATATGGCTTTACGTGGCGCATCATAAATGTATAACCACGCGGTGTTATCGTTACTTCCTCTCCATAAGAACACTCATAATCAAGTGTTCTTCCCATATAAAAGTCCTTTGTCTTATAGGTTGCTGCTGTACACATAATTGCCTCCTTATTGCTCTTCCTAATTGTTTTTTGCTTTTTCTGTTTATTTCTATTTGTTCTGCTGCTCTTTTCTTTTGATTTTGCTCTTTTTCTTTATTTCTTTATGCTGTCAATAAATGGCTCTGCAAGATCCTTTAGCTGCTCTATCTGTTCATCAGTCAGCAACAGTTTCGGCGCTGTTATCGTATTTTGCTCGTCTAGTTTATTTGCCGCTGCATGTACTTCTGTCTGAAGACAATTTCCATCATCATCTGAAATGGTTATTGTAAGAGTAAACGTATAGTTATCTTCTTTGTCTACCAAAAATGACAGCTTAGCATCTGCCTGCTTTGGCTGGATTCCTACAAGCTGTGCAAAATAATCAGCATCGATTGTAAACTCGGACGCTCCATCATTCTTGCCACTCACCTTTACGGCTGACCAAAGCTTTGGATCAAATAAATGATCTGGTTCAGCTAAAAACAGCACTGCATCCATTCCACCTGGCATTTTTAACGAATTCTCAACTGTTACGCCTGTAAGATCATAAATCAAACTAGTAAGCTGTTCTAATGTAACACAATGATCTTTAATCCATCCATTGTATGCTGCCTTTAGTAAAAAGCTTTTGTCAATCTCATCACTTGCAAATGCAGATATAATTGAGTCTATCCCAAAATAACATTTTCCATCCACCAGATAAAATGTCGTTAATGAAGTCTGCTTATCTGTTATATTTTCCTTTAGCTGCAATTTTAAGTTTTTTTGTGCACTCTCGCCTGCTGCGGTAAATTTTGCCGTAAGAGAATCGGTATTTAAAAGTTCCTGCGCAAGATCTGTTACTGGCTTTAGCTGATCCGACGGTTCAAATGTCATCGCGCAATCCGCTGTAATATCATAGCCATTTCCTGCCACCAGCTTTTGCAGCGTCTCGATGGTCTGTCCTGCATTCATAATAAAATGCATATAGAAGATGATCGCTCCAATCAAAAAAGCTGCCAGAACAAGTCCCACTGCAAGCACTGCTTTTTTTCTTTTGCTCATATACCCACTTCCTTTCAACCAGCTTACAGGACTTTAGTCCTTTACAAAAATTATAAAGCCTTTGATCTTTTCTGTAAACGGACAAAATGGCTCTTTTGTAAGGCTATTAAAAATTAGGGAGATTTTTTCTCCCCTATCATTCGAGTAAGCAAGCACAAAAATAAGGCGTATACCTTATTCAGATATACGCCTTTTCGGTGTACTAACGGTGTACTAACCGACCGTTATTTGACACGTTTTGTTGTTTTCTTTGGTTCCGATTTTCTTTGATTTTCCTTGAAAAATTAGAACTTACCAGCCTTAGCAGCTTCCTCGATGGAAACAGCTACAGCTACAGTCATACCAACCATCGGGTTGTTTCCTGCACCGATCAGACCCATCATCTCTACGTGAGCCGGAACTGAAGAGGAACCTGCAAACTGTGCATCAGAATGCATACGGCCTAAAGTATCGGTCATACCATAGGAAGCCGGACCTGCTGCCATGTTATCTGGATGCAGAGTACGTCCTGTACCACCACCTGATGCTACGGAGAAGTACTTCTTACCAGCCTCGATACGCTCCTTCTTGTAGGTACCTGCAACTGGATGCTGGAAACGAGTCGGGTTTGTGGAGTTACCAGTGATGGAAACGTCTACATTCTCCTTCCACATGATAGCAACACCTTCCGGTACGCTGTTTGCACCGTAGCAGTTAACCTTTGCACGAAGTCCCTCAGAGTATGACTTGCGGAATACTTCCTTTACTTCGTTGTTGTATGGATTGTACTCAGTCTCTACATATGTAAATCCGTTGATACGGGAAATGATCTGTGCAGCATCCTTTCCAAGACCGTTTAAGATAACGCGAAGAGGCTTCTGGCGAACCTTGTTTGCCTTCTCTGCGATACCGATAGCACCCTCAGCTGCTGCGAAAGACTCATGACCTGCCAGGAAGCAGAAGCACTCAGTCTCCTCTTCCAGAAGCATCTTGCCAAGGTTTCCGTGTCCAAGACCTACCTTACGGGTATCTGCAACAGATCCCGGGATACAGAAGGACTGAAGACCCTCACCGATAGCAGCTGCAGCGTCAGCAGCCTTACGGCAGCCCTTCTTGATTGCGATTGCTGCACCAACGGTGTAAGCCCAGCAAGCATTCTCAAAACAGATCGGCTGGATACCCTTGATCTGAGCATATACATCCAGTCCTGCATCCTTTGTAATCTTCTCTGCCTCTTCGATAGAAGCGATACCATAGCTATTCAGAACCGCATTGATCTGGTCAATACGTCTCTCATAGGACTCAAATAAAGCCATTTTCGTTACCTCCTGTATTATTCTTTTCTTGGGTCAATGATCTTAACTGCATCAGCAACACGGCCGTACTGACCCTTTGCCTTCTCCCATGCAGTATTCGGATCGTCGCCCTTCTTAATGAAATCAGTCATCTTTCCAAGGCTTACGAACTGATAACCAATAATCTGATCCTCTGCATCCAGAGCGATACCGGTTACATAGCCCTCTGCCATCTCAAGGTAACGAGGTCCCTTCTGAAGAGTACCGTACATTGTACCAACCTGAGAACGAAGACCCTTTCCAAGATCCTCAAGACCTGCACCTACAGCCAGTCCATCCTCAGAGAATGCACTCTGGGAACGACCATAAACGATCTGTAAGAACAGCTCTCTCATAGCGGTATTGATTGCATCACAAACAAGGTCTGTATTCAGTGCTTCCATAACAGTCAGACCCGGAAGAACTTCAGCTGCCATAGCTGCGGAATGGGTCATACCGGAACATCCGATGGTCTCAACGAGAGCCTCCTGAATGATACCCTCCTTAACATTGAGGGACAGCTTACATGCGCCCTGCTGAGGAGCACACCAGCCAACTCCGTGTGTGAAACCGGAAATGTCTTTCACTTCCTTTGCCTGCACCCACTTTGCTTCCTCCGGAATCGGAGCAGCACCATGATGAACGCCCTGCTTTACAACGCACATCTCTTCAACTTCACGTGAAATAACCATTGCAAAAACTCCTTTCAGTTCTGTATGTTGCACCTAAAAAGGTGCTGATTATGGCTTTGCCGACTGCTGATCAACAATTACAGCCATATCTTCAATATGTGTCTTCGGCATACCAGGCTGCAAAACGCAGTATACCTCATACACTTCTATTTTCTCACAAAATGCGCTGTTCGTCTAGTCCTTTTTTTTTATTTCTCGCAAAATGTTGCAGTTTTTACTATTATTTTCAGTATTGTTTTTTTATTTTTTTCTTTCAAGCGTCCGAATCCTCTGGATTAGCTGCCACGCAGTCTCATGCAATGCCTCATTTTGAAGCTGCAGTCTGGCATTCTCCTGTTCATAATAATCAAGACGTTTTTGAAGTGCGGCTGCCTGCTCTCTCCAGTCTTGTTCTTTTTGCTCATGATATACCATCTAAGTTCCTCCCTTTCTGCTGCCTTGCCTATTATGTCAATTTTGGTCTCCTGCCATTTTATGGAAACTTTATGGTTACATCATACTCCATATATGGTGCTTTTTCACGCAAATTTTCTCGCATATTTCGACTTTTATGTTACAGTTCATAGATAAGCCAATATTGCGGCAAAAAAAAGCCGCACACGGAATTTCTTCCGCATGCGGCAGTCTATTGTACCGGTCAGGCCGGCTTTGTCTCATATTTTAGTTCAGTGCAAAACGATTTAACGCTACTTCGAACTGGTCATCTTTCAGTGGGTATCTGACAGTTAAGCTTCTGGTCAAATCAAGGCTGAAAACACCCATAATTGATTTTGCATCTACAACAATACGGTTATAACCTAAGTCTACGTCAAAGTCACATTTGCTTGCCTCTGACACAAAGTCCTGGACTGTTTCCCGAGATAAATGAATTTCTCTTGTAAACACTGCTTTCACTCCCTTCAATATCGGTGATGTCTTTGTCTTTTTGTTACCCTCTGCAGCGTACCGGTTCACTGCATTGACATACTTATAGCACATTGTCTTTATTTTTTCAAATCAACCGGTTAACCTATTTTTTTGCATTATTTGCCTTTTTTATCCAAAAACCTCATTTTCTTTTTTCTTTTTTATGCACTTTGATACTTTTCTCTTCATCATCATTTAATCATTGATTCCGTATTGAATTATTTTCATGCTCGTTTGCACTCGATTCTTTGCATTTTTGCAGAATTTTAGATTGTTTTTCTTGTTTTGCAGTCATAATCATTCAAACTTCGTCAAACTCTGCTTTATTCTCTGTTGTACTGTCTCCACCAATGTACACTTCAAACTTTCCCGGCTCGCTGCCATACGTCATATCGATCCGCCAAAAACGAAGCATAGGCTCGATGATCTCAAACGACACCTCACGGCTCTCACCTGGCTTTAGTGTAATCTTCTCAAAGCCTTTTAATTCACGTACTGGGCGCACCACACTGCCGCTCACATCACGTATGTAAAGCTGAACAGTTTCCGTTCCCTCACGGTCGCCTGTATTAGTTACCATAACTGATGCCACCCATGCTGCTTCTGCCTCATTTGCTTTCGTATTTGTTTCCCGCTTAATGACAGTTACCGGTGAATAAGAAAATGTGGTGTATGACAATCCATAGCCAAATGAATGCAGCGGACGGTACTCTGTATCAATATAGCCTATGCAAAATGCCTTAGGATCACCCGGATTTCGCGGTCGGCCCCCTTGAAACCGATTATAATACAGAGGCTCCTGCGAGGAGACATTTGGAAAGCTCATAGCAAGACGACCTGTTGGTTCTTTTACTCCAAATAATACGTCAGTAATCGCTACAGCTCCTTCTGTTCCTGGCATCCACACATACAAAACAGCCTTTGCAAGCGATTCAATCAAAGCGACCTCGATTGGACGTCCGGCAAACAAAACAACGATTACATTATTGTTAACTGCCGAAACCCTTTTTAGAAGTTCCATCTGAATCTCTGGCAATGTGATACAAGTTCTGCTTGCGCCCTCTCCAGTCTGACGGAACGATTCGCCCAAAAATAATACCACCTTTGATGCAGATTTTGCAGCCTGTACAGTCTGCTCAATTGACGCTTCTGCTTCATCTGGCGTCATGCCTTCCTCCACATAATCACGAATTACTTCCTTATCATAGAACATGCTGCAGCCCTTCATAAAATGGCAAGCATTTCCTATATGCTCCTGTATGCATTCCTGTACTGTTTTTATATTGTCGTAAGTTGCAGGGAACGACCACGCACCGCAAAGCGCTCTGGTATCCACATATGGACCTGCGAACAAAACATCTGCAACTTCCTGTTCAGAAAGCGGCAATGTTTTATTTTCATTTTTCAAAAGGACAAATGTTTTTGATGCTGCCTCACGCGCTGCTGCACGATGTGCATCGCATAAGATCAGATTTTTCTCGTCCTCCTCACTTGCATCCTTATATGGATTCTCAAAAAGGCCAAGATCATTTTTTAGTTTAAGAATACGAAGCACCGCCTCATTCACAAGTGTTTCATCTACCTCTCCAGATGTTACAAGCTCTTTTAAGTAATGAAGATATACATCCGACATCATATCGATATCCACGCCTGCCTCAATGGCAAGCTTTGCTGCTTCTCTCTTATCCTCTGCGATACCATGTGGAATCAATTCTTCTACTGCTGAATAGTCAGAGATTAAAACACCATCAAAGCCTAAATCTTCTCTTAATACCTTTCGCATCAGCCACTTATTTGCAGTTGACGGCACACGATTCAACGTATTAAATGAAGTCATTGCCATACGGCAGCCGCCATCCACAGCACCCTGATAGCCGCTCAAATAATCTTGACGTAAGGTGCGCTCTGACAGCTCCACATTGTCATACTCACGACCACCCTCTGGATAGCCGTAGCAAGCAAAATGCTTCAAACAAGCTGAAATGTTTCCCTTTTCTTTTAAATTCTCTGGCGTTTCACCCTGAAAGCCCTCTGTCATCGCCTTTGCAAAACAATAGTTCAGATATGGATCCTCACCAGGTGACTCCATAACTCTTCCCCAGCGTGCATCTCGCACCAGATCTGCCATTGGCGCAAATGTCACATGAAGACCCGATGCCGCTGCCTCCTTTGCCGCTATCTGCGCGCCCTTTCTAGCAATCTCTGGTTCAAAGCTGCAGCCTTGAGCCAGTGGAATTGGGAAAATTGTCTGGAATCCATTGATTACATCAAGCATAAACAGCATTGGAATGTGATGTGGCTGCGTGGCCATTGCATTGTCCTGAATCTCCTTTAACTTTGCTGCACCACTTGTTCCGAGAATTGTTCCGCAAAGCTTCATATCCTCTGGCTCGATTTTTGCGCTTCCCATCGGACCTGTAATGAGCATATCCGTTCCATAAAAATTTGCCGTCAGCTGCACCATCTGACCTATTTTTTCCTCCAAGCTCATTTCAGCCAGAAGATCTTTTAACTGTTGCTCTGTCATCGCACTTCTCCTTATTTTTCATTTTCAAGATAACTTGCACGCTCACCGCCTATAAACTTTAATCTCGTGCGTGCGCAAACCACATGTGCCTCTCCAATGTGCTTTGTGCCGATACGCACTGGAACAGCAACTGGACGAAGATGCATGCCAATTAGTGTATCGCCAATATCAATTCCAGCGTGAGCCTGAATTGCCTCTACTGCCACAGGTGCCTGCAGTGCAGCATAAACAGCCGTCGCAAATGAACCGCCTGCTTTTAACTTTTGCACTACATTTACCATTGGAAGGCGATATTCTTTTGCTGCTGCCTTCTCAATGATGATTGCACGATTCAAATGTTCACAGCACTGAGCTGCCAAATAAATCTTCTTTTCCTTGCAGCAGTTAAGAAATGTTTGTGCCACTGCTTCTCCAATCTCTGCACTTGAATATGAGCCAATTCTATGACTTGCGATCTCACTTGAAGAGCATCCAACTACTAAGATATCGCCCTCTTCCAATTTTGCCTGTTCCATCAGTTCATCAAATACTGCTTTTGTCTGCTCCTTAATCTCATCAATATGTGTGTATTTTTCTTCAGATATTCCATTCATAACTATTGCCTGCCTTTCATCAGTGTCATTCCATATTTTTTCAAATCAATTTTTCCATCTTCGCTCATCACGCCTTCCGCTGCCAGACGTGATGCCTGAACACCTGGGCCGCCAAACACAAATTCACCTGCCAACTCACCTTTTGAATTGACAACACGATGACACGGTATGGTAGATGGATCTGGATTTTTGTGGAGTGCATTTCCAACGGCTCTTGCCATACGCGGATTTCCTGCCATTTTGGCAACCTGTCCGTATGTCGCCACCTTGCCTTTGGGAATCTTCTTTACAGCCTCGTAGATACGCTTTGTCGGGCTGTCTGTCACCATACGGTAGCTCTCGTCAATCATATTTTTAATGGCATCATCTGGCACTGTTCCATCTAAAATAATCGTACTCCAATGCTCCTTATTCAAATGATATCCTGCTGTTACGGACGCAAAGGCAGACCTCCAGTAGTCACGCCACTCAGGGTCTGCCTTTACATTTAAATTGATATAGCCATCTTTCTCATAAGTCCACAAGAAAACTTTTTTACTGCTCTTAATACGCACCAATTGCCAATTTTGATCATGAAATGGTGCATCTTGGCAGGTATCTGGATAGGACAGACCAAATGCCAAAGCTTCTTCTCTCGTTGTCATATTCTTCACTCCAATCTTTCGCAAATTAAATCGCTTTGCTATTATTGGAATGATAACACACTTATGTTTACAAATCAAGCGCCCACTTCACTGCATAATACAATGCCCAATCTTGATCATTTGCCCATGGATCATAGTAATGTGCCTTTTTGCCATTTACTGTATCTGGATAGACCATCGCGCAGGATGCCATGCCATCTATAAAGAACAGATTCAGACAACCTCGAAGTGAAGCCTTTGCCTTATGCTCATATGATTTGTCTCCCGTAATCTGTGCGTAACTTGCAAATACATCACCGCTGAGTGTACTCCAATAATGTGGAAACGTATCGCCATAGCACTCATATTTTCCAAACCAATAACCGTCCCAATGACGAATCGCATTCTCAAACAAGTGATAATCGGCCTGTTTTCCATTAAACAGCTCCAAAAGTTTTAATTGTTTTCTTGCTTCTTCAAGATATTTTTGCTCCCCGCTTATCTGGTAGGCCTGCAGCAGACAACTTACCGCTGGTGCAACAATGCTCTGCTCATATTTTACCTCTGAAGTTGGATAATTGACGCTAGTCTGCGTAAGCTGATCAGCATGATTTAAAAATGCTTGTGTAAATGCTTCTGACTGTGCTTCAAATCCCGCCTCGTCAAGAAGTGTCTTTAATTCATACGCTTCAATTCCAATGGCATAGAAATGTTCACCACCTGAGCGATAATATCCCATCATTGTCTTATAGGCATTTAACAGATAACGCACGTCCTTCTTTAAACGATACAATGCAATCTGGAAATTTGCCACCCACGGATAATTATAGAGACGATGCCAGTCATTATTTCGATTGATATCGTTATATACCACACCAGTATTCTCATCATACAATTCGCGGTATACATATCTTTCGTACGCATTCAAGCTTTCCATACACTTCGCATCTTCAGGATGACGCTTAAGATATTGTGCCATTATTATGCCCATTGCCAAACGCTCACGTCCTCCATTATGATCAGCTTTGTGACTATAATAAAGTGCATCCTCCTCGCTGTCATATATCAGATACGCACCGTCTAATGCACTGCCTTCTTTTTTATACTGCTGCTTTGTTGCAAGGAATTGACTTCTGCGCGTCAAAAGTATATCTACTGATGCACTGCAGTAAAAGAGAGCATGTGTATGCTTTTCTCCTGACCAAATATCAAAGCGATACTCTCCTTCTTTTTCTGCTGGATACTGATACCAGACAGAATAAGCAGGTTGTGAATATTTATCATTCGTCTCATCAATGCGAACATGTTTAATTTCTTTTTCATTGAATTTTACAAAAAGCTTCTGCGCCATTTCTTTATTTTTTGTCTGGACACAAAATTCAAAGTTTTCTCCCTGAATGCATGTCATCTGCTCTGCCTTCACAAGCAAGAATTCATCCTCATTTAAAAGTCTGTTGTAAAAATCATCCTTGCCCTGATGCCAAAAAAGCTTCCAACGAATCTCCTTCTTCTCACCTGGCTCAAATACACCAAGTTTTGGATAAAAGAGAAAATCACCGCGATCTTCGCTTCTAGCTGAAAAATCACGTTCCACACCATATCCTATGATGCTTCCCTTTGTTAATACAAGTCCCAGATGTGGCGCTCTTCCTCCCTGGCGAAGTGCCATCACATAAGTAGCATTTTCGCCGATAAACAGATGTGCATTACAGCGCTTCTCAAGACCAACCTCTGCCTTTTCATAGCTGTCATTAAATGGCACATAGATATATGCATCCTTCTCCTTGATAAAAAGAGGTTCCCCTGATACATTTTCAAATGTGTAGCATTCCTCTAATTCTCCATTTTCCAAAACAGACAATGTTCTTGTAACATTCAATCCCATTGGAACTTTTACACTTCCCCAGCACTTTTCACCTTCAACCCAGTTCATCTGCGATGGGTCATCCTTATGGCTTAAAAACCATAAGCCTCGCTCATCATTTCCAATAATCGATTCACCTACACATCCAACTGTTGGCATATTCATTTTGTCTCTCCTCCATTCTCATCTTCTTACTTTTATTATTTCTCGCACACTTCAATGATGGTCTGTGCCTGACGCAGTCCATCTCCGAACGCATGCACACTTACTCTTCCTGGCTTGCAATAAAGTTCAAGCATTACGCTTGCACAGCCATGATACAAATGAACACTGTCTTCCTGATATGGCTCATTGCTGCAAATATCACCATTATCAACACCAACTATCTTCGCTGCTCCCTCTACTGCAAAGTGAACCTTGCCGCTCTCACGGAAACACGAATTACCATTTTCATCCACAGCACGAACTGTCAGCAATAAGTGCTGTTTCTTCTCTGGTATACCCAAATTTACAGTACTTACGCATTCCTTATGATCACACTCCTGGTCAAATGCCAGTGCGACTGCCATACCTGGTGTCACCACTTCATGACGGCAAGCCTCTTTGCCATTTTGATAACCAACGACCGTAACCGTTCCCGGTTGCCATGGCAAAAATCCTGTAATGATACCGTTTTTGCACTCAGATGGGCGCGGAATGAAAAACTGCTTTCCATTCAAGAACAAATGAACCTCATCACAATTTGACGCAATCATATACGGAATCAACGTCTTTCTGAATTGTGGGAAATGCCAATGATCTGCATAGATTGGACTGTCCCAATGCTCCTTTACTCCTTCATCGTCAAGGGAGTAATCCATAACAGAAAAATGAACAACAGGTTCTTCACTCCAGATGCTCTTTAACATATAAGCAACTGGACGATACTCATTGTTTGTGCGAATCGGTGCACCACTCCAACCCTTTGCAGGATACCCCATAGACTCGCCAAGATAATCATATCCTGTCCAGATAAAGCTTCCTATACAATAATCGTACTCAAAAGGAATTGCTGACGGAATCTGTTCTGTAAAGTTTTGCATTTGATCATAATGACCGCAAAAATATTCATATACCTCGGTTCCTAAAATCAACTTATTTGGAATCTGTTCATGAATCAACTCATACCACTGCTCCTGATAATTACATGAAATGATATCGACAATTTCTGCTATCTTTGCAATGCGGCTGACACGCTCCTTAGCATCGTAAATCTCTGTGTCACTGACTTCGTCAACAAACTGCTGAATATCTTTGATCTTACTCAAATCAACATTGCTCTCCCTCTTAAAATGAGGATTCATTGCATATGTGATTGGACGCGATGAGTCGAGGCTGCGAACCTTATCGGACAGCTGTTTTAAAATCGCAAGCATAGAATCCTGTCCCTGATTTTCAACTTCATTTCCAACCCCCCATATCACGATGCAGGCGCGGTTACGGTCACGCTTTACCATTGCTTCAACATCTGATTCCCAGTTTTTGTCAAAGTAGCGTCCATACAGTCCACCCTTCCATTTATCAAAACATTCCTCATATACATAAAAGCCCATCTCATCGCACAGATCAAGAAATTCCTCTGAGTAGGTGTGATGAGCAGCACGGATTGCATTGCAACCAAGACTCTTTAGATGAGCAAGTCGTTCTCTCCAAATTTCCTTTGTCACAGCTGTTCCAAGGCAGCCTGCCTCCTGATGCAGACAAACACCCTTCAACTTGGTTGGAACACCATTTACAAGCATTCCTTTCTTCGCATCAAATACGACCTCTCTGATTCCGATGTTTACTGACACTTTGTCATTCTCAGTTGAAAGGATCAAACGATATAGCTGTGGATCATCAGCAGACCAGCGCTTTGCATTTTTGACATGAAACTGCAATTTTCCATCTAGCCCTTCTGAGCTTTCTGCAAAAAATACTTCCGTTTCTTCTATATTAGAAAGATTTGGCTCAGCAACCTCTATCGTCACATCATCATTCTCCCCACTACTCTTAATCGGACACAAAATTCCCTGTACCAACACCCGACTCTTCGTCTCTACTTCAACAATTGCATCGGTTCCTTCTATCTTTGTATGAACCTGAATCTCCCACAGATCAAGATGCTCTTCTGGCACAATATGAAGCGCCACATCTCGATAAATGCCGCACCCACTGTACCAACGGTCTGCCGGCATAACGGAGTTATCCACACGCATCAAAAGCTCATTGTCACCAGCCTTCACTGCTTCTGTAATGTCCATCTGAAAAGAACTGTAGCCGTATTTGTGGTTTCCAATTTCGAAGTCATTGACCCAGAGAGTCGCATTCTCATAGACACCACCAAAATACAAAAGATAACGCATTCCCTCTTTCTTTTCTTCAAGCGTTACTGTCTTTTTATACCAGCCGATACCCCAGCGGTCACGAAATCCCTGTGGTGCTCCGTCGTCCATTTCTTTATTAAATGGACAACTTACTGCCCAGTCATGTGGAAGATCAACTGGAGAAAATGATAGGGCACCTAACTCAGATCTCAAATCGAAGCTGGACTGTTTTCTTTTCTCATCTCTCTCTTTTGCTGTCTGAAAGTCAACTGGTTTACATGGCAGCAAAGCAAACTGCCATCCACGATTGATTAGCTTTTCTTCTCTCATTATTCTGCATCTTCCCTTCTGTTTTTAATATTTGTAACTATTCAAAGCCATGCTAAATTACTTTCTGCGAATGATATTCTTAATTATATATATTAAAAGTTCATCGACACATCCTCACATCGCTTAATTGAAATATGACCAGCAGTATCTAATTTCTCTTTTCCAAAACGAATATTAGAGAACTTAACATGCCTAATCTCATGTCCAATCTTATCAAAACCACATAGTTCAATTGCATCGCACTCATGCCATTTTGCTTCGTGATCCTGATAGATGCCAGTCAATCGAAGATTATCAAATGTACAGTCACTAAAATATGGCTGATCTGGTCCTGCTATGCCATCATCATTGTAGCCCACACTATGCATCAGTACACGCGAAAATACACTGTCATAAACATGAATTTCTTTTACATATCCACCGCGCTTCGCTGTACCCTTGATCTCAAAACCACACAGCGCTGCCTCCATATCGCAGTCCCAAATTTTTACATCCTCTACACCACCTGACATTTCACTTCCGATCGTGATGCCATGACCCATCGTACAGCGACAGTCAAACACACGAACACCTTTTGTCGGAATGTTCACTTCATTTCCCTGTGGATTTTTGCCTGACTTGATAGAAACAGAATCGTCTCCTGTATTAAACACGCAGTCAAATATTACACAATCCAAAGAAGAATCCGGATCCCATCCATCTCCATTCCAAATGCCATGAGAATAAAATGTGCATCCGTGTGTTACAACATGATCACAGTAGATCATGTGAATATTCCAGCATGCACCATCACGAAGCGTAACGCCAGCTAACTCTACATTTTTGCAGTTGCTCATATTAATCAAGCGCGGACGCACTCTTGCCGGGATCGTCTCTGGCTTCTCGCACTCCTTGATCTTATCGCCAAGCGCGGCCAGATAATCTTTTAGATTTTCTGTCTCAGAGGCTATGATACGCTCTGCTAACACGCGGCCGCCGCTTGCAATCGTTCCCTTTCCACGGATGGTAACATTTTTGCAGGCAAATGTACTGTCATAATCAGCACGGTGCATTCCCTCTGGGTCAAGTGCGCCTAAGTTTAACAAACTACTGTAGCACTCCATCTCAGTTCCCTCAAAACGACTCCAAATTCGTGGAAGATAATCTTCTGGATTAGAAGTTCCCTGAAGAACGGCACCCTCAGCTAAGTACAATTCCATATCGCTGTGAAGACGCAGCTCACCTGTCATAAAAGTACCACTTGGAATCAGCACGCAACCATCTTTTGGACAATCATCAATCGCTGACTGAATTGCTTTTGTATTTAATGTTTTTCCATCTCCAACTGCATTGTATGGCTCTTTTGTGATGTCGATGGTAATGGTTCTTTTTGCTGTATGAACTGTGATTGTCTGAATTGTCTGTTGTCTCAGTTCATCTTTCTCATTTTTAATATTCTCTTTTTTTTGCTCTGAACTTGTTTGCAATTCATAGACACCTGTTACCGTAATCTCATATGATGTGTCTGCTTTCAAATCTGAGATTGTGTAGTGGGTCTTTTGGGTACTGCCAACCAACATTTCTCCCAAAAGCACTTGATACTGTGTTCCAAAGCATCCTTCTGGTCGCTCCCAGTAAAGTGTAATCGAATCTGTTGCTGCCTCTGCGCGAAGATTAAAAAAATTTTCTTTCATGATAATAAAACCACCTTTCCCATTTTGTAATTCTTACACTTTAATTACTTCAACTAATTTCTGTTCTGATGCCCTTATTATATAGAAGAAATTCCGATATTTCTATGGACAAAATTTTTGATAGTATGCAATTTTAACCAAAAATATCCCATAAGGTAATTCATGCAGATGCAACATGCCTTGTGGGATATTTTTTATACTAACTTTTTAAAATACTTGCTTTTCCACTTTTTGTTCCAACTCTACTGCTTCAAGAACGCCAACAGAATGCAATCGATAGGAATCAGTCCAATCTGATCCCGTCGTTCGGTAAGAATCTGGTCCAAGCCAAACATAGGCATCATTTGCATTGTGTAGCATCCCAAAACCATTGTAACGATTTCCATACAGTTCAATACAGATATCATGAATTCCTTTTTTCAGATACCCAAGTGTCTGTCTATGTGGTTCATATGCAAGAATCCCTTTTTCATTTCCATCTACAAACATTTCCAGAACGGGTGAAGAAAATTTTGGAACTCTAACCGCATATTCTCCATCCTCTTCGATCTGAATCTCAAAGTGATATTCCAGATTTCCAGTATAAAACGGCATTCCCTGTTTTGTAATATCCCCCAATTGCAATTTGGATGCCATTTCACGAATCGTCGAAGTTTTTTCACCTACCTGCACATCAAAATTTCCTAATAAATAGAGATTTTCTAAGTTGGTCTTTTGATGATATGAAACTTCTATGCGCAGTATATTTTTTCCTTTGCAAAGTTTCTGAAGTGAAATAACTCGGATTGCAGGATCCACATAATAGCCACAATCTTCTTTCTCAACTTCTCTACCATTAAAAAAAATTCTGCTAGCATCAAGTTCCTCTAATCCCAACCATGCCTCAATTTCAATTTCTGAGAAAAATTCATACCATAAAGTAACCTGATGTGTTTCTTTCTCCTGCATAGCCCATGGCTGTTTCATAACACCATTTCTCAATTCAAAGCCCAATTTTTCTCGAATTTCATTGTCCAACCGCAATATTTCATTTTTCTTTTGTATTAGACCATCATCCAGCTGATATTCTGCAAAATCTAATAACAGCATATTTTTTTCTTGACGTACAAAACGCGTTACTTGCTCTAACTTTTGAACCAGTTGATACTGTTTTTTCGTTTTTCTGCTACCGTTTTGCAGTCCTTTACCCTCTGTATTTTCTGGCTTTAATTGTAAAAGCAGGCTGTCCTGAGCCCATGCCGTCCAATTAATACAAGTCCAAGTCTCTTCTCGGTTCTTATATGCATTCACAAGCTGACTCGAAATAGTTCCGTTCTGAGCATCATAATGACTTGCCGTAAACTCTCCACGAACCCAAATTTGATATTGTTCTGGTTGCCCGTCTTCTGCTGGTTTGCAATTTACATGACTGCAGAATAACCAAAAATTTTTTCCATCTTTTCGTAGCTGATAAAACAGATTATCCGAAGAATCTCCATTTGTTTTTAGGATTTTCACATCGCGATCCTGATCTAAAAGTCCTAAAAGCGTTGGAAATGACTCTGAAATGCAAATACATTCCTCTGCTAATCGTTTTACCCGTCCATCCTTTCGTGCTTCTACTAGCGATGGAATCTCTCCGATAAAGATCAAACGCACACCTTTTCTTCTACATTTTATCAAAAATTCTAATGTTGTATTTCGAATTGTTGTCATTGGTGGAATCAAAATTGTTTGATAATGAGAAAGTGATTCGCTCTCTATTTCTTGTAGTTTTAAAAGAAGTTCTTCTGATAAGAAATCGAAATCAATTGTATGATACAAAAGTTCCTCTGCCAGTTTTTCCAACCACCTTTTCTTCTCCTCACAATATGCTCCTGTTTGATCTACTGGACCATAATGCACCCAAAATGACTCTATTGGATGAAGAACGGCAATTCGCACAACTGCTTTGCCTCTTGTCAGTGCTGTATTTAACCTAGCGAAATACGTTTCCAAATCCGAAAATTTTAGATACCACGGTGACTGAAAGAAAATTGATGCTGGCCAATCGCGTTTTGCCTCACCCTTCATAGACATCCATGCCAAATGAGGAACACGAACAGTAATTCCCAGCGCTGCCTGCCAATCTCCCTGAAGCTTGTATGTTTTAAAACTACAATCCCAATTGGTGACACCGTATAGTTCACTGACCACCCCTTCTCGTCCATACTGCCTAGCTACACTGACTGCTTGCTTTACTGTCAAAAGTTGTCGCTCATCTAGTAAAATATCCACACCTGGTAGTTCCATATTTTCATAGCAGCGCATACATTCTCCTAGGTAATGGGTCTGCGATAACAGACTTTCCTCGCCCATCACATGACCAGTCATAAGGATATTATTCGCCCTACACCAACTTCCAATTTGATCAAAAAAAGCTTCTTGAAAGCAATCACACAACACCCTTCGATATTGATACCGATGCTCTACATCTTGGTCTGTACACTCCCACACATATTCTGGTGCAATCTCCAATGCACTGATTCCATAGTGTTTTTTTAATTTATCGTCAAAACTCTCCGAATATGGTATAATTGCATCCTGATCAGACTCTGCTTTTTCTATTCTCTGTGAAAGCTTGATTCTCGGAGCAAGCCGTGGCTCATCCGTAAAAATTGCCTGTACTGTCTTTCCAAACTCATTTCCAACCTTTTTTTGATAGGCTTCATGTGTCACATGAATAAAAGACTGAATCGCTTTCGGATTTAATACATCAACATAGGTCTGTCCCTCAAACCAATTTTCACCTTCCAGAAGTGTTACATAAGCAAATCGGAGCTGCTCCCCATTTGCTATCGCTTCTCTAGTTTTCTCCACACTATTTAGATACTGATATGATTTGATAGTTCCATTGACCCATGTAATCGAATAGGCTCCAGCGAAATAACCTTTTGGCTCTTTTTTTTGATCCAGTTCATGTTCAAATTCTTGTCTGTCTAAGCAAAAATCTGGCAGCAAAAAAGAATCTTTTTCCAAATAACGCGTTGTCAAAAGCAAGTAGCGCTCACGCATTCTCCAATCTTTTGTTACAATTCCATCTGCACATCCAGACGGAAAACGATCATCGTCATAGAGCCAACACAATAGTCCTTTTTGTTTGCATTGTTCAACTGTATATTGAATCAATTCCATATACTCAGTTCCAAGATACTCAATATCCAATCCAGTACGCGGATGAATGTCCACTCCACCAAAACCCATCTGCAAAAAATAATCTAGCTGTTCGTCAATTTGCTCTTTTGTCACTTTACAGTTCCATGACCAAAACGGAATTCCCCTATATGATACGGTTGGATTTAAAAATAACTCATCACTGAGTTGTTTTGACTGATTTTCTGAATAAATCATTACAACCACACTCTCTTTTCATTTTTCTGTTTTATCCTTTTATACTTCCAAGTGTTAAACCCTTCGTAAAATACTTTTGAAGCCACGGATAAATAATCATCAATGGAATTACTGAAATAAAAATCTGAGCTGATTTCATATTGGTATTATTCACTCTCGAAAATTGCAAAATAGAATCAATATCTCCGGATGCCAAATCTTCAGTTGTCAATGTAATCAAGGTTTGAAGATAGGACTGAAGTGGATAACTAGATGTATGATTTGAATAAATCAGTCCATCAAACCACGCATTCCAATGACCAACTAGGCTAAATAAAGTAATTGTGGCAATCGAAGGCTTAGATAATGGCAAATAAATTCGTGTTAAAATTCGAAGCTGATTTGCACCATCAAGCTTGGCTGATTCTTCCAACTCTGCTGGAATTCCTCGAAAGAAATTTAACATCAAAATACAACTTGAAATTGGAACCGCTCCTGGTAAAATTAATGACCAAATGGTATCAATTAAACCTGTCTTTGCAACTACAAAATAAGTTGGCATCATGCCTCCACTAAAAAGCATTACAATAAGCATATAGCATACATAATATTTTCTAGCTGGAAATTGCTGATCTGATTTTGACAATGGATATGATACCAGTGCGCACAGAATAATATTAATCGGAACACCAAGAAGAACACGAACTACAGCTACTCTTACCGCTGTCCAAAATTCTGTATTTTTCATTACATAATGATAAGCTTCCCATGTGAAATCTACTGGAAAAATAGTAACCTTATTGCTGATAATCGCATTGGATGAGCTGAATGAATATGCTAACAAATTTAAAATCGGAACCAGACAAATAATCGTCATAAATGTAATAATAATCGCATTGAAACATTCAAATAGGATTCGACTTTTGGTGCGCTTGATTTTTTTTCCATAATTTTGATTTTTCATATCGTTTCTTATTCCTCCAACATGTCCACTCTTACCAAACTTTATATCCAGCAAATTTATCTGCCAAACGATAAGCGGTAAGCACCAAAACACAGGAAACACACGAGCGCATCAATCCTACTGCAGCTGAAAGCGAATATTGCTGATTGACTAGACCCAAACGATAGGTCAATGTATCAATAATATCTCCAGTTTCATACACTGCTGGATTATACATATTAAAAATTTGATCAAAACCCGCATTCAAAATATTTCCAATAGAGAGGATTGTCATCAATGCAATAAACGGTGCGATTCCTGGCAACGTAATATGCCATGTCTGCTGAAGTCTTCCTGCTCCGTCTACCTGTGCAGCCTCATATAATGTAGGATCAATTCCCGTTAATGCTGCAAGATATACAATCGAGTTATAACCAAAGCTTTTCCAGATATCGGTTATTACCATCGTTGCACGAAATGTCTGATTGCTTCCCAAAAAATAGATTGGTTCATCTATAATGTGAAGCCCCATCAAAATTTTGTTCATAAGCCCTGGTGCAGATGCTGCGCTTCCTGGTGCAAGAAACTTCACAAAAATGCCAGCCAAAATAACCCATGAAAGGAAATGAGGAAGATAGGTAACTGTCTGAGCCACTCTTTTAAACCAGTTATGATTAACTTCATTCAAAAGCAATGCAAACACTACTGCCACAATTAAATTTCCAACAATTTTGAAAAAAGCGATAATCAAGGTGTTTCTGAGTGCAGGAAGCGTCTCTTTCATAAGAAATAATTTTTTAAAATTCTCAAGTCCTACATATTTTGAAGCGAAAAAGCCTTTCATTGGCTGAAACTTTTGAAACGACATCATTATTCCTGCCGGAATTGGAAGAATATGATAAACAAAAAGAAATACTACAGGAATTAGAAGCATTCCGTGAAAAAAGAGCGTATCCATACTTCTTTTTCTTTTTTTCATTTTCATGGTACTCCTTTCTGGCGGTTGCTTACACAACCGCCTTTTGCTTATTTTTACTGTGGATTTTCAGCAATCCATTCTTGAACATCATTTAGATAGGTCTCTCCACCATTTGCCATCCATGTATCCAAAAATGTATCATAGTATTCCACGTCCTCTGATCCTGTAATAATCTTAACAATTGTCTCAATTGTCATTTTCTGTAACGTAGCTGACACATCTGCCTGCTCGTCGGTCAATGGTGCATCGTAGGCTGAATGTACAAAACGATCTTCCTCAATCATTTCATTTAATACAGCATAGGAACCTTCTGGATCTCCATATACAGTATATCGTCCAATCGGTCCTTGGAATGTTGAATCTGACGAATCAAATGTTCCATTTTCTTTTGCATCCAAATAGGTTACAAGACTATTATAGATATCCAGTTGATATGGATTTAATGTACTGCTGTCTCTA
>OOCB01000831.1_pt1 | contig 46681 bp, 44 predicted proteins | sample 1671351 | NCBI WGS metagenome assembly OOCB01 (sample SAMN06348148, study PRJEB24527) | human gut metagenome | biome: human gut; feature: ankylosing spondylitis patient; material: feces | host: Homo sapiens | place: China | collected 2015-10 | reverse complement strand
AGTTTCGGATCGACAGTCAGTTTGCAGCTGAACTGTGTCTGGCTGCCGTCCACCGTGATGCGTCCCATGACGGGAACTGTCCCGTCCTTTTTCACTACCTGACGCTTGAGGTAGTAGATTACTGAAAATGTACTCTTCATTGTCCTTAATTTTTGGGTTTCAAAATTAGTTGGTGAAGAGTCCGGTGTTGGTACGCAAAACGGGGAGGAACGGCGCAATCTTTTTCCGTAACCTGATTTTTCGCATGAGTTATGGATAACTCACTATTCCTTAGAGCCTTGTTTCGCTATTCGTACCCGTTTGTCGCATTTTCGGGCATGGTTACGAACAAGTAACGTAGCGGCGTCAGGATTTGGCTTCGGCAGGGATTGTAATGGCTTCACGGATTATCGCCACTTCAACCAAAACCCTTGTAACTCAATTCTATCACTATATCTTTCCGCATTTCACTTTTTTGTAGTAACTTTGCAATAAAAAAACGATATAAAAAGTAAAGTATCATCATGGCACACGAACATCCCTTTGCTCAGTTCCACTTCTGCCCCAAATGCGGTTCACCCCGGTTTGTGGTTCACAACGAGAAATCCAAGTCATGCGAAGATTGCGGATTTGTCTATTATTTCAATCCCAGCGCAGCTGTTGTTGCAGTCATCATCAATGAGCGACAAGAACTGCTGGTTTGCCGACGTGGCAAAGAACCGGCAAAAGGCACCTTAGATCTGCCGGGCGGTTTTTCCGATTGCTTCGAAAGCAGTGAAGAGGGTGTGGTTCGTGAAGTCAAGGAAGAAACCGGCCTTACGGTCATACGTACCGATTTTCTTTTTTCCTTGCCCAATACCTACCTCTACTCGGGTTTCACCGTTCACACCATAGACCAGTTTTTCCGTTGCACGGTCGCCGAATACGGCAAAGAGCAGGCCATGGATGACGCAGCAGAATTATTGTGGATCCCCTTATCTGAAATACGCCCCGAAGACTTTGGTTTAGACTCTATCCGAAACGGTATTAAAAGGCTGTTACAGGGTGTTTAACAGACTCACAACTACAACAGACTTCGTTTAGCCCGGTATTGGCATCCACCTTTCCGGATTCAGCCGGCCGTTCGGATCTAACAAAAAGAAAGCCTAAAACCTACCATCCTGTCATTTGTCTACAGAATCAGCATTTTCCATAACCAGACAGGAATACAAATCACGTCATCCAGCCTTCAATAATACATAATTATGCAACAAAAGCTTTAAAAAACAAAGCTTTATTGCATAATTATGCCATTCAAGAGTATAAAATCACCTCCGTTCATTTCATAAAAACCTCCGTTCCGTTTCTGAAAATGCAAGGAGACAATTAAAAAATCAAGGGAGACAAATCCAAAACCAACCTTTCCGATCTTATTTTTCCTCATTACAGCATCACAAATCCCTGTTTTAACACCAAATTCGAACAAGAAAAAAGCAGATAGCAGTCTATAATAAAGCGCAATAACGCCCAAAAGAAGCCTTCAGATTTCTAAAAAACCGCCCTTACCCCAGCCAATCCGTAAAAACACGACTCACAGCCATCTGATTTATCATTTTGTCAAAATGACAAATTCAGGCAACCTCAAGCAATCGAACACTCCCGTTTCATACCCTCATCAGATGCCATACCGGAACAAATCTACCCATTTTTCAAAAAAATTGTTATATATAAGGTGTAATCTATTTTTTTTCCTACTTTTGCCACAAAATTTATAAAGGCAGTAAAAATGCAAAAGAATCTGGTGATTGTGGAGTCTCCCGCCAAAGCCAAAACCATAGAAAAGTTTTTGGGAGAAGATTATAAAGTATTATCGAGTTACGGACATATCCGTGACTTGAAAAAGAAAGAATTCAGCATAGACACAACTGATTTCACCCCCAAGTATGAAATACCGGCAGAAAAGGCCAAGCTGGTCAGCGAACTGAAAGCACAGGCCCAACAGGCAGAAACCGTATGGCTGGCATCCGATGAGGACCGCGAAGGAGAAGCTATTTCATGGCATCTATATGAAGTTCTGGGCTTAAAACCGGAACACACACGGCGTATCGTTTTTCATGAAATCACCAAACCTGCCATTCTGAGCGCTATCAAACATCCCCGTCAGATTGACCTTAATCTGGTTAATGCCCAACAAGCCAGACGAGTGCTCGACCGTATTGTAGGTTTCAAGCTTTCACCCGTACTCTGGAAAAAGGTCAAACCGGCTTTGTCAGCCGGCCGCGTACAGAGTGTTGCGGTAAGACTCATTGTTGAGCGCGAAAGAGAAATCCAACAGTTTAAAACAGAAGAAAATTACCGGATCACGGCTATCTTCAGCCTTGAGAACCAACATAATGACATTAAGGCTGAACTAAACCAACGTTTCAAGACCAAAGAAGAAGCGATGGCTTTCCTTGAAAGCTGCAAAACAGCCGAATTCACCATAGAGGATATTGCCACAAAGCCTCAAAAACGCTCTCCGGCAGCTCCATTTACCACATCTACTCTCCAACAGGAAGCCGCCCACAAGCTTGGGTTCACTGTAGCACAAACCATGATGGTGGCACAGAAACTGTATGAATCCGGAAAGATCACCTACATGCGTACGGACTCTGTCAACCTGTCTACTCTCTGCCTGCAAGCCTGCACGGAAGTGATCAAAGGCATGACCGATGAACGCTATGTCAAGACACGGCAGTATCACACCAAGACGAAGGGAGCACAGGAAGCGCACGAAGCCATCCGTCCGACTTACATGGATCAGACAGAAATAGAGGGCACCTCACAGGAGTGCAAACTTTATGATCTGATATGGAAGCGTACCATCGCATCCCAGATGGCTGATGCAGAACTGGAAAAGACCACTGCCACCATCAGTATCAGCGGACAAAAAGCGGCTTTCGTTGCTGTAGGTGAAGTCATCAAGTTCGACGGTTTCCTGAAAGTCTACCATGAAAGTTTCGATGACGAACAGGAGCGGGAAAACGATCAGGAGAGCAAGCTGCTCCCCCCGATGAACATCGGTGAGAAGCTGATCCGCAAAGAAATTCAGGCCGGACAACGGTTTACCCAACGTCCGCCCAGATACAATGAAGCCAGTCTGGTCAAGAAACTGGAGGAACTCGGCATCGGACGTCCGTCTACCTATGCGCCGACCATCAGCACCATACAACAACGTGAATACGTGGAAAAGGGTGACAAACAGGGAGAAGAAAAGGAACTTCTGACCATGACGCTCAAAGGCGATCAGATCATTTCGCAGACCAAGCAATCGGTCATCGGTGCGGAAAGAGGCAAACTCTATCCAACCGACATCGGTACGGTTGTCAATGACTTCCTGTTACAATACTTCCCTGAAATCATGGATTACAACTTTACCGCAGAAGTAGAAAAGAAATTTGATGATGTCGCTGAAGGAAAAACGCCTTGGAAAGACGTCATGCATGATTTCTATACCGACTTCGAACCGCTCGTAGAAAAGACACTGAACGAAAAAACGGATCATAAAGTGGGTGAACGCATTTTGGGAACCGATCCCAAGACCGGAAAAACCGTCTCCGTCAAGATCGGACGCTTCGGCCCTGTCGTTCAAATAGGTACGGCCGATGACAGCGAAAAGCCCAAATTCGCCCAGATAAAAAAGGAGCAAAGTATTGAAACCATCACGCTCGACGAGGCACTGGAACTTTTCAAACTCCCCCGTACGCTCGGGGAATTTGAAAACGACAAGGTAGTCATCGGCGCCGGACGTTTCGGACCGTATATCCTGAACCATAAAAAATACGTGTCCATACCAGCTGGAACAGACCCGCTGACCATCACGCTTGAAGAAGCCGTCAACCTCATACTCGAGAAGAGGAAAGCTGAAGAAGAACGTCACATCAAGACCTTTGACGACATGCCTGACCTGGAGGTGCTGAACGGACGATACGGCCCTTATCTGGCCTACAAAGGCAACAATTACCGTCTGCCAAAGGCTCAAGCCGAACGTGCCAAGGATCTGACACTGGAGGAATGTATGGCTGTCATCAAGGAAGAAGACGAAAAACCTGCAAAGACGACCCGTAAACGAACCTATACGAAAAAGAAATAATGACACGAATAATACTCATCGGTTACATGGGAGCCGGAAAAACCACTGTCGGCAAGGCTCTGGCCAAGGATCTCGGCATACAGTTCTATGATCTGGACTGGTATATCGAAGAACGTTACCGTCAGACCATCGCCCAACTTTTTGAAAAGTACGGTGAAAACGGTTTTCGTGAGATGGAACAGAAAATGCTTCATGAAGTGGCTGAATTTGAAGATGTGATTATCTCCGCCGGCGGAGGAACACCTTGTTTCTTCGACAATATGGAATATATGAACCGTCAGGCGCAGACTGTTTATCTCAAGGCAACTCCGGAAGTGCTTTTCGAACATCTTAGGATGGGCAAGACCGAACGCCCGCTGCTTAAAAACAAGACACCGGAGGAAATCCGGCAGTTTATCTCCGAATCACTGGCACAGCGGGAACCCTTCTACAGTTCAGCGCACTATATTTTTGACGTCACGCTTTTAGAAAATTATGAAAAAATAAAGGACTCTGTCCACAACCTTCGCGAACTACTAAATATCTAATGAAATGAGAAAATGGCGTATTGAAGATTCAGAAGAACTTTACAACATCAACGGATGGGGCGTAAACTACTTTGGTATCAATGAGAAAGGACATGTCTATGTCACACCACGTAAAGACAGCGTAAAAGTAGATCTGAAAGAACTGATGGAAGAACTGTCTCTCCGTGATGTATCTGCACCAGTTCTGGTGCGCTTTCCCGATATTCTGGATAACCGCATCGAAAAGACAAGCAACTGCTTTGAGAAAGCAGCCAAAGAATATGAATACAAAGGCGAAAACTTCATCATCTATCCTATCAAGGTCAATCAGATGCGGCCTGTAGTTGAGGAGATCATCAGCCATGGAAAGAAATTCAATCTCGGTCTGGAAGCCGGCTCCAAACCGGAGCTGCATGCCGTCATTGCCGTAAATACGGACTCAGACTCTCCTATTATCTGCAATGGATACAAGGACCGTAACTATATCGAACTGGCTCTGCTGGCCCAGAAAATGGGTAAACGCATCTTTCTGGTAGTAGAAAAGCTCAACGAGCTGAATATCATTTATGAAGTATCCCGCAAACTGAACGTCAGACCCAACATAGGTATCCGTATCAAACTGGCCTCATCCGGCAGTGGAAAATGGGAAGAAAGCGGAGGCGATGCCAGCAAATTCGGATTGACCTCCAGCGAACTTCTGGAAGCCCTGAGTATGCTGGAAAAAAAAGGTATGAAAGACTGCCTGAAACTGATCCATTTCCATATCGGCAGCCAGATCACCAAGATCAGACGTATCCAGACGGCTCTTCGTGAAGCTTCACAGTTCTATGTCCAACTGCACCAGATGGGATATAATGTGGAATTTGTGGATTGCGGCGGTGGACTCGGTGTCGATTACGACGGAACACGGTCAAGCAACAGCGAAAGCTCAGTCAACTACTCCATCCAGGAATATGTCAACGACTGCGTCTACACATTTGCGGATGTATCCAACAAAAACAACATTCCGCATCCTAACCTGATCACTGAAAGCGGACGTTCCCTTTCAGCCCATCATTCCGTACTCATCATGCAGGTTCTGGAAACAGCATCCCTGCCCAGCATGAACGAAAACTTCGAACCGAAGGAAAATGCCCACCAGCTGGTCAAGGACATGTACGAAATATGGGATAATCTTAACCCACGTACCCTGTTGGAGGACTGGCACGATGCACAACAGATCCGCGAAGAATGTTTGGACTTGTTCAGCCATGGTTTTGTAGACCTGCGCACACGTGCAGATATCGAAAGCATGTACTGGAGTGTCACACGCGAAGTCAATATGCTCGCCCAAACCCAGAAGCATATCCCTGAAGAACTGCTGACACTGGACAAGCTGCTTGCCGACAAATACTTCTGCAACTTCTCCCTGTTCCAGAGTCTGCCCGACTCATGGGCTATCGACCAGCTCTTCCCCATCATGCCTATACAGCGTCTCAACGAACGCCCCGACAAACAGGCCACACTGCAGGACATCACCTGTGACTCGGACGGCAAGATCGCCAATTTCGTCACCAACAGTTACCTGTCACACAGCCTGCCTGTACACACGCTCAAAAAAGACGAACCATATTACATGGCCGTATTCCTGGTCGGAGCATATCAGGAAATTCTGGGAGACATGCACAACCTCTTCGGTGATACCAATGCTGTACATGTATCCGTGACAGACAAAGGTTATGCCATCGACAAGATTATTGACGGTGAAACGGTAGCAGAAGTACTGGAGTACGTTCAATACGAGCCCAAGAAACTGGCAAGACGTCTGGAAATATGGGTGGCCAAGTCACTTCAGGCCGGCAAGATCACCCTTGAGGAAGGAAAAGAATTCCTGAGCAATTACCGTTCCGGACTCTACGGTTATACTTATCTAGAATAAAATACAGTAAGACTAACAGATCAAAAACAGATATGAAAGAGAAACTGACCGTTGTAAAAGTTGGCGGCAAAATAGTGGAAGAGGAAGATTCCCTGGTACAACTGCTCGAGGACTTCAGCAAAATAGAAGGAAAAAAAGTACTGGTACACGGCGGAGGACGTTCTGCGACCAAAATAGCCGGACAACTGGGCATAGAAAGCCAGATGGTAAACGGAAGACGCATTACCGATGCAGCCATGCTGGATGTCGTAACCATGGTTTACGGCGGACTGGTCAATAAAAACATCGTGGCAAGACTTCAGGCCAAAGGGGTCAACGCCCTGGGACTGACCGGTGCTGACATGGATGTCATCCATTCGCACAAACGCCCCGTAAAGGACGTGGACTATGGCTACGTGGGAGATGTCGAAACCGTCAACGGACAAATCCTGTCCAGCCTGATCAGCCGGGACATCGTACCCGTCATGGCACCACTCACACATGACGGTCACGGACATATACTCAACACCAATGCCGACACCATCGCCGGTGAAACAGCCAAGGCACTGGCCGAGTATTTCGATGTGACTCTGATCTACAGCTTTGAAAAGAAAGGCGTGCTCAAAGATCCTGAGGATGATGACAGCGTCATCGCCCATATCAACGAAGAAGAGTTCAAGGCATACGTTCTTGACGGTACAATACAAGGCGGCATGATCCCTAAACTGGAAAATGCATTTGACGCCCTGCATAAAGGTGTCAGCAAGGTCATCATCACCTTGGCCAGCGCCATCGACGGCACACAAGGTACTATAATAGAAAAATAATCATATTATAGCACACTGATATACAAGTATTTGAAAATAAAAATAAAAAAAAGTAGCGGGTGAGTGTAACTTTTGAGTCGCTCACCCGTCTTTTAAATAGAGACATGAAAGAAATCAGTTTTCGAAACGATATTCTGCCATTAAAGGACAAACTCTACAGAGTAGCCCTCCGCATCACATTCAATGCCGCAGAAGCAGAAGATATCGTACAAGATACACTGATTAAAGTCTGGAACAGACGGGAGGAATGGCCACAATATTCATCAATTGAAGCCTTCTGCATGACAATCTGCAAAAATCTCGCCATAGACAGAAGCGAGAAAAAAGAGACACAACATCTGGAACTTGACGAAAGCATGCATTCCCGTCCGGACAATTCCACGCCTTACGAAAATCTGGCGGCACAAGAAGGCTTGGGTATTCTTCAGAATATCATAAAAGAGCTTCCAGCCGTGCAACAGGACATCGTCCAATTGCGGGATATCGAAGGCAAAGCATATAAAGAAATTGCTGTCATTCTGAATCTCAGCGAAGAAAAGGTAAAAGTATATCTGTTCCGCGCGAGACAACGAATTAAACAACGATACACTGAAATACAAAATTATGGACTATAAGTATATCGAACAGCTATTGGAGCGCTATTGGCAATGCGAGACATCCCTTGAGGAGGAAGCCATTCTGCGTACATTCTTTGCCCAAAAGGATGTGCCGGCACACTTGCGCCGCTATCAGACGCTGTTTTCCGGTATCAAGTCCATCCAGGAAGCCAAACTGGGAGAAGATTTCGACCAGAAAATCCTGGCTCAGATTCACGAGGGCGAACAGGTCAAGGCACGCAGAATCACATTCTCACACCGCCTCATGCCATTGTACAAGGCTGCGGCTTCCGTAGCCATCGTACTGACATTAGGCAATGCCATACAGACAACTGTCGTACAGAAAGACCCGGATCACGGATATAAATATGAAAACTATCAGGATTCATATAAGGATCCATCCGTAGCATACGACCAGGTCTCAAACGCCCTGCAAATGGTCTCACAAGGTTTAAGCGAAGCATCTGAAAAAGATTCATTAGCACAAAGTACCAGAAACTGACCATGAAACGCGTTCTTTCTTTTATTATCGCGATCAACTTGATCTCCATCTGTCATGGACAGGACTTTGCTTCCAAATTCATCAGCACAGTCACCAAAAAGGATCTGCTTCACTGCCAGACCATAAGTCCTAAAATGATGGAAAAACTGGTCAAGATGCCTGAACATGAGAACAAGGACGGGAACGAACCGGAAGATTCCATCATATTCCTGCTGTCCAAACTCAAAAGTGCACGGATTGTCACTTCCGAACAGTTCGGAAAGAAATTCTTCAAACAAGCGGTCAAACTGATTGAAACCAACAAGAACCGCTTCGCACCACTTTCAGGACATACCGAATCCGGTAACAGCCAGATATTTGTCCGCAAACATGAGGACACTATCATTGAACTGGTGATGCTGAATTACAATTCTGGAGAGGATTTGTTTACCATCATCAACTTTACCGGAACAATGGACAATGAGTTCATCAGAATGTTGTCCAAACAGAAGAAGGAACAAGATTAAATTGTACATTTTTATGCTTTTTCTATAAAACAAGTTAGTGCTTAATAAAACATCATGAAACTGTGAAGTTTCAATTCTCTCAAATTTTTTCATAACATACTAACGATGAAAAGGGTTGCCTGAAGAAGGTAGCCCTTTTTCATTTTCCCACCATCACCCTGACCAGAAAGAATGGGGCAGTAGAAATTTAATGGGGGTATCCGTATAGCTTTGCGATTCTAAAGAGGAAAAACTTTTTATCCTTCACTCCATGAAGATTAGCTCTGAAGAGTTTGATTTTAGCATTGAATGATTCAGCTGCCGCATTCGTGGAACGATTGTTATAAAAGTTCAATATTTCATCATAATGTTCATAAAAGGTTGCGGCAATCACATTAAATTGCTTCATGCCAGCACGTTCCACTTTATCATACCATTTTGCCATACTGAGCCTTGCGGCATCTTTGATTGTGTTTTTGGAAAATATCATTCTTAGTGAGTGCGACAGTCCATAAGCAACTTTAATATCCGGGTATTCGTCAAATAGGATTCCAGCCCTTTCTTTTTGTCTTTCTGTCCATTTATCTGCTGATTCAAACAACAGGTAACGACTTCTGATAAGCAGTACGGGACGTGTATCTCCGTTGGGAAAACGAAATGGTACATAGGCCTTACCCGATAGTTTGCATTCCTCCATTTCCTCATTACTCTGTTGCAGTGCATCCCAGCGATGTGCCACGCGAATTTCCTGTACTGCATCACAAGCCAGTTTCTATATGTGAAAACGGTCTATTACCCGTTTGGCATTTGGAAAGGCTACAGAAACTATTTTGCGCATCGAATCTGAAAGATCAAGAATGACCTCCTCTACCTTCATACGTTCCGCTTTATCAATCTGTTTTAAAACCTGTATTATAGTCTCAGATTTTGTTCCGGCGACGACCGCTACCAGGCTTCCTTCAAGGGCATGACGGTCACGGTTGGTAACAAACGTATACAGTTCGTCATTAGACAGGGAGGATTCGTCTATTGCAAGGTGGGGACCTATGTTTTCAGAAAATAGCAGCCATTTGTCGGCATGATCCAGCTCATCCCACTCACGGTAACCACTTAATATTTCTTTGTACTGTTTCTCAAAAGTATGTGCATTTATATGATAAAATGTTTCAAGCGTACGGCAAGTCACTTGGGATGTCTCCATACGTTTCTTTTAAAAAAGCCCCAAACTCTTTGGAGTAACGGGTGTCTTGGCAGGCCACATCAAGCGTAATTGGGAGACTGAAACTTTTACCGGTGCGAAGGTCTGTCCATCTTCGGCGACGGATTACCAATATAACCTTATGGTCACGGATTGGAAAATCTGTGACGTTGACAGGACTCATAAAACCCTTTGACTCGAAATGAATATCATTAGATAATTCAGAATTCATTAATTCATCAAGGTGAATATGAATTTCACCCGAAGATTCTTCAACACTTACTATTCTAAAATAATTCAGTATTTCTGAAGGTAGCACTAGGCGGGCTAACACTTCCAATTGATTCGTTTCCATATAGCAAATGTCGGAATTTCTATGGAATTTCAACAAAAATCCCCATTAAATTTCTACTGCCCCGAAAGAATTCTATACGACATGCGGATTTATCCAAATAAAAATATTACCTTTGGTCTTTATACGAATCTTTATAAACTATACAACATGTTTAAACAAACCTTACTCTTTGTTCTTACCCTCTGCCTGACGTGGTCCGGTATGGCCGTGGCTCAGGAAAAGCAGAAAAACGAATATTTCCAACCGAAGGAAATATGGAATGACACCGAAGGCAATCCCATTAATGCACACGGTGGCGGTATCCTTTACTACAAAGGCACATATTATTGGTACGGCGAATACAAGGTCGGCAAGACCATTCTTCCGGAATGGGCCACATGGGAGTGTTACCGTACAGATGTAACGGGCGTAAGCTGCTACTCCAGCAAAGACCTGTTGAACTGGAAATTTGAAGGTCTGGCACTGAAAGCGGTTCCCGATGATCCGTCACACGATCTTCATCCGTCGAAAGTGATTGAACGTCCCAAAGTAATCTATAACGAGAAAACAAAGAAGTTTGTAATGTGGGTGCATGCCGAAAGTGCAGACTACGGCAAGGCAGCAGCCGGTGTAGCGATATCAGATACCCCTGATGGAGAATTCAAATATCTGGGAAGTTTCCGTCCTAATGGCAATATGAGCCGTGACCAGACTCTTTTCGTTGACGACGACGGTACCGCTTATCAGTTTGCATCTTCAGAGAACAACCAAACCATGCACATCAACCGTCTGACAGACGATTACACCAAACCCGACGGCACATACGTACGTCGTTTTATCGGTATGGCCAGAGAAGCTCCTGCCGTATTCAAATACAACAACAAATACTATATGCTTTCAAGCGGTTGTACGGGATGGGATCCCAACCAGGCCGAACTGGCTGTGGCTGACTCTATCATGGGCGAATGGAAAGTACTTGGAAATCCCTGTACAGGTCTTGATGCGGACAAGACATTCTATGGACAAAGCACTTACGTCATTCCCATACAGGGACGTAAAAACAAGAATAAATTCATTGCCTGCTTCGACATGTGGAAAAAGAAAGATCTGGCAGACAGCCGCTATATCTGGCTTCCACTCATAATTGGTGAAAACGAGGAAATGAGCATTCCTTGGTATGCCAAGTGGAATCTGGACGTATTCAAGAAATAAATCTGACAATAAACGCTGAATAAGAACTCCAATTCTTCCTCCGGCAAGCCGGGCGAAGAATTGGAGTTTTTTATTGTCTTCTCCGTATCCGTCGCATAAAAGACTGATCCTGCCTCAACATCCCATTCAACCAACGGTAGACAATCATAAAAAATAAAAAGGCCAAAACGACAGAAAGTGCCAGTCCCCATGTTCCTCCATAAACCAGATCAGACATCTGCCTGTCCCTCAAACCGGGAATCCAGAATGTCAACACACCGATCAAATTATTGAATATATGGGCTGTCACAGAAAGCCATATACAATCTGAACGCCAATATAACCAGCCTAAAACAATACCTAAAAGCATGGCTCCCGGCATTTGGGCCGGATTACCGTGTATGACTCCAAAAATGAATGCTGACATCAGAATAGCCTGCCAGGGGAATAAATGCCGACGCATCAGATGACGTTGAATTCCCATTCTGAAGACAATCTCTTCCATAAAGGGGCCTGCAAGGACTATTGCCAACACACCCCAGAAATTACTCATCAGACCTGCAAAGAGAGTTTGATTGACATCTTCCAACGATAATTTCTCTGTCAATACATTAACCATATAAATGGCCGGAATCATCAATATGACAGCGCCCCAATAAGCCTTCAGAGGCACTTTCCGCCATTGAAAACCGCGCCGTTCAGTCCAGTTCAGTGCCGTCATCACTGCCACAACGACTATTGACGTCAGAATCATTGAAATGCCCAAAGCCGAGGGATTATCTGCCAGTGTACTGACATTCAACTCACCGTCACGCCACAGCGATGGAAGATTAACCACAAAAGTGACCAGAAAAGCCATCAGGAACTGTGTGGCCAGAAAAATAACAACCAGACAAAAACTTCTTTTCATAACGACAGAGGTATTTAGAGTATCTTATCGCTCATTTGCTCAACACAATCTGCATCCGCCTTCAACTGACGCACCAAATCTCCGCGGCTACGGAACTTGCGCTCATCGCGCAACCGTTTTATAAACTCCATCTTTAACTGATGCCCGTATAAATTGCCATCATAATGCAAGAGATGAACCTCTATGGCCGGATGATCCATTTTTTCCTCCATTGTGGGACGCCACCCTATATTCAACATACCGGCATAGTGTTTGTCCGGCTGATCCAGATCGGTCACCCTGACAGCATACACGCCCTGTTTGGGTACCAGTTTCCGGGCATCTGCCAATGAAAGATTGGCTGTAGGGAAACCTAATTCCCGCCCTTCCTGAAAGCCCGTAACGACGCGCCCAGATATTGAATAGGGTACGGAAAGACAAAGTGCGGCCATTTCCACCTCCCCTTCCGACAGGAAGGCACGCGTAACCGAAGAACTGACCGGAATATCCTTTACCTCCAGTCCCCTGGCCTGCACGACCTGAATCCCCAACATCTGTCCATACCTGACATAATCAGCAAAACCATCCTTACGGTCATGCCCGAAACGATGATCATATCCGATCATTAGCGTATTTACAGACAATTTGTCTTTCAACACCTTCTCCATGAATTCATAAGCAGAATACTGAGACAGTTCCGGCGTAAAATCCAATACGGCACAATAATCAGCCCCTGTTGAAGCCAATAATTCACATTTTTCTTCCGGGGTCGATAAAAGACGGGGCTGGTAATCGGCCTGCATGACCTGACGGGGGTGCATACCGAATGTAATCAGCAAGGATGCAAGACCACGTTCTGCAGCACACTGCTTCACCTGATCTATTAAAAAACGGTGTCCGCGGTGCACGCCATCAAAAAAACCTATTGTTGCCACATTAGGAACCGTAAAAGCCGAATCCGTCAATTTAATGAACTCCATAAACTGACACATTTAAAACAGATGCTGCCAATCATCCGATTGACGTGAACAAAATACATGTATACCCAATTCCGCTGTCACCCGGCAATTCTCGGCCGAATCATCTATAAACAAGGTTTCATCGGGAATCAATGCATTATCATCCAGAACCTTCTGGAAAAATGCCTTGTCCGGTTTAACCAAATGGCATTCATAGGACAAATAGATCTTCTCAAAATAATCTTCAGGGTTTCTTCCATCCAAAGCAAAAAATGGCTTACTGTATTTCCAGTGTATGATATTGGTATTGCTCAGCATAAAAAGCCTGTAACGCGCTTTCAGCCCGATCAGTCTCCTAAGCCTGGATTCAGGTATTCCTGTCAGCATTTCATTCCACGCCTGACAAATGCGATCTGCAGCCGGAACTTCACCCGATGCCTGTTTCTGTACTTCAGCCACGAAGTCTTCTTCCGTAATCAACCCGGATTCCAACGGTGCAAACGGTCCTTTCTGCATGTAAGTTCCAATATAAGCATCCGCATCGTATCCCAATGAACGGAATGCCTTCAATGTCGCTTCCTTGTCCAGATTGACCAGGATCCCGCCAAAATCGAATATTATATTTTTAATTTTAGAATCTATCATAATCAGTTTTTCTTCTTTCTGCACAATTTCTGAATCAATCTTTGGATTTCACCTATCCAAAGCACAGCTGAGGTTATAGCCATAATCCGGCACCAGTCTGCCAGCATCAAGGGCTCTGTACGGAACACACGTCCTCCGAACTGTACGATCAGCCATTGTCCGATCAGAATAAACAATAATACCAGCAACACCCCATAACAACGCGACAACCCGCTGAAAGCCGATTTGTGGGTAGAAAAGGCTTTGGCATTCAAAAGGTTCCAGAACTGAAGCATCACAAAGAATGTGAAGAAAACAGTCAAATGGTAAACTGAAATCACACCATTCTCCATAAACAGGAACATCATGCCTAAAAGCGCCAAGACAAAAACCGAGCCATATCCTATAATACCGGCCCAAATAGGACGGGTGATAATAAACTGGCTTACCGCACGAGGCTTTTCCTGCATAACTGCCGGATCAGCCGGCAAAGATGCCAATGCCAGGGCCGCAAATGTATCCATAATGATATTCACCCACAACATCTGCGTTACCGTAAGCGGCAATGTGGCACCCACAAAAGCGCCTATCAGTACGGTCAGCAAGGCCGTAAAATTAATAGTCAGCTGGAACATGACAAAACGCTGGATATTCTTGTACAGTGAACGCCCCCACATGACAGCCGTAACAATACTGCGGAAGGAATCATCCAACAATGTAATGTCACTGGCCTCCTTTGCTACTGAAGTTCCTGATCCCATTGACAAACCGACCTGTGCAAAATTCAAGGCCGGAGCGTCATTGGTTCCATCTCCCGTCACGGCAACAACCTCATTCTGCTGTTGGAGCAATTTCACCAGACGCTGTTTGTCAAGAGGCCTTGCACGGCTCATGACCTTCAGGTCTTTGATGCGTTCCAATGCTTCTTCATCACTCAATGCGGCAAATTCGGCTCCTCGCATGCAGTGACGGTCTCCGTCTCCTTCCTTCCACAGGCCAATCTGACGGGCTATTTCTACTGCTGTACCTGTACTGTCTCCCGTCACAATTTTGATTTTCACCCCAGCTTCCAGACAGTTTCTGACAGCTCCGGGCACTTCTTCACGTACCGGATCACTGATAGCGGCCAGACCCAAAAGTCTGAAACCACCAGCCTGAACCAAAGCCTGACAATCCACTTCCTTATCTGCAGGCACTTCCTTATAGACCATAACCAAAGTACGCTGCGCATGCATCTGCCAGTTTTTAAGTCTGGCCTGATAATCTGCTTTCTGACTGTCAGTAAGACCTTCACACAGATCAAGCACAATCTCAGGTGCTCCTTTCACATAGATAACTCTTCTACCTGACACCGCTGAATCCACAACCGTTGCCATCAGTTTACGTTCGGAAGAGAAAGGCAGGCGGGCCACTTCCGCAGCAGCCTGACGCAATTGGATATAATCCTTGTGGCGCCCCTGCAACCATAACAAAAGAGCAACTTCTGTCGGATTACCCAATCCCTGAGTCCGTTCTTCATTCAGAAAGGCCGTTGTATTACAAGCCAGTGCTTCTTCCAGCATGGCTCCATTATCCTCAGAAAACACCATTTCTGAAACTGTCATTCTATTCTGGGTCAACGTACCGGTCTTATCTGTACAAATAACAGTAATGGCTCCCATCGTCTCACAGGCGTGCATTTTCCGCACCAGATTATTGGTTTTCAACATCCGGCGCATATTTAAAGCCAGACTGAGGGTCACAGCCATAGGCAAACCCTCCGGAACAGCCATAACGATCAAAGTGACAGCCATCATAAAATTATGGAGTACAATCTTGAAAACGTGGAAATAAGCCATTTCTCCCCATACAGTCACTGTCGGCCAATATGTCATCAGTTCATGCACGGTAAATATAAGGAAAGCGAGTATGGCTACCGTATAACCTATGACATTGATCATTCCGGCCAATTTGTCCAACTGCTTGTTCAACGGCGTTTTCTCACCGGTCAGCACAGTAGCCTCACGAGCCACATGTCCGATCTCCGTATGATCTCCAACGGCTATGACACGGGCCACGGCTGTTCCTTCCACAATGGTCGTACTCCTCATCAACCGATTGGTTGCATACGGCGCTCTTTCATCAAAATCTTTTGGATTCGGACTTTTACGCACCACTGGTTCGCCCGTCAGATTGGACTCGTTGACCTGCAAGGTTTCTGCCTGTATCAATTCTGCATCAGCCGGAATTTCATCCCCGGCTTCCAACAGGATCACATCACCCACAACCAATTCTTTCCGCTGGACTTCCATGACCTTTCCATCACGAACCACACGTACTGTAGCTTCACTGCCCAACGCATTCAAGACATCGAATTTCCGGGCTGCATCATATTCAAAATAGAAACCTATACCGGTAGCCAACAATATTGCACAAACAATACCTATTGTTTCCGCAAAATCCCATTCCACAAATGCCACAACAAAAGACAACAATGCTGCAACCAGCAATATCCTGATGACGGGATCCTGAAATTTCTCCAGATAAAGACGCCACATAGAAGGACGCTCAGGGGGTGTCAACTCATTTTTACCGTGTTTGGCACGACTCTCTTCCACTTGACTGGAACTTAAGCCCATAGTCAGCAACTCGTTCTCTTTTGCACTCATTTCTTTAAATTGATCATTTTTTCAAACATGCCATTCTTTTACGAACAGCCATTATATACTTTAACATATCCACTAAAAGTGCAAAAATAACAATAATATCCGGTAATTTCCAGTCAAAAAAGCATCATTTTTATAGTACAGACCTTTTTTTTTCATTTTTTCACAAGGCAATATGACAAACGGACTATTACCTACCATTTATTATGCTTTTAAGGTACATTCATGTCTTATTCGGAACTGTTTCATATCGGACACATTCCACAGATATTGTACCAATTCCACATTATCAAGTCAAAAAAACAGGTTTTTATTTGCAAAAACCAAAAAAACATCTTATCTTTGCATCGCTTTTAATAAAAAGTAGGACTTGTAGCTCAGTTGGTTAGAGCAACAGACTCATAATCTGGAGGTCCCTGGTTCAAGCCCAGGCTGGTCCACGTTAGAAATCAAGCACTTACAAAGATTTTGTAGGTGCTTTTTCTTTTATTGGTGACCTTCAGGTGACCTTTTTGAAGCAAAACTTTGTAATAGTAGCCTTTTGAATTTTCATAGGATTGCAGAGAATTTTATATGCTTTTTCTATTGGATTAGAGTAATATAATCAAGAAAATTGGTATATTTGTTTTTGGATTGAGCAAACTATATTCGATATACATTGCTCAAAAGATTCATTTATTAAAAAATAGATTATGAAAAAGCTGTTAGTATTCTTCTTGTGTCTATTATCTTTTGCATCAATAAAAGCACAGACCTCTATTTCTAATACAAAAACTACGGTTGCCTCTCCTGATAGCAATGTAAATTTTCGCCTGTATCAAACAAATAATCGTTGGACTTTTTTGAAATTGGATACGCGAACAGGAGTAATTGTACATGTGCAATATAGTACTGATGGAGATGCCATGCAGTATGAATTAAATAGTAAACCATTATCAGAAGGCGAAGATGCAAAGCCTGGCCGTTTCTTTCTTTATCCGACAGAAAACACTTATAATTTTATTCTTCTTGATCAAATAGATGGCAGAGTTTGGCAGGTTCAGTGGAATATAGATAAAGAAAATCGCGGAATTTGGCAAATATATTAGACTAATTCATGCCACAGCCTAAACAGAAGCCATATTTGACATACGCACTTGATGCGGATGGAAAGTTGATACACGTTGATTGTGTATCAACAGGTTTGGCCTGCAAATGTTTTTGCCCACATTGTAAGAGTGAATTAATTGCCAAGAACGGAGGGAGCCGTAAGGTTCATCACTTTGCTCACGCTAATGGTAGCGATTGTGTAGGAGCAATAGAATCGGCTCTTCATAAAATGGCAAAAGATATTTTGCAAGAACATAAGTGCCTTATGTTACCTCCTGTTTTGCAAAATGGAATAGAAACACAAAAGACGTTTGAGAAAGTAGAAATAGAAATATTTGATAAAGAATTGTGTTTGCACCCCGATTGTATTGCGTATACAGAAAGAGACCAGTTTATATGGGTTGAGTTCAAACGCTCGCACGAAGTAGATGTAAAAAAGGCTGGGAAAATTATTTCAGCGAGAGTTGACTGTGTAGAAATAGACTTAAACTCATGTGAACTTGACCCGACAAAAGTAAGAAGTTATATTGAAAGTAGTTGTGAAGGTCGAAAATGGATTTACAATCATGAGAGTCCACAGACATTTCTAATTTGCAATAAGAACGGTAATGCTCAATATCACAACTTTGATGACGAGTACTATTTTGAGCAAAGAATGTCACGTCATATTGCTGTTGATGAGCAAAATACAATAGTAAGCTTATACAATCTTGATGAAATTGATACCAACAAGCATTCTTACTTTTGTATAGCCTGTGGCAAAGAAGTATATATAGATGTTGACGATTGGGGGAATTATTCATTTCTTCATTTAGACGGAAATACACCATGTGAAGATGATTTTTATCTGCATGAAGCAGCAAAGAAAGTGTTATATGGCAGATTCAACACCCAGCAAAATTTCGATGTATATATTCCACAAATACACTTATGTGAAAAAGGAAACCAGTGTTCGTTTTTTAACGAGACCGATTGCTCCATTGCAATACCAATACCCTATAATTTGAAAGCACATGGATATGATTCATGTGAAATTGAATATAAATTCCCTAATAAGCTGTTTTCTTATGATGCAGTTTTGAAACGGGGTGATGATTTGAAAACCGCAATAGTTATAATCATTGATGCGGATACATGCCACATAGAATACGAAAACCTTAAAAATAGGACTATAGAGGTAATAGTAAGATGTGAAAACGACATCCTCAAACTGTATAAGGAGCCTTTGTGTGAAGAAAACGCTAGGTTTTATAATTTTGAGAGTAGGGATATAAAAACTATTCCTTTTGAGAAAGTAGACCGTAAAATATTGAAATTTACGTTGTTTTCAAGTGGCAAATACCATCTAGGGGTAGAAAATTGCATTAGCACAAAGAAAAGAAGTGCGGTATATGAAATGATTATATCCAACGGATATGGAAATTATAAGACAATGAAACAATATGTAGTATTACACTGTTATAACCAGCAAAGGGTGTTATGCCTTTGCGAAATTTGTTACTTTTTAAAGTCCGTAGATAGCTTTTACAATCACGAAATTATCTGCATTAGATATAAAACAAAAGGTACTCCAAGAAATCCACTTGAGGTAATGCCTGTCAAATGTCCATTTTTTAGTCTGGACAGAAATCTTGCAACGGCATTAGTAAAAGAATTTCATGATTTGAAGTTTGTTGAAAAGGATTTCACAATTATATAATTTCGCCATGCATATTTGCCATTCTTTTCGTCCGCTTTATTTTTTAGAGATACTAAACACCTATGCCTTGTCCGTTTTTGATTTTCCAATCATATTTCCCCTCTGCAACATCGCCAACCTCTTTGAGTGTATGGCGATGTTTTATTTCGTCAAAAGGCTGGCGGCTCTCCGCATAATCACAGAGCCATGCGCCGACCGCATTCTGCTGTTCGGTCGTTTCCCCGTACTCCTGCATCACGCTCTTGATGTCGGCGGCTTCGGACGGGGCGAAGAATGACTTGTGCCGCTCCGTGCCGAAATGGATAATCGCATCAACTGCTCGCTTGAATACCTCGTTTGCCTTATAGAGCATATCCGCAAACAGGCTTAGGATATACCTGCTCGCTTTCAGCGTACTCTGCAACAGGCGGATGGTCTTGTCTTTCTCCGCTGTGGCTTGGCTCACCGCTTGGCTGATGCGCTGCCGCTCGCCGTCCTTTTGCTCCTGAAGCTGCCGTACCGCCTTGTCCCTTTCCATGCCAAGAGAGCGGCTTTGCGTCAAAGCCCTGTCACGCTCCGCTTCGGCTTTCTGCTTTTCTGCGACCAAAACCTTGGTCCGTTCCTCCGCCTTGTCCTTTACGGCTTCGGCAAAGGCTTTCTTCATGCGCTCGTTCTCGGCTTTCAGTTTGGAGTTTTCCTTTTCAACCGCTGCGGATTTGCCGATCCCTACAAGGTTGCCGACACTGTCCAGTATGCTGTCCACTTTCGCCTTGCGCTCGTCTTTCAATTGTTTCTCCTTTTCGGCAATCTCGCTGTCGAGGGATTGGCGGTACTGCTCTTTCGCCTTGTTCTCACCCTCCACGAATAGGAGTTCAGCTTCGACTTCCTCCTTGGCGGCGATGGCGGCTTGCCTTGCGGCTTTCGCCTGTTCCGCTTCCTGTTTCTGTTTGGCGACAATGAAGTCCGTGCGCTCCAGATGTTCCTTGCCCGTCACCTCCTTTGAGGTGCCCCTTTCCATTTCCAGACACTCAGCCAAAACGGTCTGCATCTCGCTCATGTCCTGCTCTTTCAGCTTACAGGACTTGCCCGTGTCGTGGTTCATCCAGTCCCATACGATGTGGGCGTGGAGGTTGGGCTTCCATGTGGCATTGTCGCCGGGTATTCCGTAATGCCCCTCGTCACGGTGGATGAACACCTGCAGGGCTGTGATTCCCCAACGCTGCTTACACACCTCGCAGAAGTGCCGTAGCTGCTCCATCGTAGTGTCGTCCTTGATGACAACCACGCCCTCCTTGAGCGGAGTGCTGCCACGGACGATGGTCACCTTACCAGTCTTCTTGTTCACCCGTTCCCGGTCTTTGGTCTGCATTGCCCGACCTGTCTTTTCTTTGACCATTGCGGCTATCTGATTGTAGCGGTCGGTGAGCGTGGCTTCACCGAAATCAGGTGATACCCATGCCTCGTTTCCTGCCATGAGGTCGGTACGGATGTAGAACTTCTCCTTGCGGATATTGGCGAGATATTCCGCTGTCCGCTTGTTATGCGCTTCACTGCTGCCGATGTTGCACGGCTTGATGTTGATGGATGTCTTCTGTGCCATAGGCTTGTCTGTCATTTTGAGTTTCACTTCGGGTTATTAGGGCAGAGCCTTAATCGGAGGGTGCAGGGAGAGGGTCACTTCCTGCTCCGGGTTCTTAGGGGTGGAAGCCACTAAGCGGAGTTTCCAAAGAGAGGGTCACTCTTTGGTCGGGTTGCACAGGGCTGAAAGTCCTTGCCGGGTTCTTAGGGCAGCGTCCTAAGCCCCTCGGGAGAGCCCACAACTTCGGAGCGCAGCGGAGAAGTTATAGTGGGCTATATCTGGGCAAGCCCAGTCAGTCACGCCAACGGAGTACCGCTGAAATCCTGCGCTGTGCGCCCGTCAGTTCCTCCTGCCTATGTCGGGTCATCCACGCCGCCAATCGTGCCGTCCTGCGCTTCTTTCGGGCTTTCTACGGGCTTATTGCCATGCTGTTCGTTGCCGTTGTCTCCGGCATGGGTATTGTCTGTTTCATCTTCCGCATCCGCTCTGTCCTCCGAACTGTCGAAAACCACAGGCGAACAAAGGGAAGAAGAAAGGGCGGCTGCCCCGCCTGCCATGCTGTCCGCATCCTGCCTTGGGCATTGGCAACCGTCCGGCACGGCACACGGCTTATCCTCCAATGGCGTATCATTAGAGTGTGGTGTCCACGCTCCGTCTGCCTGCCTTTTGGAAACTGCCGCAGGCTTGACATAGTGGGGATTGGTCAACAGGACACCATCCACATACCACCCTGTCAGGAAATGCAGGGTGTGTACGGAAGTGCGGTTGTTGGTTCGGGTGGTCAGCATACCGAGCCTGTTGAAACTGTCGATGAGCTTTCCGATGGTCTTTCGGTTGCAGCCCATGTACTCTGCCAGTTCTACATCGGAAGCTGTCGCCTGTCCCACCTCCAAGGCAATCTCAACGCCCTTGATACGGAGGACGGTCTTTGTTCGCACGGCTGCGGCCATCAACCTATGTAGGCACTTCTGCCTGTCAATGGCGGCTCTGACGTTCAAAAGGAAATCCCACTGCCTAGCGGAAAGGATGGTGCAGTAATGTATGGTCTGTTCGTTCTTGCACATAGTCTATGATATTTATAGGTGTTACACTGGTCAGCTACCTGCCCATGCCATACCCGTGTTCCGGCATGTGGTATTCCTTATCCGCCGCTATGTGGCTCAGCACATCTTGCAAACGGCCGAGCTGGTCATGGTCAAGCACACGGATTGCGTTAATGGTTATCACCTGTGTGGCAATCCTACGGTGGGCGATGTTGTTCTCGCTCATCGTGCCGTCGCCGTCCGCATGGACGGAACGGAGGTAGGCGTTCACTGCTTCCGTCTGTTCCTTAGATGGGTACGGTGCCGCCCATCGGTCTTGGATGTAGTCAACCATTCGGCTGACCGCATTTGCCAAGAGAGGATTGTGCCGCGCGATAATTGGTATTAAATCTTCTTTCTTCATGTGACTGTTATTTTAAGAGTCTTGTGATTGTTTATTTCTCGTTGATTTTGTTGACTTTGTTGAGAGAGTACCGACAAAAGGGAAAATAAAAATCGCATCCAACGGTTTAGGATTATACTTTTCTCTTTTGGCCAGCAATTTCTGTTGAAAACTGTTGAGACTATTGTTGAATCATATAAACCTTACTCATATGTTTTTCCCTATATTTCATCAAATTCAACAAACTCAACGGTAGTCTTTCAGAATTTCTCGGGTGACGGTGTAAAAGCGACCGACTTTCTTGGGTGATACAGAATACTTCTGTCCCGGCAACACGGATATTTGGTAAGTGGAATAAGACAATGCATTTGGAGCAGGCTCCAGTTTCCAGCATTGTTGCAGGACATTCCTCACCTGATGGCGTTCCACCTTTACCATTGAATAGTTGAACAACGCCAATAGGTCGTTGATACAGACATCCACCACATCCACCTGCATGCAGTCCATGATGTCGAGCAGCAGTTCAGCCATGTCAAGTTCTATGCGGTTCCGGTTGCAGCGGATGATTTTCTCCAATGCTTCCGTGCGTATGAGTGACGGCGAAAACCACATTCGACTTTCTTCTTTGGTTGTCAAGTCACGATGTAACAGATAGTGCAGAAATGCTGGGATTTCGTCTTTCAATTTCTGTAGAAACGAAGTATCGTCCTTCTCCAATCGGCTAACTTTCCTTACCCAATAACGTGTTTCCTCCGGCTCAATGTAAACGGGAAAATTCTCGTTATTGGAACACAGCACGAACTTAGCGAAGAACTGCACTTCATAGCGGTCTTTTCCTTTAGATTCCATTTTATAGGAATGGGCTGTGCTAAGATTCTTCAACCGTTCGCTATCTTCACGGCGGTTGAGCAACACCTCATCCACAACTATCATCAGTTTGCCTGCCCAATCGGCATTGAATTGACTGCGGAAATCCTCATTCGTATTGAAAGTAACATTATCCTGAAACAATGCTTTCAAGAAGTTCAAGAATGTACTCTTGCCTGTATTCCGTTCTTCCGAAACCAACAGAAGTATCGGCAATTTCTGTGTCGGTTTCAGATATAACAGTTGAAGGTAATCCATTCCCAGCTCATACTGCTCACCAAAAATATGTTCCACCAACGAGCGGATATGCTTGAAATCGCCCTCCATAGGAATATGGGTTATCGGCTCGTAAAGGTTATAGAAACCTGCAATCTCTTTTTGATAGTTAATATGACTCGGTACTGTACAAAAGCCATTATACTTTGTGATGGGAGGAATATTATTCTTTCCATAGTCCTGCCGGATAGTGCCAAAGCTCCATTGAATCCGGCGAGTGATAGTTGTACCATCAACCAAAGGCTGCTGCACTACCTTATATATTGTAGTACCTACCCGAATATATAATTCTTCCATATTGTTCCTCTTGGGATTATACATTCAATTCACTACATCCAGAACCCTGTACTTTCGATTTCACAAGTGAAGTAATCTCTCTCTTTGAGTAAAGATTACGTCCACCTAACTTGTGAACGATGATTGTACCCTCTTTCTGCATACGCCACAAAGTGGTGTAAGTGATGTGAAGCCGTTCGCATACTTGGTCGCGCGTATAGTATTCGTCACTCTCTTCTGATGTCAAATCGGGCTGGGATTTCTTTCCTACCAACTCTTCCACTAATTCAGAAACAACCTGCTTGAGGTCATCCTTCTGTAACATGATAAAATTTCCTTGCATAATATATTGTTTAGATGATTATGCCGCGAAATTATTATAGAACACAAAGAAAGTACCTCGGTAAAAATCGTGTCGATTTCTGCCGAGGTGCTTTTAACAGGATAGCGTTTCTTTTTAACTAATCAAGCGTTTATGATAGAATCAATATACATTGGGGGAAAGCAAGGTACGCAGTCTTATGCCCATCAACTTCGCTTGTCCCCTTCCTGTTTGAATAGTTTTTTCTGATAAGTTCAAATTATAGCTATAGTTGCCATGTTCATTGATAATGGCACTATAAAGAGCTTCTGCCCAATCAAAACCAGATTTGAATCCAAGGGCTGGGAACCTCTCCAAAATGGCAGTATGAAAAGTTCGGTAATTGTAAGAGTCATTAAGCAAACCGCCATTAGTCAACGCAGCAAAAATATAGGCAAGAACGGAGTCTGTAGCATTCGTTTCCATCCATTCGGTGAGTATTGTTTCTATCCCATTGGTAAGAAGTTCCGCATAAGGTTGTATAAGCATTTCTTCAAGCAGGACACAGACTTGCTTGCGTCCACGGCGTCCTTTAGATGCCTGTAAGGTGGAACTGACCACCTCTTTTGCCGCACCATTTTTACCCATAGCTTTCCATGCCCCTTTGGTATAAGCCGCTTTGTCAAAACTGGTAAGCATTAAAGAGCGTATAAATTGCCCACCAAAACCTTTCTGCCAGACAGACGAGTTTTCTCCCATCATTGTTTTGGAGAGTAAATCTCCCATCTTCACAAAACCATCGTCAAATATCATCCAGTAGAACGCACTACACATGAAAGGATTGTTATGCAGGAGTTTTTGTTTCGTAGCCTCTTGATTAAATGTAGAAGCAAACAAGGCTGTCAGTTTCTCATGGACTTGTTGGTAATTGCTTCCAAATTGAGCTTTATTGTAGCTTTCAGTCCCAGGACAAAGACTTTCAAGTAATTCTGTAATGCCCTTAATTCCATTGAGAGACAGCATCTCTGCCAAGTAAGACATGCCTTTAATAATGAAAGTCATATCACCTTCGTATGCTTTGGCAAAAAGATTTGTAAATTCTTGATAGTCTCCGGGGTGTTCATAGTGCCAGCGACGCAGACTGAGCAAATTCAAATCCTTGTTAACTGCTTCTTGAGTTTCACGTTTCTTATCCTCCCAATAGGCATGAATGCCTTCTTTAATGTATTTTGCATCCTCTGATTGCTCAAATTTGGTCATGGCATATTCTATTTCCTTAAGCCCATTGTCCAGTTCCAAATAGCAATACAAGCAGCAAGCAGACACATTCCCATCTTTTATGGCATTGGAGAATTTGTCAATCAACTCATCGGTAGCAACCCCTTCTTCTGTGGTCATTATCTCCAGGATTATGCTTTGTAGCTTGTTTGTCTCATCATCTATCTGTTTACTGTGGTTATCGCACAACAGGTTTTTTAAGATTGATTGAATCTTACTCTTAAAGTCTGTATAGATTTCTCGATTCGCTTCAAGCCATTCCTGCATTTCCGATTGATTGGGATAGTTATCATGGTGAAGTTCCTTCATATCATCATCCATATAAACAGTTTTGCTAAATGGTTAATCTTTGAGACATGCCAAAGGAATCACTTTAACCCCATCAGGACGAGAGTATGCCATTGTTCCACCCGTCATCACAATAAGCAAGTCCGGCTCCCGAATAGGCACCTGCTTCTCCGTCTTGTTGTGCTCCTGTATAAGCCTTTTGAGTTCGAGTAAGTGTTTAGCTCCTTCATCAATTTCGCTACTACCAAGTTTGCACTCAATGAGAGCATAACGTCCATCTTCCAAATGCAGCACTATGTCCGCTTCCAAGTCGTATCGGTCATGGTAGTAAGATACATGACTGTTCAAATCAATGGTGTACGCCTTTAGGTCACGAATACACATCTGCTCAAAGATAAATCCAAACGTCCTAAGCTGCATACTTAATGATTCGGGAGATAGTCCCAAAAGGGCAATCGGTATAGAAGGGTCACAGAAGCATCGTTTTACACTGCTTCTGATAGCGGTCTTGCTTCTTATGGCAGGACACCATGCACTTATGTTCTGGATAACAAATAGTTTTTCTAAAGCCGAAACATAATCATCAAATGTATCTACGTGGCAACTTACTTCGCCAGACGAGGTTACATCATCCAAAAGAGATTTTTTCTTGACCAATGTCGAAACATTCCTGGCATAGGCCCGAAGTATCATGCTGGTCAGTTTGGCATCTCTTTTTTTCCCATCAATACCGGAAACATCGTCAGAACAAATGGTTTGAACATAGTTCTTTGCCACAAGTAATTGAGCTTTTGGAGTACGAGCCAACAAAGAAGCCGGCCATCCACCTCGGGATGCGGCAAAGATTAGGTCTTCGACTGTCATCTTAGACATTTTACCGTCAATATCATAATCAGGATTGTTGAAAAGTTCTTTCAATGAAACTTCGCCCGTAGATTCTTGCGACTCCCACAAGCTCATAGGCAACATACGCAGCCGGGCAATACGACCAGCTCCGGAATGATGTATTTGAGATTTGTCAACAGCATTGGAACCAGTGAGTATAAATTGTCCGGGAATTTGGCGGTCATCAACAGTTGTTCGTACCGCATCCCACAACATTGGAGCATCTTGCCACTCATCAATAAGACGAGGTGTATCTCCTTTTAACAGAATGGACGGCTTAGTTTTAGCTGTGGCTAAATACTCCTCACGCATACTTGGGTCTTGCATTCTCAAGATGCTATTGGCAAGTTGAGATGCCGTAGTGGTTTTACCGCACCATTTGGGACCTTCTATCAATACTGCCCCAAATGCATCCAGTAAATCTTGCAGCAGGGCATCGGCTGTTCTTTTATAATAATTCATATAATATATTTTTCAATGGCAAAGATACACATTTCCTGCGAATTGTATTGCTAATTCGTGTTTTTTGTGGTAATTAAATCCACTTTTTTGCGGTATTTAATTCGGTATTTTTGCTGTGTTTTGTTCCGTGTTTTTGTGGTATTTCACTTGGTGCTCTTGCGGTAAACAGCTATAATTAGTCAGATAGATTAGCTATCAGTTCCATCCTCTCCTCTTCGCTTAAGCCCTTCAGCATCTCCAACAAAGCTTTCTTATCTACAACTGGGGCAGTTTCTTTAGGCTTCTCATTAAGCAAATAATAATTGTACTCCAACATCTTCGCAAGAGGATAGGCGCCTATATAGTTGGAAGTGATGTCACTGCCACCACTATGCCCCATGCTGTCACTTATATATTTATAAGGTACGACACCTGAATTATTGAGATTGGTAGCAAAGCTATGTCTTGCCCATGTTGGTGATGGTGTTTGTTCCAATCCTATGAGTTTAGCGACTTTTGCCATGTGCTCACGTATATATCTGTTATAACGTTGGATAACCCATATCTCTTGTTCAGGGGTAATGAGTTCGCTCATTATGGGAAATACCCTTCGCCCAAGTTTTGGAGCATTACCATATCGGTTGAGTATCTCTTGTATCTCAGGTGTAACAGGAAATATTACCTCACTGGCACTCTCGTTTCGTTCCCGGGTTTTATGACGAAGAAAACGTAACTGTTTGCCATGAGTGGCATAGTATAGTTCATCATAAGTCAGACGGAGAGTATCAGCAAGATTTTGCCCATCGCCTAAATACATAAAGAGGAATAATCCGAGGTCGCGAAATATAGCATGTTTTTCTCGCCCAAGAAACAACTCGTTCCCATCCTTGTCTTTTGCCTCACCTGCTTTCCAGAAGTCATAAAGTTTACGCATGGTAGCTACATCAAGAAACTCATGCTTGCGGCTTTGGGATTTATTGTAACCTGTGTCCTTGAACATTTCCTTGGTATCACCTTTCATCAAACCATTTGAGATACACATATTGATGATTGTTCTGAGGCTACGAAGTGCGATGGCAATGGTCGTGGTACTCAGTCCATTTTTCTTCATAATCTTCACCCACTTCAAGACGAACTCCCTGTTAATGTCTGCAAATGATACATCCGTCCCCAAGTCTTTCACAAAGCGGTTACGAACATCTTTGCTACAACGGGCTGAACCAGCCTTGCCCTCATTGGTCTTAGATTGAATGTATGAATCCCACACCGTAATAATGGTGCTGTCATCATCTTTTCTACCCTGAAATCTGTCTTGCAGCTTGCGAAGAGAGAAGTTGTTTTCTGCGATAAGTTGATTGGCGATAAGTTCCACCCTGTCCATTAGATTTTTCATGTCGTTTCTCTCTGTCAGTTGAACACGACGGCCACTTTTCTCGTATTCGCACAAGGTCAACCATTCTTCCATAGTGTATGTTTTGCCCAAACGAAGAAAGACCTTCTGTCCAGCATGGCACACACGCACAGCCACAGGAAGCGGTTGCGAGTAATCTCCTGCTTTTCGTATATCAAGAGTCAATGAACCATATACGTTGCCATTTGCAGCCGTGAATTTGGCGAGGCACTTTTCTCCCCTTGAAGTGGTTTTGGCTTCCATTTTTGCCGTTTTAGTGACCTTATTCGTCTCCTTCTTCTCCATAATATGTTTATTTACAAGTGATATTCCGCTCTCTTTGGTGACCTTCAGGTGACCTTTTCGCACGAAAACTACTGCAAACATACGTATTTTCCTGCAAACTACAAAATGTATTAAGCACTGACAATCAGTATATTTACATAATATGTAATTCCATGAAACGCCTTACAAAAAGACTCATAATCTGGAGGTCCCTGGTTCAAGCCCAGGCTGGTCCACGAAGAATATCAAGCAGTTACGAATTTCGTAGCTGCTTTTTTATATTCATGCGTAAATAAACTTCCATTTAGTATACTTTCAAAAGAAATGTCACCAATAACAAAAAAGAGGAAGTGATTAATACTTCCTCTTTTACTTTGTTGCGGAGGCCCGACTCGAACGAACGACCTCCAGGTTATGAGCCTGGCGAGCTACCAACTGCTCCACTCCGCGATGTTGTTTTCTTAATTCGCTGCAAAGGTATGACTTTTTTGGATACCTTCCAAATTTTTATGCCATTTTTTTAGAAAAAGATGATAAAGAATAAATAGAAGGATTCTCAAGTGCCATAAACAGCAAGAATAAAACTCCTGTTAATCAACCGAATTGGTATTTTCAGATATTTCATGCCTGAATCTCCTACCCTATCTTCATAACTGGAAATATAAAAACTTGCCCATTTAAAAGAAATGATTTATTTTTGCAAATACTATGGTAGTTTCAAAAACAAGAAATACACTGGTGGACGTCGCGCGACAACTGTTCGCAAAAAAAGGATTCGACGACACCACCATGAATGATATCGCTTTAGCCTCCGGGAAAGGGCGCCGCACATTATATACCTATTTCAGAAATAAGGAAGAAATCTATTTTGCGGTCATCGAAGCCGAATTGGAACGCCTTTCTGAGAATATGTCGGAAGTGGCTCGCAAAAGTATGCCGCCCGAAGACAAATTAGTTGAGATCATTTATGCTCATCTTAATCTGATCAAGGAAGCAGTATCACGCAACGGTAACTTACGGGCTGAATTTTTCCGTGATATCTGGATGGTAGAAAAAGTCCGTAAGAAATTCGATCAGGCAGAAATAGACCTTTTTATTCACGTTCTTGAAGAAGGTATTGCAGCTGAAGAATTCAAGATTGAGAATATTTCGCTCGTAGCGGAAATCATGCATTATTGTGTCAAAGGTATGGAAGTACCTTATATTTACGGTCGTTTGGGTGATGGACTTAACCAAACCAACAGTCGTCCATTAGTCCGAAACCTGGTACATCGGGCTTTACGCAAATAAAACAGCTGAATATGCTTATTTCTTAGTCCGTCCTTATCATCCGAACCAAAGTTCCGAAAGTAAAAGGATTATCCATTGGGAACTTGCCCGATTCACAAATAAAAGGTATATTTGCCGGATGAAAGTTTCATGAACAGCAGAAGTGCTCAATCTGCCAACAACAGAACAGGCTTTCTTAAAGATTTATTATCAACTTTAAAAATAAAAATTATGGGATTATTAACAGGTAAAACAGCACTCATTACAGGTGCCGCTCGTGGTATCGGAAAAGCCATTGCTTTGAAATTCGCAGCCGAAGGCGCCAATATAGCTTTCACCGATCTGGTTATCGATGAAAACGGCCAAGCAACAGAAGCAGAAATCGCTGCATTCGGTGTTAAAGCCAAAGGTTATGCTTCCAACGCTGCAGACTTTGCACAGAGCGAAGAAGTGGTAAAACAGGTAAAAGAGGATTTCGGATCTATTGACATTCTGGTCAACAATGCCGGAATTACCAAAGACGGTCTGATGCTGCGTATGTCAGAAGCACAATGGGATGCTGTCATCGCTGTCAACTTGAAATCAGCCTTTAACTTCATCCATGCCTGCACCCCTATCATGATGCGCCAGAAAGGCGGTTCCATCATCAACATGGCTTCTGTTGTAGGTGTTCATGGCAATGCCGGACAGTGTAACTACTCTGCATCAAAAGCAGGTATGATCGCATTGGCCAAGTCTATCGCACAGGAAATGGGAGCCAAAGGCATCCGTGCCAATGCCATTGCACCGGGATTCATTGAAACAGCCATGACTGCTGCACTTCCTGACGACGTACGTGCAGAATGGTGCAAGAAGATTCCTTTGCGCCGTGGAGGTACACCTGAAGACGTTGCCAATGTAGCATTATTCCTTGCTTCTGACCTCTCATCTTATGTCTCTGGACAGGTTATCCAGATCGATGGTGGTATGAACATGTAATATGCAATGACTGTTGTATATGAAGACAATCACCTCATCATCGTCAACAAAAACAGTTCTGAAATTGTCCAGGGTGACAAGACTGGTGACAAGACGCTCGCCGATGAGGTTAAAGAATATCTAAAAGACAAGTACCATAAGCCGGGAAATGTTTTTCTCGGCGTGGTACATCGTCTTGACCGTCCGGTAAGCGGACTGGTCGTTTTTGCACGCACCAGTAAAGCCTTAGCCCGTCTGAACGAAATGTTCCGCACGAAAGAAGTCCATAAGACCTATTGGGCTATCGTGGGAAACTGTCCGGCTAGACCCGAAGGAGAACTGATTCACTGGCTGGTACGCAACGAAAAACAAAACAAGTCCTATGCCTACGACAAAGAAGTCCCCGGCGCCAAAAAAGCCATTCTCGACTATCGCCTCATCGGACAGTCAGACCGCTATTTCCTTTTGGAGATCAATCTGAAAACCGGTCGCCATCACCAGATCAGATGTCAGTTGGCCAAAATGGGATGCCCCATTAAAGGAGACTTGAAATACGGTGCACCACGCAGTAATCCCGACGGCAGCATCTGCCTGCATGCCCGACGAATCACATTTGTTCATCCTGTTTCAAAAAAAGAAATAGATATCGAGGCACCTTTACCTTCTTCCAATCTTTGGAAGAGTTTTCTTTAAACTGTTTCGCCATTTGCGGAACGGTTTTTTTATATACAGACATTTTCTTTATTTCAAATTAGTCAGAGAAGCCACAAATCAGGAAATTTATACCACTCAATTATTTTGCAGTGTATTAAATTATCGCTAAGTTTGTATTGGTAAACCTAAAACAAATGTCTAACTAATGTTTTTAAAATTATGAAGAAAATTTTTATGATGCTGGTAGGTGCCCTGATATGGGGTACGACCACAATGATGGCTCAGAATGAAGGTACCACATTCATGCTCAGAGGTGGTTTTGCTACAAACAATCTTGTAGGCGATGACATGGACGATTCTGACATGTTACCGGGTTATAATGTCGGTCTTGAAATGAATAATTTTATCAAAAACGGACTTTATTGGAACACCGGTATCTTGTTTGGTTCAAGAGGTTATCAATATGAAGATGCCTTTAAATACCGTGCGCACAACCTGCAAATCCCATTGACCATCGGTTATAAATACGACTTGGGAGGAGGTTTTGCATTGGACGGACGTATCGGTGGATTCTTCAGCGTAGACATGGCTGGAAAATACAAATATGATACTCCTCTTCTTGAGGACACCAAAATTTCAGATATTGATGATTATAACCGTTGCGATGGTGGTCTTCTCATTGGTATCGGCGTATGGTACAACAATATCAATTTGGATTTCGCCTATCAGAGAGGTTTCGGACATCATATTGACGATTTCGAAGGTGCTGCAAGCAACTTCCTTATTCGCTTGGGTTATGCCTTTTAATCTTTGATCAGAACAAGACTTGTCTAATATTAGAATAGAAAATAAAAGCCGGAATCTTTCTGAAACGGATTCCAGCTTTTATTATTTTATCAATTCAGTAGTTCCAAAGCCTTTTTTACAAAATTATTTGTGCTATACATGACCTGGAAATACTCGGAAGTATCCCACAAATCACGGGCTACCAACGCTTTTAACTGTAACTTCAACTGCGGCAAACTCTGATTTAATTCCTCTTCATCTTTCGGTTTTACACCGACTTTTTCTCCTTCCTCCATCAACAAGTCAAGCATATCCTGAGGGACCTCAAACTTCTTGTCAAAATCCGCAAAAGTGGAATAACTCCGTTTCAACGCCTTGCGATGACTGTCGATATATTTCAAACTGGTCTGAAGAATAGCTCCCTTTCCCGACAAGTTACGATGGAAAGCCGTATAAAGCGTTGTATCCAAAGGAATAAAATAATCAGGCATAATACCGCCACCGCCATAAACCGTTCTTCCTTTTCGAAGTGTCTTATACTTTAATGAATCCGGGAAATGAATACTGTCTGCATGTATCAGCTCGCCATGATTGTAGCGTGAAAGCAAATCCTGATCATATTTCTGTTTATCTCCCTTGGTATAAGGCCGCTGGATGCACCTTCCGCACGGTGTATAATAGCGTGAGATAGTCAGACGTATCATAGAGCCGTCAGGCAAGATAAAAGGTTTCTGTACGAGTCCCTTACCAAAGGTTCTGCGGCCTACTACCCAACCACGATCCTGATCCTGTATGGCACCTGTGACGATTTCAGAGGCTGAAGCCGAATACTCATCAACCAAAACGACTACCCGTCCGTCACGGAAACTGCCACGCCCATCAGCTTTGTACTCCGAATTCGGAACACTTCTGCCTTTGGTATACACGATCAAGTCATTACGGTCCAAAAACTCGTTGGCAATATCTGTCGCCGCATCCATATATCCTCCACCATTCTGCTGCAGATCAAGAATCAGGTCTTTCATACCCTGATGACGCAATTTTTCCATTGCCTCCAGCATTTCTTTATGGCTTGATGCGCCAAAACTGTTCAAGCGGATCAGACCAACAGTTGGCGTTACCATAAAAGCAGCATCCAGCGTTGTCACAGGAATCTTGTCACGGGTCACAACAAAATCCATTAAATCAGGAACTCCCATACGTTTGATTCCCAGTTTGACGGTCGTGTTTTTCGGACCACGCAAACGCCTCATGATCTCCTCCCTACTCATTTTCACGCCTGCAATAGCCGTATCGTTGACCATCACAATGCGGTCGCCGGCAATGATGCCAACTTTGTCGGACGGTCCTTTAGGAACAGGCTGAATAACCAGCAACGTGTCTTCCAACATGTTGAACTGCACACCAATACCATCAAAATTACCCTGCAAGGGCTCATTCATCTTTTTGGTTTCTTCGGGATTCGTATACGAAGAATGGGGATCCAGTTTGGACAACATGCCATTAATAGCATCTTCCGTCAGTTTCACTATATCTACCGAATCCACATACAATCCTTCTATGGCGAACTGCGCCATTGTCAACTTGCGCATAGAAGCCTCAAGCTGACTCATTTTAGCTTTCTGCTGCGCATATCCCGCCAAAGAACAGCACAAACACGCAGCAAGCATCAATTTCTTTATCATATTTTCTTCTAAAAAATTATTCATAATCCAGACCTTCCGGAATAAAAGGGGTGATATCCTTACCAAAATGCTTCAGTTCCTTCACCATAGAGGAACTAAGAAAAGCCCATTCGGGTTCGGTAAACAGAATCACCGTTTCTATTCCAGACAAGCGCCGGTTCACATCTGCTATATTAATCTCATATTCATAATCTTTCACCGAACGGACACCACGCAGAATAAAACCGGCCTGATGACGCGCGGCAAAATCGACAGTCAGATCGGAATATCCTTCCACAATGATTCGCTCATCATGGGCAAACAAGCGTTGCAGTGCTTCAATCCTGCGCTCTGCCGTCTGTTCCATCCGCTTACTCTCGTTAATACCGACCCCGATCACAATCCGGTCAAACAACTTTAAACCGCGCCGCAACACGGACTCATGCCCTTTGGTGAAAGGATCAAAACTACCTGGAAAAACTGCTGTTCGTATCATAATTATCGATTATACCTGTTGGCTTGCAGCCTTATTCGGTTATATTTTCTTCATCATCCGCACGATCTTCTTCCACCACCAGGTTGTTGATAATGAAATTCTGGCGTTCCATGGTATTCTTGCCCATATAATATTCCAGCAATTCCTTGACCTGATCGCTCTTATGCAGAGACACTCTTTCAAGCCGCATGTCAGGACCGATAAAATGCTTGAATTCGTCCGGTGATATTTCTCCCAATCCTTTGAATCGCGTAATCTCAGGATCCGGTCCCAACTGTTCTATGGCCTGCTGGCGTTCTTCATCGGAATAACAGTAACGGGTTATAAAATCAGCTTTGGTATCCTTGGTTTCCTCTGCCAGTTCACGCAATTTAGCCTTGTTGATTTTTGTCTTTCTGTTACGCACACGGAACAAAGGTGTCTGCAGAATATAAACATGCCCTTTCTTGATCAGGTCCGGGAAGAACTGCAAGAAGAAAGTGATCATCAGCAAACGGATATGCATACCGTCTACATCGGCATCCGTAGCAACAATCACCTTATTATAACGCAATCCATCAAGCCCGTCCTCTATGTTGAGTGCGGCCTGCAACAAATTGAATTCCTCATTTTCATATACGACCTTCTTGGTCAGACCAAAACAGTTCAAAGGTTTTCCCCTCAAACTGAACACCGCCTGCGTATTGACATCACGACTTTTGGTGATACTTCCACTGGCAGAATCACCCTCCGTAATAAAAATACTGCTTTCTTCCTTTAACTCGCCTTTCGCATCATTCAGATGCACCCGGCAATCACGAAGCTTACGATTGTGCAGATTGGCCTTTTTCGAACGCTCACGCGCCAACTTGGCTACTCCTGCTATGGCCTTGCGCTCCTTTTCATTTTCGGTAATTTTCTGAATGATCACTTCGGCCACATCCGTATTCTTATGCAGGTAGTTATCCACCTGTTCCTTTACGAAATCCCCCACGAACTTGTCTATGCTGATTCCGCCATCAGGTTCCGTTGTCAATGATCCCAACTTGATCTTGGTCTGACTCTCAAACAAAGGCTCCTCGATATTCACAGCAATGGCAGCAACCAGTCCGTTACGGATATCACCATAATCAAAATTCTTGCCGGAGAATTCCTTGATCGTTTCCGCAATATGTTTTTTGAAAGCACTCTGATGCGTTCCTCCCTGCGTAGTATGCTGACCGTTTACAAATGAATAGTATTCTTCTCCATACTGGCTCGTATGGGTAAAGGCGATCTCAATATCCTCACCTTTCAGATGAATGATCGGATAAAGCCCGTCATTGGTCATATTGTCATTAAGCAGGTCTACCAGTCCGTTACGCGAATGTATCCTTCTTCCGTTAAACATGATAGTCAGCCCGGTATTCAGATAAGTATAATTACGCAGCATGGACTCGATAAACTCATTGCGGAACATATAGTTCTTAAACAAGGCATTATCCGGTTCAAAATAAATATAAGTGCCGTTCTCGTCCTGAGTGTCTTCAGTCTGGTCGCTGGTCTCAATTCCTTTTTCAAAAGTCACTTTACGCATGACACCATCGCGATAACTTCTGACTTCAAAATGCGAACTGAGCGCATTGACCGCCTTCACACCCACTCCGTTCAGACCTACACTCTTCTTAAATGCTTTGGAATCATATTTTCCTCCGGTATTCAACATGCTGACAGCTTCTACCAGCTTGCCGATCGGAATGCCTCGTCCATAATCACGCACGCTGATCCGCAACTGGTCTTCCATCGTGATCTCTATCCGTTTACCTGCGTTCATTTTAAACTCATCGATACTGTTATCAATGATTTCTTTCAGCAGGACATAGATACCGTCTTCCATGTGCGAACCATCACCCAGTTTACCGATGTACATACCCGGTCGCGTACGGATATGTTCCATATCCGACAAATGACGGATGTGTTCCTCCGTATAATCTACTGTTTGAATATCTGACTGTCCCTGAATTATATCTTCTTCGGCCATGTAAATTGATTTGCTTTGTCTTATTTTAATTCTTTTTGGAAGCAACGTCGTTGCTTATGCACTACTGCATCCAGATAGGCCCATTGCCCCTGACTCTTATCATTGGTTTCCAGTTGCGGATGAGTTTCACCGAATTTAAATCCCATTTCCTTACTGATTGGTATCAGATCGGCAAAAAGCATGGCGTTGACTCCTTTGTTCTGATATTCCGGCAAAACTGCTACCAGCAACAAATCGATAATATCCGAATGCTTAAAGAACAGAGCTTTCGCCAAATGGAACCATCCGAAGGGGAAAAGGCAGGCTTTGGCCTTCTGAATAGCCTTCGACAAAGAAGGCATTCCGACTCCCATTGCTACAATCTCGCCATCTTCCGTTTCAACCGTCGTCAGAAATCTCAAGTCAATCAGAGGCAAATATACATTCACATAATGATCAATCTGACCTTCCGTCATTTCAGAATAGCCATAAAGCGGGGCATAAGCCTTATTGACAACATTAAATATCTTGGAAGCATAATTGCCTTTCTTGATTTCCTTAACGCTCTTGAATTTCTTAATATGCAGATGATAACGTTTGGCACTCATTTCTGCCACCCGGAAATATTTGTCCATCTTGTCTTCATGACCTTTCTCCGGAATACTGACCTTACGCTCTACCCAATCCACTTCCTTCTCATAACCATGATGAACCATGTGTTCGGGATAATAAGGATAGTTATATATTGTCGACATCGTACTCAACTGATCATAACCTCCGGTCAACATACCTTCCGGATCCATATCCGTAAATCCTAACGGACCGACCAGCTTGTCCATGCCATGAGCCTTTCCCCATTGCTCTGCCGTATCAAGCAGTGCCTTGCTCACTGCCAGATCATCTATAAAATCTATCCAACCGAATCTGGCATTCTTGACATGCCATGTCGCATTAGCCTTATGATTGATCAGCAATGCAATTCGCCCGACAATCTGTCGGTCACGATAAGCCAGGAACAATTCTGCCTCACAAAACTCATAGGCGGGATTCTTTTTAGGATTGAACGTATCCATTGTATCTTCCAGCAGATCGGGAACTGCGTATGGATTGTCTTTATAAAGATGATAGTTGAAACGGATAAATTCTTTCAACTCTTTCCGACCAGTCACTTTTTTAATCGTTATCGTTGACATATCGTTATATATTAGATTCATTTATCTTACAAAGATAAGTCTTTTTTCTTGATATAATATACAAACATCTGAAAATGATCACTTACTGTATTTGCTAAAAAAGCATAATACACGTCTCTGATCATCTGGTAAAGTTCCGTTTATTTTCAGGTTTCGGAAATCTTATGCGTTTTGATGATAACATGCTGCCCATTGGCCAACGTCGTCACAAACAGATAAACATCTCCTCCTTCTTTCAGACGCAAGCGCTTACGCAGAGCCGCCACGTCTGATGGAAAGTTACGGATGGTCATATTGGCCTGCGTCACACCGCCAAGAAGTTTCTTAACTTCTGCACGGGCAAAAGCACTACAGCCATCAACCATAAAAGTCCGACCGGGAAAATTTCCGACTAATCTGTCTGATGTATACAAATGGCTGTTGGGATGCAGTTTCAACAGATTATACTGTCGGCCAATACTTCTGAAAGCACCTGCTTTAAGTATCGAAGCATTGGGTTCATAGAGATAAGTACTTATTTCACTGGTATATGCACAATCTTCCGCCTGCTCCTCATCATACGTAAAGACAAATTCCGAGATTTCCGGTTTCAAATTCACACAATGGCATTTGACCGGCTGTGTAACCGGCCGTGAATCCATGACCAGAAGCAGTTCCTTGCATTCATTCTGCACACTCACTACATGGATCTCTGAAACAGACTCCAGTTCCTTCATTGCCAACCGGATATCAAGCAAAGGAGAAAGTTTGAATACGCAGTATGTCATCTTTTCTCTCAGCCTATCTTGCAAACGGGACAAATCCGGTTCGCAATCCGAAATAGCAACTGTCTTACGGCCAGCCGTATCCCGTCTTGCGGGATCAACAAAACAGATGTCCGCTTTCGGCCAGGAAACCGGATCGACCGAACTGTCGGTTTCAATCACCTCTGCATGATCCAGCCCGAGCACATTCATATTATGCCTGGCAAGCAGACACAACTCATGCTGACGTTCCATATAAACAGCTCTGGCAAACAACGGAGCCAAGTAACTGAAATCTATGCCCAGCCCACCAGTCAGGTCAACCAGCATTTCCCCTTTGTCCTTGTTAATACCGTTTAAAAGCCGTTTAACCAAAGCTTGTTTATACAAAGCGGTAATCTCTGAGGAACATTGTTCAAGAGACAATCGGGGAGGAAAAAGAATATCCTGATGCACGCTCCATGCCGGCAATTTTTTACGGGCAATCTGGCGTCCTTCTATCTGCTGCAGAGCCATCCGGACATCAATCCGGTCATCTGACGGCATTTTCAAAGCCAGTTTCCGGACATCCTCGTCCGCATGTTTAAGAATATAGTTTCTGGTTTCTTCGTTCAACATCATTTCAGGGAATTACTTTATAATGGGCGCGCGCTTCCGCACGACTGATAAAATTGAAATGCCACCACTCAGTACGCAATGCTTTAAAACCGGCCTGCCGCATGACCTGCCTGAGCAGTTCCCGGTTACGTTTCGCCTGAGGAGTCAACTGCTTGCGGGCCACTGCGGAAGATTCTTTGTCTATATGAGCCAACGGCCCCAAATAGTCAATAACGGTTCCCATAGGCAAGGTATCTCCTTTTGCATCACACAAGGTCACATCTACCGCCATACCATAATTATGAAGTCCGCCACCGTTCTTAGGATTACTGACATAGATGTTCTTCGACGTACCAGCCACCACATTCCACATTTTCTGCTGAATATGCATCGGACGCGCTGCATCATATACTTTCAGATTCAGTTCAGGATGGGACTGGTGCAATATACGCTGGGCCTTTGCCAGAGCCTTGGCCGCTTTGGGATGCAGATATGCTTCACGTAAATCTGTATACAATACTTGTCCGGTAAAATTATCCGCACGGGCATACATCAGACTGACCTGTATGGTTGAATCAACCTTCCGTACATCGACGAATCCTTTCTGAGCCATTTTTTGAGCCGTACGACTCAAAGGAGACTGGGCGGGACAGACCGAACAAGTCATTAAACTACACAAAAGAAGCATTTTACTACATATTTTCATTGCATTTTCTCCTTTATGTTTAAATCATTCAGATCTATGGCCTTTTATAACATTCTGCATCTGCCTGCAGTCGGGAAAGGCCATCATCACATCATTCAAAGATAATAGTTTTAGAAAAAAACGCCAAAAGAAAAACGGATTCATGGCAGCAAAAAACTACAAATTGAACCGTAATCAGACCAAATTGTATTAGCAATAGTTGCATTCCGATATGTTAAATTCCCTTCTTTGTTATCATTGTTTTTCTTATTCTCCTTATCTTTGAATTTCATATCATTAACCTCATTACCATGAAAAAAGAAATGACAACCCGTTTTTTACATTGTTTTCTAGGTCTTTCCTTCATTGGGGGTATCGTACAGGCTCAGAATACATCTATCCAAATCAGTGATTCCGAGATAGAAAAGATGTATACCACTGAAACAATGAACCGAACCAGTGTACATGACCCTTCTGTAGTCTACGATGAGACCAGCAAACAGTATTATATCTTCGGATCACACATTGCCGTAGCACGTACCCGCGACCTGCAGAACTGGACATGGGTAAATGTACCCTGGGGCAGTATCAACGCTGATGGTGAAACCGTTTCAGGTACACCTTCTGTAGATGCGTTCCATACGAATCAAACCAAAGAAATCACCGTAAACGGACAAAGTATCAAGTTCGGTAACTTCGATGCGGCAGGTTGGTCGTGTGCCTTAGGTAATGGCAATGACTCAGACGGCTCCTTAACCGACTGGTCCGTAGAAGGCAACATGTGGGCACCGGATGTCATCTATAATCCGGTCATGAAAAAATGGTGCCAATATCTGAGTCTGAACGGTCCTTCCTGGAATTCCTGTATCATTCTTCTCACAGCAGATCATATTGAAGGCCCGTATATTTATCAGGGTCCTGTTGTCTATACCGGATTCAGAAACAATACGGACGAAAGAATTTCTTTTCACAAGACCGACCTGGAACTGGTCATCGGCCCACAAACATCCCTTCCGGACCGTTACAACAAGGGAAACAGCTGGGGGAGTTTCTGGCCACATGCCATAGATCCCTGCGTCTTCTACGATGAAGCAGGTAAGCTTTGGATAGCTTACGGTTCATGGTCTGGCGGAATTTTCATGCTCCAACTGGATGAACAAACCGGATTGAGAGATTATAACGTGACCTACGACAGTGATTATGACAGTCTGCATGAAAGACTGACCTCCGATGCTTATTTCGGTAAGAAAATAGCAGGAGGTTATTATGTTTCTGGAGAAGGACCTTACATCGAACATATAGGCCGTTACTACTACTTGTTCATGAGTTATGGCGAATACGCTCCTGACGGTGGATATGAAATGAGAATATTCCGTTCCGAAAATCCGGACGGCCCTTATAAGGACATCAACAATATTGATGCACGCTACTCCCAATATGCTCTCAATTATGGCATGAATGCCGATAACCGCGGCGAAAAACTGATGGGTTATTACAACAAATGGGGATTCATGAACGTAGGAGAATGCAGTCAGGGACATAATTCTGCCATAGTAGCTCCGGATGGCAACACTTATCTGGTTTACCATACCAAGTTCAATGACGGCACGGTAGGACATCAAGTCAGGGTACACCAGCTGTTTGTCAACAGTAAAGACTGGCTGGTGGCAGCTCCATTTGAATATCAGGGAGAGAAAATCAGTAACGAGCAGATTTCCGGAGAAGAACTCTTCAGCAAGGCTGAGATAGCCGGAAATTACAAAGTACTGATCCACCCTTATGGCATGAATCATCGCCAGTTCCAGGAGTCAGTTCCTTCATCCATTACCCTTCTTGAGGATGGCAGTATCCAGGGAGCATACACCGGAAAATGGAGCCTGACGGAAGGAACATCTTATCTCACCCTCACTCTGAACAATCAGAAATACGAAGGTGTGGTTATAGAACAACACATGGAACCGACAACAATCAAAGCTTTGTGTTTCACGGCCTGCAGCCAAAGCGGTGTTAATGTATGGGGATATAAAATGGAAGAGCCTTATGCCATAGCTTATGCTGTCAACAGTCTGCATCTGCCTTTCAACAACAACCAGGTCGTATCCAAGCATCTGCCTCTCTATGAAACCGAAGTACCTGAGGGGATACACATGCAATGGACATCAAGTGAACCGGAAGTAATTTCAAATACCGGCATGTATAATCCGCAGGGACTGACTGAAGAACTGCCCGTGGAACTTTCTCTGAAACTGAGTTGCGGACAGTATTACTGGACTAAGACTTATCAGGTGACAGCCAAAAGAGAAACAGCCCCGACAGGTGATTATCTCACCGGACTCAAAGCTTACTACAGCTTCGATCAGCAGCCTGTCATCAATGCTTATAACACATCGCAGAAGGCCATATTCAGGAAGGAAGGAAACAATCAGATTCCTGCACTCCTGGAAGACAGCTCACGAGTAGGAAACGTCCTGCACCAATACTTTGGTGCATCAGGGAACTGCAGCTATACCCAGATGAGCAACTCTCTGAAAGATGTGACAGAAGAAGGAGCAACCATAGCCATGTGGATAAAACGTACTGACAACGTACCTTGGGATGCCGTATGGTCATTCTACAATCCGGCTGCAAATACCCGTCTGTATTTTACAGGTAATGCCTATTTCGGCTTTAATGACGGACAAAACTGGCTTGACATCAATCATCCGTCATCGGTAACTTCCGACCTGATTCCAGTGGGAAAATGGACTCACGTGGCCGTCACGGTATCTAAAGAAAGCGGAGTCACAATCTATATTGATGGGATCAGAATGCGCAGCATGACCTACGCAGGGGTCAGCCACGGCTCTGAGATCACATCACAAGTAGGCTTTGATTATGCTCTTCTCGTCGACTTCATCCGAAACTGCCCTCAATTCTATTTGGGATATGGTTCTTTCTGGGGTAGTGTGGATGTCAAAGTAGATGACGTCATGCTGTACAATCGGGCCCTTCCGGCTTCTGATATCCGTGCCCTGAATACCATGTGCAATCGTCTGACCGACTTTACCGTCGGTGAAGGAGGCACTTCGATCGAGCAAGTCGAAACCGAGCCAGAAACGGACACCAGCGATCGTATTTACGATCTATCCGGAAAACGGACTGACCGACCACAGAAAGGTATTTATATCATGGACGGAAAGAAAAAGATCATACGCTAAAAACACTAAAACCGAAAGCATCAGAAAAGCCAGCTTTTCTGATGCTTTCGGTTTTTATCTTTCCTGATCTAATTGCCCAGCCATGATTGGACAATCTGCTCTGTCCTTTTCCACAATTCATCCTGCTGGACATGCGGAGTATATTTGGCAGACAAGGTTTTCGGATGCCCGCTGACAAACAAACGACCTGAAGTCCCAGCCCATTCCTTATCCAACAATAATCTGATTGCCGTATCGGCACCCTGTCTGGGTGTACGGATAAAAGGCCGAAAAAAAATATCCGTCAATGGATCAAACCACATGTGCATGGTGATCATATCCGTCGACACAATGCCCGGATCCGCTGCATTCACGGTGATCCCTCTTTCACATAGCTCGTCTGCCAACTTCAAAGTAAATAAAGTCAGAGCCAATTTGGTGTTGCTATAAATCGGTATACGCCAAAAAACACCTTTCCGCCCTTTAGTAAAAAAATCCGGAAAATCCAGTTTTCCTATAGCATACGTACACGACACCATATTGACTATACGACTTCCTCTATCCATTAATGGCAACAACTTTCGCGTCAGCAAATAAGGTCCTACATAATTGACACTAACCGTTCTCTCCAAGCCATCCACCGTTGTGTTCCGCGCAGTTTCCATGGTTCCTGCGTTATTCATCAACAAGCTGATCTTCTCCTTACGCTGTAACAGACGATCAGCAAATTCCGCCACCGTCGCCAGCGATGACAAATCCAGATATTCACATGCTATTTGCCTTTGGCCGGTTTCTACTATCAACTGTTGTCTGCGCTGAAGAGCTTTTTCCATATTATAACAAGCCATCACGACACGATATCCGGCCATAGCGACAGCACGGGTTATTTCCGTTCCCATACCTCCATCCGCACCAGTGATGACTGCCAGTTTCATTTCTGTCTCTGCCATATCTGTCACGTCCTTATCCTTTTTTCTCAATTTCAGCAATCTCCTTTCTTACATCTTCCGGCAAAGTCTCATTCAACTGGCAATGGCAGGCCATATCCTTGGAATACATCCTGGCTATGCAGTAATTACTGTGGTGGCAACCACAACGCGCCTGTTCCTCGTGGAACATACGGTTCACGAAATCGGGTTCATGAATCAAGGCACGTGCCATTTGGACAGCTTCAAAACCTTTATCCAATACTTCGTCTATCTTGTTCCTGGACACCAGTCCACCTACGTAAACCAACGGTATTTTGATACGCTGTCTGAATTTCAACGCATCCTCCAAGAAATAGGCTTCCTTAAATGGTACGGTAGGAATCATGTAACGCCCGGCAAGCCGGACACCATATTTCAACCACCAACAATCCATATAATGGGTCATTGTACGGATTGGCATCTCACCGCGCATTACATACATGGGTGCTTTACTGACAAAACCGCCACTCAATACCAATGCATGGGCACCACTCTGCGATAGCCGCTCAGCAACCTGGAGACTTTCGTCAATTTCCATTCCTCCCTTGAAACCATCGCGCATATTCATCTTTACCAAAACGGCCATATCCCGCCTGGCTGCAGACATCACTTCTGACATTACCATATCCATAAATCGCATCCTATTTGGCAAAGAACCGCCATACTCGTCTTTCCGGCGATTCGTATACGGCGAAAGGAACTGGCTGATCAGGTAACCATGTCCTGCATGGATTTCCACAGCATCAAACCCGGCTTCACGTGCCAAACGGACCGCATCGCCATAAGCACGTGCCATGGCTGGCAATTCTCCCGTACGCAACCCCCTCACAAAAGTTGGCGAATAAAGATTGAATCCCGTACTTGCACCAACCGGCATACAACCGCAAATGCGCTTATGCGACATATTTCCACAATGCCCCAGCTGTATGCTGGCTGCTGCACCGGCTGCATGAATGGCATCTGTAAGTTTTCTCAAGCCAGGAATGATTTGCGGGCGCATCCATAGTTGCCTTTCAAATGACAAACCACTCCGGCATACTGCCGCATAAGCTACCGTTGTCATGCCTATGCCTCCTTCCGCCACCGAGCGGTGGTAATCCAACAATTGCCTGGAAGGTGCATTACCTGGACACATACTTTCGAATGCTGCAGAACGTATTGTCCTGTTACGTATGGTCAATGGCCCGAAAGTGACAGGCGTAAACAATTTAGATTTCATGATATTATTTTAGCATGATTAATAAACAAAAGGAATAATCCGCTTTCTACGGCCGATCTTATCACCAAATTCCTGCCGATAACGCCGATGAATGGCATCTGCTCTAGGCACGAGATTGGCAAATGTCCACCATACAAAAACCCAAGCTGCCGGTGACGCGGTCAAAAGGGCAAAACCTGTCCACTCGACTAGCTCTCCAAAATAATTGGCAGAGGTGACATAACGGTAAAAGCCTTTTTCAGGCAAATAATGCGCCGTATCACCAGGCTTTCTCAAATGGCGGATCACATGGTCTGAATGCCAATTAATAGCCAGTCCTGCAAAAAAAACAAACGACCCAATCATGGCTTGCGGACGAAGGAAATAATGCCAACCTTCAGCCGCATAATCAATCTCCGGAAAATAAAACAATCCTCCAGCCTGCATCACACCGTTCAATAAATTAAAAACAACACCCATAAACATAATGGACAACGGCATCTTGCTTTTACTTGTGATCAGAAGCGGAAAAACAAAGGAACGATGAAAATAATGAAATTCAAAAAGAAGAAAGAATAAAAAAGCCGGCCAAGTCCAACCGACATCACTTTGCCACCACAATATCAGCATAACGACAAACACCGGCATTTCCATCCACATCCAAGCCCAACGGTTATCAATGGCTAATCCCCACGATTTCGTTCTGAATATACCATAGCCTGCCTTGATGAAATAAAGCGCAATGAAAACAAAAAGTGCACATACACTCATGACCCTCAATAATAAATAAAAATCTTCTGCCGTCATAAGCCAAACATTTACTCACCAGCAAATTTACGAAATTAGTTGAAAAAGCTCTACTTTTAATTACGCTTTATTGTTTTCTGCTGCATATCATCAGGCTTATCACAATAAGTCGCTTAACGAAGTGTCCTGAAATGTAAGATATAAACTGTTATACATACTGCCAGAATAAGAAGTAGAATTTCCAGGATCCAATAATCAAGAAGAAAAAAGACAGCATGCAGAATGGTCAGCCAGACCAGAGAAACAGAAATGATCTTTATCCTTAAAGGTATAGCCTTATGCTCACGAAAATTACGGATATACGGCCCTAATTGCGGATGATTAAGCAGAAGATGATATAAACGTGGTGAACTGCGAAAAAACAGAGCTGCAGAGAGAAGCAAAAAGGGTGTAGTAGGCAAAAGAGGTACGAAGATACCAATCACACCCAAAACACAAAAGAGGATTCCTAAAACGACATATACATACCTAATAATCGAAGACATCTGACCAATTTTTCTTTCAGGAACAAAAATAAGGATTAATCAGAAATGACATAAAATAAAAACAGTCTTTTTCATAAAGAAATATATAAAAACAGAAAATCCCTCCGGAACAGTGTGTCGTTCCGGAGGGATCTCTAATGTATGAAAAAAAAAAACGGCGGCTGCCTACTCTCCCACGGGTGTGCAGTACCATCGGCGCAAGCGGGCTTAACTTCTCTGTTCGG